>Ga0307479_10002237_pt1 | contig 17579 bp, 20 predicted proteins | sample atmos_gasesECM4C_FD_203743 | JGI IMG/M metagenome (GOLD analysis project Ga0307479, IMG submission 203743) | Hardwood forest soil microbial communities from Morgan-Monroe State Forest, Indiana, United States - atmos_gasesECM4C_515 | ecosystem: Environmental > Terrestrial > Soil > Temperate... | reverse complement strand
CCTCTCGCGGGCGCTCTCCTGGCTGACCACGCCCGGCATCATCCGCGCGCGCCTCAAGGACGACGACGACCTGTGGGAGCGCTCCGGCCACAGCGCGCTCGACGCGCTGGAGGGAAGCCGCTCGCTGCCCGGCAAGCCGCCGCCGCCCGACGTCCTGGTGCTGGGCCACACGCACGTGATGGACTGGGCGGTGCAAGAGGGGCGCCGCCCGGGCGTGCAGCGGCTCTATGTCAATCTCGGCACCTGGAGCGCGCGCGCCTCCGACGCCGCCGGCCCGCTCGACGCCACGCTGCCGCTGCTCCGCATGGAGGCCGACAGCCGGGCGCTCACCGCGCAGCTCTTCGACGTAGCCGGCAAGTGGCGCACCCTGCAGCGCTTCGAGGTGATTCGATGACCGAGCGGAAGACGCCGCACGCGACGCGGACCCTGATGACCGAGACGGTGCTGCCCGGCGACGGCAATTCGCTGGGCACCGCCTTCGGCGGCAAGATCGCGCAGTGGATCGACATCGCCGCCGCCATCGCCTGCCAGCGCCATTGCCGGCGGCGGGTGGTGACGGCGTCGATGGACGAGCTGCATTTTCTACTACCTATAAAAGTCGGCATGATCGTGGAGCTGCGCGCGCAGGTGAACGCCGTGTTCCGGACCTCGATGGAAGCGGGCGTGCGTATCGAGAGCGAGGACCCCGTCTCGGGCGAGCGCAAGCACGTCTGCACCGCCTTCGTCACCTTCGTGGCGCAGGACGGGAACGGCAAGCCGGTGGCGGTGCCGCCGCTGGAGCCGGAGACCGACGAGGACCGCCGCCGCGCGCACGACGCGGCCGAGCGCAGGTCCATCCGCCTGGCGCACGCGCGGGCGCGCCGGGAGCGGCTCCTGGCGGAGCAGCAGCAGGGATGAAGCTCGCGCTCCTCGCGATCTTGCTGGCATTGCCTGCGCAAGCGCGCCGGCACCATCCGCGCCGCAGGCCGGCCGGGCCGCCGCCCGCGCGCGTCGAGGACGACCCGCGCAAGAAAGGCGACTCGCCGGCGTTCGCCAAGGCGGCAGTGAAGTTCGCCTCGCCCGCCGAGCTCTCGCAACTGGAGGAGAGCGCGCCGGTGCGCATCGAGCTGGCCGTGACCGGCTATGCCGTCGGAGCCTTGCAGCCGGGCGGGCCTTTACCGCACGCGCACCTCATCGTCGACAACGAGCCGGCGCTGGAGATCGACGACGTCTCGCAGCCCCTGCTCTTGAAGGGCCTCGCGCGCGGCCCCCATCTCTTGCGCGCCGTGCTCTGCCGCCCCTGGCACGAGGTGGTGAAGGCCCCGCGCGCGTTCGCCATGGCGCGCTTCTGGATCGGGCCGACGCTCACGGGAAAGTCGGGCAAGGCCGCCGAGTACGTGGCCTGGCCCGACCCGAAGAAGCCGATCCTCACCTACGTCCTGCCGGTCGGCCCCGCGCCGCCGGCGGGTCTTTCGCTCGCGCGCGAGGGCGCGAACGCGGCCGAGGTCGAGCCGCCGGCGGACCCGCCTGGGGAGCGGCCGGTGCTCGACTTCTATCTCGCCAACGGCAGGCTCGCGCGGCGCGGCGACAAGCTGCGCATCGTGCTCGACCGCCGCGAGCTGCCGCTGATCGTGGAGTGGAAGCCGCAGCGCCTGCGCCGCGCGCACGCCGGCACGCACAAGGTCACCATCGACCTCTTGAACCGCCGCGGGCTGAAAGTGAAGAACGCCGTCAACCGCACCGACCGCGTCTTCGTGGCGCGCTGATCAGGAACCCTTCTCCATCGGCTTGCCCGCCTTGGCCCAGCCCTGGCTCCCGGCCGGCATCACGAACACGTTCTTGTATCCGTAGTTGACCGCCGCACGGGCGGCCTCGTGGCAGGCCATTCAATGTTCGTTGTGACAGTAGAAGACCAGCTTGCGCGAGTGGTCCGCGGGCAGGTCGCTCGCCTTCAGGTCCTTGAAAGAGACCCACTTCGCGCCGGGGACGTGGCCTTCCTTCCACTCGTCCTGGCTGTTGTTGTCGAAGACGTCGGCGTCCTTCTTGGCGATCAGGTCGGCGACCTGGTCCACCGTCAGCGCGCTGAAGCCTTCGTCCTTCTCGTTGGCGCGTGCGTGGCAGGCGGCGAGGAGGATTGCGGCGGCCAGCAGCGTGGTGCGCAAGATTCTCATGGGCGTCAGATTTAATGACCCGAGGCCGGCTTGTCCATCGACACGTGCGCGATGCCGGTGCCGTCGTCGAACTCGGGGCTTCTCGCAGCGTACCCGGCCTTCTCGTAGAAGCGGCGGGCGTGCGTCTGGGCGGCGAGGGTGAACTTCTGCGCGCCGCGCTGCCGCGCCTCTGTTTCCAGATGTTGCAAGAGCGCGCGCCCCACCCCGCGGCCGCGCACGTCGTCGATCACCGCCATCCGCTCGATCTTGGCCGTCCCAGGCTCGACGAAGACGAACCGCCCCGCGCCGCAGGGAACGCCGTCGAGCAAGGCGAGCGCATGCACCGCGTCGGCGCGGTCGCGCGCGTCCAGCTCCAGCGAGGGCGGCACTCCCTGCTCCTCGACGAACACCGTCCAGCGCAGCCGCAGGCAGAGCGCGACGTCAGCGGGACTCGAGGCGAGGCGGACTTGAATCATGGTTCGGTGCCAGCCACCGCTCCGTCGACACGGCCCAGAGCACCGCGCCGAGCCCGACGAAGAGCAAGAGCGAGACCAGGTCGCTGGTGGCGAAGCCGGGGATCAACCCGCTCACGTTGATGGCGTTGAGGAAGTTCCGCGTCGGCTCGGAGAGCTGCAGGAAGGCGAGGATGGTCCCGATCACCGACGCGCCGGCGATGAGCCCCGAGGAGAAGAGCACGCCCGGCCCGCTCTCGGCCTCGGCCTCCGAGAGTTTGCGGCGCGCGGTCCGGTCGGCGACGTAGCGCACCAGGCCGCCGACCATGATCGGCGTGCTGGTCGACAGCGGCAGGTACACCCCCACGGCGAACGCCAGCGACGACAGCCCGCACAGCTCCAGCACCACCGAGATGAAGACGCCGAGCAGCACCAGCCCCCAGGGCAGGCGCTGGGTCATGATCCCTTCGATGATGAACGACATCAGCACCGGCTTGGGCGCGCTGAACTTGGCCTTCACCTTCTCGCCGTTGTCGCGCGTGTCGAGCTTGCCGTTGATGCCTGGGTCCTCGAGGTACTTGATGTGGCCGGTCGAGTCGACCAGGTACTTGCCGGCCGGGACGGGGCCGCGCGGTTCGTGCAGCCAGACCACGTCGTACTCGCCGTGATCGCGGTCGGCGTCAGGGCCGCGCAGATGTTCGCGCGTGCCGGTGAAGTCCGACTGCGCGAAGACCACGTCGGGATGGCTGCGCGCGGCGAAGATGGTGCCGGCGTCGTTGAGCTTGAGGATGACGAATCCCAGCACCAGCGCGCTCGACAGCGACCCGACCAGGATGGCGATCTGCTGCCGCGAGGGGGTGGCGCCGATGAGATAGCCGGTCTTGAGATCTTGCGAAGTGGTGCCGCCGTTGGAGATGGCGATGCACACCACCGCCGCGATGCTCAGGGCCGCCACCTTGTATGGCGCGGAGACCCAGCCGAGAGCGAAGAAGATGAGGGAGACAATGAGCAGCGTCGCGACCGTCATGCCCGAGATGGGGTTCGACGAGGAGCCGACCTCGCCGGTGAGGCGCGAGCTGACGGTGACGAAGAGGAATCCCAGCACCAGGATCAAGACCGCGCCGAGGACGTTGATCTTGAACGACGGCACCAGCGCGCAAGCGATCACCAGGAGCAGCGACCCCACGCCCACCACCCAGAGCGGGATGTCGCGGTCGGTGCGCGAGGGGCCGACCGCCGCCGCCGCGCCGCTCAGCGACTTCATGCCGCGCATCGCTCCGCCGACGATGGTGGGCAGCGATTTCACCAGCGAGATGATCCCGCCGGCGGCCACCGCGCCGGCGCCGATATACAAGATATACTGATGCCACACGTCGTCGGTGCTCATGTCCTTGATGAGCGTGGTGGCGGGATAGATCGGCGAGGTGGCGCTGGAGCCGAAGAGCTTGATGGCCGGCATCAGCACCAGCGAGGAGAGGATGCCGCCGGCGCCCATGATCATCGCGATGCGGGTGCCGATGATGTAGCCGACGCCGAGCAGCTCGGGGCCGACCTCGAGCGAGAGGTTGCCGCCGTCGTACCACTTGCCGAAGATCCTCTCGGGGATGTCCTTGAAGAAGCCGAACCCCTTGTACCCGAGCGCGAACAGCCCGCCGACGCCCAGGCCGGCGAACACCGTCTTGGCGGTGGTGCCGCCGGTCTCGCCGGAGATGAGCACCTCGGCGCAGGCGGTGCCCTCGGGGTAGACCAGCGTCTTGGCTTCCTTGACGATGAGCGCGCGGCGCAGCGGGATCATCATCAAGATGCCGAGCAATCCGCCCAGCACGCTGACCAGAATCACCTGCGAGGTTTCCAGATTGTAACCAAGTATCAAAAGCGCCGGCATGGTCACGCCCACGCCAAAGGCGATGGACTCGCCGGCGCTGCCCGCGGTCTGGGTGATGTTGTTCTCGAGGATGGTGGCGCGGCGGGTGCGGAAGATCTTGCTGAAGCCGCGGAAGATGGTGATGGAGAGCACCGCCACCGGAATCGAGGCGCTCACCGTCAGGCCCACCTTCAGCACCAGGTACATGCTGGAAGCGCCGAAGAGGATGCCGAGCAGCGCGCCGACGATGAGCGGCACCGGGGTCAGCTCGGGGATGTCCTGGGTGGCGGGGATGAAGGGCTGGTGCACTTCCTCCTCGCCGACGACCGTGACGCGGTCGACGGTGGCGGTCCTCGGCGCCATCGATTCCGGCGCCTCCGTGGCAGGCAGCGACATGCGGCGGGGAGGGCTAGCACGGAGCGCACCCCGCGGTCGATACGAGTTTCGTGCGTTCAGGACCGAAGCCGTCGTAGAATTTCAGCCGTGTTCACCGTCAAGCTCACGGCGCGGCCCGACGCGCGGATGGTGGAAGTGCCCCTCGAGATCGACGCGGAGCTGCCGCGCGAGTTCGAGGGCGCGGCGCTGCTCGCCAGTAGCGGCCTGCCGCGCAAGGTGAAGATCAAGGCCGCCAAGGACTCGCTCAAGCTCTCCACCGCCTACCGCGCCGACCAGCTGGTGGGCGACATCGTCAAGAGCTCGCTGCGGGGAACGGCGCAGGACGTGGAGCGCATCCAGGAGGCAGTGACGCGCTTCATCCGCACCGTGCGCGAGCGGCGGCAGGACGGCGCCGCGCTGATCGTCAACAGCAACGGGCGCGGGAAGTTCGACGTGGTCGAGTCGGTGCCGGGGCTGCGTGGAGCCGCGCCGGCCATCACTCCCACCGATGTCCCGCGCCTGGTGGTGGCGCCGGAGAAGCTGACGGTGCTGGAGCGGCGGCTCTCGGAGCTGGAGTCGGCGTTCGCGCGCGCCATCGGCGGCGGGGAGCTGGCCGACCGGGTCGCGCAGCTGGAGGAGCGGCTCAAGAACCTGATGCCGCAGCTGGCGCGCTCGCTGGTCGCGGCCGAGGTGGCCGGGCCCGGCATGGAGCGGGAACGGGGAGCGGCGGTCATCGCGCGCACTCCGGGCGGCACGCGGCGGGCCACGGCGGTGGAGGCCTACGCCGAGGGCCTGCGCAACGAGCTGCGCGCGCGCGCTTCGGCGGCGGAGAAGCGCGCCCGCGGGGACAGCGAGCGCTGCGACAGGGCGGCGGCGCTGTCGGCGGAGGCCGAGCTGCTCGGCGCGCCGGCCGACGGCACCACCCAGCGGCTGAGGGACGCGGCGGCGCAAGCGGCGGCGCGCGAGAGCGCCCTGCAGCGCATCACCGAGGAGATCGACCTCTACGAGCCGGCCGACCTGCCGGTGGCGCAGCAGCTGGTGCAGAAGCTGGAGGACGGGCCGGGAGCGCCCGACCCCGGGCCGTCGCTGGAGACGGTGGCGCAGGCGGTGGTGCGCGCGGCCAAGGGAGGCGACTGCAAGCCGCGCACGGCGTGGCTCAAGCGCGCCGCGGCGCTGTGCGGCTGGCAGCTGGTCGAGCCGGCGCGCGGCAGCGTGCTGATTCCGGAATGGCACCAGACCATCGATTCGGGCGGCACCACCGTGGTGCGGCTGGCCTGCCCCGGGGTGCGGCGCGCCGACGGCTCCGGGATCGTGCGCGCCCGCGTGCACGTCGACCCCGCTGCGGCCTCGCTGCCCGAGGAACCGGACGAGCCGCCGGCGGTGCCGGAGCCCATCGCGCCTCCGCCGCCCTCGCCGCCCCACATTCCGGTGAGCGACGAGGCGGGGGACGAAGAGGAGGAAGTGGTCGAGGAGGTCGTGGCTACTCCGTCGGTCCCCGCGCCCGCGACCGCCGCCGCACCTGATCGAGCCGCTGAGCCTGCGAAAGCCGCCGAAGCTGCGCCCGACAAGTCGGCTGCGCTGCCGCTCCCTCCCCCGGGGCCGGCACCGGCGGCAGCGTTCATTGCGCCCTTTGGCGACCTCACCGGCGAGGCGCAGATCCGTCCCGAGGAAGCCGCCGCCGCCGCCACCGCCGCCAGCCGGATGCCGAAGATCGTCGCCGACGACCCGGCCCGGTCGGACGAGGCGCTGGCGGCAGAGGTGGCGCTGGCAGTGGAGACGGAAGTGACCTCCGATTCCGACTGGGCGGCCGTGGCGCGCGGCCCCGAGGCGTTCGGCGGCAACCCCGCCGGCCCCGACGAGATGGTGGGCGACGCGGACATCGAGGAGGTCCACGAGCTCACCGAGCCGCTCCCCGACGACGAGCCGCCGCAGCCCTCCGAGAAAAAGAGCTGATCTAGGGACGGCGGGCGCGCATGAAGTATACTTGATATACAGTTTCGGAGCGGGCGTCGCGGCGAAGGGTCCAGGGGAGGTCGGCCTCGTCCTCCACCGTCCACCCCAGCGCCTGCACTTCCTTGCGCAGCGACGCGGCGGGGTCCGGCCCGGGCAGGCGCTCGGGCTCGTCGACGATTCCGTCGCGCCACGAGAATGGAGAGGAAAGCAGGATCTCGCCGCCGGGGGCCGCCAGCTGGTGCAGATGATGGAGCAGCGCGCGCGGCGAGCGCACGTTGTCGAGCAGGTTCAGCGCCGCCACGCGATCGAAGCTGCCCGGCGAGAACGGCGGGTCGAGCGCGTCGGCGCAGACCAGGCCCACGTTCGCCGCCGCCGCCGGCGCGAGCACCGAGGCGCGAGCATGGCTGCGGCCGGCCAGCTTGCTCGCATAGGGCAGCTCCTCTCCGCGCAAGAGGACGCGGGCGGCGCGCAAGAGCGAGCCGCTGCGGTCGAGGCCCACCACCGCGTCCGCCTTCTGCGCAAGCTCGAAGAGGGCGCGGCCGACTCCGCAGCCGAGCTCGAGCACGAGCCCCACCCGCGGCCGCTCACGCAGCTTCGCGGCCACCGCCTCGAAACCCGTCCGCCAGGTTTCCAGATACGTCGAGAGCTGCTCCAGCATGTGCGGCAGCGCGCTGTCGTCGGGGCCGGCCGATCCCAGAGCGGCGAGCGACTGCGGCGGGCCGAGCGCGGCTAGGAGCCCGAAGTGGTCGGCCTGCGACAGGTCGCGCAGGAGGACCGGAATGCCGTCGATCACCGGGTAGAGCCGCGCGCAGCCGCGGCAGCGCAAGAGGCCCTCGCCGTCAGCCTCGACCGTGTGCAACTCGAGCCCGCGCTCCGTGTGCTTGCGGCAGGAGGGACAAACCAGCTGCATCAGCTCATTTCGGCGAGCAGCTTCTTCGCCGCGGGGTAGTCGGGCCAGATGAGCAGCGCGTCGCCGGCCATGCGCTTGGCCTCGCGCCGCGCGCCGCCGTCCTGCTCGGACTTCCAGCGCTCCCACTGCTCGCGGGCGTCGGCGAGCAGGCCCTCCACCTCGGCGCGCAGCTCCCCGGTGCGGTTGGGGTTCAAGAAGGGCGCGCTGTTCTTGCCGCTGGTGGCCGCGTCGCCGAGCTTGAAGGGATGCGGCGCGCGCTTGCCGTCGCGCATGCGGACCAGCACCGCGTACCAGCCGCGCGCCTCGCGGGGAGTGGTGTTGTCGATCACCGCCGTCACGCCCGGACCGACCGCCATCGCGGTGGTGAAGTCGGCCTTGCCGGCGAGCGCGTCGGCCAGCTCGTCGCCGAAGATCTGGTGGTCGCTGGCGATCACTTCGTAGGCGGCGGCGCGGGGCTCGCGGTCCCAGTAGATGCGCAGGCCGTCCCAGGTCTGGGTGGCGCCTTGCATGCGGATGTCGACCGGCTCGGTGAGCGGAACCTCCGCCGGCGACTTGGGCGCCTCGGCCGAGGCGGCCGGAGCTCGCGACTCCGCGGCCGGCGCTTCGGCTCGGGCGGGAGCTGCTGCGCGCGCGGGCTCGGCGGCCGGAGCAGCGGCGGCGGCGCGCTCGCGGGCCTCGCGCTGCGCGCGCTTGCGCGCTTCCATCGGATCTTCCTCGGATGCGGGCGCAGGCGCGGCTGCGGCGGGCGCCGGCGCTGGAGCGGGGGCCGGCGGCGCGGCGCGCGGCATGTCCGGAGTCGTGGGCGGCGCTTCTCCGGCGGCGCGAGCACGAGCTTCCCGCTGCGCCCTCTTGCGCGCTTCCATCGGGTCCTCCGCAGCCGCTGGAGCAGGCACCGCGGCACGGGACGGAGCGGCCGCGGCCCTCGGCGCCGAAGCCTCCTCGGGAGGCGGCTTGATCCGATACGATCCGGTGGTCATGCGCATCTTGACCATCGAGAGGTGGAAGGAGTCGGACTGCCCGCCGTCGGGCACGGCGCGGAAGCGCGCCGCCTTGGCGCTGCCGTCGTCGAAGACCATGGCCACCCCGTAGTGGCGCGCCTCGCCCTGCGGCGTGACGTCGTCGACCACCGAGGTCACTTCCGCGCCCACCTTGGCGAAGAAGCAGTCGTCGGTTCCGCCGAGCCCCGCCGCCGCCTCCAGCTCCTCGCCGCTCAGGCGTTTCTTGGCGACGAAGATCTGGTAGGCGGATACGCCCTCCATCGAGCTCCAGGTGAGGGCCATTCCATTCGTGCTCTGCCGCTGCGGGACCAGGACGACGTTGAGTGCCATGGCGCAGTTCTCCGGATGGGCCGGCGAAGATAGCAGATCCCACGGCCCGCGAAACCGTTGACATCGCCGGAACGCTGGTCTATTTCGCGCCGGCCCGTACCCGGGAGGGGCCCCTTCGATGGCACGCGATCTCGGCACCAAGTACGTCTGCTTCAAGTGCGGCACGAAGTTCTACGACCTGAAGAAGCCCGTCCCGGCCTGCCCCAAGTGCGGGGCCGACCAGCGCGACGCTCCGACGGCCAAGCCGGCCACCACCCGCGCGCAGCGGGCCGCGGTCGCCAAGGAAGCCGAAGAGGCGGCCGAGACCGCCGCCACGCCGGCCGAAGAGGCGGAGGAAGAGACGGAAGAAGCCGAAGAGGCCGAGGAAGCCGACGACGAGTAGCGCGCGGCGCTACCTGCTGCGCAGCTACGCGGCCCGCTCGACGCGCGAGTGTGCGCCTTCGCGCCGTCTCGTGCGGTGGGCGGCTACGCCGCCTTTTCCACATGCGAGTTCTTCAGCCAGTCGGGCACGCGATCCTTGCGGTAGATGAAGATCGCGTCGTACGGGCAGGCCTTCTCGCACTCGCGGCAGCCGGTGCAGTTCTTCTCGATCACGCTGACGATGCCGAGGAAGCTCGACGCGTCCTTGACCGGCACCATCTCCAGCGCCTCGAACGGGCAGCGCTCGACGCACTTCTCGCAGCCGGTGCAGGCCTGCTCGTAGACGAAGGCGATGGGCCGCTCGCCCTTCTTGAGGAGCGACTGCACGTTGCCGTACTGGTCGAGGATGGCTTCGGTGGGGCAGACCACGCCGCACGCGCCGCAGTCGATGCACAATTCCGGCGCGATGATGTGCAGCACCTTGCGGTCGCCGGTGATGGCGTCGGTGGGGCAACGCTTCACGCAAGCGGTGCAGCCGATGCAGGTCTCGATGATGCGGAAGGCCATTCGGACTTTCTATAATCGGTAGAGCATGAAGTAGACAAGCACGCCGGTCACCGAAACATACGCCCATACCGGGAAGGTCCAGCGGGCGATGCGGCGATGTGCCGCATACTTCCGGCGGACAGCCGAAAGCCACATCGTCCGGAGGATGAGCGGGAGAGCGACCAGGGCCAGGGTCATGTGCGTGCCGAGGAGGCCGAGATAGAAGGGCCGCCAGGGACCCGCGTAGTGGTGCGCGCCGGTGAGCGCGAAGCGGATCAGGTAGCCGGCGAGGAAGATGGACGACGCCGCGAACGCGACCGCCATGCACTTCCAGTGCAGCGAGGTGCGCTTGGTGCGGATGGCCCAGTAGCCGGTGAAGAGCGCCAGCGCGCTGGTGGCGTTCATGCTCGCATTCACGCCCGGAAGGACTTCCGCCAGCGTCACGGTCTCGCCTCCGCTCGCCGTGGACCCGCAAGGTGGCGCCTTCGGCGCGTCTGGAACGGGTTCATCCGTTGCCACCTGCGGTCAAGGACCGCGCGTCGCGGAGCAGGTGGTCCTGGTCGTCGGCATCGTAGAAGCCGCGGATGCGGCCCTGGCGGTCGACCAGCACCAGCCGCTCGCCGTGCATGATGTCGAACGCCTCCGCGTGAGGGTCGCTTCCTGCGCGCGGCATCCTGGCCATGGCGGTGTGGAAGCCCTTGACCACCGTCCGCTCGACTTCCTGCTGGGCGCCGGTCAGCGACTTCCACAGCCCGCGCCGCGCGCCGAAGATTTCGCCGTACTGCTTCAGCTTCGCCGGCGTGTCGCGCTCCGGGTCGACGCTGATGGAGAGCAGCGCGATGCCGCCGCCCTGCTCGGGCGGCACCAGCCGGTCTTGCAGCTTCTTCATCTTCGCCTGCAGCCGCGGGCAGGCGTCGGCGCAGGAGGTGAAGACGAAGTCGGCGATCCAGACGCGGCCGAGCATGTCGTTGCGCGCGAACGCGCGGCCGTCCTCGTCGACCAGCGAGAACTGCGGCAGTTCCGCCAGCACCGGCAACTCCGGCCGCGCGCTCTGGCGCATCAAGAGCGCGCCCATCGGCACCGCCAGCGCCAGCGCGGCGAACGCCACCCAGGCCGGGTGTAGCGCGAGCTTTCCAGGTACGGTCGCTTCCACGGGCGCCTTATAGTCCGAGGCGGGGGGCCCTTGCACTTGAAAGAGTCGAGTGCGATCTGGTGCGCTAGCAGGTGGAGTAGCTGATCGCGATCATCGGGGACGCGACCGGCTGCCCGGCGTCGTCGAGGCCGGTGACCTGCATGAACGAATTGAAGCAGATGAAGTACGAACCCGGGCCGGCGAAGTCGAGCGGCGCCACCGTGCTTGCCGTGCCGTCGGCCGCGACGGTGAAGAAGGGATTGGGTCCGCTGTAGATGCTGACGCCGTCGTCGTAATACCAGGTGTAGCTGAGTGCGCTGCCCGGCTTGAGCCCCTCGGCCTGCACCGTGAGCGTAAAGCCGTAGGTGCCGAGCGAAGTCTTGGTGACGCTGATGCTCGCCGGATGGGATTGCAGCACCCCGCCCCGGGCGGCGTAGCTGGTGCAATCGCCTTCATTGTCGAAGCCGGAGCCGTCGCTCCGTTGGAGCGCCTGGAAGCCGCCCTTCTGGCAGAGCTGCGCGTTGGCGGAATTTCCTTCCGACCCGAGCGCGACCCCGGCGGCGAATACGACGCCCAAGGCAGCCATGAGCATGCGTGGCATGGATCCCCCTGACCCCGAGGCTACGCTCACCTCCAGCGTGTGAGCAAGCGCTCGCGGTCGAAGAGCTTGACGGCCAAGGCCACCAGCGCGACGTCGGCCAGCGCGACCCCGAGGGCGAGCGAGAAGTAGAAGCGCGGGCCGAGCGCGATGCGGCCGGCGAGCTGCACCACCAAGAGGCCCAAGAGCGGCAGCACGGTGGTGGCGGCCAGGTTCTGCGCCGCGCGCGGATCGAGGATGCGGGAGGAGACCACCACCGCCATCGCGTTTCCGAACAGCGCCAAGAGAGGCGCGAGGAGCAGCGTCCCGAAGAGCCAGGCCCCGTCGGGCAAGAGCGCGCGCCCGATGACCACGTCGATGCCCAGGCAGAAGAGCGCGGCGGCGATCCAGGTGATGGCCAGCGCCGGCAGCAGCGCGGCGATGCTCTTGCCCAGAATGATACTTAGTGTACTCGCCGGCGTGGCGAGCAGCGGCTCCAGCGTGCGGCGCTCGCGCTCTCCGCCGATGGACTGGGCCGCGAGCAATATGGGCAGGAATATAGGTAGTACCAAAAACATCGGCAGCCAGTTGCGCGCCAGCACCGCCGCCACTCCCAGCGCCGGGTCGCTCTCGTGCAGGCCGTAGATGTCCTGCGCGAAGAGCAGCGCCTGCTCGGGCGCGGCGTGGACCAGCCAGGCCAATAAAGCCACCGGCACGATCACCACCGTGGCGGGCAGCGACGCCATCGAGAGCAGCAGCACCGGAGAGCGGCGCAGCTCCAGGAGCTCCTTGCGGAGGATCAGCGACGTCATTCGGCGCGCGCCTCGGCCAGGAGCGAGAGCCAGGCTTCTTCCAAAGGATCGCGATGCGGCACCACCGCCGCCACGCGCGCGCCGGCGGCCACCAGCGCCGCCACGATGTCGGGCACTTCCGCGAGCGGCTCGATGAAGAGAGAACGGCCGTCGACGCGCAGCGATTTGCACAGCGCGCGCACGCCGTCGGCGGCGAAGGGCGCCGCCAGCTCGACGCGCAGCAGGTCTTCCCGCCGCATCTCGTGCACCGCCACCAACCTGCCGGCGATGAAGGCCGCCCGCGAGCAGAGCCGCTCCACCTCCTCGAGATGGTGGGTGCAAAGCACGATGGTCCGGTGCTCGCGGGCCAGCTCTTCCACCACCGCGCGCACCTCGCGCGTCGCTTCCGGATCGAGCCCCACCGTCGGCTCGTCGAGGAACACCACGTCCGGCTCGTGCACCAGCGCGCGCGCGATGGCGAGCTTCTGCTTCATCCCGCGCGAGAGCTCGGCGAACGGCCGCGCCGCGTGCTCGCGAAGGCCGAAGCGCTCGAGCAGCTGGTCGGCCTTGGCCGAGCCGGCGCCGTACAGTCCGCCGAAGTAGAGCAAGTTCTCGCGCGCGGTCAGGCGGTCGTAGAAGCCGGGCGACTCGGTGAGCAGGCCCACCCGCGCGCGCAGCGCAGGGCCTCCGGGGCGGCCGGTGGAAATCTCGTGACCTGCCACCGACGCGCTCCCGGCGTCGGGCGCGTAGAGACCCGCCAGCATCCGCAGCGTGGTGGTCTTGCCGGCGCCGTTCGGACCGAGCAGGCCGAAGACCTCGCCGCGCTCGACGGTGAAACTCACGTCGCGACAGGCGACGCGGCCGCCGAACGACTTCGCAAGACCTCGCGCCTCGATCGCCGGCAACAGGCGGTGAGCTTACTCTTCCGCCGTGTCCGGCGTCTTGCCCGGCCCGCTCTTCTGCGCGGAGTCCAGGGCGCCGCTTTCCGCCGAGCCCGGCGTCTTGCCCGAGGGGTCGCGGGGAGGGGCGTCCTTGATGACCTTGATCTCGCCAAACTCGGTGGCCGGCTTGTTGTCCTTGGGCTTCTCGTCCGTCATGCAGAGAAGCTACGCATGGTAGAAAAGCGCGCATGCAAAAGCAGGCAGACGTGGTGGTGGCCGGCGCGGGGCACAACGGCCTCGTCGCCGCCCTGATGCTCGCCCGGCGGGGGCTCGAGGTCCTGGTGCTGGAGGACAAGGACAAAATCGGCGGCGCCGTGCGCACCGAGCGGCCGTTCAAGAAGGCGCCCGGCCTCGCCACCTCCACGGGCGCCTACCTGCTCGGGCTCATGCCGCCGGAGCTGATCGCGAAACTCCAAGTCGACATTCCGGTGATGCGCCGCGACCCGCACTACTTCCTCCCCACCACCGGCAAGCGCTACTTGATGTTCGGCAGCGATCAGGCGGCGATGAAGCAGCAGTTCGAGAGCTTCTTCTCCGCGCAGGACTGGCGCGCGAATGAAAAGCTGCAGAGCGAGATTTCGCAGCTGCGCGACGACGTGCACTCGACCTGGCTGCAGGAGCCGCTCACCATCGAGGAGACGGCGGAGCGCCACGTGCGGCCGGCGTTGCGGCAGGTGTTCGTCGATCTCTGCCGCAAGCCCGTCGGCCAATATCTGGAGCGGTTCGAGTTCAAGAGCGATCTCTTGAAGGCGATGTACGCCGTCACCGACGGCTTCTCCGGCCTCAACGGCGACTGGGACACGCCCGGCACCGGCATGAACTTCCTCATCCACAACATGTGCCGGCTGCCGGGCAGCGACGGGACGTGGATGATCGTCAAAGGCGGGATGGGCACCGTCACGCAAAGGCTCGCCGCCGCAGCGCGCGAGGCCGGGGCGAAGATCGAGACCAGCCGCGGCGTCGTGCGCGTCGAAAAGGGCCTGGTGGTGCACGCCAGCGACGGCAGCGAAATCCAGGCGCGCGCGGTGGTGGTCAACGCCGACCCGTTCCGCATGCTGCAGATGGCCGACTTCCCGGCCGACTACCGCGCGCGCATCGACAACTACCGCCGCGACGGCACCACCATGAAGGTGAACCTGGCTCTGAAGGACCTGCCGCGCTTCACCTGCCTGCCGGAAAATCGCGGCCAGTACGGCAGCACCATGCACCTCTTGCCCGACGAGAGCGAAGTGATGCCGGCCATGCGCCGAGCCTTCGCCGACGTGAAGGCCGGACGGCTGCCGGAGTTCCCCACCATCGAGTGGTACGTGCACACCACCGTCGATCCCTCGATGCGCGATCCCGATGGCCACCACAACTCCGCGCTCTTCGTGCAGTGGGTGCCGTTCGAGCTCAAGGGCAAGAGCTGGGCGGAGGAGAAGGATGGCTACGTGAAGCACCTCTTGAGCATCTGCGATCGCTTCGCGCCCAACACCAGTAGCATCGTGGCCGACGTCTTCGCGCTGCCGCCGCCGGAAGTGGAGCGGCACTTCGGCATCACCCGCGGGCACATCCACCACGTGGACAATTCCTTCGGGTTCTCCGACCGCCTCCCCTACGTCACGCCGCTCCCCGGCCTCTACTCCTGCAGCGCCGGGTGCCACCCTGCCGGCTCGGTGATCGGAGCGGCCGGCCACAACGCCGCTCGGCGCGTGTTGCAGGATCTTGGACTTCAAGGCTACCGATAGGTACTGAGGCTGCATATTTCTTCCTGGTGAGAGACGCGCTCTCCAGCTGGGCGGAAAAAACTTCCATCGCCGCGCTGGCGCTGATCGACGGCGGCGGCGTGCGCCACTCGAACGCTCGCTTCCAGAAGCTCGATCAGGGCGACGAGCCGTGGCGCTGGCTGAACGGACCGCATGCGAGAGTGCGCTACGCCTCGCTCAGCGAGCTGGTGCGCTCGGAATGCGCCACGCTCGCGCCGGTGCCGTATCTCTCGCGCTTCGAGCGCCGCCGGCAGGTGATCGAGGTGCGGCTCGAGCGGCTGGCGAGCGGCGGAGCGCTGGCGCTGGTGCACGACGTCACCGCCGACATGCGGCGGCAGCGCGAGCTGCAGCGCGACCGCGAGGCGCTCTTGCACGAGGAGCGGATGCACGCCATGGGCGTGCTCGCCTCCGGAGTCGCGCACGACCTCAACCACGTGCTCAACATCATCGCGCTGCGGGTGGCCACGCTGCGCGCCGACCCCAAGCTGGCGGGAGCGCGGCGCACGCTGGAGACGCTCGGCCGCGTGGTGGGCGACGCCGCGACCATCGTGGCGCGGCTGCAAGACCTGGCCCGCAAGCGGCGCGATCGGCCCAGCGACCCGCTCGACCTGGCCGCGGTCGTGACCGGCGCGGTGGAGATGGCGCGCTCGGAGGCCGACATGGCCGGGGTGCGCATCGAGGCCGACGTGGTTCCGCTGCCGCTGGTGCGCGGGTCGGCGGCGGAGCTGGCCCACGTCTTTGGCAGCCTGCTCTTGCACGCCCGCCATCAACTGGGAGAGGGCGGCGTGATCAAGGTACGGGCGCGCGAGAAGCACGGCCGGGTGATCGTGACCATCGGCCACGGCGGCGAGGGGCTGCGCGAGCGCGAGCTGTCGCGGCTCTTCGATCCTTTCTCCGGAGCGACGGACGAGTCGGCGCTCGGGCTCTCGGTGGCGTGGGGGGTGATGACCCGGCTGGGCGGGTCGCTCGATGCGCAGAGCCGGCCGGGCGAGGGCGTCACCTTCATCCTGAATTTCCCGCTGGCGTCTCGGCCGCGAAAGCAGCCGGCCCGCCCACCGCGGCGCGCGCAGCGGGCGCGGCGCATCCTCCTCATCGACGACGAGGCCGACAACCTGGACGTGCTCCGCGAGGTGCTCGAGCTCGAGGGACAGGAGGTGGCGGCCGAGTCGAGCGGCCCCGCCGCGCTCCAGCACTTCGAGCGGGGCGAGCACTTCGACCTGGTGCTCTGCGACGTGAGCATGCCGCAGATGAGCGGCTGGCAGGTAGCGCGCGAGATCCACGAGCGCGCGCCCGGCACTCCGGTGTGGATGCTCACCGGCTGGGCGAACGAGATCGGCGAGTCGGACCCGCACCGCGCGCTGGTGCGCGGCGTGCTGGCCAAGCCCATCGACCTCGACCAGCTCCGCTCGCTCTTGTCCGCTCCGCCGGCGCCGCCGCCGCAGTCCGAAGCCGCGCTGCAGTAGTCCTTACGGCGCGGTCTTGGTGCTGAAGGCTGCGGGCGTGAAGGCGCAGGAGCCCTCGGCGCCGGAGTCAGGTCCGCCGAAGAGAGGGATGGCGACCTTGACGCTGGAGCTGAAGTAGACCACGTCGAACGGCGCCTTGCCCCAGCACTCCGAGAGCTGCACCTGGTAGCCGCTCCCCAGGCCCGACACGTCGGCGCGGCCTTCGCCGTCGGCCTTCCAGCGCGAGTGCACCGAGAAGCTGTCGCCGGTGGTGACGTTGTGCTGGGCGAAGTCGAGGTCGCCGTTGCCGTTGCCGCTCGGGTCGGCGGCGAAGGTGTAGAGGATGTTGTTGCGCTGCGTGCCCACCGTCGCGTCCTGGGCGCCGATGAAGCTGACCGTCAGCTGCGGGGGTCCGACGTTGCTGTAGGAGGACACGTCGAGCTGGCCGGTGGCGCCGTTGCCCGCATTGCCGTCGAGCGTGGCGAGCTTGTCGAAGTCGAGGGTGAAGCTGCCCGTGCCGTGATGGGCCGAGGGGCCGGGCGTGGCGTCGCCGTTGGCGAAGGTGACGAAGGCGGACCCCGGCCGCGACTTGGCCTGGCCGGAGAGCTCCCAGCTGAAGCTCGCGCCCTGCTCCGTGACCACCAGCTGGTAGTTGTTGTAGTCGATGACGCTGGAGCCGGGACCCCAGGTGCAGGCGGTCTTGGTGCAGCTGGTCGGCTCCTGCGCGGTGATGTTCGAGAGCAGCGTGAGGAACGCCGACACCGGCGCGTTGAAGACGGTGGCCACCGTGACCGTGACGCCGAAGAAGGGAGAGGGGTCGCCCGCGGTCGAGTTCTGCATGTTGTTGCCGTCGCTCGACGAGGCAGCCGACGCGGGCCTGGGCGAGCCCATGGCGACGGTGTCCTTCGAAGGCATCGCGTTGCGGGCCTGGTCCTTCAAGGATCCGCCGCAGGCGGCGGCCGCAAGCAGTGAAAGTGCGTATAGCTTCTTCATTGTGTCATCCTCTCGGGGTGCCTCAATCGGGGAAATGCGTC
>Ga0307479_10002236_pt1 | contig 17585 bp, 16 predicted proteins | sample atmos_gasesECM4C_FD_203743 | JGI IMG/M metagenome (GOLD analysis project Ga0307479, IMG submission 203743) | Hardwood forest soil microbial communities from Morgan-Monroe State Forest, Indiana, United States - atmos_gasesECM4C_515 | ecosystem: Environmental > Terrestrial > Soil > Temperate... | reverse complement strand
ACGATCTGCTCTACCGCCGGCGTAATGAAATCCGCAAACTGAATTTCCGGCACCGGCCGCAGTCCCATCATCGAAGAGCCAATCGCCGCGGCGATGATGATGCCCTCGGCCAGCGGCGTATCGAGCACGCGCTCTTCGCCGAATTTATCGAGCAAGCCGTCGGTCACTTTGAAAACGCCGCCAGAGAGACCGATATCCTCGCCGAGAATGAAGACGCGCTCGTCGCGCTCCATCTCCTGCGAGAGAGCTTCGTTGATCGCTTCCAGCATGTTGATCGTTCGGGCCATTTTTGGTTCGATTCCTTTTGGTCGCGTCTATTGCGCCCAGATATGGTCCGCAAGCTCGGACGCATCGGGATAGGGGCTTTGCTCGGCGAACTCCACCGCTTCGTTGATTTCCTGCGTGATTTCGTCGGCGATCTGCTTTTTCTTCGCGTCGTTCAGAAGCTTCTTTTCCATCAGCTGCTTCTCGAATGCCGCGACCGGATCCTTTTTCTTCCACGCGTCCACTTCTTCCTTCACGCGGTATTTCGCCGGATCGATTTCCGAGTGCCCGTACCAGCGGTAGGTCTTGCACTCGAGCATCGTAGGACCCTGTCCGCCGCGCGCACGCCCGATTGCTTTCTGAGCGGCGTCATACACTTCGAGGACATTGTTGCCGTCGAGCGAAATGCCGGCGAAGCCATAAGCCTTGGCGCGGTCGGAAAGATTCGTGAGCGCGGTTTGCAACCGCAGCGGCACTGATTCTGCCCACAGATTGTTCTGGCAAACGTAAATGATCGGCAGCTTATGCACGCCCGCAAAATTCAGCGCCTCGTGGAAGCCGCCAAAGCTGGTAGCGCCGTCACCAAAGTAGGAGACCACCACATCATTGCGCCGCAGCTTCTTGATTCCCAGCGCCACACCGGTACCAACATTTAGCTGCCCGGCAATACTGCTCGCTGGCGTAATTACATGAAGCTCGGGATAACCCATGTGCGCCGGTGACGACCGGCCGCGATCCGGGCTCGTAGTTTTCGCGAAAAGTTGCGCGAAGCAGAACTTGAGCGGCACGCCCTTGATCACGTTCGACGTCCAATCGCGATGCGAGGGCGCAATCCAGTCGTCCTTCTTCAGGCTGAATGCCGTGCCGACGCTGGTGGCCTCCTGGCCGACGCCGGAGTAGAAATTTCCTTTGTATTTGCCCTGGCGGAAGAGAATGCGCGCCTTTTCGTCGCACATCCGGCACTTCACAAGCATCTTGTAAAGGTTCAGGTGAAGTTCATTGGACGGGGTGCCATTTTTCTCAACCTCGGGCTCCATTACCGCCCGATTGGTTTTCGACGCCATGCGGACTCCTATGAGCTGGTGCTCTTTGGCTTTTCACAAAAACTATAACACGAAATTCAGGGGAGGGAGCACACGGGGCAGACACAGTTCCGAACACATTAAAGATTGTTCATATTCGAAGCGATAGACGGCACTCGGGAACGAGGCCAAGGTGCAGAAACCGCTATTTGCGGTTTCCGAATAAGAGTGTTCCGGAAGCCAACTTTTCGATCAACTCTTTGTCGGCGGGCAAGAAATTAAGCTCCGGTAGTGATGACGGGGCGCGCCACAAAATCTCTTCGAAAACTAGATTCTGCACGCTTCTCGGATCAAGCTCAGCCTGAAAGAAGATCAGCTCAATCGGTTCACTCATTTCCGCATATCGGTGCCGCGCCCGATAGACTTCAGAACCAATCGTCGCCTGCGTACCAAGCTCCTCTTCGAGTTCGCGCACGAGAGCTTGCTTCAGCGTCTCGCCGGGTTTTACTTTTCCGCCGGGAAATTCCCACATCATCGCGAATGAAGTACCGCGCTTCCGCTGGCAGACGAGTAGCTTCCCGTTGTCGCGAATCAAGCCGGCGACAACGGTAATCATCGCCTCTTGCCTCTCGCGCCAGTGGGACCGCCGTTGAGTTCGGCCTCATGATGGATCGCGCGAAAAAGCTGGCGTGCGCCCTCGACAAGCGGCGGCCCGGGCGTATTGAGAAGTTCGTCGCGAATCACGACCACGCGGCCTGCTCTTACAGCCGGCACGTCCCGCCATGCAGCATTGCGAAGCGCGCTCGATGGCTTCGAACGCGCCCCGGCGGCTGTCCACGCCAAAACGATCACATCAGGACGAGCCAGCGCAACGTTCTCATCCGTGACCTTTGCGCCCGCCGGCACCACAGCGTCTCCGCCCGCCATCTCGATCAATTCATTCACCCACGGAGGCGAGCTAATTCGCGGGTGCGGCCATGCCTCGCAGTAAACGCGCGGACGTGGGCGCTCGCGGAATTGCTTTGCTTGCCGGGCGAGCGACTCGAAATCCGATCGCATCTTGTGAATCAGTTTCTCTCCTGCGGTCGCGCGATTCACAAGCCGCGCTAGCGTCCGAATGTCCGTCTCGATATCAGCCAGCGAGCGTGGATTAATGGCGACGAACGCCACCGGTTCGTTCAAAATGCTCGCCACGGTTTCCGTTGCAAAAGGCACCGAGCCGATAAGAAGCGTCGGCATCAGCCGCATCACTTCGCGCACGTCCATCTTCCAGCAGTCGCCTACCTGCGGGCGCCGCCCCACCGGCGCCACTTCCTTGCACCATTTGCTTACGCCGACAAGTTCTCGCCCCGCGCCAAGCGCCAACAGAATCGAGGTCACATTCGGCGCAAGCGACACAATGCGCATCGCGGGTGATGGTCGCCGTAGCATCGGACTCAGCTTCTCCCTAAGTGCCCAATTGCAGCCTACCGGATAGCCGATGGATTTCTACATTGCTGTCCGGATGTCTCAAGCAGGCTGATTTTATAAGAATAACGGACATCTGAAGCCCTGCCCTTAATACAAAAAAAAGAGGATCATTCCAATGCGAACCATCCCGTTCTACAGCAAAGTTTCGCTGGTAGTTGCCGTGTTCGTAGGATTCTTCGCCTTCACCACCGCTGCTCCAATCGTGCGCGCCGACGATTGCCAGGAGCGCCTTACGAAAATCGACCACAAGCTCCACGAGGCCATCGAGCATCACGGCTCTAACAGCAGCGAAGCCAACCACTGGCGGCACGAGCTGCACGAACAGCGCGAGCACTGCTATTCCGTGAATCATCGCTGGTGGGACGAAGACGATCATCGCTGGCACACCGATCGTGATTGGGACGATCACGATCATGAGCACGACCACGATAACCACTAACAAGCTTAGTTCGGCGAGCTAGACAAAAAGTGGGGTCGGGCCCAGCGGCCCCGCGCTTCAAATCTTCACCAAGGGCACGTCGTCGGTAATCCTCGCCTGATTCATTGAAGATCACCGCATCCCGCGGTGGACTGTTATTTTCCGTTAGTATCCATTTTCGCAATTGAATCCACTCCGCGCGGACCCCACACTCCATACTTCCTGCCGCCAAATTGATATAGGATGCCGCGCGGAGGATTTGGAATGAATCCACGAAAATGGGTTTTGGTTTTGGCGGCGTGCGGTGTGCTGATCGGCGCAGCCGCAACTCAGAAATCGAAACAGAAGAATCTCCCGAAAGCGCCGGACGTTCTGCCATGGTCGCAGCAAATCGCGGTGCGCGAGCAGTGGCTCGTCAAGCGCCACGCTATGCTGCTCGACATGATGCGCCGCAACCACGTGGATATGTGGATCGTGGTCAACGAGGAGTTCCACAACGATCCGCTCACGGAATATGTTGCGCCGCCGCGCGTCTATACCGGTGGCCGCGATATTTTCGTATTCGTAGATGCAGGCGATGCTGGCCTCAAGAAAATCGCTGTGACCGGATACTCGGAGGAAAACGTCCAGCGACTCTTCGAGAGCACCGACGATCCTTCGCAGCATCCAGTGGACAAGCAGCTAAAAGCCCTTTGGGACACATACCACCCGGTGCACATCGGTCTCGGCATTGACGGCCGTCGCGGCGTGACGCGCAGCCTTACAAAATCCACCTATGATTATCTCGCCGAGAAAATGGGCCCGGACGCGGCGAAGAATTTCGTGCCGGCACAGGAGTTGATCGGCGAATACCTCGCCACACGAATCCCCGAAGAATTCGACACCTACAATCAGGAAGTGATCCTCACCGACCTCATCACCAAACGCGCTCTCTCGAATGAAGTGATCACGCCGGGGAAGACCACAGTTGGCGATGTGCGCCGCTGGCTCTATGACGAGATCTGGCGCAATCGCGTGGGCACCTGGTTCCAGCCCGATCTGCGTGTCCAACGCAAGGGCATGCCGTCCGAATCCTCGCGCGGTTTCCTCGCTGTCGCGAAAGAAGAAATCGTGATTGAGCCCGGAGACTTAGTGCATCTCGATTTCGGAATCTCCTACATGGGCATGAGCACAGACTGGCAGAAAATGGCCTACGTGCTGCTTCCCGGCGAGAGAGCCGTTCCAGCTGGCCTTCAGAAGGCGATGGACAACACGAACACGCTGCAGGACGCCCTGATGCTGCGCGCTGCTCGCCCTGGCCGCACCGGAGGCGAAGTGTACGACCTCACCATGGCGGAAATGAAGCAGAAGGGAATCGAGGCCATGATTTACAGCCATCCCATCGGCAATCAGGGGCACGGGCTCGGCGCGAGCATCGATTTTCGCGCGTCGCAGACTGTGAATCCCACGCACGAAGCCGTGGGCCCTTCGTCGCAGGAGCGTCTGCGTGATGGCTCCTACCAATCCATCGAGCTAAACACAAAAACGGCCATCCCTGAATGGGGCGGCCAGAAAATCTACGTCATGGCGGAAGACGACGCATATCTCACGCCCGACGGCTACAAATTCTTCCAGCCGCGTCAGACGGAGTTTTATCTGATCCAGCCCAAGTAAGGTCAACAGAAGTTTCTAAGCACGCCGAGCCGCGCCGACCACGAAGCGGCCCGGCTTTTAATTTTGGAACCGTTCAAAATCGCCGATGCCTGGCGGGAAATTTGAGTTAGGATGCGCCGCGGAGGAACCACATGCAATTTCGGAGATGGCTGGTAGTTCTCGGCGTTTACGCGATCTTGGTTTCACCGGCTGGTGCGCAGTCGCAGGCAGCGACGGCACAATCGCTCAAGGACCAAATGCCGCACCTGCTGCCCTGGTCGCAGCAGATTGCCGTGCGCGAGGGTTGGCTGGTAAAGCGGCAAGCACTGCTGCTCGACATGATGCGCCGCCACAACGTCGACATGTGGATTGTCGTCAACGAGGAATTCCACGACGACCCGCTCACGGAATTTGTCGCCCCTCCTCGGCCTTACACCGGCAACCGCGATTTTTTCGTCTTCGTTGATACCGGCGACAAGGGGCTGAAGAAAATTGCCATCACCGGCTATTCGCAGGAGAGCGTCGCTAAGTTCTTCGAAAAATCGAATGTCTCGCAGCCGGATATCCCGTCGGAATTGCACGCGCTCTGGGACACCTACCATCCCGCGCACATCGCCCTGGGAATCGACGGCAAGCGCGGCGTCACGCGCAGCCTCACGAAATCCAGCTACGAATACCTCGCCAAAAGCATGGGCCCCGAAGCCGCCCAGCATTTCGTCCCCGCTGAAGATTTAATCACCGAATATCTCGAGACGCGGCTCCCCGAAGAATTCGAAACCTACAAGCAAATGGTCATCCTCACGGACCTGATCACCAAGCGCGGCCTCTCGAATGAAGCCATCACGCCCGGAAAAACCACCGTGGGAGAAGCGGTCAACTGGTTCTACGACCAGATGTGGGAGAACCACGTCACCACCTGGTTCGCGCCGCACCTCCGCATCCAGCATCAGGGCTTAACGTTGCAACGCGAGCGCGGACACCTCCGTGACGCGGAATGGACCGACGTCTTTCAGCCGGGCGACGTGATCCATCTCGACTTCGGCGTCACCTACATGGGCCTCAATACCGATTGGCAGAAGATGGCCTACGTCCTGAAGCCCGGTGAAACGGAGCCGCCGGCCGGACTTAAGCAAGCCATGAAAAATATGAACGTTGTTCAAGACGCACTCACGCTTCGCGCCGCGCGCCCCGGACGAACCGGCGCCGAGGTCTACAAGTTGGCTATGGACGAGATGTCGCAGAAGGGCATCGACGCCATGATCTACAGCCATCCCATCGGCAACGAAGGCCACGGCCTCGGCGCCTGGATGGACGCGCATGCTGCTCTAGCCGAGAAAGAGGTTCTCGCGAATGCTCCCGGTGATTCCAACCTGTCAACGGTCCAAAAGCTGCGCAAAGGCGCCTATCTTTCCGTCGAATTGAACGCGCAGACCGCGGTTCCCGAATGGGGCGGCCAGAAGGTCTACATAATGGGCGAGGACGACGCCTACCTCACCGACGACGGCTACAAATTCTTCATCGCGCGCCAGACAGAGTTCTACTTGATCAACTCAAAGTAAGCGGCTCGCGCCTCGCAAAACTCGCGAAGGGTGGGCGATCCGTCTGGTTGTGAAGAAAAAGTGACGACGGTGTGTTTCTACATTTAATGGGCACGAGAAACGAAAAATATAGATCTGCCCAACGAGGAGCAATATTGAAAGGAGGAGATACAAAAGGTCTCTCACCATGATGTTTTCAGTTGCCCTAAGAACGGTCAAAAGGGTTCGCACAGGAACCGTTTCGGAAGTGATTCCTTTCAGATCTAGTTCCCGTATTCGCGCGTGTTCTCTAAAATGGCTAACAAATGTCAAAATTAAATTAATCGTGACCAATTCTGGCAACAGAAATGAGGCGGCGACTGGGTTCCGAAAGCGGCTCCAGAACTTGAAAACAATTACTGCGCAAGCCACGACAACAGCACAGGCAAGAACCAGGTTAAAAACAAAAATTCCCGAGGCGAGGAGTGATCGCGAAAAGAATCCTACTTCCTGAGCGGACGAGATTGAGTTTTGTTGGCGTTCAATCATTTTGACGGAGCTCCCGCCAAATAATACCATTCGAGTAGATAACTCTGAGGGTTAGTCTTAATTCTTGAGGTGAGTGGCCCACCCTCCCCCATTTCCCTGATCATCTGACAGCTGGGCCAGCTTCGCTGATAGATCTCGTTTTGCGCACATAAGGAACGTACACAGGATTCCAAATATTCGCTTCGAGCTCGCGGATCAGGTCCGCTTCGGCGATCTGTGCCTGTCCCTCCTCGATGGCCTGCCTTCCAACGGCCTCACCAATCTCCCGCGCCAATTCGCGCGTCTGGGAAATCGGCGGAAGCAAGCTCGCATTCTTGTCGGTTCGGGTGGGCAGACGGCGCACCAGTTCTTCGGACGCGGCCTTCACCATCGCATCGGTCACCCTTCTCGCTTTCGACGCCACGATTCCCAGCGCCAGCCCCGGGAATATGTAGGAGTTATTGGTCTGCGCGATATGAACCTCCGTTCCTCCCACGCGCACCGGTTCAAATGGGCTCCCAGTTCCGATCAGCGCGCGCCCTTCCGTCCAGTTCATCAAATCCTGTGGCGTCGTTTCGCTGCGCGAAGTCGGATTAGAGAGCGGGAAGATGATTGGCCGATCCACATATTTGGCCATTTCACGCACGGCTTGCTCGGTGAACGCGCCGGCTTGCCCCGAGACCCCGATCAACACCGAAGGCTTCGCATTGCGCACCACGTCCAACAGCGTGATCTCGGCCTTCGCCTGCTGCCTCCAGCCCTTCACATCCTCCTCGCTGCGCGCATAGAGCATCTGCTCCGGCCGCATCCCTTGGGTTTTATCCGTAATCAGCCCAGCGCGATCGATTGCGTAAAAGCGTTTCCGCGCTTCGTCTGGCGGCACGCCTTTGTCCTGAATGAACTGCGCCAGTAAATTCGTGATGCCCAGTCCCGCGCTTCCGAAGCCCAGCACAACGAATTTTTGCTGCTCGAGCGGCACGCCGGTCACATTGATCGCAGAAATCACGGTTGCCGTCGCCGCCGCCGCGGTGCCTTGGATGTCGTCGTTGAATGTGCACAGCTCGTTCCGATATCGCGCCAGCAGACGCGCCGCGTTGGGACCGGCAAAATCCTCCCACTGCAGCAGAACGTGGGGCCAGCGCTTCTTCACATTCTGCACGAACACATCCACGAATTCGTCGTACTCAGCGCCGCACACCCGCTGATGCGCCCATCCGACATATAGCGGACTCTTCAGCCTCTCCTCGTTGTTCGTTCCCACGTCCAGCAAAATCGGAAGGCAATTCTCCGGATGAATTCCGCCCAGCGCCGTGTAGAGCGCCATCTTTCCGATGGGGATGCCCATGCCGCCGGCGCCCTGGTCGCCCAGCCCCAGAACTCGCTCGCCGTCGCTCACCACGATGCATTTCACGCTGTCGTACCGCTTGTGACACAGGATTTGGTGGATGCGGTCCTTATTCGGATAACTCAGAAACAGGCCGCGCGGCTTTCGCCAGATTTCGCTGAACCGCTGGCAGCCTTCGCCCACCGTGGGTGTGTAGACGAGCGGCAGCATCTGCTCGATGTTGCGCACCAGCAGCGCGTAGAAAAGCGTCTCGTTGATGTCCTGAAGATCGCGAAGGAAGCTGTATTTGGTGAACGGGGTGGGCTCGCAATTGAGCGCGAGCATCCGGCGTTCCACCTGCTCGTCAAGCGTGCCGACGTGTGGCGGCAACAAGCCGTGCAAACCAAAAAGGTCGCGCTCGTGGTCGGGGAAAGCCGTTCCTTTGTTCAGCCGCGGCGAATTGATAAGCCCGATGCCCGAAAGCGAAACCTCCATCGCGTTCTGGCTCTCAGCACTTTGCGAGTGGTCTCTCATTGTGTGTCGCTGCCAACCGTCCCCGGAAACTCCGGTCTGCGCAGAACACGGATGATACCACTCGACGATTCGCTCCGAAGTCCGGCCTTAGCCCTTGCGGGTCCTAATCCTTCGCTAGGTTTGCGAAGGGTGGGACTGGGTTAAACTTGCTCTCATGTCGCCAAATATTGCCTCCCTGTCCGAGGCTCTTCGTACTTTCCTGTCGCCTGTCCAATTTCTAGGTCTACCCGACGAAAAACACTGATCAGTAGGCGTCAAACTGCTTTTTGCTGCAACCCAGTGGCAGCAGTTGCAACACTATTTCATTCGCTGTTTCTTCACTGCCGGGCCGATTCGTTTACATAAGAGGCCGCAAAAACAAAAACGCGCCGGAGATGAAATCTCCGGCGCGTTCCTTGTTTGTCTCGAGTTCTTAGTTGACGGCTTCGACCTTCTTCAGAGCCGGCTTCGGGATTTGCCACATGATTCCGGAGTCGTCGGCATTGTGCGGGTAGAACTGCGCCGACTTCTTGCCGGAAGGCAGAAGGACGATGTCCGCGCGGCGGTTGTAGGCGTACCAATCGCCCGTCACGTTCTTCAAGCGAACCTTGGGCGGTTGGTTCGGGTTCGTGGATTCGAGGTTCTTCACGTCCGCCTTCGGCATCGGTCGCTCTTTGCCGTACGCAGCGGTCTGAACCTTGTCCGCCGAAATGCCCTGATCGACGAGGTATTGCTTGATGCGCTCGACGCGCCGTTCGCTCAAGTCCTGGTTGTGATCTTTCGATCCGCGAATATCCGCGAATGCTTCAATCGAAAGCTTCGCGTCCGGATCGTATTCCAGATACTTCTTGAAACCGCCCGCCAGAGTGGCCAATTCGAGCTGTTGGCTCTTCACCAGTCCGACTTGCGGATTCTTCTTATCCGGATAGTCCGTAGGGTAGAAGATGCTCTGCAGGACGACGGCCGGTATCGGCTCCACCGAACCAGTGAGATGCAGGTTCGCGGTTTGCGTCGAGCTGCCGCCGCAAGTATTCGTGGCGTTCAGCGTGTAGGTCTTCGACTCGTCCACCGTGCGAGCAGGCTGGCCTTCCGGCACCTGCGAATCATCGGCCGGCGCGGCTTGCACCTGCTGGCTGCCGTTGACGTCAACCTTGTTGCCGTTGAGCGTGGCGTCCTGAGCGTTCGAGGTCTTCCAGGTGATCGTCGAGCTATCCTGAGTGATCACCTTTTCCCCAATCTTCCGATAGTGAACTTCGGAAGGATTGGCGCTGATGCTCGCGTCAACTTTGGTGTTCACGTTGACCGTCGCCGAGCTGGAGACAATGCCACCGGGACCAGTGGATTTGAAGTCGTAGGTGGTGGTCGCCTTCGGCGAGACGCCCTGCGTGCCGCTTGGCGCGACCGCACCAACGTTGGTGATATTCGTATCAATGGTTTCCGTAGTTTGCCACGTCAGGTTAGAGGTATCGCCGCAATTAATTTGGCCAGCGGAAGCGGAGAAGCTGCCGGTGACGGGCGCGACGGCAATCGTGGCGCTGGCGGTACCCGGCTTGAACCGCGGTAGGTCTTTTAGTTTAGTGCCGCGGGTCCACTCCGTGGTCTTCTGCGTGTTCTTCGCCATATCGACGGAGGTCTTCTTGTTGGCCTGCACGTCAACGTCGCCTTCCCACACCGTCTTGCCTTCTTTAGTTACGGTCAGGTGATGATGTCCGACCGGGAGAATCAACTCCTGTTTCCAAATCCAGAAATCGTTGTTCATCTCGTCGACGTGCCCGACGAGATAGGCGGGCGTCGCCCCATTCGAGAGGACAGCGGCATGAGGCCAGCCTCCTCCGAGGTAAACGCGGCCCCAAGGTCCATTCACGGTGCCGCCGTAAGGTTCGAGCACGACGTTCAGATCAGTGGACTTGCCCGCGGTGATCTCGACGTCCTGCGTCGAAATCTTGAAGCCGTAATTCACGACAGCCACCGTGTGCTTGCCGGCAGGGAGGGGAATGGTGCGGCTCCTGCCCTCGTGGATGGCCTTACCATCCACAAAGATATAAGCCTCTCTGGGCCTAACCGTGATTTTCAGCTTTCCATCCTGCGCGAAGCTGGCGGTTGCAGAGAGCGCAATCGCCGTCACGAGGGTGAACAGGCATCCGAATCGTCGCATTAGCATTTCTCCTGAGGTGATGCAGTAGGCGAGTTGTTTGGTCACCCTTCCGCGCCCAATCGGAAAAGTGAAGGCTAGGACGACTTTAAACTATATCGTAAACCACTCTGTGTCAAGGAATTGAAACAAAAAGCGAAAGCAAGCGCAAGCGATTTTTGTTTCGTCCCGCGTGCTCTCTACGAAGGGTTGGCGCGGACGAATTGGCAGGCGGCAAGTATTGTGAAGTGAGGCGGCGCAGGTTTCTGGGAGCGGGGTATAATTTCAGGGAGCTAGTCCTGTACGTACTTAGGCCCGCCGTGAACGAAAAAATCCTCGAACATTTTCGAAACCCACATAATGCCGGGATTCTCGCCGAGCCGACTGCGGTGGTAGAGGTCGCCAATCCTGTCTGTGGCGACACGATGCGGTTGTCAGTGCGAGTGCAGGATGGCCGGGTGGCGGAAGCGCGCTTCAAGGCGCAGGGATGCGTGGCATCCATTGCGACTGGCTCCGTGCTCACGGACCTGCTGACGGGTCGGAGCTTGCCGGAAGCACGCGAGATTACGGCACTGAGGATTTCGGAAGCGCTGGGAGAATTGCCTCCCGCGACGATGCACGCTGCCGAACTTGCGATGGACGCGTTAACTACGGTCATCGAGAAAATTGCTAACGGGGAGATTCGAACGCAAAGAGGTGGCCGAGTCAGGTCGAAGTAGGTGGCATCGCCGCTTTTTTCAAAGTTGCCGGATCGTTGAGGTTCAAAATTACGCCCTCTTCTTCGGTGGGCACTTCGTGGATTTCCCGCGGGTGGGCCCAGACCACTTGCCTTGCGCCAACCTCTGGCGATGCCGCCAGCAGTTCCTCGTAAAGCGTGGCGCGAAAAATAACCGGATGTCCGCGTTTGCCTCGGTAGAGGGGAAGCGCGATGGCTTTTCGAGTTGAATCGAATTGCGCGATCAGCTCGGAAATAAGGCGGCGGGAAACGAGGGGATGATCAACGGGGCAGAGAATAATTCCGTCCGTGGTGTTGACCGGCAAGCTGCGGATTGCTGCGTGAATGGACGACAGTTGGCCGGTAGGCCAATCCGGATTGAAGACGATCATGGCGGGGTCGAATTTCAGTTTTGGGCCAATCTCTGCCGCGTGGGCGCCGAGAACGATTCTGGTGAGGCCAATGCGAGGCAGGCGCGTCGCCGTGAAAAGGTGCTCGACGAAGGTGAGGCCTTGAACTGAAACCAGGGCCTTTGGTTCGCCCATTCGGCTTGATTCGCCGGCGGCGAGAATGGCGGCTGCGAGCATGGTGACCTAGTCGTGTTGCAGCGATGCGACGTCAGAGAGCCTTACGGCCTTGTGCGGAAGATTTGGCGCATTGCGGCGAACGGCAATTAATTCGGCGGCGATGCTGACAGCGATTTCTTCCGGGGCGAGGGCGCCGATATCGAGTCCGACGGGCGCGTGGACACGTTCGAATTTTTCGAGATCGTGACCTTCCTTCTCGAGCGCTTTATAGACGGAGATTACTTTGCGTTTGCTACCTATCATGCCGATGTAGCGTGCTTCAGTCTCGATGGCCCAAGCAAGGACGCGCATATCGTCCTTGTGCCCGCGCGTGACGATCAGGAGGTAGTTCGAAGAATTTGGGCGAATTTTCGAGAAGGCGTCTTCGTACGTGGAATAAATTTCGGCGGCCATCGGGAAGCGGTCGGAGTTCGCAAATGCCTCGCGGTCGTCAATGACTCCGATGGCGAAGCCAGCTTGATGGGCGACACGGGCGACGGCGGTGGAGACATGGCCGCCGCCAAAGAGATACAACATCGGCTGCGGAAGAATCGGCTCAACGAAAATCTCCAGAGTGCCTCCACAGATGAGACCAGCGTCGTAGGCGGCTTCGTGATTCAGGTTGAAAGTCATTTTGCGGGGTTGCTCTTTTTGGATGACGTCTTTTGCCGCCGCCCACACTTCGGCTTCGACGCATCCTCCGCCAACCGTGCCGGCAATTGTGCCGTCGTCGCGGACGAGCATACGAGAGCTCTCGTAACTTGGGATCGAGCCGTTGGTGTGGACGATGGTGGCGAGGGCACCGCGCTGGCCGGCGCGTCGCATGCGCACGATTTCTTCGAAGAGATCCACGGAGAGCCTTCGAATCGAGGTTACGGCGCGTTTAAGCCGGTGTCAATCAGCTTGGAGGAGCCCGAGTGATCGCTGTGATATCAGCATCCGTCTCGTTTCGAGATTCGTGGGGAGAAGAGGACTTATCAACATCTATCCGAGAAGGGAAGAATCCTAGTTCTTTATGTGCATTGCAGGCAGCGCAACTGAGGCATTTGGGATCTGCTGGCAACTAAACAGACTCGTCTTCGACCGAAATCAATCGCACGCGTCGGCTAGAATAGAAATCAACATGGCGGATGGCATGTATTCTCTGAAAACGGCACGAGGCGGTTGGAGATGGCCGACGACGCTCGGGATTCTTTGTTTCGGGTTGCTTGCGGCGTTTGCAGCGGCGGCCGAGCTCAGACAGGAGACGATCCAGGCTTTCGATCAGTACGTCAAGGTGACGGAAGAAGAGAGAGCAGCAAAGATGCGCAAGTCCGGCGCATTCCTCTGGATCGACAGCCAGGATGATGCGCTCCGCCAGCAACTCCACGAAAGATTATCGCGTGGCGAAGTTGTAACGAAACGCCTGGAAACGCGCGACGACAACCGGCCTATCCGCATACCCCACGGCCTCGTGCATCACTGGGTAGGAACGATCTTCATTCCGGGCGCCACCTTGGCTCAGACGATGACCTTGATGGAGAACTATCCGACCTATCCGCAACTTTTCAGCTTCGGTGTACAGCGATCCAAAGTCCTCAGTCAGGAGAAGAACCACTCCCAGGTCCAGTTGCGTATGTTCCGCGAATCCAGGTCGCCCGCTTTCTACAATGTAGATCTTGACGATCGCTATTTTACGGTGGATGCGGACCACGCGTACCTGCGTTCGCGCTCCACTCGGATTGCAGAAGTGGCCGACGTGGGCAAGCCCACGGAATATGAGTTGCCCCTCGGTGACGATCGAGGATTACTCTGGAGGCTGAATTTGGACTGGCGCTGCCAGGAGGAAAATGGTGGCGTCTTCCTGCAAATCGAAGTGATCGCGCTCAGCCGCGGCGTTCCCGCCATCATCGCGTGGCTGGCTGATCCTTATATCCAAGGCATTCCGCGGGAGTACCTGGAAAAGGTGCTCCAAGCAATGCGCTCAGGCATAGCTGCACAAACTACACCACAAAGTCTGCCGTCTTCTTCTCAAAAACCGTCGTAGCAAAGCCCTCGGTTTCCGGACATCTGTCGCGAAGGAGGATTAGCAAACCTAGCCCGAAATGAGATAGCTGGTAGTAAGAAGATTTCTAGACGTCTATCTGGGCGTCGCCTACCTATTGCGTCATCAGAAATCTGCGGTACACCACTCGCAGCGTCGCTACGATAGGAACAGACAGATAAATTCCTACAATCCCGCCGACAGCACCGCCGACCATTACTGTGAATATCGCGAGCAGCGGGTGAATCTCGAGCTCATGGCCCACGACGCGCGGCGAAATAAAATAATCCATTAGCATTCGCCAAAGCCCCAGCAATGCGGCCATCCAAATCCAGTGAGAATGAGTGAGGGCTCCAAAAGTAACGATCGTAGTCGCGGAAATCATCCAGCCGGCCACGGGTATGAACTCCAGGACTCCCGCCAGGACGCCAAGCGCCAATGCGTGCGGGAACCCCAGAAGCAACGTCGTTACCGAACAAAACACGAGCGACAGGATTGCAAGGATTACTTTGGCCCTTATGTAGTGCTGAAACATCACGTTCAATTCACTGGCGAAGGACCGCAGATCCTCCACGTTGTCTTTTGTCGAGACAAGTTGGATGAAGGAATCGGCAAGGATCGGTCCGCCGCTAAGGAAAAAGAGCGCCAGTATAGGGATTAAGACCAGGCTTCCAATAGCAGTGGGTACAATTCGCTGTCCATTTTCCAAAACACCACGGATTCGCTCATGGTGTTGAATCAGAAATGACTTCAGCCGCAACTCCTGCACATCCGTCCAACCGTACTTGTCGCCAATCTTCGTAGCGATCTCGCCCGTTGAAATCTGTTCTGAAAGGGCTGGTAAGTCTCGAATCAGGCCCCCTGCGTGCCGAAAGAAACCCGGGTCCAGGCCATGGATGCCGACTGCGATGAGAATCAAAAGTCCGAGATAGGCCTCCAAAATATGCGGCCCTCGCAGATTCTTGAAGAACAGCGAATGGCGCTGCAGAAACCGCACGACAGGATCAATCAAGTATGCAAATAGGATTGAGAAAATAAAAACAATAAACACCGTCCGCGCAACATACACAATGGCGAGCGCCAGTGCGAAAACGAGGATTGTCAGCAGGACCTTTGCAGTCCGGCGATCAAGCATCGACATTAGCCACCCGCAGCAAAGATGTTCTCGCCAGCATCAATCTGTCTGGCTTTCCAATTTCTGCTTGATAGTTGCCAATGCTTTTTCCAGTGACGAACGGGTTTTGTCAACAGCCACTTTCCGCACAATGCCGCCTTTCAACCCAGTGAGACCGGCCTGGGACGAGCCCTTAAGAGTGATTACATACATGCCGGGACGCTCGTGGTCTGGGACGCAGACTGTGAGGTCGAGGGCCGTTTCGAAGTAGTGGCTCGCGTAAAGTTGCTTGACCGCGATTGCATATCTCGGACTCGCGGGATCCTTGTCGCGGTAGACGATGGCCTGCACGATTCGCAGGGTAGGCTTCAGACCAAAATTGACCTTTTCCCAATAGAACTGAGATTCGATCCCATCCGAGTTGGCCTTTGGATAATCGAGCAGGTATTGGTCAAGAACAGGGAGATATGCAGGAAGGCCTTTTGACCGGCTGAGCAGCCTTTGAAAGGTGTCCGCCACAACCGCTGGGTTATGTTTGTCGCGGTAGGTTCCAAGCGCCGCGTTTCCTCCCTGTATATATCTTTCGAGAGCTTCCAGCGCCATCTTTTGCCCAAGCCGGTTCACCTGATCCGCCACATCCGGTGCAGACCAATTTACTGACTGCTTGAACGTATCCATCGCTTCGCTGGGCAGCTGGACCTCGCAATGCCCCGGCCCGCACTTTTTGAGCTCCTTGATGTCTTGCTCCTCCAATGTGAAGCCCTCGAGATCCGAGAGCTTCGGAGGGTTGCTGAATTTCTGGATGGCCAGATAGTTGGGAACCTTGCGAAGAGCGCCGATGTCCGATGCGAATTTGAGATAACGCTCCGGTGTGGAGTTCACGTACACGGAGCCGAACACATACACTTCATCTGGCGTCGGTGAATCCAATATCTTGGCGACAGCTTTTCCGCTTCGAATATTGTTGATCTGCTCGTCGTTCAACCCGACATACTCTCGAAAGAACTTGAACGGTTCGGCGTCTTGCACGCTCGCAGCAAGGGCGCTCGCCGAAAGAATTCCCGCCAAAAGCACAGTTGCCGTTCGAATTCGAGCTCCCCAATATGTCTTCATAATTTCTCCAAAAATTGCGAGGCCCACGGCGCGCTACCCTCGCCTTGGGCCACTTTGCGGCCAAACCTTTATCACGACCAATCGCTTAGGCACAACTAGTGCATGCCGGGGGCCAGCGGAATCCCAAAACGTGGCTAGAAAGTCTTTGATTACGCAGGTGGTTGCGGATGGCGAGCGCTCGCCTACCAAGCGAGGAGGGAACCCATGGTTAAGGTTCGACATTTTGTCAGCACATTGACACCTGCCCTGCCTGTGCGAAATCCTGATGCCGACCTCCATGGCTTGCGGATATAAGATGACGTGGAGAGTGAGGAACAGCGATGGCCCATCAACCACCACTTAAATATGTCTTCTACATTGCTACTACGCCAGAGAAGGTATGGGAAGGCTTTGTGTCGCGGGAGTCGAACAGGATCATCTTCTCGGGCGCTGAATTTCAAACTGACTTTAAGCCTGGTGGCTCGCTCGCATGGGTGGGCGCAGGACCCGACGGTAAACCCATGACCTATGTTCGAGGAAAGGTTTTGCGGTTTGAGCCACCAAAGCTTTTTCAGTACACCTTCGCGATGGGCGCAAACGATAAAGAGTCGCGCGCAACTATCGAACTGGTGCCCGAGACCGAAGCCACACAAGTAACGGTGACGCATGACGAGTGGGCTGAGGACGATTCGACGTACGCGGCCTGCGCCGATGGATGGCCACGTATTCTTTCCCGACTCAAGACGTTGCTTGAGACCGGGAAGACGTTCAAGCCGCATTGATAGGAGGTGTAGGTCGTTTCGCTTGACTCTGACTAGCATCGTTACCGTGGCCTATGCAGAAAGCGGGACACCATGGATTGCAACTGGATTGCCGAATTCTTCGAGTTCGCCATTCTCGCCATACGGCTGTGAGCGGTACACTCCCTAATCCTTGTGAGTGGTACTCCCAGCATCGGCGTTGCGATTGGCGGCGACCCCGCCAGCCGCGAGTTGGCAAGCAATGCGCCTGCGCAGGTGCTGTTTGCGAGCCTCGTTGGAACCACGATCGAGTTTTTTGATTTTTACATCTACGCGACCGCTGCGGTACTCGTCTTTCCCCGGTTGTTCTTTCCCGCGTCTGATCCAGCATCAGCGACGCTCGCCTCGCTTGCGACGTTTGCAATTGCATTTTTCGCGCGACCGTTCGGCTCGGCGCTTTTTGGCCACTTTGGCGATCGCGTTGGCCGCAAGGCCACGTTGGTCGCGGCACTGCTG
>Ga0307479_10002234_pt1 | contig 17590 bp, 17 predicted proteins | sample atmos_gasesECM4C_FD_203743 | JGI IMG/M metagenome (GOLD analysis project Ga0307479, IMG submission 203743) | Hardwood forest soil microbial communities from Morgan-Monroe State Forest, Indiana, United States - atmos_gasesECM4C_515 | ecosystem: Environmental > Terrestrial > Soil > Temperate... | reverse complement strand
CGAGCGTGCCGGTGCCGCGACCGCCTGAGCGCTCTCCCTTGTCGTGGAAATCATACGGACTGTTTTCTGGATGAAAGAATTCGCGCGACGGCAACGCGACGAAAATCGCATTGTCGGCCTGGTTCCTACTATGGGCGCGTTGCATGCAGGGCATCTTTCGCTCATCAAACAAGCCCGCCAGCAGTGCTCTTCGGTGGTGGCCAGCATTTTCGTGAACCCTACGCAGTTCGGCCCGTCGGAGGATTTCGCGAAGTATCCTCGCACTCTGACGGCGGACACCGAAAAGCTGGAGAATGCCGGCGTGCTGTGCCTGTTTCTGCCGGAAGCCAAGGAAATTTATCCCCAGAATTATTCCACTTACGTAAACGTGGAGGGCTTAAGTGGTCGCCTGGAGGGCCGCATTCGGCCCGGCCATTTCCGCGGTGTCAGCACCGTGGTGATGAAGCTTTTGCAAATCGTTCAGCCACAATTTGCGTATTTTGGAAGAAAAGACGCGCAGCAGGCGGCCATCATTTCGCGCATGGCAAAAGATTTAAATCTCGACGCTGAAATTGTTGTCTGCCCCATCGAGCGCGAACCCGATGGATTGGCTATGTCGTCGAGAAATGTCTATTTGAATGCAAGTAATCGACCATCTGCCACGGTGTTGCATCGCGCCTTGCAAGCCGCGCAACTGCTTTTGCAAAATGGCACCCGGGATGCCCCTTCCTTGCAGGCCGCCATGCACCGCGTCCTCAAGGAAGAATCCAGGGCCAAAGTCGATTACGTGGAAATTGTGGATGCCCAGACATTCGAGCCATTAACGCACATCAACCGCAGGGCCTACGTCCTGATCGCCGCGAAATTTGGCGAAACGCGCTTGCTGGATAACATGCTCGTAGAGTTTAGCGACAACGGCCAACTGAGTACTGAATTGTAGGGAAGCCTTCCCAAATTTGCGTCACGGTTTCATCTCGCGACCGCGTCATTCGAGCCATTACTGGATGTGAAAATAACCATCCTGCTGCGATATCCGCAAAGGAACGCCAAACAGCGCCGAAATGCCTTCAGAAGTTAGTACCTCGGCCTTCGGACCGTCCGCGATAATGCGCCCATCGCGTAGCAAAATTACCCGCTCTATTTCGGGAGTAATTTCCGAGACGTGATGCGTGACCAGCAAAATGGCGATTCCTGATTGCGCCAACTCGCGCATCACCGCGCGCAACTGCAATTGCGCCGCAATGTCCAGCGCGTTGCTGGGCTCATCAAACAGTAAAGCGCGCGGATCATGCACCAGCGCCCGCGCGATTAGCGTGCGCTTCGCTTCGCCCGAAGACATGCGCGCCACCGCACGGCCTGCCAGATGGGCGACTCCCATGCGCTGCAAAGCGCGATCGGCAAGCGCCAGTTGGACCGGATCGGGGTGATGATGCGGGAAGATGCGCGTACTGCTGAAAAATCCGGAGAGCACCACATCCCGACCGGTTGCGTCAGTGGTGCAGGCCCCCAGCAGATCGGGCGACACGATGCCCAGGAGCGACCGCAACTCAAAAATATTCCAGAGTTCGCGGCCCAGGATGGAGACGGAGGACCCTTCTCGTATAACTGGATAGCACTCACGCGTGATGGTTTTAATTAATGTCGATTTCCCGCAACCATTAGGACCCAGAATACACACGTGCTCGCCAGCCTCGATACGCAGGGAAATATCATCGAGCGCGGGGCATGCCACTTGAGGAGCCAGGCCAGTTAGTTCCGGAGTTTGTTCATCAGCGAGCGCGTTTGGGGCGGCGATGGCGTCTGAATTTCCACGGAAAACAGTTACATGTTTGAGGTGAAGTAGCGGCGGCGAGGAACTCATGCGCGCGGATTGGGCTCCGTACAACTGCGAGCTCCATTCTAGCCGACAAACGCCAGGGTATACGCCACAAACCATATGCATAACAGAGGGAGAAACTAGAGGGATCGGAGGGACTAAAAGACCGCCTCGGGGACAAAAAAGTAGGAGGTGAAAGCAACAGTTTCACCTCCCGGGGTGGGGTGATGCATGACAAGCGTCTGGAGGGATGCAGTAGCTTTACCCTGCCAGGTAAGACTACAGCCTCATTCGCTTACTGCGGTAAACAGTGCGTCAGGAGGCCCACCGCTCAAAGGCTTGTCGTTATTGCGTTTTTAGCATCTGCAATGGCCTATGTCAACGGCTAAGGGCCCGCCAATCCAGGGTTTGTGGGCTGCCATACACACCAAAACAAGGGGAACTACCAAGCTAGCCGCCGCTAGATGCCCTCAATTTTTGATTCGAATGCCACCCTAAAAGGCTAGCGTGTGTTACGCGCCAAAGATTTCATTGATCTTTCCTGCCAGCTTGAAATCCAGTTCGCTGATGCCACCGACACTGTGGGTATTCAGATCAATTACGACCTTGTTCCACACATTGAACCATTCCGGGTGATGATTCATCGCTTCGGCCACCAGCGCCACGCGAGTCATGTTTCCGAAGGCCGCCACGAAATCCTTGCATTCGAACGCGCGATGCAGCTTGCCCCCTTCTAATGTCCAGCCAGCGATCCCGCTCAGGCGCTCTTTGACTTCCGCTTCAGTAAGTTCTTTTGCAGCCATTTAGGTTCTCCGATCCTGGAAGTATGCGGCGATTCAAACATCCGCGGCAAGCCTCCCTGCGCCGATTTACGGGCTTTGACGTTGCCTGCACTAGCGAATTCCTCTATCGTAGGGGTTTCGTTTTCTTACAAGATGCGCGGCGTGCCACAGCCGTCCAAAGGCCAACGACTTTGAAAAAGAAAATTCGCGCCATTCAATATGGCGTCGGTCCTATCGGCGCTTCCATCGCCAGGCTGATGCGGGAAAAGTTCGCTATCGAAATTATTGGCGCCATCGACACCGATCCAGCCAAGGTGGGCCGCGACCTCGGCGAAGTTGTGGGTGCTAGCGATGCTCCCTGGGGCGTGAAAATTTCGGACGACGCTTCGCAAGTGTTGGGGCAAGCCGCGGACGTGGTCATTCATTCGACTTCATCTTCGCTCCCGAAAGTCATGGACCAGCTGCTAGCCTGTCTGGAAGCTGAATCCTGCGTGGTCTCGACCTGCGAAGAACTTTCCTACCCGTATCGCACGTATCCCGAGCTGGCGGCGCGTCTTGACACCGCCGCAAAGGAGTGGGGTGTCGCGCTGGTGGGTACAGGCGTCAATCCGGGATTTGTTCTGGACAAGCTGCTGATTACTCTTGCGGCGGTGTCGCAACGTATTGAGCATGCCAGTGGACGCCGCGTGGTTGATGCCGCCAAGCGCCGGGATCCGTTGCAAAGGAAAATCGGGGCCGGCATGACCCTCGATGAATTCCGTGAAAAAGCGGTCGCGGGAATTATTAAACATGTCGGCCTGCCCGAATCCGTCGCCATGGTGGCGGATAGCTTGAATCTAGACGTCAATGAAATTACCGAAACAATCGACCCAGTGGTCGCCAACGAAAGAGTTCAGACCCAATATTTGACCGTTGAGGCTGGTCAGGCCGCGGGCGTTCATCAGGTCGCGCGCGGCCTTTCGAACGGGAAGGAATTGATTCATCTCGAATTGCAAATGTACGTGGGAGCGAAAGAGCCCAGTGACACCGTGGCGTTGCAAGGCCATCCCAATATAAGCCTGACTATCCCGGGAGGTTCGCCCGGAGACATCGCTACAGCCTCGGTGGTGTTGAATTCCATCCCCGTGATTCTCGATGCTCCGGCGGGATTGCGCACCGCTCGCGACCTGCCGATCGGGTTCTTCTCGCCAAACGCGCGCCCGTAAAACGAACAGCAAGGCTCCGCGCGCAATTCGATGTGAATGTAATTTCAAAAACTCAGCGCGCCCGAACTTATTTCTTCCAGAATTTCATCACCGCTGAATAATCCAGGTCTTCCTTGGCCGCTTCTTTCACCGTCGAGTACGTCTTGAATGCGGCCTCGGTAGCGGGAAGCTCCACATGAATCTGCTGTGCAAGCTCTAGCGCCAGCCTCATATCTTTGTGCATCAATCGCAGCGGAAAACTTGGCGTGTAGTCGCCTTTCAAAAAGTTTTGCGACTTGATATCCAGCACGCCCGACCGCGCCATACTCGATTGCATGACCTCCACCAGCTTCGCTCCCTGCAAACCCGCGGCGGTCACCAGCGCCATGGCTTCCGCGAGGGCATCCACCTCCAACGCCAGAATCAGGTTCATCGCCAGCTTGATGGTTTGGCCCGCTCCGTTAGGCCCGAGGTGAAACCATTTCTTCCCCAAAACGCGTAAGACCGGCTCCACTTCGGCCAGCGTCGTGGCATCGCCGCCTACCATGAAAACAAGTTCGCCCTTTTTCGCGCCCCAATCGCCGCCGGTAACCGGTGCGTCAAGAAAGCGCACGCCACGTTCCTCGCAAGTCGTAGCCACCTTTCGCACCAGTGTCGGGGATACCGTACTGGAATCGATGTAAATGCTTCCGCGCCGCAAGCCCTGCATCGCGCCGTTCTGCCCCCACAGCACCTCTTCCAGCGCTGGAGGATCGCTGACAATGGAAATCACAAGTTCAGAATCGGCCGCCAGGTCCCGCGGCGACGGCGCAAATTTCGCTCCTGCGGCAACCAATTCATCGGCACGCGATGCGGTACGATTCCAAACCGTCAACGGAAAGCCCGCTTTCAACAAATTCATGCCCATGGGCTTGCCCATCAGCCCGAGTCCAATCAGTCCCACCTTCGTTCGTGGTCCTATTACGGAATTCACAAAAGCCTCCGCTCTCTCAAAAACGATCTCCAATGATTAGGTTCGCGCCACAAAGCAATTGTAGCGTACCCAATTTTTTGAAGGTGCGAGGAGGCAGTGTGGAGACCGCGAAATGAAGAAATGAAAAGCTGAAAGATAAGGCGGTGTTAAAGGTTGGATCGCTGCGGTCGAGGAAAAATGAACGAAACGCTTAGCTGGTCGACGGCGGATTTTTCAGGCTCCGGGTCCTCAGGTTCCTGGTTTGCGTTAGCGGACTGGCTGGTTTCTGCCACAGAAGCCTCAGAGCGAAGAGATTTCTCTTGTCCAGCAGGCCCCACCAGCTCCGGTTTTTCCGACAAACGTACAATGCATGGGTAAGGAATTTCCCAACGAAAGTGCCGGTGCTGGCCCTTCTGTTCGAGGTTCTGCTCCAGGAAAATGGAGCGCCCGGTGTCGCCCACAAACGTTCCAGAGGCCGGTAAGAGAATATCGCCCGCGCGATATTGGACCTCCACCTGGAGGCCCAGAAAGGCGGAATAACGTGCCATACAGTACAGTTTCGAGTCCAGTAGTTATATCGTCAATGGTACGCAAGTCCCAGTGATTGGCCAGCTGGCTTGATTTGATTCGCAGGGAAAAATGACACGCGACTAACGCGAAAAATCTTCGATCACGGCCTCGGCAGCGCGCCGCCCGCTAAGCATGGCGCCGTTGATCGAAGCATTGTCGCGGTGATCTCCGCACACATAAATGCCCGGGCGAACACGCACAGAGCGCTCCGGAGGCTCCAGCGCGCCTGGATATTGTCGCGGCTGAGCGTGCGGAATTTTGTAGCTTTTCAAAAGCCGCCAGGAACGTGCCACGACCCCGAACCAATTTTTCATTTGTGCTATAACGAACCCGCTTAACTGCGCCTCAGTCAGTTCCTGCGTCCCAAGCACGGACGCGGAGATGAGATGTTTTCCGGCCGGCGCATACGAGGGCGCCACCTGGCTCATCACCGCGAAATTATTCACCGGTCCAGCGCCATCGCCGTTCAGCGTAAGCATCGGTCGCGGCACTGGCGGCTCTTCCGCGGCATAATAAAAACAGCTGACACTCCGCGAGGCCGGTTCCGCCTCGCCCACCAGGTGCGCCGCTGACGGACCGTCGGTAGCCACCACGATCGCGCGAGCCCGCATGCTTTCTCCGCCTGCCAGCGTTATTTCATTTTCGTGTAGGGATTCGACTCGCGAATTCAGGCGTACCGAATCCGCGCTGAATTTTTTCGCAATCTGCGCCGGGATCGCGCCCATACCCCGCGCGGGAACGCTGGTGGATCCCTCAGACAACATCTTGAAGACAAATTCAAACATGCGGCTCGTTGTTTTTAATTCGCCGTCCAGCAGAATCCCACCGAGAAACGGGCGAAAAAAACGGTGGATGATTTCCTGGCTAAATCCTTCTGACTTCAGGGCCTCTTTCGTGGAACGCTCCGGCCGCTTGAAGATCTGTTCAATGGAAGCGCGCTTCAGACGGCTGCGCAGCCGCGCCATGTGTAATTTGTCCCCTAGCGTGCCAAAATCCGACCGCAGGGCCTCGCGCCACATCCCCGGCATGCGCCACGGATCAACGATCGGGTTCATGCGTCCGGCAAACCACGACAACGCCCCGGGAGAAAAAGATTTAAGCTCAAGCCGGGAGTAATCCAAAACTTTGCGCGCTTCGGGGTATGCGGTGAGCAGCACCTGAAATCCACGGTCCAGCAAAAATCCGTCTACTTCGTCGGTGCGAACCCGGCCACCAACTCCATCCGAATCTTCGATAATCTGAAAAGTGATGCCCGCTTCGGTGAGGCGTCGCGCGCAGCATAATCCAGCCAGACCCGCGCCAATAATTAAAACGTCCGCACTCGTCGACATGCTCTCGGATTCCTCGAGGAGCTGAATCGAAATCAAATTGACAAAATTGAACCCTAATCCTGAGGCATCGGCGTGATTTCGCGCAAGTCGTGTTTGAACTTATGGATAGATGCTGTCGTCGCAGGGTTTTCTGAAAGAAATGCCCACCGTGAGCGCTTCGGCTCGAGAAATCTCACCACAATAACTAATACTTATTGCTGACCCACAGGCTTCACACCCGCGTCTGCGCTGCCGCCATCCGGAAGTTTACCAGCCGTTTCAATCACCTGCTGCGCCAGATAATTCGTGGAGCGCGCTTCATCTCGCGCGATCGCCAGGTACGCAGCCCGCAACAATTGTTCTTTGCGATTTCGTAGCGTGTCCCGGATCGTTTGCTGCACCTGCGGCTCGGCAAGTCCTCGCAGCCCGGGAGATTCCCGCGTGATTAGTTTCAAAATCCGGTAGCCTTCTTTTAACTGGATAGGCTGGCTCACCTGCCCCGGTTTCAAGCCCAGTACCATCTTCTTCAACGCCGGATCAGACTGGTTCAGCGCCGACTCCGGCACATATCCCATATCTCCGCCGGTCGCCGCCGAATTCATGTCTTCCGAATAATCCATGGCCAGTTGCGCGAAATCCGCACCACTGTTCAGCCGATCCATCAGCATTTTTACTTTGCGCTGAGCTTCCGCCTCATTGGTGGCATCGTCATTCTTACGGTTGCGAATTTGCGGTTCTTTTCGGGGAGTGACAACAATCTGCGCAATGCGGAATTGCGGCTCCGCCACGTTAAATTGCGCTTTGTTAGCGTTGTAGAAGTCCGCTACATCCTGGTCGGTTATCGAAATCTTGGCCACTACTTCGCGGTTCAAAAGCTTTTGTATCGATAGCTGTCGCCGCAGATCCCGCTTCAAATCATCCACGGACACGCCGCGCTCTTTCAATTGCCGTTGAAATTCATCCTCTGTAAACGGGCTCTTCAACTCCGTGAATTTGTCTTCCACTTCGCCATCGCTGGCCTCCAGGTTCAATTTCTTGGCGCGCTCAATCAGAATTTCGTTGTTGATCAGCTCATCCAGCACATTCAGCTTCAGGGATAACGCCTCCTCTTGCGAAGGCGCCTGCCCTTCCGGATTTACCCGCGTCCGGTAGTATTTCTCCACTTCGTCTTTTCGAATCTCTTTCCCATTCACTACCGCCCACACATCCGGCGAATGCTGCACCTGCCGGTTACATCCCGGCACGCAAGCGACAGCCAGCAGTCCGGCTACAGCGATTGGTCTGGAAATGGCAATACGCACACGCCCGGGAACAGCGCCCTTCGCGGGCTCCTGAAAAAGGCATCGCAACGGATTGGCAACCAAGTGAATGCTCAGGCAGCTTTCTTTACTTTGCCCGCGCGAATGCAGGCCGTGCACACGCGCATCTGCTTTCGAGCTCCCGACACCAATGCGTGCACCCGCTTCAAATTGGGGTTCCAGCGCCGCCGCCGCGTATTATTCGCGTGGCTGATCACGTTACCGTAATGCGGCCCTTTGCCGCACAGTTCACACTTCATCGCCATTGTTAGTCCTGCTTCTTCGGATTATTCGAAAACCGATAGTCCTTAGTCTAGCAGACCGGCACCCACCGTGAAAGCCGAGCCCCATCTGCCACTGCTGGGAGCCGAACCCCCTCAAAAACCCACAGTCTGCGCCTGCATACACCGTTTCACCGATGGACTTGACTGTCGCCAATTGCAACCATCCCGCTACAACGAGGCGCAACATTTTCTCTGGCACGTCTCGTTAAATTTCAAATTTTTGTCCCCGGAGCTGTCGCTACACGAAATCAGACAACCCCTTAGGTACTCCGCTGGATGGCTGCCAAATGGGTTGCCCCTTAGTTTGAATTTGCTGCTTAAATTTATTGGAGGACACATCATGGAACACCAGGCTCTTAAAGAACTTTATATCGATGAACTGAAGGATATTTACAACGCAGAGACCCAGTTGGTGAAAGCTCTTCCGAAAATGGCCAAGGCCGCCAATTCCGAAGAACTTCGCACCGGCTTCGAAGAGCATCTGGAGCAGACCCGCGGCCACCTGCAGCGCCTTGAGCAGATCTTCAAGGAGCTGGGCGAGAAGCCATCGGGCAAGAAGTGCAAGGGTATGGAAGGGCTCGTGGCGGAAGGCCAGGAAATGATGAACGAGGATTTCGAAGACGACGTAATGGACGCGGCCCTGATTTCCGCGGCCCAGCGCGTCGAGCACTACGAGATCGCCGCCTACGGCACCGTCCGAACCTACGCTGAATTGCTGGGCGAAGACACCGCTGTGCAGCTGCTCGAGCAGACTCTTGAAGAGGAAAAGGAAACTGACCAGAAGCTCACCGACATGGCCAGCGAAATTAACGTGAGAGCCATGGGCGAGAGCTCCGAGGAAGGTATCTCGGAAGACGAAGAAGAGGCGCCAGTCCGCAAGAAGGCTAGGAGCGCCAAGGCATAATTTTTATGACCTCGCACAACGGGCCTGACCAGAAGCGTCGCTTGAAGGAAACGGACATCGATCCGAGCGGCGAGCTTACTTCCGATCGCACCGGGGAAACGGAAGGCACTGGTTCTGGAACCGGTAGCCGCACCGACAACCAACCGGCGGAAAATCGGGAGAATCCCACTCGATCCGAAAACCGCGAAAGCGGAAATCGGGATATCGAAAACGCTCCGGCACCAGGTCACGAAGAATAGTTACTAGGCCGATTAACGTGAGTCGGGCTCGCGAGGAAGTCACAGGTGCGGGCCCGACTTACTTTTTCTCGCACTCGCATTTACCTGTACAATTCGAAAATGCCCCTAAACGAATATCGCAAAAAACGTGATTTCAAAATCTCCCCGGAACCTTCCGGAGAGAAAACCGCGCTCAAAGCGCCTAAGTCATCCTTAATTTACGTCATACAAAAACACCGCGCTTCTCAGCTCCATTACGATTTCCGGCTGGAATTTCGCGGCACGCTTCTGTCTTGGGCGATTCCTAAAGGGCCTTCGCTGGACCCCTCCGTGAAGCGTCTGGCCATGCAGGTTGAAGATCATCCCGTCGAATACGCCAGTTTCGAGGGTGTAATTCCCGAAAGCGAATATGGCGGCGGCACCGTATTGATTTGGGATCAAGGGACCTGGACTCCGGAAGTCCCCGACGTCGCTGCTGCGCTTGAAAAAGGCGATTTGAAATTTACCCTGCACGGGAAGAAACTGAACGGCTCTTGGGTTCTCGTTCGAACGCGCGGTTATGGCCGCAGCTCCAAAACTTCCTGGCTGTTAATCAAACATCGCGACGAATACGCTTCCCCTTCCGTCGATGTAGCTCAGGAAATGCCGCGCTCAGCCGTTTCGAATCGCCTGCTGGCGGAAATTGCGCGCGACGGTGGTGGCGACGTCGAGAAAGCTGCAACCGGCGACCCGGTCATTAAGTCCGCCGCCAAAACGGCCAAAGCCTCAAAAACAGCACCAACTAGTTCTGCGAAAAGCGCCCGTCAAACATCCGCATCCAAAGCAGTCCGCGCGCGAACACCAAAACGCCGAAAAACGTCCTCCTGAGGTGGAGCTCCCGCTCCTCCCATCCTTTGCCCGACCAAATTCCATTCCGCGTTCAACCGATGCTTGCCACTCTCGTGCGTGAGCCCTTCCATCAGCCCGGCTGGGTTTATGAAGAAAAGTACGACGGCTACCGCATCCTCGCTTACAAAGAAGGCTCGCGCGTGCGCCTCTATTCCCGAAACGCCATCGACCGCACCGATCGCTTTTCCGACGTTGCAGCGGCCATGAGCAGACTTCGGTCCCCGACACTCTTGCTTGACGGCGAAGTCTCCGTCTTTGATCGCGAAGGCGTGTCCCGCTTTCAACTGCTGCAAAATTTGGGCGCAGGCAAATCGGTTTTCGCCGTTTTTGATTGCCTCTATAAAGATGGCCAGGATTTGCGCCGCCGCCCGCTATCGGAGCGCCGCGTTGCCTTAGAAGAATCCCTCGTGGCCAACAAGCTTCGAGGCAAGACCCGAAATAGAGTGGCTCCGAATAAGGTGATCGTTTCCTCCCTGCGGCTGGCTTCCGATGGCCTGGAAGCCTACCGCCTTGCCATTCAACGAAAATTCGAAGGCCTGGTCGCCAAGGATCTCTCTTCGCCCTACGTCGAAGGCCGTTCCAGTTTCTGGTTGAAAGTAAAAGTGCATCAGGAGGATGAATTCGTGATCGGTGGATTCACCGCGCCCGCCGGCACGCGCAGCCATTTCGGAGCTCTCCTCCTGGGCGCTTACGATCGCGGCAAGCTTCACTTCGTGGGAAAAGTCGGCACCGGATTCAACGAACAAACTCTCGCGGTGCTGTTCAACAAATTCAAACCCCTGGTCCGGCAGCAAAGCCCTTTCGTAGATCCTCCGCGAGACCGCGACGTCACTTTCCTAGCACCCAAACTCGTCGCCCAGATTTCCTACCAGGAATGGACCAGCGACAAAAAGCTTCGCCAGCCTGTTTTTCTCGGTCTTCGCGATGATAAAAGCCCGCAGGAAGTCCGCATGCCGGAGTTTGCCGCATGAAAACGAAACAATCCAAATCGCCTAAATCCAGAAAATTGCCCAGATCTGCGAAAAATACCAAGTCTTCGAACGCGGCACGCGCGAAAAGTGAAACAACCGCTCCAGAACCGTCTACCTCCTCCAAATTCCCGATCACCGTTTCTAATCCCACTAAAGTTTTCTGGCCCGACGAAGGCTATACCAAGCTCCAGCTTATCGAGTTTTACGCCGACGTTTTTCCTAAGCTCCAACCCTACGTAAAAGACCGCATCCTCTCTCTCGAACGCTGCCCCGACGGCATGCGCGGCGGCTGTTTCTATCAAAAAGAAGCGCCTTCCAGCTTGCCGCCCGGCACGCCCACCAAGCGAATTGCCCACGTAGGCAAATCCGGCAAATCCACAAACTACGTCGTGGGCGGCTCTCTCGCCACTCAGCTTGCCCTGGCAAATCTCGGTTGCATCGCCGTTCACGTATCCGGAAGCCGAGCATCTTTCTTGCGCAAGCCCGACTGGGTTTGTTTCGATATGGATCCGCAATCAGGAAAATTCAGCGACGCCGCACGCGCGGGCCTGCGGCTCAAAGAAGTTCTCGATCTCTTGAAGCTCGAATCGTTTCCCAAAACTTCCGGCAGTCGGGGTCTCCACGTTTTTGTTCCCATTAAGCCGGAGACCGATGTGGATGAAGTTTTGTCTTTTGCAGAATCGCTGGTCGCGCGTCTCGCGGCGCAATTTCCCAAAGAGCTCACCGTCGAACATTCCATCGCCGCCCGCAAGCAACGCGTCTATCTCGACCCGTACCGCAACGGTTTTGGCCAAACGGTAGTAGCTCCATACTCCGTCCGGCGCCGTCCCAAAGCGCCATTTTCAACGCCGCTTTCGTGGTCGGAAGTCGCCCCGGCACTCGACCCTTCCGAATTCAATCTCGGCAATTACGCAAAGCGCTTGAGCGCTGCTGACCCGTGGCAGGAATTTTTCAAGAATCGCCAGCCTCTGAGCGCGGCGATGAATGCCCTGAAAAAAATTTGAATCTCAGATTTATTTTACTCCCCAAGACTGAATGTGTATTCCCGCCAGCTGGAGTACGAATAGAGACGCTTGACTGTTTTTCTGTATTTCCAGTATTATCGAAACATGTCCAACGTGACGCCCGCTCAGATCGCTCGTTTCGCTGATATGTTCTCAGCCATGGGCACCGAAGCGCGTCTTCGCATCATGCAGCTACTCATGACCGCTGAACCCAAAGGCATGATCGTCGGCGATATCCAGTCAGAGATCGACATCCCCAATTCCACGCTCTCGCACCACCTGGACAAACTAAAAAGTGAAAACCTCGTCACTGTGCGTCGCGAAGGAACCTACCTCTGGTATCGCGCCAATACTGACGCCCTCAAAGATCTCCTCGGTTTCTTGTATGCCGAATGCTGCACGCGCAACCATGTGGTCGCGGCAAAAGACTTGGTTTCGATTTTCAGATAAAAAGGGAGACGCACATGAGTTCAGAAAATATCAAATCCATCGTGCAGGAAAAGTATGGCGCAGCCGCCAAGCGCGCCGGGTCCGGTCAAGCCTCCGCTTGTTGCGGTTCGAGTCCGGCGTCCGCCATCGAAGGATGTGATCCCATCACCGCGAATCTCTACGGCGAAGTCGAAGCTGGCTCCGTCCCGGAAGCCGCTCTACGCGCCTCACTCGGCTGCGGCAATCCCACCGCGCTCGCGAAGCTGGCGCCCGGCGAAACCGTTCTCGATCTTGGATCGGGCGGGGGCATTGACGTCCTGCTCTCCGCGCGCCGCGTCGGCCCCACGGGAAAAGCTTACGGCCTGGACATGACGGACGAAATGCTTAGCTTGGCTGAAGAAAACAAACGCAAATCGGGCCTCACGAACGTCGAATTTCTAAAAGGTGAAATCGAAAATATTCCGCTGCCCGACAATTCCGTGGACGTCATCGTGTCCAATTGTGTCATCAATCTCTCCGGCGACAAGGACCGCGTTCTGCGCGAAGCGTTCCGCGTGCTCAAGCCCGGCGGCCGCTTCGCAATTTCCGACGTAGTAGTTCGAGGTGAAGTTCCGGACCAGATTCGCAAAAGCATGGAGTTGTGGGTCGGCTGCGTAGCAGGCGCGTTAACAGACACGCAATATCGGCAAAAACTCGCCACCGCAGGATTCGAATCCATCGACATCGAACCCACCCGCATCTACAGCATCGACGACGCCAAAGAATTCCTGCAAGCCGCGGGCATCAACGCCGACGCAGTCGCACTCCAAATCCGCGACAAATTCATTAGCGCCTTCGTGCGCGCACAAAGGCCCACCGCGAAAGCATGCTGTGGCCCCACCTGCTGCGCAAATTAACTCAGGCCGCTGTCATAATCACAATCAGTTAAGTAGCCCCGGGGAGTTTCACCCCGAGGCCCTTCCAGAACCGTACGTGAGCCTCTCGACTCATACGGCTCCCATGGTGAAAACCTCGCCGCGTTGTCGTTCCCAGAGAGCCAGAAGAGTCGGCTGTCGGTCGATAAGACCAACCAGCCAGCTCCAAGCCCGCACTCGTTGACCGCGCAGCTTCTTGTATTTTCGACAAGCCCAGCGAACCAACGATTGGCCGACATGCCTCTCGATGGGCCGTAGCGCAGAAGGGGTGAATCGTCCGTAGTAGTGGAACCATCCACGAAGTTTCGGATTCAGCATCTTGGCGAGATCTTCGATGGAGCATGCGGTACGTCGATGCAGCTGCCACGTTCTGATCTCGTCCGAGATTTTCTGTACCGCCTTCTTCGAGATGGCTGGACTGAAACTACAGAAGAGCTTACCCCTACGATTGACGGCTTTCCGAGGGCGAAACGTATAGCCCAGAAAGTCGAACTTCTCGTTCGGGTGGCTTTCCTGTCGATTGGCATCCTTGCAGTAGACGACCTTCGTCTTTTCCGGATGCAGCTCCAGTGCGCATTCTTTTAACCGTGCGGTTACTCCCACACGGACCAACTCGGCTTCCCTCTTCGTTCTGCAATGCACGATGATGTCTTCGGCATAACGCTCGAACGGAAGATGCTTCCACTTCCTCCGCATCCACAGATCGAACGGGTAATGCAGAAACAAGTTTGCCAGCAGGGGACTGATGACTCCTCCTTGCGGAGTGCCTCGTTCCCGCTTCAGCAAGTTGCCTGCCTCATCCTGCGCTGGGGCTTTCAGCCAGCGTTCGATGTACAGCACAGCCCACTTTTCTTTGGCGTGTTTCTTCACCGCCCGCATCATCAGATCGTGATCGAGATTGTCAAAGAAACCCTTGATGTCCAGGTCACAGACCCAGTTATACGCCCAGCACATTTGCCGTGCGCGTCCCACTGCCTCCAGCGCTGATTTCTTCGGACGGTACCCGTAGGAATCAGGTTGAAACAGAGGGTCCTCCAATGGCTCCAATCGATTCTTCACGACCATCTGTGCTACTCGATCTGCCACCGTCGGTATCCCCAGTGGTCTTTCTCCACCATTTGCTTTCGGTATCTTCACCGTCCGCACGGGTGGTGGAAAGTAGCTGCCCGATGACATTCGATTCCAGACGCGGTACAGGTTGTTCTTTAAATCCCGCTCGAAGTCTTCAATCGTCTGCTCATCGATTCCTGCCGCTCCCTTGTTGCTCCTCACCTTTTGATAGGCTTCCAGAACTTCTTGCCGCAAAATACAGTACGGTTTTGCCTTGTCCTTTAAGCTCCTCCCATTTCTGGTTGGCCCAACGAACTCGGCTTCACTACATGCACCCCCTTCGCTCCGTCCGCTTTCACGGACTTCTTCGCTACTACGGGGTACTCCGTCCCTTGGTGCCGCATCCGTACGTTCGCCCTTGTGGTTCAATCCACTTGGAGCGTTTCCGTTTGCATCGACACCGAAGGTTCCCACGTTCCGCATAATCGCCTCGCCCAGGATCAGGCCACCTATATGCCGGATACCGTTCCGCCCGTAATCAGGTTCCCTCGGAACTTGTCCCGCAGCCTTCTGACAAACCGCGGTTTTGATATCGTCTTAGTTCTTTTCGACATGAGAAGCGGTGATTTACTTTCGTTCCTCTTCCTGGACATCACTTGACCCGATATACTTCCGAGCCTTTTCCTTCTCCGTTCACCACCACACCCATTGGGGAGCAGCGCCGGAAGGTAGTTTGAAGCCTCCTCCTGCAAGGCGGCTTCGAAGGGCCTCCCTTCATCGATTACACAGCTACGCAAAGCAGTCTTCTGTCGGAGACTGCTTTGCTCGTGGCACACTCAGAAATTCAACTTTAACGACAGTTGTCCAATACGCGGATCCCTGGCGCCGGGCACCTGGCCGAAGGAAGCGGCGGGCATGATTCCGCTTGGAGTTAGGAACTGCGCGTGATTGAAGATGTTATAAAACTCGGCGCGAAATTGTAGGTCCATATGTTCGGTTAGGAAAGTATTTTTGAGCAGTGCGAAATCAAAGTTATTGATTCCAGGGCCGTGAAAAAAGCGACGATTGGCGGTTCCCTCCGTTCCCAACGCACTGGACGCAAATGCAGTGGGACTGAAATATTGTCCACCGGTTTTGCGCGGATCAGTAATATTCAGAGGCCCGACGAGGTTCGGGGTATCAACCGGGAGAGTTATCGGCCCACCGAATGCTGTTCCAAGTAGCGAGTGATCATCCGTTTCCACGATGGTTACGGGCAAGCCGGTGGCAAAACGGGTGATTCCGCTAATCTGCCATCCGTTGATCAGCTTTTTCGGTCCTCCCAATCTGTCCAACGGAAGCGTGTAACTATAGCTGACCACAAAATTATGAGTGGAGTCGAAAGCGGAAAGGCCGCGACTGAGGCGTGCATTTACGGGATTGATTTGTTCGCCGTAGCCGGAGGAATCGTCCAGCGATTTGCTGAAGGTATAGCCGATGAGAGTTTGCAGACGGCCGCTAGTGTGACGCCAATCGATTTGCACGGAGTTGTACGCAGAATTTCCGATGGTCGCGAAGTAGGAGTCGTTGCCGAACGGCACGATAAATACACCATTGACGGGAGTGTTGCGATAAGGCGCGCTGAATGGTCCGCGGGTGCCGGCAGTTACAGTGCCGTCCGCCGCGGTATAAATACCATTTTCGCCTCCCGGTCCACAACCCGACGGAAGCGCAGCAGCGAGAGACAGACACAGCGAGGGAATTCCCGGGTTAGCGGAAATCGAGGAGAGCAGCCGGTGGCCCTGGGTTCCAACGTAACTCACGGTCAGCAGGTCTGAAGATGTGAGCTGGCGCTGGATTGATAATTCGTAGTTCTCTGCGTAGGGCAGCCTGTTTTTATTATTAAAAGCGGGCGAGCTGCCGATGGTACCAAAGGCGCCAAAAAAATCCGTCAAATTATCATAGGGGAAACCTGTCGCCGGGTGCGAGGCAGAAAACTTCTTTGGTGGAGGAGCGACCGGGAAAAGATTGGCGATGGACGTTCCAGATGCGCGGTTGGTGAAAGGCGCGGCAAAGGTGGACTCACTCTGGCCAGTGTAATTTCCGAAGGGAGCGTCTCCGATTTCGTTGAAGTCTGTGGCGCCTTCAAAGGCGGTGTAAAACATTCCCCAACCAACACGAATGCTGGTGGTGCCGCTCTTGCCGAGCATTTTGCCCCACATGCCCTCGTGATCGCCGAAGGAGTACGCAAGCCCGAGTCGAGGGGCAAAGTTGTTCCACCGTGTCGGTGCCAGACTCCTAGGAACACCGGGGTCCCCAGGAAACACCCACCCAATGGGAGAACCCGGAAATACTACCGATTGCTCACCGACGATCATGGTCTGAATTTCGTTAAATTTTTCACGCCAAGGAGCACTCACGTCGTAGCGCATACCGTAGTTGAAGGTTAAATTGGGCTTTATGCGCCAACTGTCTTGTCCATAGAGGCCAAAATAATAATTTCGGCCATAAGAAGGATAGGACTGCCCTTGGACATATTGACTCGGGGCACCCAGGAGAAAATCAACGAAATCGCTTCCCGTTTCGCTGGGCAGACCAGTGAAGCTGCTGCCAAAAAAGAAATTGCCGTTGGCGACGTTCGAAAGGTTTTCTTCCAGCTGATTAAAATGATATTGCCCGCCGAACTTGAGAGTGTGCGTGCCGACAACTTTGCTGAAATTGTCCAGGACTTGATAAATGTTTTCAGTGATGCGGAGCGGGCGGCTAGGGACGCCGATTACGAAGTTATTAAAGTCAATTTCGGGGATGCCCTCGACCGCGGGCGTTCCGACGAATACACCGGGAGCGCCGCCTGTTCCAGATGCGAAACCCAGGGTGGATAAACTCGTACCTTTTCCACCGAGCGGCTGGTTGAAGGTAACATCCAGGCGAAAGTAGCCAAGACGAAATTCGTTTACGGACGATCCGAAGGTCTTGGTATCTCCCAGATTCACGTTGTGGGTATGTCCGGTGCCGTCGACGCTGAAACCGGGATACAACGGCGCATTGGAAGGCCAGT
>Ga0307479_10002233_pt1 | contig 17591 bp, 16 predicted proteins | sample atmos_gasesECM4C_FD_203743 | JGI IMG/M metagenome (GOLD analysis project Ga0307479, IMG submission 203743) | Hardwood forest soil microbial communities from Morgan-Monroe State Forest, Indiana, United States - atmos_gasesECM4C_515 | ecosystem: Environmental > Terrestrial > Soil > Temperate... | reverse complement strand
CGACCACAACAAACATGAGGTAGCTCAGCCCATTCAGTCCGAAGACCGCAGCCACGCCCAGTCGAGCGATCACGAGGCCGGCGAGCGCCGGACCGACGACACGCGACAGGTTGATGCTGATCGACCCGAGTGCAGCGGCGGCCCGCAGCTGCTCGCGCGGGACGATATCGGGGATGAGCGATTGGAAGGCGGGGTTGGCGAAAACCGACGCACTGCCGAGCGCAAAGGTGAAGGCAAGCAGCAGTGGTGCTGTCATTTGCCCCAAGAACGTCAGAACCGCCAGCGCAACCGCAACCAGGCCGAGACCAATCTGCACGACCAGAAGCAGACGGCGACGGTCGAAAAGATCGGCGAGCACTCCGCCCACCAGGCCAAAGAGAGCGTCGGGCAGCGTATCGGCCACCTGCACCAAAGCGACGAGGATCGCGGCGTTCGCGGCGTGGACCAGGAACCACTGCGCGCCAACGGTCTGCATCCAGTTGCCGATGTTGCTGACAAGAAGGGCGATCCAGAGGGCGCGGAACACGGTGAAACGCAGCGGCGCCCAACTGCTTACGGGCTGAGCGGCATCAGCCACCTGCGTTCATCCCACCCGCCATCTCCCAGCCGCTATTGTTTCAGCCGGCGACGCTCGCGCAATTTCGCTGGCCACCAGGAGCGATCCTGGTGGCCAGCCTCGATTTGTGGGTTGCTAGCTGCGGCTACCTTTTCCCGTACACTCGAAAATCGTTTTCACCCGCGACGGGGTCGTACTCCCCTTCGTGCCGAGCTTTGACTCCGTTCAGCCACGCGAGCTTCTTTGATGCGGTCTGGAAGGTGGTTTCGCCCACGAACTTATTGTGCGTGGGGCTCTCGATGATGCTGCTCCCCTTGTAGTACACGAGGATCGTGTCGCCGTCGCTGGTCGTGTGGATCTGTCGTGCTTCGTAGTCAATGGTTCGATCCGGCTTTACCAGCATGGTGATCGTCGCGTAGAACGTCGCGTTGTACACGCCCTTGGCCTGTCCCTCGAGATTGGACTCGAGCCTGATGCCTTCGGGCGAGAAGTCTTTGATGCTTCTGGTCGTGTTCTTCGACGCCAGCTCCAGGAGAAGCTCCTCTTTTGCGTCTGCGGCGGTCGCCGCGCTCACCTGCTGAGTTTGTGATGCCACGTCAATCCTCCTCACTCATCCTGCGCTTAGACCGCAACCTTGAGCATCTTCATGACCGCATCGGCGGTGACCTGGGCAGAGGTACTCTGCTGTCCGGTAATCAGGTTCCCATCGGTGACAACGAATGGCGTCCACGCCGGCTTCGCCACATAGTTGGCTCCGGCGAGGCGGAGACGATCTTCGAGCAACCACGGTGCATTTCCGGCGAAGGAGGCCTGCGTTTCCTCCTGGTTGCTAAAGGCGGTAAGGTTGCGGCCCTTGAAGAGCCATTGACCCTTACCATCGTGCGCCGTGAGGAAGGCGGCCGTTCCATGGCAGATCGAGGCCAGGATCTTGTTCTTGTCGCCCAGGATGGCGGTGATCAGCCCTCCGACGTCCGGATCGACAGCCAGATCCTGCATCGGGCCATGCCCGCCGACGATGAACATCACATCGAAGTCGGCTGGGTCGATCGTGCCCAGAGGCTTGCTGCTCTCGAGCGTCGACTTCTTCGCGGCGATGTACGCCTTATGGGACTCGACCGCCGACGCGTCATTCCCGTTGAAGGGAAGCGCGAGGCTCAGCGGGTCCACCACCGGCGTCCGCCCCTGTGGCGTCGCGATCGTGACTTTTAGCCCGGCATCGGAAAACGTCTTGTGCGGCTTGGTGAACTCTTCCGCCCAGAAACCGGTTGGGTGGGGTGTGCCATCCTTCATCGTCCAGACGGTCGACCCTGTCAACACCATCAAAACTGCGCTCATCTCCGTTTACCTCCTTGCTACTTTGCGACGACCGAAGCCCGCTCGGCTGGGCCTACGAGCAACGCCGCCTCGTCGATATCGATCAGGCGGCCATTCAATCCGCCCCACGCGTGTAGATCGCCACCAACTTCGATTCGCCCCGCTTTCGCAACCCCGCCGGCTGGCGCCGGATCGAACCCTGCAACCCTGATCAGGCGCTGGACTTCCGACGCGGCCGTGGCGTCGTCGGTCGCGTAGAAAAGAACGGCGCGCTGCGGCTGTCGAAAGGCATTCGACGCGAGCATGGTTGCCCCCATCGACCCGAATGCCTTCGCGAACCTTGTTCCCTGCGGAAGCAAGGTGGCGACCAATTCGCCGGAGGACTCGCCTTCGGGAAGCGTTCGCGTGAGCGTTCCGTCGGCGGCGACCGAGACGGGATTCGAGGGGTCGATGACGAGTTTGCCTGGCAAGAGGTCAGCCACCTCATCGATCACTTCTCGCATCGGATCCAGCCAAAGGGCGAACACGACGTTGTCGGCGCGCTGGACGGCGTCGCGGTTGTTGAGTGCGGCACTCGCTGCGCTTCCAATCTGGGCGGCAGCCTTTTTGGCCTTTGCCTGACTGGAAGCGGAAAGGATGACTGGCTCGCCACCCGAGGCAAGCTCGCGCGCCACCGTCCCGCCGAGATTTCCGATGCCGATGATTGCCGTTGCCATTCACTGCTCCTTGAGCAATCGGTCCGTGAGAACGATCTGGTAGACCTCTTGCACCGTGTCCAGGCGGGCCCAGTCCCGCTGGAGCTCAACCGCCAGCGCGACCCAGGTGGTCGGAATCGCTCCCGCCTGACGTACACGATCGAGGCCCTGGCGATGGGCCTCGAGCGACGTGCCGCCAATCGCGTCGACCACCGGATAGACCTCGTAGCCCTCGCGCATCGCGTCGAGCGCGGGGAACGCCATGCAGATCTCGGTCCAGAGGGCACACATGATCAACTTGCGGCGGCCCGTCGCGCGGACGGCACTCAGAAAGTCCGGGTCTTCCCAGGCATTGGTCGTGGTCCGGTCGATGGGCGGGTTGTCGGCGAGGACCTCAGCCAGCGGCGGCAGCGTCGGCTGGCCCCGACCGGTCTTGACGTTGACCGTCGAGTGCACGATTGGAAGAGCAAACACTTTTGCCAGCTTCGCGATCGAGACGATGTTCTTGAGGAGTAGATCGCGATCCATCGAGCGGACCGCGGCGATCTGACTCGGCTGATAGTCGATGACTACCAGCGCCGAGTTCTTCGGCGTGATCAGATGATCGCCGACCTGATCGCGAATCACAGCCGTCGGAGCAGCGACTGCAGTTGCCATGAGCGAACCCTCCTTCTAAGGTCAAGGTTGAATCTGTGAGCCGGAGCCCAGATCCGAAGATAGGGTGCGAAGTCACGGTTGCGCTTCTGAAAAGCCACTGCTTTTCGGCGGCCGGCCTGGCGGCGATTACTTAATGCGTCGGGGAGAATGACCTAGTTCGCTCGCGATCCCTTCCGGTCAACTAGAGCAAAATGAGGCGGGATGGGGACTACAGCCGCCACGGGCCGCGAAATCGGGCTGCTAGGACGCGAGACCGAGATTGGTCAGGTGAAGAGTGCCCTGGCAAATGCTGCGGACCACGGAACCGCCTTGCTTGTCAGCGGTGCGCCTGGGATCGGAAAGACCTCTCTGCTCGAGCTCGCCGCGAGGAGCGCCCAGGATCGCGGCTATCGAGTGCTCGCCATCACGGCCGTTGAAAGCGAGGCGAATCTCCCGTACGCCGGTCTCCAACAACTGTTGCAACCCGTTCTGGCGTCAGCGGGAAGCCTGGCGGACCCCCAAAACGCCGCCCTGCTGGCGGCACTCGGAATGCGATCCGGTCCGCCTCCAGAAATGTTCTTGGTCGCCCTGGCCGCTCTCAATCTGATCGCCGACGTCGGTGCCGGCGAGCCGATCTGTGCGATCGCCGACGACGCCCAGTGGCTCGATGCCCCGACCGCCTCTGTGCTGACCTTTATCGCCCGTCGGCTCGAATCCACGCGCACGCTGCTGGTCGTCGGACTACGGGATGGTTTCGAAACTCCGCTTCGATCAGCGCATCTCCCGGAGATCCAGCTCGGACCGTTAGACGACGCGGCGTCAACACAACTGCTGACCCGGGTGGCGCCAACATTGGAGCCGCCGCTACGGCGCCGCATTCTCGACGAGGCGCTCGGTAACCCCCTGGCGCTGGTTGAATTGCCCCGCGCCTTGAGGCAGGCGAGTAACAGCCAGGAGACGGCGCCCCATGGCATGCCGCTGACAGACAGGTTGGAGCGCACCTTTTCCGCACAAGCCTCAAGACTCCCGAAGGTCACCCAGTGCGCTCTCGAGCTGGCCGCCCTCGACGTGGACCCGAGCGTCAGCGAAGTTTTGAGTGCGTCACGCTTGCTTGCAGGCAGCGAGGTCTCCATCGACGTTCTGGAACCAGCGCTCGATTCCGGCTTGATCGCGATTTCGGGTGCCCGCGTTCGGTTTCGACATCCGCTGATCCGTTCTGCGCTGGATCAGGCAGCAACCCCTGGGCAGCGGCGAGCCGGCCATCTGGCGCTGGCGGAGGTCATCGCGGATCCCGACCGCCGAGCCTGGCACCGCGCGAGGTCGGTGCTCGGAGCCGACGAGAGCGCCGCAGCGGATCTCGAGGCGGCCGCCGCACGAGCCCAGGAGCGCGGTGCGACCGCAAGCGCACTTGGCGCGCTCGAGCTCGCCGCCTCGCTAACCCCTGATGGCACGGCGCGGGCCCGTCGCCTGCTTGCAGCAGCTGAGCTGGCATTTCAACTCGGCGAACCGACAGCCGTGGCCCGGCTACTCGACGCAGCAGCCAGATTGGAGCTCAAGCCCCACGACGTCGCGCGAATGACCTGGCTACGCGAGATCTTTCACGACGGCGCACCCGGAGATCCGGCGGCCGTGGCGAAGCTGGTCGCAAGCGCGCAGGATGCGTCGGGCGCGGGCGACAGAAATCTGGCACTGAACCTCCTCCAGGGCGCCGCACTACGTTGTTTTTGGGCTGATCCAGGCGAGGAGGCGAGAACCCTCGTCTTTGAGGCGGTCGACGAACTTGCGCGCGACGGGACGAACCCGCGCATTCTCGAGATCGCCTCGCTGGCAGCGCCGATCGATTCGGGAGCCATGGTGTCAGCGAAAGTGCGACAGCTTGCCTTGGTTGACAGCGCTAACTCCGTCGACACCCAGCTGCTTGCCTTCGCCGCCTACGCGGTTGGCGACATTGCTCAGGCGATCGAGCTCATGGATCGGGTGGCGCCGACCCTTCGCGCGCAGGGTAAGCTCGGCCTGCTCGCGCAGTTGCACGTCTTGCGGGCGTTGGCCGGCCTCAACGTGGGTCAATTCGTCGAAGCCCTGCGCGAGGCAGAGGAAGGCAACCGGCTCGCAATTGAGACGGCCCAGCCTATCTGGACCGCGATGAGTCAGATGGTCCGGGGCGTTTTGCTCGGGCTGCGCGGTGACGAGGTCCTCGCCGAGCGCCTGATCAGCGGGGCCGGCGAATCCCTTGCGGCGCTCCGACTCGCTGTCCTTTATCGTCAAACGGAATTCGCCTACGGGATGGTGGCGATGTCCGCTGGGCGAAACTCGGATGCTTTCGATCATTTCGCCCGAATGTTCGACTCCGACGTCGGCGCGCGGATGGCGGCGCCGTTCGTCATCGAAGCCGCCGTGCGCGCCGGTCGAGACGATGAGGGCCGTCGCCTGCTTAGTCAATTGGAGAGGTTGGCTACGCGGACACCGTCGCCCCTGGTCCACATCGGCCTGAGATATGGGCATGCGTTGCTTGCTAAAGAATCGGAAGCAAGAGGCCTCTACGAGAGTGCCCTCAAGGCCGAACCGCAGTGGCCCTTTGACCGTGCGCGGCTACAGATGTCGTACGGGAGCTGGCTGCGGCGTCAGCGGCGCATCACGGAATCGAGGCCATATCTGCGTGAAGCGCACGATACCTTTGTGTCGTTAGGGCTTCAGCCGTGGGCAGACAGGGCTCGTGCTGAGTTGCGTGCTTCGGGTGAGCGGACGCCCGAGCCCGGCAATATCGTGCGGCAGGCCCTATCGCCTCAAGAGCTACGGATCGCCCAACTTGCGGCGGACGGCCTTTCCAATCGGGAGATCGCCGACCGGTTGTTCCTGTCCCATCGCACCGTGGACGCCCACCTGTACCGCGTTTATCCAAAACTCGGCATCGTGTCGCGCTCAGAACTTAGTCAGGCCCTCGCGTCGATCGATAACAATGGATCGAGGCGACGATGAGGGAGGTCACGTGGCCGCGATAACCGGCTTTCACCCGGCCATCCTGGAGCGCTTCGGCTTTCCGCGAACGCTGCGCGCCGAGACTCAGTCGAAGGCGTTTCGCCTCAGCCCGCTTCGCTTGCTCACGGTCGACTGGGGGCGAAAAGCTTCCACTGCCCATCGGAGACGACTTCAACGGTGCCGTCACTGACTTTGATGGCGGTCTGATCGTCAATCGCATACGCCGGTACCGGCAAGCGGGCGGCCCATCGTTCTGCGTTGGCCATGGAATTGTCCGGCATGTCCTCGTGATCCAGGTGCGGGAAGATCGAAAAATCCACCAATCCCAGCGCTTCATCGCCACCGCTAGGCGGCTTCCAGATGACGAATTCCTCCCCGATCTTGGGAGTCATCACCATGCTCCCGGCGCTAATTCCCACCCAGACCGTCTCGCGGAGCGACGGTAAGAGGGCGGCCAGTCCGGACTGCCGCATCCAGTGGCACAGATACAGGGAATCGCCGCCATTCACTAGCAGGGCGTCTGTCTCCTCGACGAGAGGGACCCATTGCTCTTTATCAATGGTGGGCAGAGCGGTGAGCTCCAGCACTCCCAACGACTTCCAGCCCAACTCGCACATCGGGCAGCGGGGCTCTTGGCCGCTGATAAATCGCCATGCCGCGTTTGGACCGGCCCTGGGGTGCCCGTACGACGCAGTGGGAATGCAGAGGGCGCTCGAATCGCCAATCGGTTTGCCCAGCAGGTCGACCAGGGCATCGTGGATGGTCGCGTTCTTAATGCCAGCGGAAGTGAGAAGAAGCCTCATATTTTGCCTCCCGGGGTTACGGTGTCGGAGTGGTGCTCGCTCTGGCCGTCATGGTCGGGCCAAGTTTTCCCCAGAGGTAGCAATCAACGCGTTTCACTATCTCGTTAGCTCAGCTGGATGAACAGGTTCTGCCGATTCCGAGTTTTGCGATCATCGTTCCGTCGGCGAGGGTACATGGACGGACTCACACATGCAGCATGGGCCGGTAGATGAGCTCTTGTATGTTGCGGTCGAGCGTCCTGCTCTCGATCAGCTCGAGGTCGAAGTCGGCTGCACGACGGAAGATCGGTTCGCGTCCCGTCTGACCGGTGATCACCGGGAAGAGCGTCACCTGGACGCGGTCGACCAGACCGGCGGCCATCAGCGCCCGGTTCATCGACAGGCTGCCGTGTGAGCGCAACGGCACCTCGGACTCCACCTTGAGCCGGGCAACGACGTCGACGGCGTCACCGCTCACGACGGTCGCGTCCGGCCAGTCGAGGGGTCCTTCCAGTGTGGCCGACACCACCGTGGCCGGCAGGCTCCTCATCCGGCTGACCCATGGGTCACGCACAGACTCCTCAGTGCTCGAGGCCAGCATGCGCGCGAACGCCCGATACGTGTTGGCCCCGAAGACCATCCGCTGCTCATCGCTGTACACGGCGAGGCGGTGGTCGAGCAGCTCGGGGCCTTGCTTGCCCCAGTAGCCACCAAACTTGCCGGTGTTGGAGCCGAAGCCATCGAGGCTGGAAAAGACGTCGAAGGTGTAGATAGCGGTCATATGCTCTCCTCGAGTACCGTTGATCGGGTCTGAGAATTCAGACTGAAAACCACGGCGAAACTCATCGTCGACCAAAAGTTTGCGCAAGGATCGCGGATCCTAGCAGTCGCAGCCGATGCGTCAATGCACGCGTTTGGTACGGAGCCGTAGTCACGAAATCAGTCGGGCGAGTCGCTCAACCGGCTCGAGCCGCCGCGTCGATGGGTACCTCTTTCCGTGCATATCGTCGTCGGCCATTCTCGCCTGAATCAGGCCACCGGCATTCCTTCTAGAACTGGCCCTTGCCCATTACGGTAGTTCCGGCGACGATAGGCGCATGAAGGGAGCTGGGATCCGTGAGTTTGGAGGCCAGGTGGAACTCTTGGAGTTGTCCGACCCGCCAAACCCCAAGCCGGATGAGATCGTCATTGAAGTCCGAGCCGCCGGTGCAGCCAACTGGGATGAAATCGTTCGCACCGGAGGTTGGGATGTCGGGATCAAGCCGCCGATGGCCCTGGGCGTGTCGGCCAGTGGCGTGGTTCGCGCGGTTGGTGAGGGAGTCCACCGCTTCCGCGTGGGCGACGATGTACTGACCCACCCGCTGCCGTTAAGGCATCAAGGCGCCTGGGCGCAACAGCTTGTCGCCGCGGAGAATACCGTCGCCCGGAAACCGACGCGCATGTCATGGGAGGAGGCTGGAGTTTTTCCCGTGCCAGCCCTGACCGCGATTCAGGTTCTGACAAAGACGGTCGACGTGAGTCCGGGCGAATTCATCCTGATCCATGGAGCTGGCGGCGTCACGGGCGGAATGCTCGTCGCCGTTGCCTCGGAGCTTGGGGCACAGGTGATCGCAACCGCCGGCCCGGGTAGCACGGAGCGGGTCCAATCCTACGGAGCAACTGCGGTGCTCGACTACCATGCCGAGAATTGGCGGCAGGAGGTCCGCCAGATCGCTGGCGAGGGTGGTGTTCGGATAGCGGTCAACACTGTGGGTGGAGCTGCCCCGAGCCTGATGGCATTAGTGGCAAATGGCGGAAAACTCACGACCATCACGAGCGATGGCCCGGCATCCGAGCGCGGTGTCGCCGTCGTGAATTTCTACGTAAGCCCCGATGGGGAAGCGCTGGACCGGCTCGCCGTTAACTTCGTCGACGGGGGCCTGACCCTCCCAATTGCCGCCGTCCGTAAGCTTTCTGAAGCCGGAGCGGCTCTTCAAATGGCCGTTGCCGGAAAGGCCCGCGGTGCTGTCGTGATCGATCCAACGCAGTGACTTGGCTGGCGCGACCAGGGTCGTTGAGGTAGACGGGAACAGGTCTACGCCGAGACTCACAGGCGGCAATTGGCGACCCCAACCGGACGAGTTTCGAACTCAATCTGAATACAAACGCCGAGCGTTGGCTTGTTGCAGGACGACCAACGGACGCTTAACGGACGCTCAGCGGCCTAGCGCACGTTCGACGATGCGCGACCATAGGGTGCCCATGCACGGGGCACCCTATGGCTCGTTGCTCGGCGAGTAGCAATTAGATCGCCTCTATGGAGTCGATCCGTTGCCCGTGACTATCGCGGCGAATGTTGCCCTGGTGTCGACCAGCGTGACAAGCCCGGAGCTTGCAGCTGACTCGATGCTCTCGGCCGATTTCAGGTTCTGCCCATTTACTGTCCCGGCCAGGGGGAGGAGCGTGTCGTTCTTGGCGGTCTCGCAACTGCCGCTGGTGATCCCCGCTTCACTGCAGAAGACCAAGAAGCCGTGCAGCTTTGTGAAATTCGTGTCTGCAACGGTGTGGTCGTGCGTGAACGGCAACGCGCCCTGAGGCGTGTCGGTCTGGGGCCCGATCACATAAAAGTTGCCCACTCGGACGGTCTGTATCGTACCCGGGAATTCTTTGGCCTCTTGCGCAAACACCATTCTGTGCTGCACCCCGTTCACCCAGACGGACTCCCAGCAAGCTCCTGAACGGTCCATCTGGCTCAGCGGAACGCAATTTACCAACCCCGCGGCGTGGGCGGGCGAAGCGGCGGGTACAAGGAATGCAAGCGCCGCGAGCACGACTGCGGCGATGAGGACGGTGGTCCTCCGTTTGGTGTCGAGAGTCCTCGATGTCGGGGATACCGGCCGATTCGTCGCGAGTTTGGTAGCGATCATGATGTCTCCTTTTTGAACACGCCGAGTTTGCCGAGGAGTCGAGTCGAGGACGCCCGAGTCGACCTAGGTGACGTCCCTTAGCCGCGGGAGTGCAGCCGCGACCGCGATGAGCCCTACGAAGTACACCGCCAGGAGGAGCCCGGCCGGCGCCGGGCTCCTATGCTGTGCAACGCCTTGGTAGGTGTTACCCGCCCGCCGCGACAACGGCCAGGGGACGGTTGTCGACTTCAACCACAGGTCGGTCGATAAGGGCGGCGATGGCAGAGGGCCTGAAGCCTTTGACCACCAGATAGACACCCAGCGAAAACTCCCAAATCGCGATGGGGAACGCGGCGACACCCACCGCGCCATGCTGCGGCGTAAGACCGAAGATCACGGCGCCGTCGCCGGCGACCAGCAGAGCCGCTCCCACAAATCCAAGGGTGGGAAGCCAGCGTGGTACCAGACGTGACTTGTACAACAGCGATCCGATCAACAGCGCATTGACGGCCGGAATAAAGCTCTGGCTGAGCAGAAAGATCCGGTCATACATGGTGATCAGTGCGTGGCCGGTGACCAACATACCGGTTCCGGCTCCGGCCTGCTGCAGCGTCACGAGCGACAGGACGCATGCCACGCCAGCGAGGATGGCGCCGCCTTCCAGGGTCCGCGTGGCGACGAAGCCGAGCGCGACACCCTCGTTCTGCCGCTTGACCACTGGGAACAGCGCGACAGCCGTGCCGATCCCGGCGAGGGCCACGATCATCTCCAGGATGGCGCCGACAATGATGCCGGTATTCGAGCCATGCCCGAGGATGTAGTTCGAAGCGCGCAGCGGGTTGTAGATAAAGAGGGTCGGGATCGAGACGAAGCTCAGCAGGTAGAGCGCGCCTGCGGCAAACGCTGTCTTTCGGTGTGAATTCATTGGAAAGCTCCTTGTTGATAAGGTCATCGCTACGACGACCCCTGGTTGATGTTCACGGCGAGCGCTTCAATCTGCCGACTTCAACCACCTCCTCCATTCGAACCCCTTCATTTCGAGCCCCAGTTGTTCCCGTACCGAATCACGGCGTCGATACGGGCTTCTGTCCGGGCAGCGACCTCGCAGGCCCAGACGAACTCGATCAACTCCGTCCGCTGTGTGTCGAGTGAGGCGATTGGTGTTTGTTGGTCGCGCGGGGCTTGACTGTTGAGCTGATTCATCACTCACCTCCCATGGAAATTGCCGGCGTGGAGGTGAGGCTTGTGACCTCGTAACCGCGCAGGGCTTCGAGAAACGGCTGAAAGCTGCCCCAAACCAGGCAGCAAACCCGGTGGCCGTCGACCTTGACGTTGGTGACCCCGATCGCCCGCGCGATTTGTCGCACCGGCGGCACCCCGACGAACGTCACCTCAACTCGCTGGGTCGCTAGCTCCTTCGTCATACTGGTCAGCCTGAGGCCGCAGCAGACGGCGTGAATCGTCCGGATTACTGAGTCGATGCGTAGTCACCATGGCCAGACCTAAGCACCGGTTGGGCAATCTCTCCACGGAGGCGACGAGTTTCATCGGCCGCCGCCGGGAGCTTGGCGAGATCAGAAAGAAGCTTGCGACGGCCCGCCTGCTGAGCCTCGTGGGGCCCGGAGGGGTCGGCAAGACACGACTCGCACTACGGATAGCGGCCGACCTTGGACGCGGATTCGCGGACGGTGCCTGGCTGGTCGAGCTCGCCGACGTTCGCGATGGGTCCTTCGTGGCCGACGCCGTGCTCGCAGCCCTGGACCTGAGAGACCAGACCGCCATGAAGCCGTCGCAGATCCTGGTCTCGGACTTGCGCAACAGACAGGTATTACTCGTGCTCGACAACTGTGAGCACGTCATCGGGGCGGTGGCTGCGCTGGTGACCGAGCTCCTTCGCGCGGCGCCCAGGCTAACGGTAATCAGCACGAGCCGAGAGCCGCTTCAGGTGGCAGGCGAGCAGGTCATTCCCATTCCCCCACTGCAACTGCCTCCCGAAGACGGTACGGAACCGCTCGATCGCCTGCGGCAGAACGAAGCCGTCACGCTCTTTAATGACCGGGCGGCAGCGGCGTCGGGCACGTTCGAGCTCACTAGCTCGAACCAGGCGGTAGTCGTCGCCCTGTGCCGCCGGCTCGACGGCTTGCCGCTGGCGCTCGAGCTTGCAGCGGTCAGAACCCGAGTCCTCAGTGTGGAGCAGATCCTCGATCGCTTGACTGACCGATTTGCGCTGCTCACCGGCGGCGGCCGCGCGGCACTCCCGCGTCATCAAACGCTTCGAATGACCATTGACTGGAGTTACGACCTGTTGACGTCGGTCGAGCAGGTCGTATTCAGGCGCTTATGCGTGTTCGCCGGTCGATTCACCCTGGAGGATGTCGAGTCGGTTTGCACCTCCAATGAAGCGCCTGCCAACAAAGCGTTGGATCTGCTTTCGGCGCTGGTCGACAAATCACTGGTAATCAAAGAGGACATCAGGGGCCTTGCTTGCTATCGACTCCACGAGACCATGCGGGAATACGCTCAGATCAAGCTGCGTGAGGCTGACGAGGAGGACCTGCTCGAGGAGCGATGCGTCGAGTACTACCGGGCACTCTGTCTGCAATCGGCGGACCAGGCCCGGTATCGGCTTCTCGAGTGGCTCCAGTGGGCCGAACTGGAAATCGACAATATCCGCGCGGTCCTTCAGAAATGCGTCGCCCGCGGCGACTTTTCCCGCGGGCTCGATATGGCCGCCTCGATGAAGTACTACTGGATCACGCATGGGACCACGGAGAGCATGCGCTGGCTCGACCAACTGCTCCCATCCGGCGAGGCGTCTCCGATCACGCTGGTAAGGGCCACCTATCTTCGCGGATGGCTGAGCCTGCTGCAGGGGGACGCCGCGGCCGCCCGGCCCTGGCTCGAGCGAGCCATCGCGACTGCTCGAGACGCCGGGCAGCCGGCACTGTTGTCCGAGTCACTCTCGTTCGCCGCAACCGACGAGAACCTGGCTGGCGACAAGGAAGCGGCAAGACGCTATCTCGAGGAGGCCGAAGCGATTACCCCCGCTCTGGATGACTTCCCCGCGACGATCCAGTTGGTGGAGTCTCGGTCCATTCAAGCGATCTTCGAGGGGGATCTCGATACTTCCAGGGCTGCGTCTTTGGAGGGCGTGCGCCTCAGCCGGGAAGCCGGTGACCTGTACCAGTTGGAAGCGATGCTGCGCAACCTCGGGATGGTGGGCATGATGTCCGGCGACATCCATGCGGCAAACTCATGGTTTGTCGAGGCCTTGCGGCTCGCTCGAACCATCGATAACCGGCTGGCCCAGTACTACGGACTTGCGGCTGCAGGCTGGTATGCGGCCAACACTGGCCACGCGCGCGCAGCGGCACAGCTGCTGGGGGCAGCAGACGCCGCGGCGACGCAGACCGGCGCAGACATCATGGGACCGCTGGTTCCCCTGTTGGTACAGGCCAAAGCGTTGGCGAAGGAACCGCTGGGGTCGTCGAAGTTCGAGGCCGAATTTCAGGCGGGCCATCGCTTGAGTCGCTTGGCGGCATTGCGCCTCGCGCTGGGCGAATCCGATCAACCCGAGGCCGCCACCACCGCTTCCGGCGAAAGCGCAGCTCTCGGCAAGCGCGAGCTGGAGGTCGCCCGCTTAGTCGCCGAGGGGCTGAGCAACAAGCAAATCGCGGCCCGCCTGTTCATTTCCGATCGAACCGCCGCCACTCACGTGGGCAACATCCTGAACAAGCTCGGGTTCAACTCGCGCGCCCAGGTGGCAACCTGGGTCGCATCGTCGAATCGATGAAGCCCTGGTGGACGGATTGAAGTACGACATTGCTGCGGAGGCTGTGCTGGCGCCCGAGGCACCCCTGGCGCACAGCGTCGGATGGGGCTTCATGGCCCTCTACACGTTGGCGTTCATGAGCACCAACCTGGTCTTCCAGGCGCCGATCCTGGTCACGTTGCCCCTAAAGGTCAACTCGCTGGTGGGGATCGAACGGGCACCGCAAAACCTCGCGCTTATCGCCGGGATCGGCGCCCTGGTCGCATTGTTCGGCAATCCGTTCTTCGGAAGGATGAGCGACCGCACTTCGTCGCCGCTTGGCATGCGACGCCCGTGGATGGTGATAGGCCTGGTGATCGGTAGCGTCGGCATTCTAATTGTGGCGCTGGCACCCAACATCCTGGTCGTGCTCGTCGGATGGTGCATCGCCCAGCTGTTCTTCAACGCACTGCTCGCCGCATTGATCGCCGTAATGCCCGACCAGGTCCCAAGCGCGCAGCGCGGACAGGTCTCCGGTGTCCTCGGGGTGTGTCTGCCGATCGCCGCAGTGAGTGGCACCTTTCTCGTCAAGCTTTTCACGGGCCACCCGCTTGCGACGTTCCTGTTCCCCTGCGCGACTGGCGGGTTCTTCATCCTGCTCTTCGCGGTGACGCTGAAGGACCGCCGGCTTTCGAAGGCGGACCGGCCGATCTGGTCGCTGAGGGAATTCGCCAGCACCTTCTACCTCAAACCGCGGACTAGCCCAGACTTCGCTTGGGCTTTCGCCAGTCGCTTCCTGTTCCTCCTGGCCTACGCCCTCCTGACCACCTATGAGGCCTACTTCCTGCTGAGCAAAATCGGCAGCGCGGTTGCGGACGTGCCACAACAGATATTCCTCGGCACGCTCGTCCAATCCGTCATCATCGTCGCTGCTTCGCTCATCGCTGGCAAGCTCTCTGACCGCACCGGCCGAAGGAAGATCTTCGTGTTCATCGCGTCGATCGTGTACGGCCTGGCGATGTTCGCGGTCGCAATCGCCAGCAACTTCAACGGATTTGTGGTGGGTCTGGCCATCAGCGGCCTCGGCTTCGGCATATATACGGCCGTAGACCTCGCGCTCGTCGCCGATGTGCTACCGAGTAAACACAACGTGGCCAAAGATCTCGGCGTGTTCAACATCGCGGGCGCTCTCCCCTTCTCCATCGCGCCGGCAAGCGCGCCGGTCATCCTGGCGATCGGAGGAGGCAACTTCGGTGTGCTTTACGCCGCAGCCGGGATCTTCGCCATCATCGGGGCCGCCGCCATACTGCCCGTAAGGGGTGTCAGATAGCGAGCGTACGGCCACGCGAGACCGGCGATTAAGGCCGGGAGTTAGAGGCCTTACGTTTGGACGCCTAGCCGCTATTGAGACTTTGCGGCCGCCGATCTGGGGAGTAGCCCCAGTTGAGCCATCAGGTCCATACGGTCGAAGTAGGTGCGAAGGCTGAAGGCCAAACCATTTCGCACGCCGACAACCTGGGCTTGCTTTAGATCGAACTTGTGCTCCTCGCATCTCACGACGCAATGGCCCCTCGACGGCCTCGAGAGAATGCTAAATCGAGCCTAGCTGAGTCGCCGTCTTGAATTTTCATCAAGGCCGTCTTGGAGTAGGAGCGATACATCCTTAGATATGGCTGGAGGCATGGCCCGTTTCGACTTGCCGCTTGACATTCCCCTGCCGCCTCTGCCAGAATGACTACTGTGATTAGTTTTGCGGCTAACGTCATTCATCGAGAGGTCCGTAAACCCATCGACCATGTCATGGTCATGGGTTCGAACGCCGATGGGAGCCACCGTGCCGCGTAGCGGGCTGACTAGGGCGTCGGTAGTGGATGCAGTGGTGCGGCTAGCCGACACCGACGGGCTGGAGCAGGTGACGCTGGTTAGGCTGGCCGAGGAGCTCAAGGTCCGCCCTCCTTCCCTTTTCAACCACATCGATGGGCTCGCCGACCTGCGCCGCGAGCTCCAGCTCCGCGCCTTGCGGGAAATGGTCAATGTAGCCAGCCGCGCTGCGGTCGGTCGGGCGGGCAGCGAGGCTGTCCTCGCCGCCGCCGTCGCCTTGCGTCAATTCGCGCACGAGCATCCGGGCCTCCATGCCGCGAGCCTGCCCTCCGTCCCAAAAAGGGACAAGGACCTGAGTGCGGCGGCCCAGGACTTCGTCGGCATCTTCTTCGACATCGTGCGCGAGTACGGATTCAAAGGAAAGGAGGTGGTTCATGCGGTGCGCGGGCTTTTTAGCATCATCCATGGCTTCATCATGCTCGAGCGCGCCGGAAATTTTGGCATGCCCATCGACATCGACGAGAGCTTTCAGTGGCTCATCCAGCGATACGTCGAGTCACTGAACGTCGGTGGGCGAGGACGCTCTTCAGGTCGATTCGCGACACGACCCCATTAGCACCATTTTGCGGCCAATTTTCCCCACGGAGGAGGAATTCCGATGGAGGCGACAACCAATGACTTGCTCGCCAGCACCACTATGAAGGCGCCGGCTCGGAATGCGAACACTTCGCGCGTTCGCTTCGCTGCCGGAGCCCTGGCGGTGGCCGGCATTCTGTTCGTTCTCTACCCGGCGATCCGACCTTTTTCCGACGAGAAATCCTTGCAGGGCGCTGCAGCCTTCGGCTCGACGGCCTGGATCCTGGCGCACATGCTGGCCATGGGTGGTTTTACGCTGTTGATGGTCGGGCTGCTTGGCCTGCAGATTGCCTTGCAAAACAGCCGTAGCGAGAGCCTCTCGTTCCGAGCGCTGGTGGTTGGGCTGCTTGGCGTCGGTATGACCTTGCCCTTCTACGGTGGCGAAGCCTTTGGTCTCTACACCATCGGGCAAGAAGCGCTCCGGCAGCATAGCGCAACTCTGGTCAGCCTGGCCGCGGTCGTCCGCGGTGAGCCGCAGCTCACCATGTTCATGGCCGGCCTGCTACTGATCGGCGTCAGCGCCATTATGGTTGCGACCGCCATTTGGAAGTCCGGTACGTTAGCGAAGTGGAATGGTGTGCCATTCGCCGTGGCGTTCGCGCTCTACATTCCCCAGTTCTTCGGCACACAACCCATCCGCGTCGCGCACGGATTGCTGGTAACGGCTGGCTGTCTGTGGATCGCCCTTGCCTTGTGGCAGCACGCCACTAGGTCGGTGGAGCTCGCGTGAGCTCCCGCCGGCTACGCGCGGTAACCAAGGGACCTGCTGGACGAAACAGTTCGTTGAGGACTGCGATGGAGGCGTATGAGTGAATGGCCTTGCACTCACCATCCTCCTGGTGCACCACTACCGTCGTCCTCAGGGGCACTGGCTGGTTGGCGGACGGTTGCCGCCGTCTTGCTGAACGGCCGGCCTGGACGACCCGTTCAGCGGCTTGCGTTCGTCTGCGTCACTCGCTGGACGCCGCCGCCTGCCGCCGGAGCGTTTCGAGTCCACTCAGCAGCAGGTCCAGCGCGAACTCGAACTCGAACTGGTCGTCGCAACCCGGACCGACGATCGACGCTTCATCGTGGTAGATCGCCCCGACCATCTCCGCGATGCGCGGATATTGTCCTTGCATCTCGCGGATCATCGTTGCCCGCGTCTCCGGATCGACGGGCTGCGAGTCGTTGAACACCTCCTGTGTGAACCCGTACAGCCGGCTCCCCATTGCGTGCAACGCATGGTGGGCGAGGTCGACCGAGAAGCCGCCGGCCCGCAACATTCCGATCATTGAGTCGATATGGGCGAGCACGACGGGTGACGGATTCGTCCGCGACTCGATCACGCCAGACGCCCACGGGTGGCGCTGAAGCGATCGCCGCGCCGAGAGGATCCGCTGCCGGACAGCGCTCTTCCAGTCGATGCCGCCGACCGCCGGATCGATCTCGCCGACGACGATGTCGACCATGCCGTCTAGGAGCTCTTCCTTGTTGGCCACGTGCTTGTAGAGCGCCATGGGGACGACCCCGAGCGTCTCGGCGAGCTTGCGCATGTTG
>Ga0307479_10002232_pt1 | contig 17592 bp, 17 predicted proteins | sample atmos_gasesECM4C_FD_203743 | JGI IMG/M metagenome (GOLD analysis project Ga0307479, IMG submission 203743) | Hardwood forest soil microbial communities from Morgan-Monroe State Forest, Indiana, United States - atmos_gasesECM4C_515 | ecosystem: Environmental > Terrestrial > Soil > Temperate... | reverse complement strand
GTGTACGGCACCGGCACGCCTGTGAAATTCAACTGGGAGCGGGTTTAGCAAAACGCCTAACTGCACAATTCTGAGGAGACGGCAATGATCGATTACATTGATAAGATTCCGAACAACGTAGAGTTGGGGCAGGACAAAGTGCTGCAAAGAGCGCTCGAGCACTGGCAGCCCGCGTACTTGAATTGGTGGTACGACATGGGTCCGAACGAGAGCCACGCCTATGAAGTGTATCTGCGCACCGCTACCAGCGTGGAACCGGATGGGTGGGCCCAATTCGGTTATGTGCGAATGCCGGAATATCGCTGGGGCATTTTCCTTCAGCCACGTGATGTCGATCGCCAGATCAATTTTGGAATGCACAAGGGACAGGCTGCGTGGCAGGACGTTCCAGGAGAGTATCGCTCCACTTTGCGCCGAATCATCGTGACGCAGGGAGATACGGAGCCCGCGTCCGTGGAGCAGCAAAAGATGCTCGGCCAATCGTGTCCTTCTTTGTATGACCTGCGAAACATCTTTCAGGTCAACGTCGAGGAAGGGCGGCATCTCTGGGCCATGGTCTATTTGCTGCACCGCTATTTCGGACGCGATGGACGCGAAGAAGCGGAGGCTTTGCTCGAGCGCCGCTCTGGTGATGATGACAACCCGCGTATTCTCGGCGCGTTCAACGAGCCGACCCCCGACTGGCTCGCCTTCTACATGTTTACGTTCTTCACCGACCGCGACGGCAAGTTTCAACTCAGCGCTCTGGCGGAATCGGGCTTTGATCCGCTGGCGCGCACCTGCCGGTTCATGCTAACCGAGGAAGCGCACCACATGTTCGTGGGGGAGACCGGCGTCAGCCGCGTGGTTCAGCGTACCTGCGAGGTCATGAAGGAGAACAAGATCGACGCTCCTTCCGACGTGCGCACGCTAGGAGTCATTGACCTCGAAACTATTCAGAAATATCTGAATTTCCATTACAGCGTCACTCTAGATCTGTTTGGTTCCGACGCGTCGTCAAACGCGGCAACCTACTACACCTCAGGACTCAAGGGACGGTTTGATGAAACCAAAATCGCGGATGACCATTTGCTGAGCGACAGTGAATACCCGGTATTCGAAGTGAAGGATGACAAAATCTGGAGCAAAAGTGTGCCGGCGCTGACCGCCCTCAATGAGCGCCTCCGCGACGATTACATTCGTGAGGTACAGGGAGGAGTGGACCGCTGGAACCGCAACATGGAGAAGGCGGGGCTTCGCTTCCGTCTTACGCTTCCGCACAAGGGGTTCCATCGGGCCATCGGCAACTTTGCCGGGAAGTATATGAGTCCCGCCGGCGAAGTCATGTCGGAGGAAGCCTGGAAGAATCATCAGCACGAATGGATGCCGAGCCCGGAGGACTATGCCTATGTCCGGTCTTTGATGAGTGGACGTGTCGTCGCCCCTGGCAAATTCGCGAATTGGATTGCGCCGCCGAGCCGCGGGGTAAACAATCAGCCTTTGAATTTCGAATACGTGCGGTTCAACTGATTGCAATCGCCCCGAACCGATACGGCCCCCATACGCGCGAAGGAACTGCCCAAGGAACTGATTGATGCCCAAAGTGGTTTATGTGTCGCCGACAGGTGACCCTCGCGAAGTAGATGTGCCCGTAGGCACCACCGTGATGGCAGCGGCGCTCAAGAACGGCATTGACGGAATTGTCGCCGAATGCGGCGGAGTGTGCATGTGCTCCACCTGCCACGTTTTCGTTGACGAAAGCTTTTTCAATCGGCTCCCTCCCGCGCAAGACACCGAAGAAGCTGTGCTCGAAATCTCAGCAGAAGAGCGCCGACCTACCAGCCGGTTGAGCTGCCAGATCAAAATGACCGACGACCTCGATGGCCTCGTCGTGCGCCTGCCCACCAGGCAGCGGTAATGCGGGCGGGAACTGTCATCGTCGGCACAGGGCAAGCGGGCTTTCAAGTTGCCGCGTCGCTGCGCAGCGAAGGCTATCAGGAACCAGTCACTCTTATCGGGGATGAGCAGCACATCCCCTACCAGCGGCCTCCTCTCTCCAAGGCTTTCCTCACCGGCGCGGAAACCAGCGAAAGCATCGAACTGCGCCCGGGCGCGTTCTATCACGATCACGACATCCTCTTGCTGGCAGGAGAGACGGTAGCCTCCATCGAAAGAAGAGAACATCGCATAGCCTTGGCTTCGGGCCGCCGCGTTCCGTATGAGAAGCTCGTGCTCGCCGTCGGTGCTCGAAACCGGAAGCTTCCCGTACCAGGTGCGAACCTTGATGGCGTTCTGTATCTGCGTTCTCTCGACGAAGCAACAGATCTGAAGGAACGGCTCGCGGATGCGAAAGAAATTGTCGTCATCGGAGGAGGATTCATTGGCCTTGAAGTTGCGGCCGTGGCCCGCTCGCTTGGGAAATCGGTTACTGTTGTCGAGGTGCTTCCGCGGCTGATGTCGCGGGTGGTTGCTCCGATTATTTCGGAGTTCTTTCGTGACTTGCACGCAAACAGAGGAGTAAGGATTCTGTGCGATGAATGCGTTTCAGAAATTGCCGGTTCGGGCGGTAAGACGGAAAAGGTCGTGTTGAGCGGCGGCACGACGTATCCGGCGGATTTAGTGTTCGTGGGCGTAGGCGTAGTGCCAAATGTCGAATTGGCGGGGGATGCCGGGCTTGCTATCGCAAATGGTATCGTTGTTGGCGAGTATCTTGAGACGGCGGACGAAGACATTTTTGCGATCGGCGACTGCGCCGAACACCCTTGTATTTTCGCCGGCGCGCGAATTCGGCTGGAATCTGTCCAGAATGCTGCCGATCAGGCCCAGTCGGCAGCCGCCACGATAGCAGGCCGCCGCAAGCCGTATCGTGCGCTGCCGTGGTTCTGGACAGACCAGTTCGACGTTAAGCTGCAGATGGCTGGAATCTCGCATGGACACGATCGAGTCGTCACTCGGGGCAATTCCGAAAGCCGTAAGCTTTCCGCCTTTTATTTCAAAGAGAGCCGGCTGGTGGCTATTGACTCGATCAACCGGCCGGTAGACCACATCATCGGGCGCAAGCTGATCGCGGCAGGCGTGCCCTTGACGCCCGAGCAGGTTGCGGACGAAAGCGTGGACTTAAGAAAGGTGGAGCAACTGTTCGCGCACGCCAGCAGGCTGGAAAGCTCCTAGAAGGGAACTCGATGCCGGGCATTATTGATATTCACGTTCACATCATGCCGTACCACATGATGAAGCCGTCGGCGCTCGATTTGATGAAGGACCGTAAAGACTTCGCCGTTATCGAGCGTTATTCTGCCGATCCTCGAGCGTTTCTAGAACTCCTCGACGAGCTCGGAGTCGAGCGAGCAGGGCTGATCAATTATGTCGCTCCGGATGTCATCGGGCTTCCCCCCGCCGTGAACGACTGGATTGCCGATTACTGCAAAGCGGCGCCGGGTCGGCTGATCGCATTTGGTGGCGTGCTTCCCGGGACCGTTTCCGATCCAGGCGCCGAAGTGGACCGCATGGCAAAGCTCGGGATTCGTGGCATCAAAATGCATCCGTCGCATCAAGTCCTCGCGCCCAATGACTACCTCGAAGGCAATTGTGGCCTGGCGGCGATCTACGAGCGGGCTCAGGCGAACGGCATGCCCGTGATGATCCACACAGGAACTTCCATCTTCCCCGGCGCAAGAAACCTTCATGCGCAACCGATGCTGTGCGACGACGTGTGTATTGACTATCCGAATTTGGTCGTCATCCTCGCGCACGGCGGAAGGCCGCTGTGGATGAACGAAGCATTCTTTCTCGTCCGCCGCCACAAGAACATGTACATGGACATCTCCGGCATCCCTCCCCAGAAGCTGATGGAATATTTTCCGCGAATCGAAGATATTGCCGACAAAGTGCTGTGGGGCACAGACTGGCCGGGGCCAGGGGTCCCGGAAATCAAGGGCAACATTGACAAGTTCAACGCGCTGCCAATCAAAAGTGAAGCAAAGCGGAAAATAATGTACGACAACGCGGCGCGGCTTTTCCCGCGATAGATAAGGACTTCCGCGATCAATCTTTTCTGGAGCTGCCTTCGGTTTGAACAGTCAATTATGAACAGCCGTTCGTTTTCTGAACGTGTGTTCAGATTTCAATGGACACAGGCCGGCTGAACATGATAGTTCTATGTACAGCGCGGGAAAGGCCGCACATGGCCCGCGCGCGGGGAATTCTGTTGCCGAATGCTCAAGCCAAAGCACGGAACAATGGGGGCCTTCGGCGGCGCTATCTTGCGAGGCGCCTTGAAATCCTGCGCGCTGCGGGAGAAACCTTCCGCGTCAATGGATTTGCGGAAACGGGCATGCGCGACATTGCGGCCGCGGCCGCTCTTTCTCCCGCCAACCTCTACAATTATTTTCAGGGGAAACACGAAATACTCTTCTTCTGCCAGGACAATTCTCTGGACAGGATGATCGCCTCGCTCGACAAGGCTCGCCGCCTAAGGGCGAGTGTGGCGGAGAGGTTGCGCCTTGTTATCGTCTCTCACGTGCGGTGCGTGCTGGACGAAGTGGAAGGTTCGGCGGCGCATCTTCTTACAACCGCATTGCCCTCGCGCCTTCAGCGGTCTCTAATAGCGAAACGCGATCGGTACGAAGAGGGTGTGCGCCAACTGATTGCTGCCGGTAGCCGTTCGGGAGAGTTCGTCCCTTGCGATCCAGCTCTGCTCGCCCGCGCAGTTCTGGGGGCGCTGAACTGGAGCGTGCGTTGGTTCAGTCCTCAGGGAACTCTTACGTCCGATGAGGTTGCCGAAGGATTCGCGGATTATCTGATCCGGGGCTTGCTGGCCAAACACCGCGCTTCCAGTAACCCATCGGCGAGCCGAAAGGCTCTGCGCACAATCCGCAACTATCCGCTTCGGGACGTGAAAAGGCGTGCGCCTGCCCGGCGGCTTTCCCGCGAGGTCGCTTAATATGCCATCCCATATGCCTAATGATATGCCTGCCGATTTGTCCGACCTGGTGATGCTCCCGATCGAGTCGGCGAAAACGTCTCATCTTCGGATGACGTTGAACGGTGAGAGCGTTGACGTTTCCTTCGCTCCTTACAAAACCTTGCTCGAAGTTCTTCGCGAGGATTTGGGGCACACGGGCACAAAACACGGTTGCGAACTGGGAGAGTGTGGCGCTTGCGCCGTTCTTCTGGATGGCAAGCCCGTGCTTTCTTGCCTGGTATTGGCGCTCGAATGCGGCGGCAAAAGCGTGTTGACCGTGGAAGGCCTTGGAGTTGACGGCAAGCTTCATCCTTTGCAAGACGCGTTTGCTGATCTCGGTGCGGCGCAATGCGGCTATTGCACTCCTGCAATCCTGGTGACTGCGAAAGCGTTGCTCGATCAGAATCCCCCTCCCAATCGGGAGCAGATCCGCGAAGCGCTCTCCGGCACCTTGTGCCGATGCACCGGGTATCTCCAGATTTTCGAGGCTGTCGAAGCGGCCATGGTGAAGATTTCGGAGCAAGCGAACGCCGGAACGTAAAGTCGAAAGGTGCGGCTGCGCACGCCGAACCTTTCGGAGAGAACATGTCGGATCAGAAAGATTTGCCAAAGCCACAGGCGAAAGACTCAGGCGTGAACGCGAACGATCTTCGCATAATCGGAGTCCCTCGGCGAAGAGTGGACGCTCGTGCCAAGGTGACGGGCCAGACGCGTTTTGCCGACGACATCTTTCTGCCGCGAATGGCTCACTGCAAACTTCTGCGGTCTCCGCATCCGCATGCGCGCATTCGAAAAATCGACGTTTCGCGCGCGCAGGCACATCCTGGAGTGTATTTGGTCCTTACGGGGAAGGACGTTCCGATTGAGTACGGCATTCTCCCCGTCAGCCAGGATGAGCAGGCATTGTGCGTGGATCACGTCCGGCACGTGGGCGATCCCGTCGCTGCGGTGATCGCGCGCGAGGAATTGACCGCCTTTGAGGCTTTGGATCTGATCGATGTCGAATACGAGATTCTGGCGACGATATCGGATCCCGAAGAAGCCCTCGCCACTCCGGAGCCGAGGATTCACGGTTACGGGGACGAAGGAAATATTCATAAGCGAGTGTCGCTCGCATTCGGCGATGTGGAGAAGGGCTTTGCCGAAGCTGACGAAATCTTCGAAGATATTTTCTTTTACCAGGGCAGCACGCACCTCCCCATCGAGCAGCATGCTTCCGTCGCCATCAAGGATCCGGAGGGAAAGCTGACCATCTGGTCCAGCACGCAAACACCACATTACCTTCATCGCGCGCTGGCCAAGGTGCTGGAGATGCCGCCCGCGCACATTCGCGTGATCGCCACGCCCAACGGCGGAGGCTTTGGCGGCAAAAGCGATCCCTTCAATCATGAGATCGTGGTGTCCAAGGCGGCGCTCCTGCTCGACCGGCCGGTCAAAATCTGCCTTACGCGCGAAGAGGTTTTCTACTGCCATAGAGGCCGTCATCCTGTCCTGATGAAATTCAAGACGGGCGTCAAAAAGGACGGCACGATCACCGGCATGCATCTGCAAACGCTGATTGACGGCGGCGCGTACGGTTCCTACGGCGTTGCCAGCACGTTTTACACGGGCGCGTTGCAGACGATCACCTACCATGTTCCGCGCTACAAGTTTCAAGGCTGCCGCACGTTTACGAACAAGCCGCCTTGTGGACCCAAGCGCGGCCACGGCACTCCGCAGCCGCGCTTCGGCCAGGAAGTTCAGCTCGACAAAATCGCCGAGAAACTGAAGATCGATCCTGCAGAGCTTCGGCTTCGTATCGTTGAATCGTCCAATACGGTCACGGCAAATTTTATGCGCCTCGGGACGGTGAATCTTGCCGAGTGCATCCGCCGCATTGTCAAAACCTCGGGTTGGAATGACAAGTTCGGCAAACTGCCGGAAGGCCGCGGCGTAGGCCTGGCCTGCTCGGCTTATTTGACCGGAGCCGGACTCCCCATTTATTGGAACAAGATGCCGCATTCGGGAGTTCAACTAAAGCTCGACCGCGGCGGCGGTGTGACGCTTTTCTGCGGCGCGACTGAAATCGGCCAGGGATCGGACGACGTTCTTGCAAGCATCGTTGCCGAAATTCTAGGTCTCGACACCTTCGACATTCGCGTTTACACCGGCGACACCGATCTCGGTCCCGTGGACCTCGGCTCCTACTCCAGCCGCGTCACATTGATGGCGGGCAACGCCGCCATACAAGCCGCGGAACGCGCGAAGGTAATGCTCGTAGAGGCGGCCGCCGAGCGTCTCGGCATCCCAAAGGAACGGCTGCGCTTTGCGGGCAAGCATGTATTCGATTGTGACGCGCCTGAAAAGAGGCTCACGTTTCAGGAGGCCGTTTGCGCGGCGGAGGCTCGCTTCGGCACGATTGGGACCGTCGGTTCCTACACACCGCCGAAATCGCCCGCGCATTACAAAGGCGGCGGCGTTGGGCCGTCTCCCACCTATTCGTATTCCGCGGCGGTCGTCGAAGTCGCGGTGAATCCGGTGACCGGCTGGATCACCGTGCCCACGATTTGGATCGCGCACGACATCGGCCGCGCGCTCAATCCAACTTTGGCGCGAGGCCAAATTGAAGGCAGCGTCTACATGGGACTTGGCGAGGCGCTGATGGAAGAGCAGGAATTCCGCCGCCTTCCGAAAAAGCTTTCGCATGTGCTCGTCCACAAGTTTCCGTCCATCCTGGAATACAAGAGCCCCACTTCGCTCGACATGCCCAATGTGATCACGGAGATGATCGAGGAGCCTGATCCGCGCGGCCCCTTTGGCGCGAAGGAAGTCGGCCAGGGCCCGCTGCTGCCCATCATGCCCGCGGTCGCCAATGCCGTGTACGACGCCGTGGGCGTGAGAATTGACGAAGTCCCCATCACGCCGGAAAAGATCATGAAGGCGCTGGCTGAAAAAAGAGCGGGGCGCCTTCCGCGCTATGGCCCGGATCATTTTCCAAGCGTCAATTGGCCGGAAACTCTGCAAGTACCTCCGCCATGGGAGGGAGGCGATGGCAACGCGGTGAACGATGTTCCGCGGCCGCCGAAATCCCGCTCGGAGAAAGAGAAGGTGCTCAGCTCATGATGCGGCTGCCTCTTTTCGAGTTCCGCACCCCACGCACTCTCGACGAGGCTACGCGGATTCTCGAAGGCGAAGGTCCGAAGGCAATGCCGCTCGCGGGCGGCACGGACCTGCTTCCGAATATGAAGCGCAGGCAGCAGGTTCCGCGCACCCTGATGAGCCTTCGTTACATCAAGGACTTGCATCACGTAAAATGGACTCCTTCGGGCTCCCGGCTGGGCGCGTGCCTCACGCTGACCGAGGTAGCAAGCGATCCACGCTTCCGGAATGGAATGACGGCGCTGGCGCAGGCCGCTTCGCAGGTGGCCACTCCGCAAATCCGCAACATGGCGACGCTCGGCGGAAATCTCTGCCTCGACACGCGCTGCAATTACTACGATCAAACCTATGAATGGAGGAAGGCGATTAACTTTTGCCTGAAGAAAGACGGCACAACGTGCTGGGTCGCGCCGGGAAGCCCGAAGTGCGTGGCCGTCTCGTCCACGGATACGGCCCCGGCGCTGATCGCGCTCGGAGCGCGCGTGCGCCTCGTGTCGCGCGCGGGAGAGCGCGAAGTCCTGCTTTCCGATCTCTACAATAACGACGGCATGGATTACATTCGCCGGAGGCCCGACGAAATTCTCGCGGAAGTGCTGCTCGATTCTCTTCACAGTTGGAAGAGCACGTATTGGAAGCTGCGGCGCCGCGGCTCGTTCGATTTTCCCGTGCTGTCCGTGGCGGCAGCGGCGCGGCTTTCGAGCCAAGATGTGGTTGAAGACGCGCGCATTGTCGTAGGCTCCGCGGCGTCACGCCCGCTGGTCGCCGGAGAGGCCACCAAATTCTTGCTGGGCCGCTCGTTGAATTCGGAGACGATTGCGGAGGCGGCCGCGCTCGCCGCGCGCATCGCCAAGCCCCTCGACAATACTGATTTCGACATGACCTGGCGGAAAAGAGTCACCGCCGAATTTGTGTCGTGCGCCCTGCGCGAAATCCGCGGCGATCGCGTGCAGCGCCCGCACTCAGTAGCCTACGAAGCCCAGTAGTGCGCTTAGCTGGTGGGAACTCGTTACCCATCAGCTAGCCGATCGCACCCGCGAAAAATCTGACGCCCAGAAACTTACTTGTCGTCGCGGTCCGGGTGGTCGTGGCGCCAGTTCCAATACTCTCTCTGCTCTTTGCGGTTCAGCTTTTTGTACTCGCGATAGTCCCGGTGCTGTTCGGCGAGATAACGGTGATAGGCGCGGTCTTCACGATCGTCCCAATCGTGGTAGTCGTGGTGGTCCTTATCGTAGACGCGCACCTGTACGCTCGCTTCCTGCGCTTTGGCAGTGGGGACAACGACGGCTGGCGCGAAGATCACGGCTGACAAGACGAGAGATCCGATCAGGTTGTGCAAATAGCAATGCAAATCACAGTACATGCGTCGCATATAAATCCTCCCATTTGGAAATGCCCGGATTCAGTCACCGGGAACTTTGTCGAGGCACTTTCGAGCTCACGCCTTGGGCTCACGGCTGGGAGCTGTCAGCGTGCTGGCAACCCGCGGAATCGCAGTCGCCCCTGGTCACAGCCGCAGTTTCGCCCAAACCAGAGAAACGTCTCAATACAGACTATCCTGTACTTTTTCAGTTCTTCGGGCTTGAGCCTGGAGTCCCCCTTTGAGGACAAATATCAGCGAATCGAGAATTCCGAACTTAAGAATTTGCTGAGTAGGGAGGGGTTGGAGCCGAGTCCCAGACTTGAACTGGGGACCTGCCGATTACGAATCGGCTGCTCTACCAACTGAGCTAACTCGGCGTATTTCGACTGTAGCATTGCCGCGAAAAATCTGTCAAACCGCGCGTGGTGCGCGAATACGCGTGCAGACGCGAAATGCCGCGCAGGCACTACTTCGAGAACGGGTACATCAGCCACGCAATTCCGACGCCGATCATGACGAACAGCGCGAACGACCACAGCGCGTGCTTGACGCGTCCCGCTGTGGTGCGCTGCATAAGGCACGCGAGCGCCAGGGACACGAGCGCGGCAAAAGTGAGCAGCGCGGGAAAATGGCTGAATCGCAAGGCGGCGATAGCGGCCAATCAATGCCTCCTAATGCCTCCGGCCGCGCGCAATTTCGTACGCATCGAATGCGGCCAGCAGGTTCACAACGCCCGCCGTGGCGATGAACCGCGTGCCGTAATCGCCCGCTGCGCGCGAAACATCCGGCCCTGCCCGCTCGAACACTCGCGCGAGAAGGTACATCACGCCCGACCCCGCATCGGCGAGGAAGCCGATCGCGCCGAAGAGGTCGCCTGCGGGCGGCGGAAACACGTTGCCGCGCATCAGGTAGCCCGCAATCGCCAGGCCTGCGACCGCGACAAAAAAAGCGAGTCCGCGGCCCCATCGCCGCAAAATCACGTGCCCGAGCCCGGGCAGAAACCACGCCGCAATCGCGATCGGCATCGCGTAACGAGCATAAGGAGCATGTTGTGCGGTTGGATTTGGCTCGGTGGGAGCTGCTGCCACAGGCGTGTCGTTTGTGCCATTCGTCTCGTTCACAACGGTGGCGATGAAATCTCCTCAGGCCAGCAGCGGAAGAATTTCTTCCTGGATGGCTCCGGTAACGCGGGCCTCGTGTTCGCCGACGTGCATATTTACTTCGCTGCGCACGCCAAACTCGGGAAGATAAATTCCCGGCTCGATCGAGAAGCACGTGTTCGCCACGATTCTGCGGTCGTCTTTTGTTTCCAGCCCGTCCATATTCGCGCCATTGCCGTGAACTTCCTGGCCGATGCTGTGTCCGGTGCGGTGCACGAAATACTTCCCGTAACCCGCTTTGCGAATTACTTCCCGCGTCGCGTGGTCCACCTGCCAGCCCTGAATCGTGCGCCCTTCGGCCACGCTTTCCTTCACGAACTCGATGGCGCGGTCGCGCGCCTGGCGCACAATCCGAAAAATCTTCGCGTACGAATCCGGCACGCGTTCGCCGAGATACCCCGTCCACGTGATGTCGTAATAGACGCTCCCCGGCCGGTCGAGCTTCGCCCAGATGTCGAGCAGCAGCAGGTCTCCCGCGCGGATCGGGCGTGACGCGCCCGCCTTCGGCTCGTAGTGCGGATTCCCGTTGTTCGGCTGCACCGCGACAATTGGGGGCTCGGCCGTGATCAGCCCGTTTGCTTTGAACTGCTCCAGAATCCACGCTTGCAATTGGTCTTCGCTGAGCGGTTTTCCGCCGCGCACGAATTCCGCCGCGCGCTTGAACGCGTCGCGCGTGATGCGGTCCACGATCCTGCCCGCCGCGAAATGCCCCTCGGCTTGCTCCGCTGACCAGCTCGCCTCGAACTTCTGCACCAGGTTGGCCGAGCTCACCACTTTTTTCTTCAGCTTGCGGACCAGCTCCACCGTGCCCGCATCCACCAGCCCGATATAGGGAATATTGTTCTCGGGCGAATATTGCATCGCGATCGTTTTGCTGCCCGAAAGCACCTTCGGCAGCGTCTTATGCAGTTCTTCCCATCCCGCGTACAGAAATTTCTTACCCGGCAGCGAGTCGAGCATGCCCTGTTCGATGCGGTGCACCAGCTTTCGCGGCTCACCCTTGGCGGGGATGAAATAAAACCATCGCCGCGTCACCATGGCCTTCGCGTCCAGCCCCAGGACTTTCCCCGCAATCGGGTCGCGATGGTGATGGTCGTAAAAAAGCCAGCCATCCATCTTGCTCGCTTTCAACTCCGCCTGTATCGCGCTAATGTCCGGCATCGCTTGATTCCTTCTCTCTGCTCGCGTGGTTGGTTGCCTTTAGTTGTGGAGCGCGCAACTTCAGCGCGGCATCTTGCTCTGCGCCTGGAAAAATTCGAGCACCTGCGCTTTCGATACGCCCGCGACAGCGACGCGCTTCGTCCGGCTCTTTTCTCCGGCGACGATTCTAACAGCCGAGGCGGGCACGTTCAAACGCTCGGCCAGAAGGCACCGCAGCGCCTCATTCGCGCGATCTTCCACAGGTGGGGCCGTCAGCCGCACCTTCAGCGCGCCCGCATGCTCGCCTTCAATCGCGTTCCGGCTTGCACGCGGCGTCATGCGCACTGCAAACGCCACGCCGCCATCGCCTTCCGCGATTTCGATCACGCTTTTGCCTGCCGCCCGCCGAAAAGCGCCGTGCCGACGCGAATTTCCGTCGCGCCTTCCTCGATCGCAGCCTCGAAATCGTGGCTCATGCCCATGGAAATCACAGGCAGCGCGCGCCCGAGCCTTCGGCCCGCATCCTCGCACAGCTCGCGCAGCTTGCGAAAGTGGGGCCGCACGCGCTCCGGCTCGTTGAGAAACGGCGGAATCGCCATCAATCCTCGCAACTCGAGATGTGAAAGCGCCGCAATATTTTCCGCAAGCACGGGCAAGTCCTTCTCGGCCACTCCGCTCTTCGTTTCCTCGCCACCAAGATGGACTTCGATCAGCACCGCCATCCGCTTCGCTTCTTCCGCGGCAAACGCGTCCAGCTTTCGCGCGAGTTCGATACTGTCCACCGAATCCACGCGATCGAACAATTTCGCCGCGCGCCGCGCTTTGTTGCTTTGCAGGTGCCCGATCAGATGCCACGTTGCGTCGAGATCCGCGACCTTCGGCTGCTTCAACTCCCATTCCTGCACGCGGTTCTCGCCGAAGTGGCGCAGCCCCGCCTCGTGGGCCGTCCGAATCGCCTCCGCCGGAAACGTCTTCGAGACGGCGACAATCGTGATCTCGTCTGCGCGCCGTCCGGTGCGTTCCGCCGCCCGCGCGATTCGCTCGCGCACTCGCTCCAGATTCGCCGCAATCAACGTGGATTCAGCCTGCATCTGCACGATTTTATCACGCCCAAAACCCAGCGCTGTTCATCCCCGGACGCGTGCGCGTCCCGAACGAAGACTCCTGAACTCGGGTTGTGCTGCCGAGCTTGCTACATACGTCGTTAGCCGCTTTCCGCAGGAAAGAATTTGGAACCCTTTTTTCCTCCAGGGGCAATAGCCCCATACAGCTAAGATCGTTGACTCTGCTTCTAAGCGTCACAGGAGAACCGTGTGCGCAGCCTCCGGTTTCGACGACCGAACAATGACACGCAATCGAGCAGCGATCATCCTAATTCCCTTCGAGGAAATCCTCTGATGCTAAAGAAACTTCCGGCCGTGTTTCTGCTGGTTCTGACGATTTCCGGCATTCTATGCTTGGCGGCCTGCGGCTCCCATTCCGGCAGCGGTTCTACGGCTACTGTTACTTCGGTTTCTATCACGCCCACGGCGATTAGCGTTCCCATCAACAGCCAAGTCCTTTTCACGGCCCAGGTGAATCTCAGCAACACAACCACGACGACCACAACGGTCACGTGGAGTGTGAACGGCATCATCGGCGGCGACCTGGCCACCATTGGCTCGATCGCGCCGTCCACCACCGACACCAATGTCGGCGTGTACACCGCCCCGGGTTCGGTACCCACCACAAACAATGGTCAGGTCAACATCACGGCCACCGCGCCGCAGAATCCATCCAATTCGACTGATGCGACCCTCATCACGTCCAACACCTCCATCGCCACCGTCACCGTTGGCCAGGGTCTCTTGGTGACGCCCGCAGCGACCACTGTCCCGGCGGGCGACAACTTCACATTCACCGCAAGTTTGAACGGCGTGCCCGACGGTAATGTCACTTGGTCGCTCATCTCCGCCGGAGACCCTAATATCGGCACGATTGATAAGAACACCGGACTTTTTACAGCTCCTCCATCTCCTCCGGCGGGCGGGTCCGTCACAATCCGTGCCACGGACGGCGCGAATACCGCCACGGCGACGGCTCGGATCATCTATTCCGACGCTTCTCTCACCGGCCCCTTCGCTTTTGCTTTTGCGGGTAGCGATTCTGCGGGTTTCTCAGCGACTACTGGCAGCTTCATTTCCGACGGCCAGGGCCATATTGAAAGTGGCGTGGAAGATATAGATGGCTTTTCCGGCACTTCGACCCAGGTTTCCATCACTGGAACCTATTCCGTGGGTGCGGATGGCCGCGGAACCGCCAAAATCAACGCGGGTCTTCCAACCGCCGCGACCTGGCAATTTGCAATCACGACCGGCCAGCACGCGCTCTTGATTCGCTTCGACCGCAACGCCACCGCCAGCGGGACCATGGATCAGCAGAACGCCAGCGATCTGACGAATTCAATCTCCGTCATTTCCGGTCCCTACGTGTTCAGCGCTTCGGGCGGCGACCCAAGTTTCAAGCCGTTCGGCACTGCCGGCAAGTTTTCCGCGGATGGCACCGGGAACATTCCGGCGATTAACACCATCGTGGACACGAATGACAACGGCACTCTCACCACCGGGGACCGGACTCTTTCCGGCACCTATTCCTTCGACCCTGCATTCCCGGGCACCGGCCGTGGCCTGCTCACCCTTTCGAGCACATCAACCGGCCAGCGCCAGTACGCTTTCTACATCATAGACAGGACGCATTTGCATCTGATCGAAATTGACAAGAGTGTTTTTGCTGCCGGTGACATCTTCAGCGGCGCCCCCGGGTCATCGTTCTCAACGGCGTCCCTGGCCGCTGCAAACTACGTTTTCACTGCTGGAGGGACATCCTCAAATGGAGCCTTCACTCTTGCAGGCGTGTTCACATCCAGTGGCACCGGCACCGTCAGCGGTGGAACTGCGGAAAACAATAATGCAGGAACCGTCCTGTTGGACGAAACCATGGGCGCCTGCGACTACACGGTGGATTCGGCAACAGGCCGTATTGCTCTTGACCTGAACTTCGTCGGAGGCGCATGCGACGCGGGTGCGCAGGGCACCGCTCAGTTCGCCGCTTACCAGACGGCGCAGGGTTCTGCCGTGATGCTCGAGATTGATACGAATCTCGTTACCTCCGGAGCATTCTTCCAGCAGACTTCCACCTCCTCGCTCGAAGCAAACTTTGCGCTCAACCTGGCAGGGCAGGGAATCTTCCATGGTTCCTCCAGCTCGGTTCAGCAGAACGTCAGCGGGCAGCTCACGCTGAGCGGCGCGGGTGTGACTTCGGGAACCTTGGACATCAATAATTTCAATGCGGTTTTCGGGGGCGATCCGATCAGCAGTTCCACCAGTACGCTCGCTTCGCCCGGCTCGAACGGCCGCGGCACGCTCGTCCTGAACACCACCAACCCGACCGCGCAATACAATCTCGTGTATTACGTCGTCAATCCCAATACGGCGATGCTTTTCGATAAGGATTCGAACCTCATCCTGATCGGCACGGTCGCGCTTCAATTCTGACGCCATAGGGATTGCGTGCGCAGGAATTCAGATATTGCTAAACTGCTTCACTTCGATGCCCGCGCGTGGAAAGCTCATCGTTCTTGAAGGAATTGACGGCTCCGGCAAGCGTACGCAGCTCGAAATGCTCGCGCGCGCCCTCTCGGCGGGCGGTATCACGTTCAAGCAACTCAGCTTCCCGCGCTACGAAGGTTTTTTCGGGAAACTGGTCGCGCAGTTTCTAAATGGCGAATTCGGCTCGCTCGATTTGGTGGATGCTCATTTTTCGGCGCTCCTCTACGCGGGCGATCGGCTGGAAATAAAGCCCGCCATCGAAGCCGACCTTGCCGTGGGCCGCATAGTGGTTGCCGATCGCTACATCGGCTCGAATCTCGCACACCAGGGCGCGCGAGTGCCCCGCGAGAGGCGCGCGGAATTTGTGCAATGGCTCAAGCAGCTCGAATACCGGATTTACGCGCTCCCCCCCGAAGACCTCGTGATTTATCTTCGTTTGCCTGCGCCGGAAGCGCATCGGCTCGTCGGCGAAAAAGGCACGCGCGATTACACCAAGCTGCGGCGGGATATTCTGGAATCGGATCTGGCGCACCTGGAAGCGGCTTCCGAAGTGTACGATCAACTTGCAAAGCAGCCGAAGTGGGTGAAGATCGAATGCTTCGACGCCGCCACGGGCAATCTTCGCCCACCGGAAGCCATCCATGCGGATGTTCTCGCGGCGGTGGAAGCGCGCGTTTTCGCCATGCGCCGCGCGCGCGCCGGCTCGAAGCCCCAACCGGTCCTGCAAGGAAGGCATCGCGCAAAGAAGCAATCGAAGAGGGCGTCGAAAGCACGGTCCAAGAGATAGCCCATGGGATTCAGTGAATTTATCGGCAACGAGCGGATTATCAGCGCCCTTCGCGGCATGCTCGGCCGTGACCGCGTCCCTAGTGCTCTGCTCTTCACCGGACCCCGCGGCATCGGGAAATTTACGCTCGCGCGGATGTTCGCGCAGGCCGCCAATTGCGAACGTCTCAAAGACGATTTCTGCGGCGAATGCGCTTCGTGCCGGCGGGTGGCGCGCGCCGCGGATCCCACGCCGTTGATCGAGGCCGGTCTCACGGAGCGCGGAGAAAGCGCCGATGCGGCGATGGTCGAACGCATGCCGTTGATTATCGAGGCCAGCCCCGATGTATGGGTGACCGTTCCCGATCCCGTTCGCTTGCGTACTCCGGTGGCGCGCCCCATGATCCGCGTGGGGCAATTGCGCGCTGTGCAGCGCGCGGCAAACTTTAAGCCGCAGGGGCGAAGACGCATTTTCATACTTGACGGTGCGGAAACGATGCGCTGGACTGACGCAGACATTTTCTTGAAAGTACTTGAAGAGCCGCCCGAGTCCTCGACGTTCATCCTGCTCGCCCCGGCGCCCGGTTTATTGCTGCAGACGATTCTCTCCCGCTGTTTGCAATTCCATTTCGCGCGGGTTCCGGCCGAATCGATCGAAGCGTTTCTCAAGGAGCGCACGGACGCGAAGCCTGCGGAGCGAAAACTTGCCGCGCAGCTTTCCAGCGGAAGTCCCGGAATGGCGCTCGAGCTCGACCTCGAGGAATCGTCACGCTTGCGAAGGGAAGTGCTGCGTCTTCTCGAGAATGGAGTGAGCGCCGAAAAATACGGCGACATTTTTGCGGCCACCGCGCAGCTTGCCAAACAAGAGAAGGAATCGTTTGAAAATATCTTGCATCTGTTTTATAGTCTCCTCACAGACCTGCTAGAGATTTCGCAGGGCCCTAAGAGTTGTCTTCCCCGAAACCCTGATTTGAAACGGGAGTTGGAGAACCTCGGCAAACGAATTGATATCGAGTGGGTTTCACAGGCCACGCGTGGGCTGGATCAATTGGAATCCCGGCTGCGGCGCAACATTGGCCGCCAGCTGGGTCTGGACGCATATGTTGCTTCGCTGGAGCGCCAACGGGGGCAATTGAGCTACTAGGCTTTTTTGCTCCTTTATTGCAACCGAATCACCTCTTCCATAGTCATAACAAGTAGCGTCCTAGGGGAAACTTACAGAAACTGAGGAGCATTCATGGTGAACCGCAAACTTTTTCGACCCACCCTTACTGAAGTGAAGGAACAGCAATATGCGCCACGGGCTGCACAGCCCATGCCGCAGCAGATCACGCCTCCGCGCAAAAAGCCTGCTCCGCCGGAGCAGACCCATGCCGAAAATTTTTATTACGTGAAGCAGATGCAGGCGCGAACCCCGGTTGCGGTTGTTCTGAACGATGGCGAGACGCTTCGCGGCATTGTTGAGTGGTACGATCGCGATTGCATCAAGCTCACGCGCTT
>Ga0307479_10002231_pt1 | contig 17592 bp, 12 predicted proteins | sample atmos_gasesECM4C_FD_203743 | JGI IMG/M metagenome (GOLD analysis project Ga0307479, IMG submission 203743) | Hardwood forest soil microbial communities from Morgan-Monroe State Forest, Indiana, United States - atmos_gasesECM4C_515 | ecosystem: Environmental > Terrestrial > Soil > Temperate... | reverse complement strand
GCACACGTGTTCCTGTGCTTTGGTTGAGACGCATTCTTTGCGCGGTACTGCTGGCAACCGGTGCCCGCATGCTCTGGGCCTGAAAAGCACTTAGAACGGAGAACCAGGAACTATTAACTGATTCTAGATTCTGCTTCGCACCCTCGGCGTCCTCATGACCGATTACTCGAATAACGAAACCTTGCGGCGGATCGAATCTGCTCTGGAAGCTGCGCGCGTGGTCTTTAGCCGCTTCATACCCGGCGCCATCGGAGCTGAATACAAGATTGGGCATGATCCGGTGACCGAAGCCGATCGTGCAGTTGATGTTGTACTCCGCAAGGAGCTGCTGCGCGATGGCGAAGGCTGGTTGTCCGAAGAAAGCGTCGATGACCTGTCACGCCTTGAGAGAGAGAGAGTTTGGGTCGTGGATCCTCTGGATGGTACGCGCGAGTTTGTCGCCGGCATACCCGAATTCTGTGTGAGCATTGCGATGGTGGAACATGGTCGCGCGATAGCAGCAGGGATCTGCAATCCCGCCACGGGAGAAACTTTCGTCGGCTCTCTGAAGTCAGGCCTTAGCTACAACGGCAAACCAGCGCACGTCAGCCAGCGCAAGAATCTCGAGGGCGCCCTTGTTTTAGCGAGCCGCAGTGAAATAAAGCGGGGCGAATGGAAGCCGTTCGAGAACGCTCCGTTCAAGATTCAACCTACGGGATCGGTCGCGTACAAATTAGCTAGAGTGTCGGCCGGATTGGCCGACCTGACCTTCACGCTGACGCCAAAGCACGAATGGGACGTCGCCGCTGGCGCAGCCCTGGTTGAAAGTGGCGGAGGATTTGTCAGCACGCTGCAAGCTGCACCATTCCGCTGCAACAACAAGGATCCTCTGATTTCCGGCTTAGTCGCTGGAACTCCCGGGTTGCGGGAAGAGCTGTTCGCGGCACTGGAGAGTCAACTCCAGCTTGCGGTTCGGAGACCCATCGCCTCATCCTCGTAATCTCAGCGCGGGAGGTTCTGCTATTCTGATAAAAAAACAATTGCAGACTGGCGTGAAGTCCTCGAGTTAACTTCAGTTTGATCTTAACGATTCAGGTAGGAGAACATGGAAAGCTTGTACGTGCTGGGAGCGCGACAGCGAAAGCTGCTGTTGAAGGATGAGGAAGAATGGAATCTTTACGAATCAGCTCTAATCTTTCGCTTGGATCCTACCACGGGGGAAGTGCGGACATGCGTCGAGTATGAAACACCTCTTGAGGCTCGCGCCAATGAACACTCCTCAAACGTGTTTAAGAGTGGAACGCTGGTGGGAGACATCCTATATGCGTGCACGTCGACTGAAGTACTGACCTTCCGATTGCCCAATTTTGAGCGCATCGGATACATCTCACTGCCCTGCTTCAATGATTTGCATCACGTTACCCCCACTCAAGATGGCCATCTCCTTGTAGCCAATACCGGATTGGACATGGTGGTCAAGTTCACACTTCAGGGCGAGGTCCTGGCGGAGTGGAGCGTGTTGGGTGAAGATCCTTGGTCTCGCTTCTCGCGGTCCGTTGACTACCGCAAGGTCGAGAGCACTAAGCCTCACCAGTCACATCCAAACTTTGTCTTCGAAATGGACGGTGATGTCTGGGTCACACGTTTACGGCAGCGGGATGCAATCTCCTTGGAGAGCCCCGGAAAACGGATTGATATTGCAGTGCAGTCGCCCCACGATGGACTTGTCTGCGGTGACCGCATCTACTTTACTACCGTGGATGGAAGAGTCGCGATTGCCAATCGAAGAAATTTAGAAGTAGATGAGATCGTCGACCTGAAGGAAATTAGCGAAGAGAAGGCCTTACTTGGGTGGTGTCGCGGTTTACTCCCTGTGGATGAGCGCCGGATTTGGGTCGGCTTCACCCGAGTTCGCAAAACCAGGTTCAAGGAGAATGTGCTCTGGGTCGCCAACATTTTGCGTGAAGGCGCGATTCAGAAACCGACCCACATTGCGCTTTACGATCTTATGGCCCGGCAATGCCTTCAGGAAGTCGTTTTGGAGCCCCACGGCATGAACATAGTTTTCAGCATCTTTCCCGCCTCGCCGTGAAGTTCCCCTACTCATAGGTGCTACCACAGGCGACTAAGTCATGGACCGGAATGCGGCTCCAAGATCGGAGGCGGCAACGGTCATAAGGGGTGGCATATGGCTCCAGGGCACGCGCAAGTTCACTGCTTTAGGGAGGATGCTCACGAAGAAAGAGTGGGAGGCGATGAAGCCACGCAAATCGCAGCTAAAGGACAAGCTTAGTTGTCCTCCAAGAGAGAATGGCCAGAGCGGTTGCCCAATCTGGCCTCTGAAAACCGATGAGCGCTGACTTCTCTTATCGCACTCCCGCAATAGCGTTCATCAAGGCATCGATATCGGCGCCCAGATCCTTGCCATCTGTCCCTTTGTTCTCATAAGGGCTCGAAGTCAACAGGTGATAATCGCCTCCGTTTCCCAGGTTGTAGTTGACAAATGCGACCGCAGTCGTATCAGTCGGAAAATAGTTCCCCGGAGGCCACGTGGACGCCGGAAAAGCTGCGGGACTCGCCATGATTGCGTTGCTGTTGAAGCTGTAAGTGCTAAAGCACTTGGCGAGGCTTATAACTGGGACATCGGAGAAAGCGCAATCGGTCGATCCGCCGCCGTTCGTCCACACCGGGTATCGCCCTGCTACAACCACGTTGTTAGTGAAGTTAAATCCCCACATCGAGGGATTGCTCATATTGTTGCCCAGGACGAGAAGGTGGCCGTTGGGGTCCGGGAAACCCGTCATGTGGTTGATCGTGATACTGTTGAGCACATTTGCCTTCCACGCGTTCGACACATTCAATAGGGTGCCGCCGCCCGTGTATCGAGTAGCGTTGATGTCATCCACGGTGACATCGTGAATGCTGTAGCGCTCTCCAGCCAATGCCACTCCTCCGTTGGTGCCGTTACCGGAGATACCGTTGGAGATCTGGAAGCCACTGCCGACATGGCTGATGGTGCTATACCGAATCGTCACGTCGGTTACCTGGCACATCGGACATACGTTGGTGCCATCCTGAGTGTGCTGGTTCTTAGGCGTGAGCAAAATTGAAAAACCTGTCTGGCTGAACCCGCCCCAATCATTTTCCAGCACGTTACCTTCGAAGAGCACACGCTGCGCATTCTTCAGTTCAAAGTGGTTCTTGACGATGAACGGATTTCCGGATGCACCGCCGACATAACCAGGCTCGCCTTGCTTCCAGATCATCGGCTTGAAGAAGTGGTTGCGGCGAATTTCGATGTCGGCCGGGGTGGTAGTCGCGGCGCCTCCGCCGAACAGGATATTTTCCCCGGAGGCCTCCAGAAAGTTATTTACAATTTTGTACGGACCACCGGGATAGCTGCCGGTGCCGCCGCTAATGGATTTCGCGTCCGTGCAGGAGCCGGTTAGTGCGACACAATGGAAGTCAGAAAAGAAGGAATCGATGACGCCAGCATAGGTCACACCGCTCAGGGCGAGTGCTCCTACAGTCTCGTCCTGCGCTGTACCGTGCAGCCAAGAGCGGTCTACCACTATGTGATCGGCGTTCCCTTTAGAGCGCACCGCCACCAGATCTGTTACGTCACCAGTTCCCGGCAGCCGTGTGATCTCAAGTCCCAGCAGGCGATAGTGATTTGCACCCGGAGCAAGACCGATCGGGCCGGATGCAGCGGAGCCGTGGGGGAACACGATTTTCGCTAATACATTCCTCGTGGTGGGACAGCTGAGGGCTGGCCGTGCCGGAAGAGATGCCACCCCGGCGTAACAGGGAGTAATCCGCGTGCCTTCAGGAGGCAAGCCGGTGTCCGGAGTGCTGGTTCGAATAGTGATCCAGTGCTGATCGTCACATGGGTTTGCCGGCAGGGTGAATGAGCCGGTGAAGGTGGCCCCGGCCTGCAGTACAATCGTGTCCCCGCAGTGCGCAGCATTGAGGGCGGCCTGTAGGTCAGCCCCCGCCATCACCTGCATGAGATGTCCGGGCGACGGCGTACCCGACACAGCAGTGTAAATGCAAGCCTTTGGCAACTGTGCAGGACCGTCTTGCGTAGCTCCAAAGTTGGGTGCGTCTCCAGGGGTGCAATAGCGATTATCCGCCTGTGACACCACTGAGGCCTTCAACTGTTGGGAAACCTGCGCTTTGGCGAACATTGCCATAAGCACAAGGTTGACGCCGATTAGAACAATAGCGCGGATTGGCATGACATTTTTCCCCTGAGAGTGATTTTTCGGCAGGGAGCACCGCGCAAAAACCGGGAAACTGCGTGCAGCACGGAACATCCCAGCGGATTGCTACAGGCGTTGCAGTAACCTGAAGGGGATCGTAGAGGACAATCAGCGGCGGAGCAAAATCGTTAGGGCAATGTTCGACTGTGTAATCAGTAGGGCAGGTTCAGTAGCGGCTGATAATCATTCGGCAATAGGTTTCTTTCCGCCAGCCGGACTGGAGATGGGCTGAGAATGCGTGCCGTAAACGAGGTACGAGTGGCTTCAGCCACCCCTCGGCTTCACACGAGCTCATAAAATTGGGTTCGAGGACATTATGCTCTGGTAGTTAACATCCTGCGCAAGGCGTGATTCCGAAATCATCCCGCGGGCCGCTGGAGCGACCTGTCTATGCAACGTGGACTCGGCGGAACCGGATTCGTGTAGGATCGGTTTGTGCCAGAAGGAGAAATTGTCTTCCTGATGTACCACGAACTCGAGCTTCCCGATCGCGCGGTGTGCCAATCCGAGCTGGGATATGTTCGCTACGTCTTGCCGGCCTCCGATTTCCGTGCGCAGATGCAGTCTTTAAAGCGATTAGGTATGCACGGCTTGAGTGTGAGCGACGCGCTCGCCTCCACAGACGAATATGCAGTTGCTATCACTTTTGACGATGGCTGCGAGACTGATCTCCTAGTCGCAGCTCCAATCCTGCAGGAACTGGGTTTGGGAGCGACCTTCTACGCGACAGCTGGTTTTCTGGGGAGACCTGGATATATGTCTCCCCCGCAATTGCGGGAGCTTTGCGATCTCGGCTTCGAGATCGGCTGTCACTCCTTGACGCATCCTTACCTCACCGATCTGGATGACTCCGGTCTGCGTCGCGAGATCGTCGAAGGTAAACGACATTTGGAAGAAATCGCCGGAAAACCGATCAAACATTTCTCCTGCCCCGGAGGACGCTGTGATCGGCGGGTAGTCGAAATCGCGCGGGCTGCGGAGTACGCCTCTGTAGCCACCAGTCGCCCGCACACCAATTCAAAGTCTACCGATCCTTTCGCTCTTGGACGTGTGGCGGTAATGCGCGGAACATCGCTGCGGACGTTCGACGGACTCTGCCGCGGACGCGGGTTGTGGAAACTGAACGCGCGCGATACAGTTCAGGCTGCAGCCCACCGCCTCGTGGGTAATTCCCTTTACGACCGCGTCCGCTCCGTACTGCTCGGTGACGGCTAAATCGCAATACCTTCCACCTGAGTCCTCCTCGCCCCCTTGATCAAGCCTGGGTGAATTGAAGGCCCTTCTGATCCTGCCCTAGGGTAACCCCGGAGTGTCGGTCATGTACCTCTAGAGGACCTGAGGGACATGACCATCGGCTACCTGTTCGCCTCATATTCCCCGACTTACAGTTCCGCTAGGGCTCGAACGTTAGTCCCTCTATTCGTTTCGAGGATGTGTAATGTTGTTTCCCCCGTCAACAGCCGAAGCCGGTGAGGTCAAACCTGCGAGCGCATTCCGTAACAGGCCGCGCACATCGATCGTGGTTGCTGTTTCGGCATTAGTCGTCTCGACTCTAACGATCACTTCCTGCGGGCTCTCAACTCAGAATCCAAACGCTATTTCTCGAACCGCCAGCGGGAGCAAGTTCAAGTTTCCGATCATGCACAGACTCGACGATAAAGAATCACCAAGCCAGACGATGATCGCGGGCAATTTGCCATCAGCCTTGGTGGGGGTCAGCTACCAGGCCACCATCCCCGCTGGGCGCGCGACTCCGCCCTACCAATTTCTCATCATAGCCGGTTCACTGCCGGCGGGACTCAGCGTGAATTCGGCCACTGGCGCCATTTCTGGTACGCCTCTGTTTGTCGGGACGTCCAAATTTGTAGTCTGGGTCCGTGATGCCACCACGGGGGAGTATGGTGGGTTGGAGTCCCTGAGCCTCACTGTAGCGCCGGGCGGCAGCGGCGCTCCGCCGGTCAGCGTCCAAATCTCACCGGGCAACGCTAGCCTATCCTCGGGAGGGAGTGGACAATTCAACGCGACGGTCAGCGAAACCAGCAATGTCGCCGTGATTTGGTCGGCAACGGCGGGCACCGTCTCCCCGAATGGCTTGTTCCAGGCCCCGAATGTCACGGTCGCAACTACCGCAACAATCACCGCGACGAGCGTTGCCGATCCCTCAAAGAAAGCATCCGCAATCGCCACCGTTACCCCAGCTAGTTCCAAGTCGGGCCCCACGATCATTTCGACGGCTTTGCCTGCGGCTGTAACCGGAACTTCCTATAGCGCAACTCTGGTCGCTAGCGGAGGCACGTCGCCCTATACCTGGAGCGCATCCTCCGGCTTGCCAACTGGTCTCACGCTCGATTCGACCAGCGGAACCATCGCAGGTACAACAGCACAAACCGGCAGCTTCTCATTTACGGCCAAGGTCACGGATGCCGCCTCGCACAGCAACACCACGCCGCTGAGCTTGTCGGTCACGAGTTCGAGTTCAAGCAACTTTGATGGCCCCGCGGAACTTCCGCGAGTTTACCTGCAGACCACCATGGCGGATACGCCAACACCGGGAAACACGTTTCCGGTGACTGCCGGGGCCGACTTGCAGGGGGCGCTGAACAACGCCAATTGCGGCGACACGATTACATTGCAAGCTGGCGCCGTGTTTGCGGGCGCATTTTACCTACCAGCGAAGCCTTGCGACGACGATCACTGGATCATCATCCGGACTAACGCTCCGGATAGCAGCCTGCCAGCCGAGGGCACGCGCGTGACTCCGTGCTACGCGGGCGTGGCCTCGCTGCCTGGCCGCCCCGCGTTCAATTGCTCCAGCGCGAAAAATGTCCTCGCCCAAATTGCTTACAGCGGCCGAGCAGGGGATGGTCCTGTCTACTTTGCTCCTGGCGCGAACCACTACCGCCTGCTGGGTCTTGAAATCACGCGACTGGCGGGAACCGGAAGCATCGGAACCTTGGTCTCAGCACACAAGGGAACCGCCGATCACATTGTTATCGATCGTTCCTGGCTGCACGGCACGGCGCCGGACGAGACAGAAGCGGGCGTGCATTTATCGGACACAACCTACGTGGCCGTGGTCGACTCCTTCTTCACCGACTTCCATTGTGTGGCTAGGACGGGCGCGTGCACCGACGGGAAATCCATCGGTGGCGGGAACGGCAGTAATCCCGGAGGCCCGTATAAGATCGTAAATAACTTTCTGGAGGGGTCCGGGGAAAGCATAATTTTCGGGGGCGGTCCCGCGACGACGACTCCGGCAGATATCGAAATTCGCCGCAATCATCTTTTCAAGCCATGGCAGTGGATGCCGGGTGCGTCCGCGTTCGTGGGCGGTGCGTCGGGGAACCCCTTCGTTGTCAAAAACCACTTTGAGCTGAAGAATGCGCAGCGTGTGCTTTTCGAAGGCAACGTGATGGAGAACGCCTGGGGCGGGTTCAGCCAGACAGGTTTTTCAATTTTGCTTACGCCCAAGAACCAGCACACGGAGGATGGCACCAACGTATGTCCGATTTGCCAGGTGACCGACGTGACAATTCGGTACAGCACGATCAGCCATGTCGCCGGGGGCTTCCAAGTGTCCACCGGCATTTCCGGCAACGGCACAAACGGGGGCGTGGCACTGGCAGGAGCGCGCTTCAGCGTCCACGATGTAACCGTTGACGACATCAACGCCAGTCGCTACAACGGCAACGGCACGCTGGTGCAGGTGGCGAACAGTTGGAAGGTGAATGCACTGAACAGCGTTACGATCAGCCACATCACAGGTTTCACCGACCCCAGCGCCCACCTCCTCGTCCTGGGCAATATCAAGGGCAACGCTCCGATGTGGGGCTTCAACTTCACGAACAACATCGTCGTCGCCGGCCGTTTCCCGGTTTGGAACATGGGCGGCGGACCGAGCAGCTGTGCTTACCCAGACATTCCCATTTTGAGCTTGGCCGCCTGCTTTACCAGCTACCGCTTCAGCGAGAACGCCGTAATTGGCGCCCCGGCGGCTTTCCCGCCATCGCAATGGACCTCGGGCAACTATTTCCCCGCTAGTCCCGCCGACACGCAGTTCGTGAACTACAACGAGGGCAACGGTGGGGATTATCACCTTCTATCCTCGAGCCCTTACAAGAATATGGGGAGCGACGGCAAAGACTTGGGCGCTGATATCGACGCCATTCAGGCTGCGATTGCCGGCGTGTATTGAATTTCAGGGACTCAGCAGCACGATTAAGATGCGCATGACCGCGATAACCTTCTTCTGCCACCCGGCAAGCATTCGTCCGAAAATCCCAGACTAAGAACAGAGAAGGTTTCACGGCTTGCGGAAAACGTAGTGGTTCCAAAGAGAACAATAGGTGTTAAAGAGCCGGTTTCCACTGTTCCGGAAGCCGAGCATTTCCACGAAGTCGAATCCCGCCGGTTTGGTCTGCCGGATGACGTAATCAGGTGATGCGTGGAACACCAGCAGGCGGTTGCCCCGATTGTAAAGATAAGCCTTTTCCCGCACCGCCGTGAGCGTGTGGCGAAGTTTGAACTTCAACTCCTTCCAGTCTCGGAAATACCACGGCGAGAAATACAGCGACTTGAGATTGTGCGACGAGAAAATAAATGTGCCGCCGCGGCGTAAGACCCGAACGCAATTGCGAATGGCGCGCTCGCGGTTTACTTCTGGATGGGTATAGTCCAGGCCATTAAATGAGATCAAGACGTGGTCAAACGACTCGTCGGGCTCGCGAAGCTCGCAGTAATCCCCAAGTTCGAAATGCAGGTACGGAAAACGTCGCTGGGCGGTAGCAAGGCGGAATTCGGAGAGGTCGATGCCTTTTACGGCAAGACCCATCTCCCAGAGACGCAGCGTGGCGCGGCCTGCGCCGCAGGCAAGATCAAGCACTCGTTGGCCGCTCTGGTAGTACTTCCGGAAAAGCACGCGTTCCTGTGGAAAGAGTTGATAGGTAGAGCACCCCTCCAGCGACCCGGCCTCGTTGTTAAAAGTTTCGACATTCGGCGATGCATTTTGACTCCGTTTGTAAGCCGGTGCTCCCACAGTCCTGTCCTCGCGAAATGGGTGACGGGTATAATCGAAGACCCTGGTTTTTGGGATGTGGCGTACATGAATTGTACACGGAGTTGGTAACTCGGCGCTGAGACAGCCTATCGCTGGTGCGGAGCCCTCCCGGACGAGGAAATAATTCGGTGGTTAAATGAATCGCCTTCAGGCTGCTCGTTCGCGAAACTGAACTGAAAACTGGCACGGAGTTAAAGTTGAACACGGCGGTCAACAGGAACCAGAGGAAAACGGCGCCGGTTTTCGTATTGGGAAGTCCTCGTTCTGGCACCACTCTGCTCTATGACATGCTGCTCTCAGCCGGTAGATTTGCGGTTTACCTCGCCGAGTCCAACGTTTTTAATTTGCTGGCTCCGCGCTTTGGGAGCCTCGTGGTACGCGAAAACCGCAGGAAACTCCTGCATGCCTGGCAGGGCAGCAAGCTCTTCCGGGCCTCTGGTCTCAATTCTCAACTGATCGAGAAGAAAGTGCTAGAGGAATGCCGCAGTGCGGGCGACTTCCTCCGCCTTGTCATGAGCGAGATCGCGCGCGCGCAGGGAATGCAGCGCTGGGCCGAAAATTCGCCCGAAGGAGTGCTTCATCTGCCGACCATCAAGCGGCAGATTCCGGACGCGTTGGTGATCCACATCATCCGCGACGGACGAGATGTGGCCTTGTCGCTGGCTAGACTCAAATATGTTCGCCCTTTCCCATGGGAAGAACGGCAGAGTTTGATAAGCGCGGGCGTGTATTGGGAATGGATCATGGAGCATGGACGCAAGTATGGGCACCTGCTGGGCCCTGACTACCTGGAAGTACACTTTGAAAACCTGATAGCTTCGCCGCAAGAGACTCTCAACAAGATCGGCGAGTTCATCGATCAGGGGTTGGATTACGACCGCATCCGGCAAGTGGCTTATGGCTCTGTAAGCCAGCCCAATACTTCCTTCAAAACTGAATCCCCAGGCACGGGATTCAGCCCGGTTGGCCGCTGGAAGAAGGGTTTTTCTCCAGATGAACTATCGAGGTTCGAACGAATCTTGGGGAAGACTTTGAAGGAATTCGGTTACGAGCCATCAATAGATGTATCTTCTCAAGGCCTGAATCTGGAAATGAGAGCTACGCGTTTGATCTACCGCAGCTACTTTGCGGGAAAGCTTTGGTTCAAGCGAAACTGGCTAATTCGAGCCCTCCGCCCCGCTTTGACGAGCGCCGAAATTGATGCGACCGTCCTGGCCGACGATCACGCTACCGAAATAAAAGCGGTCTCATCGCAGCTTTCTTGAAACCATCTCACAGTAACCCGCCTTGCGCGGAATGACCGGAGAGCGCAGGCAGGGCAGCTGGAACATCAAAATTCCTGACTGGCAATTCGCCATCAATGCAAACTCGCAGCCAAGCCTCAAGATTGAGCAGCCGCCAAATACGATTTCCATGGTCCCTGCGCCCGCTGCGGTGTTCGGCAAATAGCTGCCTCAACGCTTCGGGCTTGAAAAGACCTCGCAACAGCGTCCTGGGCTCCAATAGCATGCGCTCCAGGTCATCTAATTGCGGTCCTGTTAGCCAGTAGGCCCAAGGAGTCGGAAAACCCATTTTCTGGCGATACACGATGTCCTTAGGAAGGAGGTCTTCGATTGCCGACTTGAGGACGAACTTGCCCGCTAACCCTTGCACGGCGTATTCCGCCGGAATGCTGGCGGTAAACTCCACTAGCACATGGTCGAGAAACGGCACTCTGCTCTCGATTGAAGCTGCCATGCTTATCTGGTCTTGCTTCATCAGCAACTCCACCAGATAGGTCTTAATATCGGTGTAGAGCAGCCGATGCAACAGGTCAGCCGAAGAATTCTCCCAGAACTGCATCGACCCACGGTAAGCGTCACCACAAACGGCTCGCATTTCGTCGGAGAGAATGTGGGCTTGCTCGGACGCCGAAAACGAGGAGTAGAAGTTGTCGAAGTAGAACGACGGCCACGATTCGCCATCGCGCACCAGAAACGTGTGTTCCAGCTTGCGATGCAAAGCCGCGGTGAGCGGACTAGAATTGATTCCCTGTCGCACCCAGCGCCGCAGAGAGGATGGCGTCATCAAACGGTACAGCTTATCCATCCGCGCATTCATGAGAGTCCACGCGTAGCGCGTGTATCCGGCCAAGGTTTCATCGCTACCTTCGCCGGTCAGCACCACTGTGACCCTCTCCCTTGCCAACCGCGCTACGAAGTAGAGCGCCACGCTCGACGGCCATGCAATGGGCTCATCCTCGTGCCAGATCAGTTTGGGCAGCGTTTCGAAAAACTCTTCCCGGTTTAGCCGAACTTCGTGGTGTCTGGACCCGATGTGCTCTGCCGTCTGCCTGGCAAACGATAATTCGCTGAAGGCTTCCTCTCCGTACCCGACAGAGAAGGTTTCAATGGGCTCGCGCCGAATCTTCGTGGTGAGCGCGGCAACAGCGCTGGAATCGAGCCCGCCGCTAAGAAAGACGCCCAGAGGAACGTCGCTCATCAAGTGGCTCGAGACACACTGTTCCAGCAGTTCACGGTAGGTGCTGACATAGTGCTCTCTAGATTTGCCGTCAGTGTCAGGCTGAACCGAGAGGTCCCAGTAAGGTGTGATCTTGAGCTGACCGCTTTCCACCAGCTCAAGGGTGTGGCCGGGAGGCAGTTTCCGGATGCCGGAGTACATTGTCTCGGAGCCAGCAACGTAGCCAAATGCCAGGTATTCGGCTAATGTCGCCCGGTTGAACTCGGCCTTCACTCCCGGACAGGCGAGAATGGTCTTGATCTCGGAGCCGAAAAGAAATTTTTCGCTGTCGTACCGGTAGTACAGGGGCTTGATTCCCAACCGGTCGCGTGCGATGAACAAGTTTCGCTTGCGCCGGTTCCAAATGGCGAAGGCGAACATTCCCCGCAAATGTTTTACGCAGTCGGATCCGTATTCTTCGTAAAGATGGACGATAGTCTCGGTGTCGCTCTTGGTGCGATAGCGATGGCCCCGCGCCTCTAAATCGTCTCGCAGTTCCTTGTGGTTGTAGATCTCGCCGTTGTAGACGATCCAGAGATTGTCATCTTCATTGCTGATCGGTTGGTGCCCTGTCTTGATATCAATTATGCTCAACCGACGCATAGCCAACCCGACGTGGTTTTCGAGGAAAAAACCGTCGTCGTCTGGACCGCGGTGGACGATCTGGCGATTCATCTCTGCCAGCGTGTCGCGTTCCACATGTCGTCGTGGGTCGGGATAGAAGATACCGCAAATTCCGCACATGACTAAACGCCTGTCTGCCCGGAACCAGGCACACTCGAAACAGGGACGCTACTCGCCACCGGCGCTGCTTCGCACTCCGCTGTAATGCTATCCAGGGGAAGGGTTTCACGAACCGATTTGCTATCGCTAGAGAAAAGCTCTGTCCGGCCATTCGTCTCGACCAATTCGCAGCGCTCGATCGCCCGCGTACAGGAAACTACCCGCTGTCCGCCGCTTTCGACAAAGCTGCCATTGCAGAAAATAAGGGTTCGCACTCCGCCAGGATTCGTCCCGAAGTAGACAAATTCGGCATCACTGGTCCAAGGTCCCAACGACCATACTCGGCCGGATGCGGCAAAAAGAAAGTAGTGCTCTTGATCCGGCGCCTCATAGCGATAACCACTGACCGAAGCATGAGTGCTTTTCATTTTTTCCAGTTTACCCAGATTGGCAGCAGATCCCTGAGTCGGGAGCAATAGCGTTACGAATTCCGCAGGCAAGGTCGCCACGGTACGAAATCGTGCCACCGTCGATGGCTCCTTGCGTCCGTAGGCCGGAGACCAGACTTTGTGCAATATCTCGCAATTCCAACCGTTTCCTTCCGTCGTGAGCAATGAGAACCCATTCCGCTGGTCAGGAAAGTCAAAAACCAGGTCGGCAGAACCGCGCGGGACCAGGTCCGGAGCCAAGTGCCAGAATAGGTCGAGATAGTGTTGCCCAGTCCCTGCTGCCAAATCGCGAACCAGCCAAAAATGCGACTTCAGGGAGAAGACCCAGCGTCGATGGACGACGGGCTCGGGCAGGCGACTGTAGCCCTCATGCGTGCCGGTAAATAAATCAAACTGTTCACCCGTAATCCACAGATCGGATCGAGTTTTAGGGAGATTTGCCCACGCAAACGGCGCTTTGGGGTCGGCTTGATCTTTGCCATCAACTCTCATCGTGTTGTGTGATGCCGTTCCGCGGAACTCGTCGCGCTCGGAACTATTTCCCACGTATTCATAGGTTCCAGGATCGATCAGCAGCGCCCGACCATTGCTGTTCGCGCAGATGCTGAGCGCGTCGGCATGACCGTGGCCTGCGGTGGCGGCGCCTTGCGGTCCCGCATCAATGACCAGCTGTCGTTGGGCACCGGCTTCTGCCATCAGGTACAGCCCGGAGACGCCAAGACCAACGGAGATGGAAGGCGGCTCGGCGGAGACCAGATTGTCAAAAACAGCCACACCTTTCGAAACCAGCAGCCACACCGTTTCCTCACGGATACCGCCAGCCACTTCCTTGAAATCTCCGCGACCGAATAGAACCGACCCTGTTGCCAGCGGGTCGAGCATGTGCTCGGTCCGATTCCTCTGCGGGTTGAACAATCGGCCGCCATCGTCATCGCCGAATCTTGGCGGCACACCTGCCCGGCCCAGCCAACAGAGCGCCTCCAACATCTTTTCTGTCGTCCGATCGAATCCGGGTGGAATCACGGTGCCATTAAGCGATGCCAGAATTCGTGCGTGCAGAAAAAGATCCAACGCGTAAACGTGATAGTAGATGGATTGTTCAAAATGCATGCCATCGGCTGGAACCTGGCGGTGGGCTTCTTGTAGAACTATCTCCCAGCCACGCCGCTTCCACCGCTGCGCCGATCGTAGTTCCGGACAGAGAGTTCCTATAAAGAAAAGCGCTACCCCTTCTCCGAGCAGATGGGTGTTGGGCGAAAAATAAGTGGAAAGATAGCGCTCAATATGACGACCACTAATACCGAGGGACTCCAGCCACTCACAATGAAACTCGTGGGGAGCAACCAAACAATCCGCCAGGAGAAAATAGGTCCACAGCCACGACAGACTCCGAAAGGCGACTTCCAGAGTGCTGGCCCAGTTGACGCCGACAGGATACGGATTTTCCGTGTGCCAGTGCTTCCACTGGCGGAAAATCTCCACGGCAAACTTCTCATCGCCGGTCAGACGATACGCCTTGGCCAGGGTGACAAAGTGCTGATGCCGATTTAATTCCCATGTGATTTTGACATCACCCGCCTCCGCGAAATCAAGAAACCGAACACGGTGAAAAGATTTTCGCGGCGCTCGCCTGGCATGTACGCGGTCGCAGTGCCAGTCGATGTCCCTACCGTAGTCCAGATCTTCGTAGCCGAGCAGGTCAAATCGGTGCTGGCAGATGCGCTCAGCCCGTTGGACGATGTCTGCAGTTTCCCTCGGGAAACGTTGCTCCAGTAGATGGCAAATGGAGGAGATATCCGCGCTGGCAAAGAAAAACTGCGGGGGAGACTGTGAACCTGGATCGCGAACCTGGATCGGAAATCTGAGTCCCAGGCGCTGGCGGAGCGCGTCAGCGCGGGCGCTGGCGTATTGTCTGCAGCGATCGAGCAATTCATCGCTTCCCATCGAGGCTAGGCGGGCCCAGCGATCCTTCCGTGTCTTTTCAGGAGACATGCGGGCCTCTTATCCTGGGATCGTCGCTCGGAGGTATGAGGGCACCGGCCCTTTGCAGTTGTTCCATCCTGTTGTGGCTCTTATAGTTGTACGGGACAAGGCTAGCAATTCTTCTTCCAAAACAATGCTCCTCTTATGCCAATGCTAGAGCAACTTCGCCGCTGAAGCGGGAAAAGTTTGCCTCACACATGCAATTCCTTGCACCTTAGACAGGCATTTTCTTCGAACCGCACTGTCGCACCATTCCGTTCCCTAAGTCACTGAAAAGGTAATGTTAACTCATGGCATTTTCGTACATTGGTCGTCTTCGGCATCCGAGTTGCCCGTATATATTGGTACAAGTACCCAAAGCACTCCGGGGACCCGTGCGCACGCGAAAAACCGAGCATTCCAATGAACCGGTCTATCAGCGTCTTTGGTTTGGGATATGTGGGGACGGTAACCGCCGCCTGTCTTGCGTCCAAGGAAAACCGCGTTCTGGGAGTGGATCTGAGTGCCGCGAAAGTTGAGGCGATGGAGAACGGCCGCAGCCCAATCGTTGAGCCACGCCTGAACGAACTGATTGCTGAAGCCCACAGAGCTTGCCGTTTGCACGCCACGGTGGACTCCGCTGCGGCAGTCACGCAAACCGAGATCTCTTTCCTATGCGTGGGCACGCCGAGCCTGCGCAACGGGAAGCTTGATCTTGGCCACATCGAACCAGTCTGCCGCGCAATCGGCGCGGCCTTAAAAAACAAAGATTCCTTTCACCTGGTTGTCCTGCGCAGCACGGTGCTGCCGGGCACAGCGGAGACACTGGTAATCCCGGTGCTGGAGCAAACCAGCGGCAAGCGCATGGGAAAGGACTTTGGAGTTTGCGTGAATCCCGAGTTCATGCGCGAAGGTACGGCGGTAACGGATTTTCTCGAACCCGCGATGACTATCGTCGGGGCGTCTCATTCAGAACACGCAGCCGTCCTCAAAGAGATTTACGCATGGGCTCCGGGCCGCATTTTTGAGACTTCTTTTCGCTCAGCTGAAATGTTGAAATACCTCTGCAATGCATGGCACGCGCTGAAAGTCAGTTTCGCTAACGAAGTCGGAACCCTGGCAAAACAACTTGGCGTGGATGCTGAATCAGTCATCGAAGTATTCTGCGCCGACAACAAGCTGAATATATCCCCCAGCTACTTGAAGCCTGGGTTTGCCTTTGGCGGCTCCTGCCTGCCCAAGGACGTTCGCGCCCTCAACTATCGCGCCAAGGAACTCGACCTCGAGCTGCCCTTGCTGGAATCGATTCTCCGCAGCAACGAAGTGCATCTTGAACGTGCTGTGGAAATGGTTCTAGCGACGGGCAAGAAGAAAATCGGCATGCTAGGGCTAAGTTTCAAAGCCGCTACCGACGATCTTCGCGAGAGCCCACAGGTGCAACTGGTAAAGCGGCTACTCGGCGAAGGGCGGCAAATCCAGATCTGGGACGACAATGTTTCCCTCGGTCGACTGATTGGTTCCAACCGCGAATACATTGAGCATGTAATTCCGCATATCGGTTCCATGCTCAATCCCAGTCTGGAGCAGGTCGTGCGGAACTCCGAGTTAGTCATCGTTGCGACTCGCGGCGTGAATCGCGACGCGCTGCAAGTACTCTTGCGGGCGAATCAAACCGTCATCGATCTAGTGAATCTTGAGAAATCGCGCCGTTTAGGCAGCAGCGCCTCTTATGACGGAATCTGCTGGTAGGAGATTGTCGCGGTGAGAATCCTGTGGGTGAAGGCAGGCAAGCTTCTGCCGGTAGATACCGGCGGTAAGATTCGCTCCTATAATATCCTGCGCCTCCTGGCACAGGACCACCAGGTTACGTTCCTTTCCTACTACGGTGGGCGCTGGGATGCGGAATACGAAGCAGCCATCCGAAAGGAACTCCCGGGAACAGAAACCATCTACACTGCCGCTCCAGACTCAACCTCGTTCGAACAGGGATTGGATTATCTTCGGCGGTTTGTGGCATCGGCGCCTTATGCGGTAAGCAAGTTCACGCATCCGGAGGTGCGGAAAACAATTGCGGCCGGGCTCGCGGAGGGCCGTTTCGACGTCGCCGTGTGCGATTTTCTCTCTGCTTCGCTTAACTTCCCTGGCCAGCTGAAGACACCCACCGTCCTTTTCCAGCATAACGTCGAAAGCTCCCTCTGGCGGCGGATGTCGAAGACTGAATCAAATCTGATCAAGAAGCTTTCTTTCAGTATTGAATCCGCCAAAATGACCCTCTATGAGCGCGCTGCTCTGCGAAAGTTTCAGCGTGTGATTGCAGTCTCTGATCACGATCGTCAGCAGATGCTGGCAATGGACCCCACTTGTAACATCACAGTCGTTCCCACTGGAGTGGACGTTCACAAATTCACTGTGGCGCCTGCTTCAACAGCCAATCCTCCACGGATTGTTTTTACAGGTTCAATGGACTGGGAGCCCAACACCGACGCGGTGGATTATTTCTGTCATCAAATCTGGCCTCGGGTTCATGCCGAGTTCCCCAATGCTATTTTCCAGATTGTGGGACGCAATCCGCATTCTTCGGTTCGCCGCCTCGCTTCCGAATCGGTGGAAATAACCGGCACAGTTCCCTCGGTGGCGGACTACCTGAGGGATGCCTCGGTGA
>Ga0307479_10002229_pt1 | contig 17593 bp, 15 predicted proteins | sample atmos_gasesECM4C_FD_203743 | JGI IMG/M metagenome (GOLD analysis project Ga0307479, IMG submission 203743) | Hardwood forest soil microbial communities from Morgan-Monroe State Forest, Indiana, United States - atmos_gasesECM4C_515 | ecosystem: Environmental > Terrestrial > Soil > Temperate... | reverse complement strand
GCTGGAACTGTGATCGCCGCCACATCTCGCTGCGGCGACGGCACGAGCACCGGCGCGCCCATCGCCGGAGCCCCCGGCCCGCGACCCGCCGGTCTAGCCGCGTGGGGCGCCCGGAATCACCGGGGTCAGGGACTTCACGTCGGCGTTCTGCGCGCGGTGGCGCAGGTAGTGGTCCATGAGGACTATCGCGAGCATCGCCTCGGCGATCGGTGTCGCGCGAAGCCCCACGCACGGGTCGTGCCGGCCGGTCGTGACGATCTCGGTTGCGTTGCCTGCGACGTCGATGGTGCGCGCGGGCACCTGGATGCTGGACGTGGGCTTCAGGGTCAGGTGCGCCACGATGTCCTGGCCCGAGGAGATGCCGCCGAGGATGCCGCCGGCGTGGTTGCTGAGGAACCCGCCGGGCGTGAGCTCGTCGCGATGCTCGCTGCCGCGCTGCGCGGCCGAGCGGACGCCCGCGCCGAGCTCGACCGCCTTCACCGCGTTGATGCCCATCAGTGCATGGGCGATGTCCGCATCGAGCCGGTCGAACACCGGCTCACCCAGGCCCGGCGGAACGCCGCTCGCCACCACGGTGACGCGCGCGCCGATCGAGTCGCCGGCTTCGCGCGTCTGCCAGATGAGCTGCTCGAGCTCCGGCACCCGCTTCGGGTCCGGACAGAAGAACGGGTTCTGATACGCGAACGCGGGATCGACCGCCTCGAGCGTGAGCGGGCCGACCTGACTGAGATACCCGTAGATTCGCACCCCGAGTCGGGCGCCGAGGTAACGCCGGGCGATTGCACCGGCCGCGGTGCGCATGACGGTCTCGCGTGCGCTCGAGCGTCCTCCGCCGCGGTAATCGCGGACGCCGTACTTCTGCTGATAGGTGTAGTCGGCGTGCCCCGGGCGGAAGCGATCCTTGATGCGCTCGTAGTCGCGCGAGCGTGCGTCGGTGTTCTCGATGAGGATTCCGATCGGCGTGCCGGTAGTATGTCCCTCGAAGACCCCGGAGAGGATGCGCACCTGGTCGCCCTCGCGGCGCTGGCTGACGAAGTGCGAGGTGCCGGTGCGGCGGCGATCCACGTCCTGCTGAATATCCGCCTCACTCAGCTCGAGCCCCGGCGGGCAGCCGTCGACGATGCACCCGAGCGCCGGCCCGTGGCTCTCGCCGAAGGTGGTGACGGTGAAGAGCTTGCCGATGCTGTTGCCGGACATGGGAGCCTAGTGTGCCACGAGTTGCTCGCGCGTCAGCAGGAACACCCCGCCGCCGCCGCGCGCAAAGTGAAGCCACAGGAACGGAAGCTTCGGGTACGCGCGCCGCACCGCAGCTTCGGTGTTTCCGACCTCGACGATGAGGAGCCCGCGGGGGCGCAGATGGCGGTGCGCCTGGCGCAGAATGACGGCCACCGAATCCAGGCCCCGCGCACCCGCCGCCAGCGCCAGGCGTGGCTCGTGCCGGTACTCGGGCGGGAGTCGTTTGAGCTCGCGGGTGCCCACGTACGGGGGATTCGCCACGATGATGTCGTAGCTGCGGCCTCTGAGCGCGCTGAAGTGGTCGGACTCAAGGAGCCGCACGCGCCGCGTGAGGCGGTGGCGGCGGACGTTCATGCGGGCGACCTCGAGCGCCGCGGCGGAGATGTCGACGGCATCGACCCGGGTCCGCGGCAGGAATCGCGCGCAGGCGATGGCGATGCAGCCCGAGCCCGTGCCGAGATCGAGAATGCGCCGCACGCGCTTTGAGTCCGCCCACGGCGCAAAGCCCCGCTCGATGAGCTCGGCGAGCGGAGAGCGTGGCACGAGCACCCGCGCATCGACCCTGAAGGGAAGGCCCGCAAACCAGGTGATTCCGGTCAGGTAGGGAGCCGGGGCGCGCTCGGTGATGCGCCGCTCAATGAGCTCACTGGCGCGCGCCGCGCTCGCAGCGCTCACGCGGCGCCGGTAGAGCGCCGGGCCGCCCTCGTGGGGCAGGCTGAGCGCGTGCAGCGTCAGGCTCGCAGCCTCATCCCACGCGTTGTCGGTACCGTGGCCAAATGAGACCCGCGCCCGCTTCAACCGCCGCGCGCCGCGCGCGATGAGGCGGCGCACGGTCAGGGCTCGAAACGGCGCGGCGCGCCGCCCGCGCTCAGCGGCCGGCGCCATCCGCGCCTCGGACACCGGTATGAAATAATTCGCTCATGAGCACCGAGAGCCCCGCGAGCGCCGCCAGAGGCCGTCGGACCTGGGTCCTCGGCGTGGTCGTCCTCGCCGCGTGCGCGGCGCTCGGGGGCTTCTTCCTCGCGCGGCAACTTGACAGGGAAGCTCCCGTGCTGGCAAGCGGCACGTGGCTGCCGCGCCCGAAGCTGATCGAGAGCTTCGAGCTCCTCGATGCGCGCGGCCGGCCGTTCACCGACGCGGACCTGACGAGCGCGCCGACGCTCGTCTACTTCGGCTTCACGCGCTGCCCGGACGTCTGTCCCACCACCCTGGTGAGGCTCGCGCAGGCCCTGAAGCAGGCGGCGCTCGGCCCGTTGCGGGTGGTATTTGTCAGCGTCGACCCCGAGCGCGATACGCCCGCCGTGGTCGGGCTCTACGCCCACGCGTTCGATCCTTCGTTCCAGGGCGTGACCGGCAAGCCCGAGGCGATCCGGAGTGTCGCGAAGAACTTCGCGGTGGCATACAACCGCGTCGACCTCCCGGGAGGGGACTACACGATGGATCATTCGGCGGTGCTGTTCCTCGTCGACGCACGAGGAATCGTCGCGGTCTTCACGCCGCCCTTCGAGGCGCCGGCCCTGGCGGCGGACCTGCGTCGCGCCGCGCCCTACTTCGCCTACCCCCCGGGCCGGCCCCCGACATGAGCGCCGACGACACCCGAGCGCGGCTCTTCGTCGGGCTCCAGTACCTGCTGCCGCAGCACCTGCTCTCGGCCGTGGTGCACTGGCTCGCGCGGGTGCAGCTTTCCTGGGTAAAGAACGCGCTCATCGACAATTTCGTCGTCAATTACCGCCCCGACATGGCCGAGGCCGAGGAGTCCGATCCCCGCAAGTATGCGAGCTTCAACGCCTTCTTCACGCGCTCGCTGCGGCCGGGCGCGCGCACGGTGAACCCCTCGCCCGCGACGCTCGTCGCGCCGGTCGATGGCACGGTGAGCCAGATCGGCCGCACCGACGGCTCATCGCTCGTGCAGGCCAAGGGTCTCACTTACTCGCTGGAGTCCCTGCTCGATGAGGCGGCCCCCGCGTGGGCGCCGGTATTCCGCGACGGCGCGTTCGCGACGCTCTATCTCGCCCCGAACAACTACCATCGCATCCACATGCCCCTCGCCGGGACCCTCCAGGCCGCCTGGTACGTGCCGGGCCAGCTCTTCAGCGTGAACGCGACGACCGCGGCGCAGGTGCCAGCGCTCTTCGCGCGCAACGAGCGCGTGGTGTGCGTGTTCTCCGACGGGACGCTCTCCTTCGCCCTCGTGCTGGTCGGGGCGCTCTTCGTCGGCAGCATGTCGACCGTCTGGCATGGGGATGTCACGCCGCGCAGCCCGCGCGTGCGCGCCAGTCTGGCGATCGACTTCGTGCGCGCGGGGTTGAAGCTCGACAAGGGCGCCGAGATGGGCCGCTTCAACATGGGATCGACGGTGATCCTCTTATTACCGCCCGGCAGAACCGAGTGGCAGAGCGAGCTCGCCGCCGGGAGCGCGATCCGCATGGGCCAGGCGCTGGCGCACCTCACATGAAGACCGGCGAGGACTGGCGGCCGAGCGCTGCGCTCGAGGCGCTACGCGCGCGCGCGGCGCTCCTCGCCCGCGCCCGGGAGTTCTTCGCCGCGCGCTCGGTGCTGGAAGTCGACACACCGCTCGTCGTCAACTCCCCGGTGAGCGATGTACACATCGCGAGCGCCACCGTCGGGCTCGGGGAGGAGAAAACCGGCTCGGGAGCGACAGCGCCGCTCTATCTTCATACCTCGCCCGAGTACGCAATGAAGCGCCTGCTCGCGGCAGGCTCGGGCGACATCTATCAGATCTGTCACGTGGTGCGGGGCAACGAGCGCGGACGCCTCCACAACCCGGAGTTCACGCTCATCGAGTGGTACCGTCTCGGCTTCTCGCTCGGGGCCCTCATGGACGAGGTGGAGGCGCTGGTGCGGATCCTCTTGGGCTCAGCGCACGGCGCCCGCCGCGGCGAGCGCCTCACCTATCGCGAAGCGTTCGCGCGCGAGCTTTCGCTCGATCCCTTCACCGCCCCGGACGCGGCGCTGCTCGAAGCCGCGCGCCACCGCGGGCTCGAGTCGGGCGGGGCGAGCCGTGATGAGCTCCTCGAGTTCCTCATGGCGGTGGGCGTCGGTCCCCGCCTCGGCCGCGGCGCCCTCAGCTTCATCCACGGCTATCCCGCGACTCAGGCGGCGCTCGCACGCCTCGATCCGAAGGATCCGCGGGCGGCGCTGCGCTTCGAGCTCTACTGCGAGGGAGTCGAGCTCGCCAACGGCTTCCATGAGCTTCAATCGCCGGTCGAGCAGCGCGCGCGCTTCGAGCGCGACAACGCGCAGCGGCGGCACGCGGGGCAGCCGGTGCGGCCGCCGGATGAGCGCCTGCTCGCAGCGCTCGCGGCCGGGCTCCCGGACTGCGCCGGTGTGGCCCTCGGACTCGATCGCACGCTGATGCTGGCGCTCGGAGCGGAGCACATCGACCAGGTGCTCGGTTTTCCGACCGGCCGGGCGTGAGCTCATGAGCTGCCCGCGGCGCCAGGCATGACCTCCGCTCGCCTCTCGACCCGGGGGCTGGCCGCCGGGGTTGCCGCTTTCACGATCTGGGGATTGTTCCCCGCTTATCTGCACCAACTGAGCGCCGTACCGGCGCTCGAGATCGTCGCGCACCGCATCGTCTGGTCGTGCCTGTTCCTCATCGTGGTGCTGCTGCTGCGTTCCGAGGTCGGCCGGCTCACGATGACGCTCGGCAAGCCGTGGCTCGTGGCCGGCCTCGCTACGTCCGCGTTCCTCATTACCTGCAACTGGCTGGTCTATGTGTGGAGCGTCACCCACCAGCACATCGTCGAGTCGAGTCTCGGCTACTACATCAACCCGCTGGTGAACGTGCTGCTCGGGGTGCTGGTGCTGCGCGAGCGCCCGAACGCCGTGCAATGGAGCGCAATTGCGCTGGCCGCGTTCGCAGTGCTCTATCTCACCGTCGAGGCGGGGAGGCCGCCCTGGATCGCCTTCGCGCTGGCGTTCAGCTTTTCGCTCTACGGCTTCGTGCGCAAGGTGATCAGCGTGGATGCCCTGCCGGGGCTTGCGACCGAGACGCTGCTGCTCTTCCCGCTCGCACTCGGCTATCTCGCCTGGCGCCAGATGAACGGGGTCGCGGCCTTCACCCACCAGGGGCCCACAACCGCGGCCCTGCTGGTGGGCGCCGGGATCTTCACCGCGGTGCCGCTGTTCCTCTTTGCCTATGGTGCGCGCCGGTTGCCCTACTCGACGGTGGGCGTGCTGCAATACATCGGCCCGAGCCTGCAGCTGATCTGCGGCGTGCTCTTCTACCACGAGAGCTTCGGGCGCTCGCGCGCGGCGGGCTTCGCTCTGCTCTGGGTGGCGCTGGTGCTCTACGCGGCCGAGGGGTTGTGGCGCGCGCGCGCGCTCTCGCGCCGCACCGTACGCGCCTGAGGGCGCGCGGATCCGCGCGCGAGGCCTACTGCCTGGCGCGCGAGATGTACTCGCCGGTGCGCGTGTCGATGCGCAGCACTTCGCCTTCGTTGATGAAGAGCGGCACCCGCACCACGGCACCGGTTTCGAGCTTCGCGGTCTTCTGGCCGCCGGTGGCGGTGTCGCCGCGCAGCCCCGGATCGGTCTCGACGACCTTGAGCTCGATGTGCGGCGGCGGGGTGACCACCAGCGGCACGTTGTTCCACAGGGTCACGATGCACACCACGCCGTCCTTGAGCCACTGCGCGTTGTCGCCGACGGCCGACTTGCCGGCGGTGTACTGCTCGAAGTTCTCCGGGACCATGAAGTGCCAGAAGTCCCCGTCCTGGTAGAGGTACTGCATGTCCATGTCGACGACGTCGGCGGCCTCGAGCGACTCGCCCGACTTGAAGGTGCGCTCGATCGTGCGGCCGGTCTTCAGGTTGCGTACCTTGATGCGGTTGAACGCCTGGCCCTTGCCGGGCTTGACGAACTCGTTCTCGACGACCGCGTAAGGGTCGCCGTCGAGCAGGACCTTGAGACCCGAGCGGATCTCGCTGGTGGTATAGCTGGCCATTCTCGGATCCCGTGGAATATAGGGCGGCAGGAGGTTGCCGCCCTGTCGAAAAAGGGCCGCGTATGATAGCGGCATCGCCCGCAGGCCGCCAGAGAAGCACTGAGGGACTTTTTTTCCGCGAGGTCGCTCACGCGGGGGCCTTGCCCCCCGGTGCTAGAATCCAGCCCGCTTTCGCTTGTGTGGGTCCATGGAGGCCGTCCTAGATGGAGCAGAGCGCCGTTCCGCTCATCGTGCTCAGCGCCACGCGTGATCCCGTCGAGGCGATCAACGGCATGCTGCGCCGCGCGGGCGAGCCCGCTCACTGCACCTGGATCCCGGCGCTGCGCGACCTGGGCGATGCGCTCACCCAGATCAATCCCGAGCTCGTGGTGCACGTGATGGCCAGCGAGCAGGAGCTCGAGGCCGTCATCGCCATCCGCGACCAGCTCGCCCCGACCGTCCCGATCCTCGCCCTCGCCCAGGAGGCCGACGAGGCCGCCATCGCCCATGCGCTCGGGCTCGGCGCGCGCGACCTCGCCTCGCTCGCCCACCCCGACCGGCTGCAGGCGGTGATGATGCGCGAGCTCGAGACCTTCCGTGCCCGGCGTACCCTCGATGCGGCAATGCGCGCCGCGCAGGACGCCCGCAGCCAGCTCGACACGGTGCTCGAGCGCTCCAACGACGCGATCATCCAGGTGCAGGAGGGGATCGTCACCGACGCCAACCCCGCGTGGCTCGAGCTCTTCGGCGTCGAGGACGGCATCGCCGGACAGCCCGTGATGGATCTGTTCGAGGAGTCCTCGCATCCGGCGCTGCGTGGTGCGCTCGCCGCGTGCATCCAGGGACGCTGGGGCGGCGATCACACCTTGAGGGCCAACGCCCTGCCCGCCGACGGCAGCATCCTGCCGGTCGAGATCGCCCTCGCCATGGGCGAGCACGAGGGCGAGCCCTCGGTGCGACTGGTGGTGCCATCCGCCCCGCGCGCTCCGGCGGCGCAGGCGGAGCCGCGTGCCGCCGAGAGTGCGGCGGGGGCCGATCCCTACGGACTCCTCTCGCGCCGGGAGCTGCTGCAGGCGCTCGGCGAACGGCTCGCAACCCGCCCCTCGGGCGGCGTGCGCTGTCTCGCGGTCGTCAAGCTCGACAAGTTCGCGACCCTCGAGCGCGTCATCGGCGTCACGGCGAGCGAGGACGTCGTCGCGGAGTTCGTGCGGCTCTTTCGCGAGACGGTGCGGCCGAAGGAGCTGAACGGACGCCTGGGCGGAATGCTGTTCCTCGTGCTGCTCGAGCGCGGCAACGAGAACGACATCAATGCCTGGGCCGAGCAGCTGCTCACGCGCGTGCAGAAACACGTCATGAGAATCCGCGACAAGGCGGTCTCGGTGACCTGCTCGATCGGACTGTCGACGCTCTCGCCGGGGCGCGGCGCGCTCGATGCGGTGGTGGCCGATGCCCTCGAGGCGTGCCGCAAGGCGGGCGGGCGCGGCGGCAACCAGAGCGTCACCTCGGACCACGCCGATACCGAGAGCCGGGTGATGTCCTACGACAAGGTGTGGGTCAAGCACATCAAGGCCGCGCTCATGGAGAACCGCTTCCGGCTGGTGCAGCAGCCGATCGCGAGCCTGCGGGGCGAGGACCCGAACATGTTCGACGTGCTGGTGCGCATGATCGATACCCAGGGCAAGGAAGTGCTGCCCTCGGAATTCATGGCGGCCGCCGCGCGCAATGACCTGATGAAGAACATCGACCGCTGGGTGGTGGGAGCGTCGCTGTCTTTCGCGGCGCAGAAGAAGCCCGAGTGCCTGTTCGTGCGCCTCTCGCGCGAGACCGTCAAGGACGACTCCTTCCTCGACTGGCTCGGCAACCACCTGCGCTCGAGCCGTGCCGAGCCCGGGCGCCTCTGCTTCCAGGTGACGGAAGAAAGCGCTGCAACCTACGTCACCCAGGTGAAGGCGCTGGCGAATACGCTGCGCGAGCGCCGCTTCCGCTTCGCGCTCGAGAGCTTCGGCGGCGGGCGCGACAGCTTGGGGATGCTCGCCTCCCTGCCCCTCGACTTCGTGAAGATCGACGGCGCGGTGATCCAGGGACTCGCCGCCGACCCTCAGCTGCAGCAGCGCGTGGGTGCGCTGGTCGAGCAGGCACAGAAGCGCTCGGTGCAGACCATCGGCGAACGCGTCGAGGACGCCAACACCATGGCGGTGCTGTGGCAGCTCGGCGTGCAGTTCATCCAGGGCTACTTCGTCAACCAGCCCGAGGAAGTGGTCCTGGGCGTCGGCGGCTGAAGCCGCCTCAGGGCTTCGGCGTGCTTGCCGCCGGCGGCTGCGCCTCCATGCGCTCGATCTTGCGCGGCCAGCCGCGCTTCAGCACCGCGCCGCGCTGGGCGCGCTGCCCGAGATAGTCCTTGAGATCGCGCCACCCGATGACCTTACTGGTCTCGCCTGACCAGAGAACGAGGCTCGCCTCGGGCGGCACGACCGCGAGCGCGGTCATGAGCTCGCTGCGCTCGCGCGCCTTCTTGCCGGGGATGTCGTAGAGCTTGTTACCCTTGCCGCGCGGCATCTCGGGCACCTCGCTCACCGGGAAGGCGAGCAGCTTGCCCTCGCTGCTCACGACCGCGACGAGCGAGTCGGCCGAGAGCACCGGCGCCGGCGGGAGTACCTGCGCGTTCTCGGGCACGGAAAGCACCGTCTTGCCGGCACGCCGGTCGCTGACCAGGTCCTTCAGGCGCGCGGTGAAGCCGTAGCCCGCATCGCTCGCGAGCAGCCACAGGTCCTCGGGCTCGCCGATCATGACGCCGGCGAACTTGGCCCCGTCCGGTGGATCGAGGCGCCCGGAGAGTGGCTCGCCGTAGCCGCGCGCCGAGGGGAGCGAATGCGCAGGCAGCGTGTAGGTGCGACCGGTGCTGTCGATGAACACGGCCGGCTGCAGGCTGCGCCCGCGCGAGAGCGCCTGGAAGGCATCGCCGCCCTTGTAGGAGAGCGTCGCCACCTCGACCTCGTGACCTTTCGCCGAACGCACCCAGCCGCCCTTCGAGAGCACGACCGTCACCGGCTCATTCGGGATCAGGCTCGTCTCGTCGATCGCCTGCGCCGCCTCGCGCTCGATGATCCTGGTGCGCCGCTCGTCACCGTACTTGTCGGCGTCAGCCTTGATCTCGGCCGCAATCAGCTTGCGCAGCTTCGCCTTGCTCTTCAGCAGCCCCTCGAGCTCCTCGCGCTCGGCGGCGAGCGTCTTCTGCTCCTCGCGGATCTTCATCTCCTCGAGCTTCGCGAGATGCCGCAGGCGAGTGTTGAGGATCTCCTCGGTCTGCTCGTCCGAGAGCTTGAAGCGCTTCATCAGCACCGGCTTCGGCTCCTCCTCGCGGCGGATGATGCGGATCACCTCGTCGAGATTGAGGAAGGCGATGAGGAGCCCGTCGAGGATGTGCAGCCGTCTGCCGACCTTCTCGAGGCGATGCCCGAGGCGGCGCGTGACGGTGGTGGTGCGAAACTCGAGCCACTCGGTGAGGATCTCCTTCAACCCCATCACCCGCGGCCGGCCGTCGAGGGCGATGATGTTGAGATTGACGCGATAGTTGCGCTCGAGGTCCGTGGTCGCGAACAGGTGGTTCATCACCTCGACCATGTCCACGCGGTTCGAGCGCGGCACCAGCACCAGGCGCGTCGGGTTGTCGTGATCGGACTCGTCGCGCAGATCATCGATCATCGGCAGCTTCTTGGCGCGGATCTGCTCGCCGATCTGCTCCTGTACGCGCGTGGGCGACACCTGGTAGGGGAAGGCGGTGATGACCGCGTTGCCTTCCTCGATCTCCCAGGTGGCGCGCGCCTTGAAAGTGCCGACTCCCTTGTCGTAGAACTCCTTGAGATCGCCGCGCGGCGAGATGATCTCCGCGCCCGTCGGCAGGTCCGGGCCCTTCACGTGCTTCATGAGCGCCGCCGTGGTGGCGTCGGGCTCCTCGAGCAGGTGGATAGCCGCCGCGGCGACCTCCTTCAGGTTATGCGGCGGGATGTCGGTCGCCATGCCGACCGCGATCCCCGAGGTGCCGTTCAGCAGCAGATTCGGCAGCCGCGCGGGAAGCCACGCCGGCTCCTCGCGCGAGCCGTCGTAGTTCGGGACCCAGTCGACCGTGCCGTCGGAGAGCTCGCCGAGCAGCACCTCGGCGTAGCGGGTGAGCTTGGCCTCCGTGTAGCGCATCGCGGCGAAGGACTTCGGGTCGTCCTGCGAGCCCCAGTTGCCCTGCCCGTCGATGAGCGGGTAGCGGTAGGCGAAGGGCTGCGCCATGAGCACCATCGCCTCGTAGCAGGCGGTGTCGCCATGCGGGTGGAACTTGCCGAGCACGTCGCCGACGGTGAGCGCCGCCTTCTTGTGCTTGGCGACCGCCGACAGCCCGAGCTCGCTCATGGAGTAGACGATGCGCCGCTGCACCGGCTTCAGGCCATCGCCGAGCGCCGGCAGCGCCCGGTCGAGGATCACGTACATCGAGTAGTCGAGGTAGGCCTTCTCGGTGAAGGTGCCGAGGGGCTGGCGCTCGATGCCTTCGAAGTTCAGCTCCCCGCTCTCGGGCGGACCGGTCATACCTGCACCTCGGCGAGGTTGCCCTTCTCCTCGAGCCACTCGCGCCGGTCGGCCGCACGCTTCTTGGCGAGCAGCATGTCCATCAGCTGATCGGTCTTGTCCTTGCCCTCGATGGTGAGCTGCACCAGGCGCCGGGTGCGCGGGTCGATGGTCGTCTCGCGCAGCTGCTTCGGATTCATTTCCCCTAAGCCCTTGAAGCGGGTGACGCTCGGCCTGGTGCGCGGACTCTCCTTCTCTATCTTCTTCAGGAGCTGATCCCGCTCGCCATCATCGAGCGCGTACAGCACCTGCTTGCCGGCATCGATCCGGTAGAGCGGCGGCATCGCGACGTAGACATGCCCGTGGGTGACGAGCGGGCGGAAGTGCCGCAGGAAGAGCGCGCACAGGAGTGTCGCGATGTGCTGCCCGTCGGAGTCGGCATCGGCGAGGATGCAGACCTTGTGGTAGCGGAGCGAAGTAAGGTCGGTCGAGCCCGGGTCGACGCCGAGGGCGACCGAGATGTTGTGCACCTCTTCGCTCCCGGCGAGCTGCCCCGGATCCACCTCCCAGGTGTTCAGGATCTTCCCCCGAAGCGGCAGGATGGCCTGGAAGTCCTTGTCGCGCGCCTGCTTGGCCGAGCCGCCGGCGGAATCCCCTTCGACCAGGAACAGCTCGCAGCGCTTCGGCTCCTGGCTCACGCAGTCGGCGAGCTTGCCGGGGAGCGCGGGCCCGCCCGCGATGCGCTTGCGCACCACCTTCTGCGCCGCCTTGGCGCGCTCCTGGGCATTGGCGATCGCGAACTGCGCGATCCGCTCGCCGGCGTCCGGATGGCGGTTGAGCCAGAGCGCGAGCGAGTCGCGCGCGAAGCCCTCGACCAGCGCCGCGGCGTCGCGGCTGCCTAAGCGCTCCTTCATCTGCCCGGCGAACTGCGGCTCCTGGATCTTTACCGACAGCACGTAGCTCGCCTTGTCCCAGACATCCTCGGGGGTGAGCTTGATGCCGCGGGGGACCAGGTTCCTGAACTCGCAGAACTCGCGCACCGCCTGCGCGACCCCGGCGCGCAGGCCGTTGACGTGCGTGCCGCCCTCGATGGTGGGAATGAGGTTGACGTAGCTCTCGCCGATCGAGACTTCCGCATCCGGCGCCCAGCAGAGCGCGTAGTCGACCGCGTCGTTGTCGCCGGCGCGGGTGCCGGTGATGGGCTCGGCGGGAATGCGCTCGTGCTTTTCCAGCTCCTCGATGAGATACGCGCCGAGGTCGCCGGTATAGAACCATTCGTCCTTCTCGCCCGTCGCCTCGTTCTTGAAGGTGACCTTGAGTCCCGGGCACAGCACCGCCTTCGCTTTCAGCGTGTGCTTCAGCTGTGGCACCGAGAATTTTTCCGAGTCGAAGAACTTCGGGTCCGGCCAGAAGCGGATCGTGGTGCCGGTGTTGCGCTGGCCGACGGTGCCGATCTCTTCGAGCTTCGAGTGAGTCTTGCTGTCCTTGAAGCTGATGTTGTATTCCTTGCCGCCGCGCTTGATCCAGCACTCGAGGTGCTTCGAGAGCGCGTTCACCACCGAGACGCCCACCCCGTGGAGGCCGCCTGAGAACTTGTAGGTCTTGTCGGAGAACTTGGCTCCGGCGTGCAGGCGGGTGAGGATGAGCTCCGCCCCGCTCACCTTCTCCTTCGGATGGATGTCGACCGGCATACCGCGGCCGTCGTCGGCGACCTCGAGCGAATTGTCCTTGTAGAGGACGACGTTGATCTCTTTGCAGTAGCCGGCGATCGCCTCATCGACGCTGTTGTCGATGACCTCGTGCGCGAGGTGATTGGGGCGCTGAGTGTGGGTGTACATGCCCGGCCGGCGCCGGACGGGCTCGAGGCCGGAGAGGACCTCGATGTCGGATGCGGTGTAAGACTGACTCATCCGCTGTGCATCATGCGTTTACCATCTCCACGCTCGCGCCGCGCGAATATTACCAAACTGTGCGTGGTATCCGGCTTCGTCGCCGCGGGGCGTCAGTCGCGATCGGTCGTCAGTCGAGATCGGCGAGGAGCGCGGTGCGCACCGCCGCCGGGACCGGGTCGGCGCAGTGGCGATAGTGCTCGTGATCGATGCCTGCACCGAGAGCCGCCCCTGCGCGGAGCGAGCCGATCATCGCCGGATCGAGCTCGAAGCGCAGGAAATGCACCGCCGAGGTCTTCTCCTCGTTCTCGCGCGGCAGATCCTCGTCGGCGATGGCGGCGACGCGCGCGTGTCCGGCGACCTGCACCCAGCAGCGGCCCTCGATCCCCCGGAGTCTGCCGAGCTGCGCCCGCCGCTCCTCCGGCTGCGCGAACTCGATGAGCAGCGTCACCTTCCAGTTGCGGCCGTCCGGAATCAACGGGTTGTAGGAGGCGAGCTCTTCGGCGATTCCTTCGGGCTCGAAGATCCGTTCGACGCGCAGCATTTCCTGGATCTGGTACTGGATGGTCAGGCGGTCCTCGAAAGACCAGGTGGTGTTGGGTCCGACCTGAAGCTGCCGGGCGCGCTTGTGCTCGATCACCCGGGTGCGGAACGCCGCGCGCTCGCGGGCGTACTGCTCGAGGCTCATGAGATCCGTGGCCGCGAGCTTCACAACCCGTAGGCCATCCTGAGGAGGGTGAGCGGGTGCTCGGGCTCGCGCGGCTCCTTGAGCCCGCTCTCGATCTGCCGTCCCGCCATGGGGCAGTCGCTCGAGTAGTGATCGGCGTGCGCGCTCTCGACCCGCTGTATCACGGGACGCCCGATCTTCACCGAGGCGGCGCGGAAGCGCTGCTTCACCCCGTAGGTGCCGTTGTGCCCGGAGCAACGCTCGATCGGCTCCACTTGAGTTCCCGGCACCAGCTGCAGTGCCTCGCGGGTCTTGAGCCCCAGGTTCTGCACCCGCAGATGACAGGGCACGTGGTAGCTCACCTTGCCGAGCGCGCGGGTGAAATCGGTGCGCAGCAATCCTTGCGCGTGGCGCAGCATCAGGTACTCGAAGGGATCGAACATGTGCTCGGCCACGGCGCGAACTGCGGCGTCGTCCGGGTACATGAGCGGCAGCTCCTGCTTGAACATGAGCACGCAGGAAGGAATCGGCGCCACGAGATCGAAGCCGGCCGCCACCGCCTCGGCGAGCACCGGGATGTTGTGCTGCTTGAGCTTTGCGACTCCCTCGAGGTCGCCGAGCTCGAAGCGCGGCATGCCGCAGCAGCGCTCGCTCGGCAGCAGCCGCACCTCGATGCCGTTGTGCCCGAAAACCGCGACCAGATCCTCGTCGAGCGAGGGCGCGTTGCGGTTGCCATAACAGGTCGTGAAGAGCGCCACGCGTCCGGTGGTATCGGTCGTGGGTCGTGCCTGACCGGCCGCCGACGGCCCGTGGGTGAGCGTGGTGCCAAGCTCCGAGAGCCGCGAGCGGGCGCTGCGGGCGTGGTATTTCGGGATCGGCGCAGTGCGATCGACGCCGAGGGTCTTCTCGAGGAGCGCCCGGCCGGCCGCGGAGGCGTTGACCGCGTTCACGAGGTCCACCACCACCGGAATCCCGGCGATTCTCCCCACGGTGTCCGTGGCGGCGAGCACGCGCTCGCTCACCTTGAGCGCGCCGTCGCGGGCGCGCACGGCCTTGGCGCGCAGCATGAGATGCGGGAAGTCGACGTTCCAGGGATGCGGCGGCACGTACGGGCACTTCGTCATGAAGCACATGTCGCAGAGGTAGCAGTGGTCTACGACCTCCCAGTAGACCTTCTTCTCTACGCCCGCGACCTCCCCGTCCGTGGTCGCGTCGACAGCGTCGAACAGCGTCGGGAAGGCGTTGCAGAGGCTGAAGCAGCGGCGGCAGCCGTGGCAGATGTCGAACACCCGCTCGAGCTCCTTCTCGAGCCCGGCGTGGTCGTAGAACTGAGGATCACGCCACTCAAGCGGCAGGCGCGTCGGAGCCTCGAGGCTCCCCTCGCGCGCGCCGGGCGGCGGCGTGGGCGTGCTGCTCATGAGCTGGGCGTCGGGCCCGCCGCGAGCTGCGGGCCCGATACGCAGCTTCCCGTCAGATACCTTCGAGCGCCTTCGTGAAGCGATTGGCGTGCGAGCGCTCGGCCTTCGCGAGCGTCTCGAACCAGTCGGCGATCTCCCCGAATCCCTCCTCGCGCGCGACCTTCGCCATGCCGGGGTACATGTCGGTGTACTCGTGGGTCTCGCCGGCAATGGCGGCCTTGAGATTCTGCTTGGTCTCGCCGATCGGCAGCCCGGTCGCGGGGTCCCCCACCGCCTCGAGGTACTCGAGATGGCCATGGGCATGCCCGGTCTCGCCTTCCGCGGTGGAGCGGAACACGGCGGATACGTCGTTGAAGCCTTCGACGTCGGCCTTCTGCGCGAAGTAGAGGTAGCGGCGGTTGGCCTGCGATTCGCCGGCGAACGCGTCCTTCAGGTTCTTTTCCGTCTTGCTGCCTTTGAGATTCATGGGGCGCCTCACTTAGACTCGGTCTAACGAAGGGCTGCGACTGTATCGCTGCCCGGCGAGGCCCGTCAACCGCGATTCCCATCGGCAACGCGCGTTGACCCTCGGCGGCGGCGCTGTGTAACGTTGCGCGCCCTCGACGAAGGAGACTCCATTGGCCCGCGACAGCAAAGCCCCGGACTTCGAGCAGGCGCTCGCCGAGCTCGAGGGGCTGGTCGAGCGGCTCGAGCACGGCGATCTGCCGCTCGACGAGGCCCTGAAGGCCTTCGAGCGCGGCGTGGCGCTCACGCGCCAGTGCCACGCCTCGCTTCAGGCGGCCCAGCAGAAGGTCGAGATCCTCCTCAAACGCGGCGCCAGGGCGGAGGTCGAGCCCTTCGAGGAGTCCGCGGACGAGGGAGCCGGCTCATCCGACGCACCCGAGTGACCAGCGTCGCCGTGAACGTCGCCCGTCCTCCCGCCGCCGATTTTGCGCTGCGGGTCGCTGCCTGCCAGGCCCGCATCGAGCGCGTCCTCGATGAGGTGCTTCGCCTCCCGGATCCCGGTACCGAGCGGCTCCGCGATGCCATGCGCTACAGCGCGCTCGGCGCCGGCAAGCGCCTGCGCCCGACGCTGGTCTACCTGACGGGCGAATCCTTCGGCGCCCCGCCCGAGCGGCTCGATGCGCCCGCGGCGGCGGTCGAGCTCATTCATGTCTATAGCCTCGTGCACGACGACCTGCCGGCGATGGATGACGATGACCTCAGGCGCGGCCGCCCCACCTGCCACCGTGCCTACGATGAAGGCACCGCGGTCCTCGTGGGCGATGCGCTCCAGGCGCTCGCCTTCTCGGTGCTCGCGCACGAGCCGATGGCCGGCGCCTCGCCCGAGGCGCGTCTCGAGATGATCCGCGTGCTCGCGCGGGCCATCGGCACCGGCGGGATGGCCGGCGGTCAGGCCGTGGACCTCGAGGCCGTCGGGAAGACACTCACGCTGAGGGCCATCGAGAACATGCACCGCAGGAAGACCGGCGCGCTGATCCAGGGGAGCGTGCTCCTCGGGGCACTGGCCGCGGGGGTGAGCAACGCGCGCGAGCTCGCCGCCCTCGGGCATTTCGGCGCCGAGATCGGGCTCGCATTCCAGATCCAGGACGACATCCTCGACGTCGAGGGCGACCCCGCGCTCCTCGGAAAATCGACCGGCGCCGATGCGGCGCACTCGAAGCCGACCTATCCGAGCACCGCGGGGCTCGAGGCCTCGCGGGCCCGGGCCCGGGAGCTGCGCGATGCCGCGATCGCCGCGCTCGAGCCCCTGGGAGCACGGGCCGGCGCGCTCGCCGAGCTCGCCCATTTCGTCGTCAGCCGCGAGCGCTGAGGTGCGGAAAGCGACCCGTGTACACTGAGGGCACGATGGCGGCATCGCAGAACAAGCACCCGCTGCTCGATGACATCGCGAGCCCGGCGGATCTTCGCCGCCTGCCCGTGGCCAGGCTCCCGGCGCTGGCCACGGAGCTTCGCGAGTTCCTCATTCAGAGCGTCAGCACCCGGGGCGGGCACTTTGCCGCCGGCCTCGGCACCGTCGAGCTCACCATCGCGCTCCACTACGTCTACGACACCCCGCGCGACCGGCTGGTGTGGGACGTGGGGCACCAGGCCTATCCGCACAAGGTCCTGACCGGCCGCCGTGGGCGGCTGCACACCATCAAGCAGGATGGCGGCCTCGCCCCGTTCCCCTCGCGTGCCGAGAGCGAGTACGACACCTTCGGCGTCGGACACTCGAGCACCTCGATATCGGCCGCTCTCGGCATGGCGGTCGCGGCGGCGCGCTCGGGCGATGACCGCCGTGTGGTGGCGGTGATCGGCGACGGAGCCATGACCGCCGGAATGGCCTTCGAGGCATTGAATCACGCGGGCTCCCTCCCGGCGGACCTGCTCGTGATCCTGAACGACAACGACATGTCGATCTCGGAGAACGTCGGGGCGCTTTCGAACCATTTCGCGCGCGCTCTGTCCGGGCGCGTGTACGCGCACCTGCGCGAAGGCGGCAAGAAGGTGCTGCGGCAGATGCCGACGACGATGTGGGAGCTGGCGCGCCGCTCCGAGGAGCACCTGAAGGGCATGGTGCTCCCCGGGACCTTGTTCGAGGAGATGGGCTTCAACTACATCGGTCCCATGGACGGGCACGACGTCAAGGCGCTGGTGCGCACGCTCCGTAACATCCGCAAGCTCCGGGGGCCTCAGTTCCTGCACGTCGTCACCCGCAAGGGCAAGGGCTACGCCCCTGCCGAGGCCGACCCGATCAAGTGGCACGGCCCGGGCCCCTTCGACCCCGCGAGCGGCACGATCTTCAAGGAGAAGGCGACGGGGCCGAGCTACAGTCAGGTGTTCGGCCAGTGGCTGTGCGACATGGCCGAGCGCGACCCGCGCATCATCGGCATCACGCCGG
>Ga0307479_10002228_pt1 | contig 17596 bp, 13 predicted proteins | sample atmos_gasesECM4C_FD_203743 | JGI IMG/M metagenome (GOLD analysis project Ga0307479, IMG submission 203743) | Hardwood forest soil microbial communities from Morgan-Monroe State Forest, Indiana, United States - atmos_gasesECM4C_515 | ecosystem: Environmental > Terrestrial > Soil > Temperate... | reverse complement strand
TTGGTTCCTTTTCCGCTACAACCCGCTGCGAGATGAACAAGGACGCGTTGTGCGATGGTATGTGGCGGGCACCGATATCGAGGATCGCAAGCAGGCGGAAGAACGACTCAAGCACGAAAATGTTGCCCTGCGTGAAGAAATCGACAAGGCGTCCATGTTTGAGGAGATCGTCGGAACTTCTCCGCCTCTACAAGCGCTACTTTCTCGTGTGTCGAAGGTCGCTCTTACCGATTGCACTGTTTTGATCACCGGCGAAACGGGGACAGGTAAAGAACTCGTTGCCCGCGCGCTTCACCGACGGTCCAGCCGGTCGTCACGGGCTTTTGTGAGTGTAAACTGCGCCGCCATCCCGCGCGATTTGATCGCTTCCGAATTATTCGGCCATGAGAAAGGTGCCTTCACCGGCGCAGCGCAACGGCGTTTGGGCCGCTTTGAGCTGGCCGAGGGAGGCACGATTTTCCTCGACGAGGTAGGGGAACTTCCGTCCGAAACTCAGATTGCGTTGTTGCGCGTCTTGCAGGAACACGAATTTGAGCGTGTCGGCGGAATTCGCTCGATCCAAACGGATATTCGCGTAATTGCAGCCACTAACCGTGATTTGCAGGCTGCCATTGCCGCGGGTAGCTTCCGCAGCGATCTGTTCTACCGGCTTAATGTCTTCCCAATCGAAATCCCTCCTCTGCGCGATCGCAGAGAAGATATTCCTGTGCTAGTTGAGTACTTCATCGATCGCTTTGCAAGAAAAGCAGGCAAGAGCATACGGGGGCTAAACAAGAAGACACTAGACCTTCTGCGGTCGTATGCCTGGCCAGGTAACATTCGCGAATTGCAGAATGTTATTGAGCGATCCGTTATCGTATGTGAATCGGAAAATTTTTCGGTCGATGAAAGCTGGCTTTCGCGCCAGCCTCTTGCCCATGAGCCGAAAAGCCCGCTTGACCTCTCTCAGAAGCTCGCCACTCAGGAGAAAGAGATGATTGAGGCGGCCTTACGCGAAAGCGAAGGACGCGTCTCCGGACCGTCAGGCGCGGCCGCCAAGCTCGGCATGCCGCGCTCCACCTTGGAGTCGAAGATTCGCTCACTCAAGATCCACAAGAACCTCTTCAGGAGTTAGCCGCTGAGTCCCCACGTCGGAGGTCTTGCTTGGAATCGGTTCATCGCCTCAATAAATAGCTGCGGAAGGTCCTTTCGCAGATCATTTCGGATCAAGGACCAACGATCTACGGCGTCCTCGTGCAAACAGCTCCGCCCGGGTTAAGTCGAGAGCTTGGTCAACTCCCGATGTAACGCCAATGGCCCTCCGCTTCTCTTCTAGGCGCTGCATAATGCATCCAAGCCAAATTCCAATCGTTTCTTCCCTCCGATCAAATTTTAAAATCGTCAGGACGTCTCGTTCGTCCTTTTGCATCTTTGCACCTTCGATTCAGATCGAAATATGCATGCAGCACCGTGACGGCCATCACATGCAGAAGAACTCAGCTTGTTGGGCTGACGGCTCCCTGCTACAATTCCGCCCAAGACTCCAGCAGCTGTGAAGATTCCCGGAAGCCGAGCGAGGCGATCCGCTGCGAGCCTGGCGATAAGTCCAAATGTCATAAGCTCGGTGGATGTTGGAGGGCGACGTGGCTACTCCGGTCATGAGTCGTTTCGGCGCGCCTGCCGACCAGCCTCTCGACGTTCGGCCCATCGAGCCCATTCTTAGCAGTACGACGACCAGTTCATCTGCCGCAGAAGTATCCGACTCGTGGCGGCGGTGCATCGCGGATCATCACGTCGACCCGAGAAGCCAGACTGAGCCCAATGTCATCACGCAAAGCGAACTAAAGGTCTCAAGCGAACCGCTCGCTGATGTCATCGTGCACGCCGGTGAAGAACTCGATCGCCTCTATGCGATCGTCCGGCAGCAAGGGTATGTGGTTCTTTTGTGTAACAGCGAGGGAGTTGCGATTCACCATCGTGGCGATGAAGCAAGGGCGAATGACTTCAAACGTTGGGGCATCTGGCTTGGCGGCGTCTGGTCGGAGCAGATCGAAGGCACAAACGGAATCGGAACCTGTATCGCCGAACAACGGCCGATTCTCGTCCACTGCGGCCAGCACTACCGCACTCGGCATAATAAACTCACTTGTGCGGGCGCACCGATCTTCGATCCAGTTGGCAAACTGGCGGGCGTGCTGGACGTTTCAGCCGTCATTTGGGAAGGATCCGATCGAACCCAACAGATGGCTTTGGCGGCAACCATTGCTTCCGCCCGCGCTGTCGAAGAACGACTCTTTCGCGAGTTCTTCCGATACGCATGGATTATCGCAGCTCTGCCATGCCACGGTAGCGGCCCCGCATTACTGCTTGCTCTCGATGACGACCAGCGCGTTATTGGCGCTGATCATGTTGCCCGGCTAGCATTCTCCCAGACGGACAAGAACCTGCCTGTTGGCCTACATCTCACCGCAATTTTCGATTACAATCGATCCCTCTTCCGGCGGGGTAGTGTACAGGACATTCCGAGCGTATTAAGTCAAACGGATGGCCTAGGCCGCTGGCAGACTTTGATTACGCCGCCTCTCAGCAGATGGAGGGTCTCGCATACCTCTTCAGAGTCCATCGTCCATACACAGCCGCGGATCGCTAAGCTGGGTAACCTGCCGAGAACAGACGTTCCGCCGGTTAGCCGCGGAGGCCTTTCACCAGCGCTCACACATCGGATCTGCAAGTACATCGAAGCGCATCTCGACGAGCGGATAAGCCTCGAAGCTCTTGCTTCTATGGCCGGACTTTCCGCGCACTATTTCGCACGTGCTTTCCGACAGTCAGTTGGAAAACCACCGCACGGCTATTTGTTGCAGCGACGCCTCGAACATGTTGAACATTTGCTTCGTGACACACAGCTGCCATTGTCCCAGATCGCGTTGGCCGTCGGTTTTTCCGACCAGAGTCACCTTGCTCGGCACTTCCGTAGATTGACTGGCATGCCCCCAAGTCTCGCGCGCCGGCTGGAACGATAAATCGCGTTGCGTAGACGCCCGAAGGCGCGTCCGGCTCAGAAGTATCGATCCCCCTCTCTATAAGCCCCTTTCTGTCCGTATCCATTCCTAGCGAAAGTCTGAACCGTCATCTGAACTGTCAAAGGAATGAGCAAAAACGTCCCGAACGCGGTCGATTCGTTCAAGACGGTCCTCAATCCTTCCAGCAATATTCGCGCATGCTCTCGGAACGAATCCAACCGCGAAACGTCGTAGAACGTACTTCTTCGTGGCAGGTCTCTGTGAGGCTCGTCGAAAGCATTTTGTGCCGCTTTTCGCCAATTGGCGAAACATCGCCATCTATCAACTTATTAAATAGCCCATTTTCAATAATTTACTGTTGGAGCTGCAATTGCTTTCTAGTGTCGAGAATCTCGTTCCAAAAGAGGATCGATGCTAAGGATCACCAGAGCGGCAAACGGCGAAGTTGTCTTTACGTTGAGTGGTCGAATGGACGCGGAAAATGTAGCCGAGATGAAAGCTTTGTTTGGATCGGAACCGAAGGGTCGCCGTATCGTCTTGGACTTAAAGGACCTGACCCTCGTGGGTCGAGAGGCTGTCAGGTTTCTCGAGAGCTGCGAAACGGACAGCATCAAGATCAAGAATTGCCCGGCATACATTCGCGAGTGGATCACGAGAGAACGAGCCGGCTCGGGAGCTTGAAATAAAACGTCGTGTCCAAGCTGTTTCTGGACGACGACACTGAAGGAGACGTTATGGCAAGAGCAACGCAATGGCGCCACGCGAAGGTGCTGGACACGGGAAAGCGCAGTTCTGCGTCCTGCCGTTTCGAGGATGCGCTGCGTCACAAGATTGTCGGGCAGCAAGAGGCCGTACAAGCGCTTGCTGACATTTATCAGGTGTTCTGCGCCGGCCTGCATTCTCCCGCGCGCCCAATCGGAAATCTTTTGTTCCTAGGGCCGACCGGCTCAGGCAAAACGCGCATCGTGGAAGCCGCTGCCGAGATTCTGTTCGGAGATAGCCATGCGATGCTCAAAGTGGATTGCGCGGAGTTTCAGCACTCGCACGAGATCGCCAAATTGATTGGGTCACCGCCGGGCTACTTGGGCCACCGCGAAACGCACCCACTGATCACCCAGGAAGCGTTGGCCAAGAGCCATACCGAACAGCTGAAGCTAAGTTTCCTGTTGTTTGACGAGATCGAAAAAGCCAGCGACTCGCTCTGGCAACTATTGCTGGGAATACTGGACAAGGCGACCTTGACGTTAGGCGACAACCGGCGGGTCGACCTCTCGCAAACCATGATTTTCATGACCTCGAATCTCGGCGGGGCTGAGATCACCGAGTTGATGACCGGAGGGATGGGATTCGTTCAACCCATCGACAAGCCCGCGCACCGACTGGATGAAAAGGTGGAACGAGCCGCGATGGAAGCAGCCCGACGCAAGTTCTCTCCGGAGTTCATCAACCGGCTCGATAAGCTGGTCGTCTTTCACCCATTGAAACGGGATGAACTGGATGAAGTACTGGAAATCGAACTCGGGCAGGTGCAGAAGCGCGTGTTGGATTCGACAACACGACCCTTCTTGTTCCGAGTAACGACTGAAGGACGGCAGTTCCTGCTCGAAGAAGGGACCGATCAGCGGTACGGAGCGCGCCACCTGAAACGTGCCATCGAGCGCTATCTCGTCTGCCCCCTTTCCAGGCTGCTGGCCACCGCACAAGTGCGCTCGGGTGATGTGCTTCTCGTTGATCGTCATCCGGGAGATAACGGGTTGGCATTCCTGAAGGATACGGAAAAGCGCCCTACTTACGCGCCGTTAGCAGCTTCCAATTTGAGTCACCTTATCGCCGCTGAAGCCTGAGGTCAAGCGAATGTCGAGTCCTCGGTCTCAAGAGCTTATGAACAAGAATTCGCGGCACGAATTCCGATTTACGAGCCAGGACGGGCACGAAATGCTCACTGAGTTCAACCATGGCCAGGTTCGAACGAAGCTCCTGGTTTGGCTATCCACAGCTTTGCAAGGCCAATCTCCTGACAGTGAGGTCCAATGGACTCGATAGACAACTCAAGTGACCACTCCACGGCTAAGGAGCTACAAATGCAATTCGCAAAGCTGAAGCAATGGCTGATCCCCACGCTGATTTTTCTCATGGCTGCAGGAATTCTGGTGGCCATCATCGGAAACTGGAACAGTTGGGCAAGCGAGCGGGCGGTGCAAGAAACAGATGATGCCTATGTGCGTGCCGATCTGACGCCGCTAAGCACGAAGGTTTCTGGCGTCGTCGCGAAAGTTCTCGTTGACGATTATCAGACCGTGAAAGCCGGTGACCTTCTGGTTCAATTGCGCGACGATGATTTTCGAGCACAAGTCGCACAAGGAGAGGCCGCCGTCGAAGCCGCAAAAGCAGCGTTGGAAGACAATCGCCGTCAAAAGGACTTGCAGGACGCAAAGATTGACCGTGCGAGAACGGGAATCGAGCTTGCCGAAGCGCAAATCTCCGCTGCGCAAGCCGCCATCGACGCAACCAAGGCTGACGTGGATCGAACTTTAGCAGAACGCGCTCGCCAGGAAGCTTTGCTCGCCAGTGAATCAGCCACACGTCAACATCTCGAGCAAGCCATTGCTGACGAGCAGCGCTTTCGCGCTACGGTGATGGCTCGCCAAGCCGACCTGCAGCAAGCAAGGGCCAGCCTTGCTAACAACCAGAGCGCGGTTGTTGCTGAAATGAGAGCGCGTGCCGTGCTCGATTCGCACGATGGACAACTCGTTGCCGATCTCCATGGAAAGCAGGCATCGCTCGACGCCGCCAAAACCAATCTGGAGTACACGCGTATCTATGCGCCTGAGAACGGAGTTGTCGGCGAACGCAAAGTGCGCCCAGGACAAATGGTCAGTCCGGGAACTCAGGTACTCTCTCTTGTACAGACCGACGCGTGGGTGCAGGCGAACTTTAGAGAAACCCAGGTGCGACATATGCATGCTGGCGGTGCCGCCGACATTTCCGTGGACGCCTTTCCTGGTGTGCATCTGAAAGGCAAACTCGTGCAGATTTCCCCGGCCAGCGGTTCACAGTTCGCCTTGCTGCCGCCAGACAATGCCACCGGCAACTTCACCAAAATCGTTCAGCGTGTCCCGGTAAAGATCGTCATCGACCCGGGCCAGCCAATAGCGCAACGGCTGCGGCCAGGACTATCAGTTATTGCTAGAGTTCGCACCAACGAAGTCACCGATTGATCACGGAGCAAAGCCAGTGGCGACTCCAACTTCACAACGTGCGATACCAGCAACGCCGGCCAAGCCGCCGGCCGCGCTTTCGACACATCCGTACATCGGGATACTCGGTGTCTTCCTCGGCGCGAGTATCGCGACCATGAACAGTCGCCTTCTCAGCGTTGGCCTTGCCGATTTGCGTGGAGCCACCGGCACGGGTTTCGACCAAGCATCCTGGCTCCCGACAGCGCTCAACATGGCCATGATGTTCAGCGGCGTCTTCTGCGTATTCTTGAGCGCCGTCTTTGGCCCCCGTCGCATCTTGCTTTCCACTGCTCTCATTTTTGCAATCACCTCTTTTCTCTTGCCGTTTTCACCAAGCTTTTGGGTCATGCTCACCTTGGTATCGCTAGCCGGCCTGGCCTCCGGAACATTTTACTCACTGACCCTGACCTTCGTACTGACGGCGCTCCCGAAACGCCTCATCATTTTTGGCGTTGCCGCCTACGCTGCCGACATCGTCTTTACGAGCAACATTGCTTCGGCACTTCAGGGATGGTATGCAGACCACCTTTCTTGGCACTGGATTTTCTGGACGGCGGCGGTCGTCACCCCCTTGATGATGCTTTGCGTCTACTTCGGCGTTCCTCGCCGTTCCGCGCCGGGTCCCACTCCCAGTTGGCGCGGCTTTGCTTATTTCAGCGTGGCCCTGAGTCTGCTCTACGGCGCACTCGACCAAGGGGAACGACTCGATTGGCTCCATTCTGGAGTGATCGTTGCAATGTTCGCTGCTGGAAGCTTCTTGCTGGCAGCTACGTTCATCAGGAGAAAACTACTGCCGAATCCGCTGGTAAATCTCTCATTCCTGAATTCCGGGAACATCATCATCCTCGCGACGTCCATCTTCGTGTTCAAGTTCGTTCATCTGGCGAGCATCGTGCTGATCCCTGGTTTTCTCGCCAACATCCAAGGGTACCGCGCTATCGAAACGGGCCACGCCCTCGCCTGGGTCGCGGTGCCTCAGTTCGCCGTCGTGTGGTTGGTAGCCGTAGCTATCATCTTCACCAACTCCCGTCTCATCCTTGCAGTGGGTCTGGCAATCGTGGCCTCCGGCTCCCTGGTCTGCGCCCATCTCGATTCCTCCTGGGCGGGCGCCAGCTTCGAGTCGACGGAACTTGTGCTGGCCATGGGACTCGCGTGCGTCTATATCGGACTCGTGAGCAGCATCGTTCTCGTGGGATTGGAAAAGGGCGCGCTGAACAGCGCGGCGGCCGCCGCAACGTTCTCAGGATTCATGCATACCTTCCGCATTTTTGGCGGGCAAATCGGCGTATCCGTCATGAATCGCTTTCTCTCCGTCCGCGAGCAGTTTCATTCCAACATGCTCGGCCTTCACGTGCAGATTGGGAATTGGCTCACGGACGAGCGGCTGCGCATGGTTAGCTTCGGCATGCTACCCGCTTCGTCCGGGCAGGAAGAAGCGCAAGCGCGCGCGGGAGCCCTGCTAGGCCAGCAAGTGCATGCCCAGGCCTACACCCTCGCGATCGCAGACAGCTTTGTGCTCATCGCCGTCGTAGCAGCCGTCTTTCTGCTTGCGATGTTGCTGATGAGCCCCGTGAAAATCACCTATCAAGATTTGAGGAGAATGCCATGATTCGTCGACGACTTCTCCGGATATCCGCAACGGCAGCAGCCCTTCTACTTTGCGCCGCCTCGACTCTGACGGCCGAAGTACGCCGCCTCCGACTCGCGGAAGCGGTTCGCCTGGCGGTGGAACAGAACCGCACGCTCAAAATCGCGCGCTTTAAGGTTCAGGAGAACGAACACCGCAAAGAGGGTGCGCGCTCCGCTTACTTTCCGACCATAACCAATCAATCGAACGTGCTGCATATCAGCGAGCTCCAGATTCTCTCGATTCCCTCGGGAGCGTTCGGCACTGCGGCTGGTGTGCCCCTCCCAGCACGCAATACCGCCTTGCCACAGGGCAAGACCACGCTGGTTTCAAGCGGCACGATGGTCGCCCAGCCTTTGACGCAATTGCTTCGCATTCATCAGGAAAATCGCATTGCCGCAGCGGACGTCGCAACTTCACGGGACGATTTGAAAAATGCCGAGAACGAGATCGCGCTGCAAGTGCACGCGCTCTATTACAGTATCCTCATCGCGCAGCTTCAGAAGAAAGCCGCCGAGCAGGAAACGTCCTTCGCTACCGAAAGCCTGCGTGAGAATGAAAACAACGTCCGCAACGGGAGCGCTCTTCAAGTCGCAACACTGCAAAGTCGCGCCGAACTCCTACAGGGACAGCAATCCGTCCTTACCGCCGAACTCCAACTTGAGGACTACACCACAGAGCTGAATGATCTGCTCGGTCTTCCGCTGGACACTAAATTGGAACTTGACCCTGAGGTCGAGGCAAGTTTTGAGACTTTGCCGAAAGACGAGTACGTGAAAGAGGCCTGGGAGCAAAATCCGGAGATCCGCGCTGCCGAGCAAACGGTTCTTAAGGCACGCGCCGGTGTGGCCGCCGCCAAGACGGCTTACATTCCCGATATCACCGCATTTGCTCGCCACAGCTACCAGGATGGCGTGCCGTTCTTGGTGCGAAACTTTGGGACCGTCGGAATCAACCTGAACTATACGCTATGGGACTTCGGCAAGCGCCGCGCCTCCGTGCGCGAATATTCCGCGCAACTCGCCGAAGCGCAGGAAAATCTCGAGCACTTGAAAGATCAAGTCGCCGTTGCTGTTGAGCGTAGCTACAACAAGCTCGAGCGGACCAAGAGCATGGTCAACGTAGCAACTCAGGTCGCACAGCTACGCCAGGAAAACGAACGTCTGGCGACCAATCAGGCCGCGCAAGGCATAGTTCTGATTTCCGACGTGAGGCATGCGACGGCCGCGCACTACGAGGCCAAAGCGGAACTTTTGCAGGCCAGCCTTGGATATTTGCTGGCCTGGGCGGAGCTCGAACGCACCGTCGGGCGAGCTCCGGGACTGGGAACACCATAGACCTTACGTCGAAATTTGTGGCGTTGAGCGTAGGAGCAAAAGATGATCGCAACTGCAGTTACACAGATTGACGAAAACAGAGGAAACGCAACTATGAGCACGATTCTATACCGTCCTGATGAATCCATTGGGCGCAGACGGGAGCGCGACGAAGCTTCGTTCCTGGAGACGATCGTGGGGCGCCGTGGCGGCCTCCGCTCCATCCTCACGGAAGTCGAGGCCGTGGCGCCAACTAACGCCACCGTCTTGATCACCGGCGAAACCGGGACCGGCAAGGAAGTTATCGCCCGCGCGATTCACGAGCTCAGCCCGCGCCGTAGCCGGAATCTCGTCAAAGTCAACTGTGCGGCGATGCCTGCCGGCCTTCTCGAAAGCGAGCTTTTCGGGCACGAGCGCGGAGCCTTTACCGGAGCGGTCAATTCGCATGTCGGCCGGTTTGCGCTGGCGGATCGAGGCACATTGTTTCTTGATGAAATTGGAGACATGCCACTGGAGCTTCAACCCAAGCTGCTCCGCGTGCTACAGGAGCGCGAGTTCGAGGCCGTAGGCAGCACTCGTACGACGCGCGTCGATGTTCGTGTCGTCGCGGCGACCAATCGAGACCTGCGGCAGATGGTCCGTGACGGTGAATTCCGGGAGGATTTGTACTATCGCCTGAATATTTTCCCGGTTTTTCTGCCACCGCTCCGCGACAGAAAAGCGGATATTCCGGAATTTGTGCGCTACTTCATCGAACAGTTCGCCACCTCCATGGACAAAATGATCGACACCATCCCCGAAGAAACCATGCGCGCCATCGTTCGTCATTCGTGGCCTGGTAACATCCGGGAGTTACAAAACTACGTTGCCCGCGCCGTTATTCTTTCCAATGACGGAGTCTTCGAACCGGCACAACTCGAGAAATACGCGCCGGCAACGCCGGAGATTGCAAATCCCACGCTGGAAGATAAAGTCCGGCGGGAGATCCTTGCTGCCTGCCAGCGCGCGAATTGGAAGCTCGGTGGTCCACGAGGGGCGGCCGCCAGACTCGGTTTAAAGCGCACCACGCTGTTTTACAAAATGAAGCGCATGGGCATCGCGCCGCCAGAGGACCATTGGCAAGACTGAATTCTACGAACCCGCGTGGAGCCGACAGTGTACGCCGGGGAAGCAATTTCGCCGCTCATTTCGAATACGGTTCACACGTTCCCGATATACCCTGGGATTCTCGACTGCGTATCGTGAACTAGAGTGTCGAAATGTCCCGATCGGCATCACAGTAATTGGAGGAGCCCATGAGAACTCCAAAGTTTTCCGTTCTATCTAGGCAAGCGATAGGAGCAAGTAAGTGAACCCAGTAAGAGTAGTCGTTGTCGGTGGAGGCTTCGCCGCCGTTCAGTTCGCAAAGACTCTTCGCAGCAAGCTCCGGGCGTCGGAGTGCGACATTCTTCTTTTCAGTCGCGAAAACCACATGGTATTTCATCCGCTCCTCGCGGACGTAGCCGGAGCTTCGATCAATGGGGATGCAGCCGCCGCCCCTTTACGTCAAATGCTCCCCGGTGTCGAGTGCCGCACTGAGCGTGTGCAAAGGATAAATCTTCCCTCCTCAGAAATTGAGTTCGACGATGGCAACGGCGCGTTGACGCGCTTGCACTACGACCATGTTGTCGTCGCCTGTGGCGCGGAAAGCAATCTCGGCATCATCCCCGGAATGAGCGACCACGCCTTCGCCTTCAAGGTCATGCGCGACGCTATCGAGCTTCGCCAGCAGATCGTCCGCCAAATGGAATCCGCCGAAGCCGCCACTGATCCCAATCTCCGCCGATGGCATCTCAGCTTCATCATCGTGGGTGCTGGCTTCAGCGGCGTGGAAGTCGCCGGTGAAATCAATGAACTTGTCCGCAGCAGCACCCGCTTTTACCGAAATTTCCGCAAGGAAGATGTTGTCGTAAGCCTGGTCCATTCCCAGGACCAGATCTTGCCCGAAGTAGCACCCAGGCTTCGCGAATTCGCCCGAAGAAAGATGGAAAAAGCGGGAATCACCATGCTGCTGAATACCCGCGCGGTGGCCGCAACGCATGAGGGCGTCGAACTCAATGATGGACGTATGCTGACTGGCGCCACAGTGGTCTGCACAATCGGCACTGCGATCTCTCCCATTGTGCAAGCTCTCGATGTTCCAAAGGAGCGCGGGCGGATTCGCACCACTCCCGAAATGCGCATCGAAGGACAAACCAATGCTTGGGCTGTCGGCGACTGCGCGTACATCATCAACGCCTTCGACAACAAACCCGCAGCGCCCACAGGTCAGTTTGCGGAGCGCCAGGGCCGCCAAGCTGCGCTCAATGTCGTTCGGATCTTGAGAGCCGAACCCACGCAACCCTTCCGCTTCAAAGCGCTTGGTCAGCTCTGCTCCATCGGCGGCTATTCTGCTGTCGCGGAGATGCTCGGCGTGCACATTTCGGGCTTCGTCGCGTGGTTACTCTGGCGCGGCGTTTACCTCTTCAAACTTCCCACGTGGTCTCGCCGGATCAAGGTCGGCCTTGACTGGTCGTGGGACGTCCTCTTTCCCCGCGATCTCAGCTTCCTCAACACGGACACCACACAGCAAGCCACTCACGCGTATTACCGGCCCGGCGATTTCATTCACCGCCAAGGCGAACCTGCGCGTGTCTTCAGCATTATTGAAGAGGGCCAGGTAGAGGTTCTGCAAAAAGATTCACACACTTCGGACACAAAACTTATCTCCGTCTTGGGCAAAGGTGACTTCTTCGGCGAAGGCGCACTCTTAGGAAACCGGCCCCACGAAACGAGCATCCGCGCTCGCTCCGCTGTCCGTCTCCGTCAAGTCGGCAGCACCCTGTTCTCAGAACTTGCGGGTTCCTTCGCGCCGCTGCGCGACCTGCTGGCAAAAGCCGTTACTCGCCACTCCGGCGATTTTTGGCGTCGTTTACCGATCAGCAAGTCCATTCTGGAAGGGGAATCGCTCGCGTCCCTCCTCGATCCGCTTCCCGCCCAGCTCCTCAGCAAAGAAACCAGGTACGCTGACGCGATAAAGGTTCTCAATGAAAGTGCCACCGGTCATCTTTTGGTCGTTGACGAAAGGCAGCGCCTGTGGGGGACTCTGGATCGTAACGATCTGTATCAAATTATCGCCCGCATCGTGCTCACTCCGGCAGATGGGCTCGAAAACGTCAGCGATCGTAAGCTAGCTGACCTTCTGCCCGGGAATCCGATCTATGCAGCTCTCGAGGATTCCCTTGTCGTCGCATCCGCCACTATGCTCGATCACGGCATCTCCTGGTTGCCCGTCGTCAAAAGCAAAGACGATCCTCGCCCCGTGGGCCGCCTCCGAGGCGATAGGATAACCCGCCGCCTGATCGAAAAAATGGTACAAGTGGAGCCGCCTAAAGCCCAGGTCGCGACCTGAACTGCTTGGCGGCCGAATTACATATTCTCATGATCGAACTCGCCCCCTCCATTCTCTCTGCTGACTTCGCAAGGCTCGGCGAAGAAGCACACGCCGCCGTCGAGGGCGGAGCCACGGTTCTCCACGTCGACATCATGGACGGCCATTTCGTTCCTAATCTTACGATCGGCCCGGCCGTGGTCGCCGCTCTTCGCAAGGTCACGCGGGTCCCCCTCGATTGTCACCTGATGATCGAACGATCCGACGAATTCATCTCCGCATTTGCCCAAGCCGGCGTTAATTGGATTTCCGTCCATCAAGAAGCCTGTGTTCACCTCGATCGCTCGCTCCGTCTAATCGCCTCCCATGGATGCAAACCCGGCGTCGTAATAAACCCCGCCACCCCAGTCCACACTCTCGACGAGGTTCTTCCTCTGGTTCATCATGTCCTTGTGATGAGCGTGAACCCCGGTTTTGGCGGTCAATCTTTTATCCCTTCGTCTCTAAAAAAGATTGAGCTCCTCTCGCAAATCCGCCAATCTCGCGGGTTGAATTTTCGCATTGAAGTAGACGGCGGCGTCCATCACGACACAATCGCAAACATCGTGTGCGCTGGCGCCGAGATCCTCGTGGCGGGCAGCGCCATCTTTGAACACGGAGACCCTCGCGAAAGCGCCAGCCGACTCCTCGAAGCCGCCCGCGCCGCTGTCAAGAACCGGGTTCAAGATCTCTCGTCTGTGGCTGGGGGACCGTGAGGCGGTCATTTCTCTCGAACCTTAAAGAATCCGTTCGGGCGAGCCGGATTTCCTAAGAGTCATGCTTTCCGCTGCGTGAACTCTCTTTCTGGCCATACGACCGTCAAGACTAGCGCCACGCCAATTCCAATCGACACCTCAGCGAACCGATGAAACGCGATTTGCCATGCCGGACCCGCCTCGGCACCAACATCACGATCGCCAGCGTTATAGCGCCAAAAAACGATAGGAGGCTTGATCCGACCGCAGGAGACCGCAAATCAGCCCCAGAAAGAGAGCGCCACATGCGAATACGAGCGCGTGTGGCTCGAAATAGCTCGCCGCTATCGCCCCACCACCGCGCCTAAAGCAGTTCCCACAAAACGCTGCCACGAAACTGCGAGCGCCGCGCCCAGTGAGGACTGTGTAATCACCAAAGTCGTGATCGGCGCCCAGTATGCTTCCGGAAGCCGGAATAGCCGCGCCACCAACAACGAAGCCAGCGCTGCCACTGCGGTCCGCGCCGAGTGCACCAAGACCGGCCATCGCACCCACTCGGATCGTCCGCCACTTTCTTCCGCCTCAGTCCGAGTCGCTATAAGATTAACCACTGTATTTTGTTGCGCTTACTCCTTGGCATACCGCGCGCTGTTCGGCTTCGATCCGCTTAGCCCGTAGAACAATATATAAAGGTAGCAGAGCAGTGGCAGAAAGAATGCGTGATGAATCCCCACATGATCGGCAATTACGCCCTGGATCACGGGCAGGACGGCCCCTCCGACGATGGCCATCGTCAGGATGCCGGATCCACTTCCCGTCAGAGGACCTAGCTCTGCCACCCCCAAGCTGAAGATCGTGGGGAACATAATCGAATTGAACAACCCGACCGAGAGGATGCTCCACATGGCCGTGTGGCCGCCCAGGATCATAGAAGCACTCACCAGCGTTGCAGCACAGATCGCGCACAAACCCAGCAGATTTCCGGGCCTAATCCGCCGGAGAAGTCCTGCGCCCAGAAACCGCCCGATCATGGAACCGGCCCAGTAGAACGAAACAAAACCGGCCGCGGTCTTTGCGGAGAAGCCCGCAATCTCCGGCAAGCCGAAGAAATTCACCAGAAAGCTTCCAATAGAAACTTCCGCACCCACATACGTGAAAATCCCAACCGCGCCCAAGATCAAATTGGGATGCTTCCAGATCGAGTCGTTCACCCCTGCGCGATGCTCTGCGTGCTCAATCTTCGGCAGCCTAAACGTTCCGATCACAACCGCCAGCAGCACCAGTGCAACGCAAATAACCGTGTATGGCATCTTCACCGAAGCCGCTTCCTGCACGCGATACGCATGCAGCGCATGCGGCGACAGTTGGTGCAGCTCTTCCATCGCCATCGGCGCCGTGGCTAAGATCAGCAGCCCGCCGAGTTTCGGGGCGATGGTAGTACCCAATGAATTGAACGCTTGCGTCAGATCGAGGCGGCTGGAGGCCGTTTCCGGTTTGCCCAAAACGACCACATAGGGATTGGCGGATACTTGGAGGCCGGTAATCCCTGCGGCGAGAACCACCAGCGCTGTTAAGAACAGCGGATAAGAAGCTGCGGATGCTGCGGGCACAAACAGGAACGCTCCAAGCGCCATAGTCAGTAAGCCCACGACCATGGTCCTCTGGTAACCGATCCTGTTTACGACTTTCGACCACGGCACCGAGAATAAGAAGTAGGCCGAAAAAAATGCAAACTGCACCAGCATTACTCGCGCGTAACTTAGATCGAATATGGACTTCAGGTGCGGCACCAAAATGTCGTTCAGGCAGGTGAGAAATCCCCACATGAGGAACAGCGTGGTCACGATCGCCAAAGGACGTGAGTAATCTGGGGCTACTGAAGGAACCGCAATGCTCTGCGCCGGACTAGGAGTAGCAGTAATTTCTCGCGTTGCCATGTTCACCTCAGATTCCAAAGATTTTCAGATTCGCAGAATGAATCTCTACTAGGCCACATGACCTTCCGAACTCGTGGTTGTTGCAAGCCATTCGCTACCACCATGTTTCCGCCTGCACTCCGTATGTGAGCCCGCTGGTTCTGTCCTCAAAGGGAATGCCGCCAACTAAACCGCGGAATCCATTCGACCAACTCGCGTAGGTCATAAACAAACGCAGCACTGGGCGGCTGAAGAATTGACGGCCCGCACCGATTTGCGGCGCAATCGTGAATTTACGCAACCAGCCGTTGAATTGCGTGTTGCCGTTTTGCGTGGTAGCAAAGCCTTCCGTATGGTCAAACCCACCTTCTACGGCGAGAGAAAGATACTTGGTGAAAAACATTTCTGGTCGCACGCCGAAGGAAGCCCAGTCATTAAATCGATGGCCGGGCTGTCCATCACGTTTACGCTGGAAAATAAAGATCGGCATGATGGCAAAGCGATCGTTCGGCTGAACGAGCAGGTGTTCCGCGATCAGCAGTCTCTCGGAGCTCTTCATGAAGGGGTCAGGATTATCGATCGACGTGCTGAAATCGCTCGCTGCGCCCTTCCCGTATTGAATGGAAAACGCATGGTAACCGCCGTGCCATTCCAGGCGCTGGTGGCGCAACCCGAATGCATAGCCGTTCGCGGTCGGAATTACTGTGCCGCTCGGCGTGGTACCGCCCTTGGCGTCCGCGAAATCAAACCAGAAAGCATACAACCCGAGAGGACCCTTCAGATCGTAGAACCGAACATCGACATTGCTTTTCGCGTAGTTCCCATTCTGCGTAACAATGTCGGGCCTCGCGCCCGCCAGGTAAGCCACGGACAATTTGCCGATGCGAAGGTTCCAATCCTCAACGCCAGCGCCGTAACCGCTCATGTCCAGGGGATAGAAGTCGTTAATCTCAATGTGTTGCCGGCGGTAATATCGTTCGCCGGCCCAGAATTTGGCATCTGGTTGGCTTTCCAAGATATTGCCGGCGCGGACAAACGCTTCTCGCAGGCGAAACTGATCATTTCCTGTATTGATTGTGTTGCCCGGAAAGTTTGCATAGCTGGCGGAATTAGTGGTGTTTGCCTCAATCATAACTTCCGTTTTCAACCACGCCTTGTCGTCGTTATGTGCAGGGTTTACCCAGTTGTTGACAAAAATGAACTCCCCGTAGGTTTCTGCTTCATTGCCGAGGCGATACTTCGCGTCAGCTCCGGGAGCCTGAAAAGCGACTTGCTGCCCGCCCTCACTGTTGAGACCGTAGCCGGAACGGAAGTACCCATGGAATTCGAAGCCCCCCACTTGCTCCTGCAATTTCGCAATCTTCGTTTCCGCCTCATTCAACAGGTCATACTGCGGCTCCGAAGAAATCTCTCCTTGATACTTTCCATCGACCTGATTTGAATCGCCGAGGGCTGCTTTCTTAGCTTCTTGAGCGGCCAACTCCACTGCTGAAACTGTTCCTTCCGTCGCTTTTTCGTTGGCCTCCTTCTGTTTTTGGATCTGCTGTTCCAGCCCAGCGATCCGCTGCTGCAGATCACGCGTCGTCTGTTCGTACTGCACCCTCAACTGGTCTAGTTGCTTCTGCAGATCATCCGGTTGCTGTGCCGCGGGTTGAGTAATTGTTTGTTGAGCAGTCGTTTGCTGGGCAACGGGTTGTTGAGCTCCAGAGGATTGAGTCCACCACGCGACTAGCGGAACAATCCAGAGCACTCGTTGGAGATAAAATGAGCTGCGCATAAATCCCGTTGGCCACCCACACCGTCAGACTTTTCTCGTCGCGCTCTTGCTCTTTGCAAATTCCTTCACGCTCTGGCGGAACGTTTGTTCGAGACGAACTTCTCCATGGCATTGGCGAACCCTTCCTCCTCGTTTGAGGAAGTGACATAAGTGGCCGATGCTTGAACTTCGGGACTCGCGTTTCCCATGGCGATGCTTACACCGCTCTTCTCAAACATCAGAACGTCATTGGGCATATCTCCGATGGTTGCGATCTCTTCTGCCGGAATATTCAACAGTCTCGACATGGCCAGAACGACCCCGCCTTTGTTCGCCTGCGGATGAGTCACATCGAGGTAGTACGGTTGCGAGCGCGCCGCGGAAATGTGCGTCCCGCCAGCTTGCTGAACATCCTTCTCGCATTGCGCTACGCGGTCGTAGTCGTCGCTGACACCGACAATCTTTGCCACGCGGCTGAGGAGCCCGCTAAATGTCTTGACGACCGTTGGAGGAAATTTTACTGTCCACTCTTCTCGTGCTACGTGGGCTGCGTTGGGGTCGTGCACGAACCATCCGGTGTCGGTGTACAGCCATACG
>Ga0307479_10002227_pt1 | contig 17598 bp, 17 predicted proteins | sample atmos_gasesECM4C_FD_203743 | JGI IMG/M metagenome (GOLD analysis project Ga0307479, IMG submission 203743) | Hardwood forest soil microbial communities from Morgan-Monroe State Forest, Indiana, United States - atmos_gasesECM4C_515 | ecosystem: Environmental > Terrestrial > Soil > Temperate... | reverse complement strand
ATCCAGATGCGCTTCGAATCGATGGAAAAGCCCCGCCCCTCCAGATCCCTGGCCACGGAATCTGAATAATTTGGCTCGAGCAGCACCTCGTCTGGAAGCCATTGCTGATGGAATCGCGGCGCATTAATCGCCGCCTGCGCGTTCATCTCGAGGCGCATCCAGTTCAGCACCGACAGCAGCGTTGCGGAAACAATGCGTGGCCCGCCGGGCGAGCCGGTCACAAAACTCAGCTTCCCGTCGCGCAGCAGAATCGTGGGCGTCATCGAGCTCAGCGGGCGCTTTTCCGGGCCGACCGCGTTGGCCGCAGACTGAAACAAGCCGAACATGTTTGGTGAACCCGGACGCGTCGTGAAATCGTCCATCTCGTTGTTCAACAGGAATCCGTCAGTGGACGTGACACCAGAACCGAAGTTGTCGTTGAGAGTGTAGGTGTTGGCAACGGCATTGCCGGCGGCATCCACCACGGAAAAGTGCGTCGTGTGACCGCCGTGCAAAGTCTCGGCGAGCGCGCGTTCCGCAGCCGCATCGTTCGTCGCCGCTTCGGGCTGACTCGTAACTTGAGGGCAGCCGCCGGATGGAGACACTGGCTTCTCGTACGCCGCGGGATTGCCTGCATGAATCTTCTGGCTGGTGGAGGCCAGCGCTGGATCAACGGTGCGCCGCAGCGCGTCGGCGTAGCAAAGAGAAGTCAACCCGCGGACTGGAATGCTCGCGAAGTCCGGATCGGCAAGATATTCGGCGCGGTCTGCGAATACCCGCCTCATCGCTTCGATCACCCAGTGGACCGACCGGGGGTCGTCCCACGATTTCAGTTCCACAGGTGCGAGGATGTTGAGAGCCTCGATCATCGCCACTCCCCCAGAGCTGGGCGGTGGGCTCGTGATCACTTCCCAGTCATGGCCGTTCACCTTGTACGCAGCCGTCAGCGGCTCGCGGAGCTTCGCCTGGTAGTGGGCAAGATCTTCGAGTGTAATCACACCGCCCTCGCGCTGGATCTCCTTTGCCAAATCGTGCGCCGTCTGCCCGCGATAAAATTCACTCGGTCCATTCCTTGCTATGCGCCTCAGCGTCGCAGCAAGCTCGGGCTGGCGCAAGATGTCGCCCGGCTCATAGAGCGAGCCCCCCTTTAACAAAATGCGCCGGCTTGTGGCGAACCGCCCCAGCACCGAACCTGATTCGCTCAGCAGCTCCGACAATCTTTCGCTTACCGGAAAACCTTTCTCCGCTAGTTGAATTGCGGGAGCCATCACTTCCGGAAGCAGCTTTGTGCCATAGGTCTTCAGCGCGAGAGCGAGTCCGGCAACGGTGCCGGGAACACCGATCGCGCGATAACCGATCACTGAAGCCTCAGGTACGAGCGCGCCGTCCTTGTCGAGATACATGTCGCGCGTCGCGCCCGCCGGAGCCACCTCGCGATAATCCACAAACTTCGCCTGTCCGTTTGCCAGCCGCACCAGCATGAATCCGCCGCCCCCGATGTTCCCCGCTTCAGGCTCCACCACCGCGAGCGCAAATGCGACGGCCACAGCAGCGTCGACGGCGTTCCCACCTTCCTTCAGGATTTCGATCCCGGCCTCGGACGCTAGCTTCTCGTCGCTCACCACCATGCCCTTCGCCGCGCGCACAGGCGCAGCAGGCCAATCGGCGTGGGCACTTTCCGCCAATGCCTTGAACTCGCGCGGCTCCTGTATTTCTGTGGTCTGGGCGGGAAGGGTTAATGGAACAAAAATGAGTAGGGAAGCAATCCAGGTGCTCCGGGTCTGATTTTTCATCGCTCGCCTGACTGTATGAGAATCCTCCGGGTGCGTCAAGCTATGACGTCTAAGCGGGATATTTTTTCCAGCAAATGATGCCCCCGCTAAACTCCACTCAGGAATTAGCAATAATTCAGTTTCCGATTACCTAATTTATTAGGCATATGGTTGATCCTTTAGGGTAGGCAGTTTGAGTCAACGGGCGGAGCCTGGCACCTTAGTTGGCATCCGATGAAGTCAACGCATTCTTTTGAAGACCTCGCTCACTGAATCCCCAATCTGAATGGTTTTGATCGATCCGTCCGGCAACTTGAGGCTGACTCGCTCTGCGTAGAACTTATGGGGAGACAGATCATAATGGTATTGAATCGTGTCCCCGTTTCCAAATTGCTGTTTGGTCAGCCAGTCTTTGTCGTACGTGTTGTGCAGGAGCAATCGCTTCTGTTCGTTCCTATAGCTCTGTTACCTTGTTAGATAACATATGATACCCTTTTTTCATATGAACGCGACGCTTCTATTCACTTTCAGCCTAGCCTCATGGAAAGAGTCTGCCGAGTAGTCAGCCGCCCCCGGTTTCCCGCCCCGTTCTGGTTACTTCCTAACAGCCACTCCCGGGAATTGAAATTCGTCGTAAACCATTCAGAAACATGCATCTAATACTTTCCAATAGCCAACCATCCCGACCTTTTGGTTTCCCATTTTTGACCCTCCCGCCCTCCCCGCAATTCCTCACGCGGCGTAGCCTTACAATATTTGAAGCGCTGATCCGTCTTCAGCTAGAGATGGAAATGGCGCTGAATGCGGATTGGATGAGAGCCGAACAAGACCAGCGCATCTCCGAGGCGGTTGAACGCGAGCGTGGCCGGCTCCGGAACTTCATCCGTAGGCGTGTTAGCGATGAAGCTGACGCGGAAGACATTCTTCAGGAGGTCTTCTACGAGCTCGTCGAAACCTACCGGATGATGAAGCCGGTGGAGCAGGTCGGCGCCTGGCTCTTCCGCGTGGCTCGCAATCGGATCATTGACCTTTTCCGGAAGCGAAAGCCGGAGACCCTCGAAAGCGAAATGGTCGGCACGGCCGCGGAAGCCGAAACGCTGACACTGGAAGACCTGCTGCCATCGGCGGATGCCGGACCGGAAGCGGCTTACGCGCGGACAGTGTTGTTGGAAGAATTGGACGCTGCTTTGGATGAGCTTCCCGAGGAGCAGCGAGAGGTGTTTGTCGCACATGAACTCGAGGGCCGCAGCTTCAAAGAGCTCGCGACGGAGACCGGTGTCAGCGTCAATACGCTGCTCTCCCGCAAGCATTACGCCGTGATTCACCTGCGGGAGCGGCTCGGTGAAATTTACGAAGAGTTCAGAAACGAGCGGAGAAGAAAGTAATGAAAAGAGTGTGGGCATTGAGAGGTTTGAAAATCGTGTTTTTCGTTGTGCTGGTCGCGCTGGCGCTCAGCTTCGTGGTGATGAGTTTATGGAATTGGCTGATGCCGACCCTATTTGGGCTGCGGATGATCACCTTCTGGCAGGCGATGGGCCTGCTGGTGTTGAGCAAGATCCTGCTCGGCGGATTCCGCGGCCGCCCGGGCGGCGGGATGCACTGGCGGCGTCGCATGATGGAGCGCTGGGAGCAGATGACGCCGGAGGAACGCGAGAAATTTCGCCAGGGCATGCGCGGCCGGTGCGGTCCGTTTGAGCCGCCGGCGGCTGCGCCGAAAACATGAGGAGTTTGCGGAGCCCTGCATGGGTTCTGCAAAGTAGGAAGCAATTAAATAGAGGAGTGAACACATGAAAACGAAGGCCACCATCACAGCATCTGCAGCAATTCTTCTGATCGGCGGAGCATTGGTAGCAGCGCGGGCGCACTCGATACATCATGGAATGGGCCTTCACCACGCCCGCGGATTCGATCGCGGCTTGGCTGTGCTCGCTTGGAAGCTCGACCTGACCGATGCGCAACGCGCGCAGGTGAAGACCATGTTCTATTCCGAATGGCCCGCCATGCAACCGTTGCTCCAACAGCTTGCGGCGGAACAGAATCAGATGATCGGGGCAACTTCGAAAGGGACCTTTGATGAAGCGAAAGTAAAAACCATTGCCGATCAACAGTCTCAAGCGATCGCGCAATTGTTGATTGAAAAGGAGCGCTTCATCTCACAGGTGTACAACAACGTTCTGAATCCAGACCAGCGGACCAAAGCGGATGCGATGCGCCAGGAATGGGAGCAGCGCATCAATCAACGCCTGCAAGAACATTCTTCCGCGCCGCCGAGCAGCGCTAAGTAGTCGATTCCGGCAGGCATGCTCGCTGTGGAGAGACGCTCCTTAATCGCTTTTAGTCGGCTGTGAGGCCCACGAGGATGAGCGCGATTAGGCAGCCCAAGAGCAATGCAACGCCGAGCCAGAACCAGATGTTCCGGCGTCGGCGCATCAATGCTGCCGGCGGAACAACTTCAAGCGCATCGACCAGATCGATCTCGACAATCATTCTGCGCGGCTGCGCGCCGCCGTTGGATGGGGCTTGCGTCTCAGGGGTTCGCGGATGGTCGGTGAACTCAAACGGCATGCGTCGATGCTAGCACTCTGGAAATGCTCGCAGCAAGCGGGGTGAAAAGTCAGCAGGCGAGGAGACGAGTGTTGCCTGCGTTAGTTGCGGAAAGCCTCTGCAGCGGCAACGCAAAGGCGGAGTTTTTCGATGGCTTCGTCCACAGTGCGCGTCTTCAAGCCGCAATCGGGATCAACCCAGATCTGATCCCTCGAAAGGATCGTTAGCGCCTGTTCGACGCGCTGGCGGACGGTATCCTCTTTCTCCATCGTGTGCGAGTGCACGTCCACGACGCCGAAGCTGATGTCTTTCGTGAATGGCTGGCCGCGGAAGACCTCGAGCAGGCCGAGTTCATTGTTGGCCATTTCGAGATCGAAATTATCCACAGCGAGTTCGAGCATGCCCGGATAAATCTGCTCGAACGCGCCGTAGCAGGCGTGGGTGATGAAGTAGGCCTCGAGGCCTTTCGTCGTCGCATCCATGGCTTCGATGGCGACAGGCAGTTCTTCTGGCCTCACCGAAAGTGCGGGCTCGTCGATCTGAATAATCTTGCAGCCGGCGACGATCAGAGCCTCTACTTCCTTACGGATCACTCCGGCGAGCGCCATGGCCGTGGCGCGGCGATCCGCATAGTGCTCGTTGAAACTCCAATCCATGATGGTGTAGGCGCCGGTGAGCATTCCCTTGACCGGTTTTTTTGTCAGGCTCTGCGCGTATTTCCACCACTCAACTGTCACCGGCCCTGGCCATTCCACGCCGCCGGTGATGATTGGTTTATGGTAGTAACGGTTGCCGTAGCTGCGAACCAGGCCGCCTTCGGCGAAGCCCGGAAGGCGCTCGGCGAAGTAAGCCACCATATCGCCACGATACATTTCGCCATCCACCAGGACGTCCACACCAAGTTTCTCCTGCGTCTGGATCCAGAATTTCGTGGCTTTGCGCTCGAGCTCGTGCAGATGCTCGGCCGTGATTTTTCCTTTGATGAATTCCGCGCGAGCCTTCGACAGGTAATCGGGCTTGGGGAAACTTCCCACGGAAGTGGTGGGGAACAGGGGAAGCTTCAAGCCGAGGCTCTTGAGTTTTTCACGGCTCATTTCACTGATCCCTTCGGGCCCAGCAGCGCCTCGCGCACTTTGCCGAGCAATTCGAGTTTGGCGAAGGCGCGATCACGCGGAAGATATTCGAGCCCCGATGACGGGCCGAGATATGCGCGGCCGCCGTCAATCTTCGAGAGCATCCGCTCGATTTGCCAGGCGAGCACATCGGGGTCCTCGAGCCGCGTGTTGCGCGAGTCCACCAAACCCAGCCCCAGCGGCTTCGGCGAGCCGGCGGACGCGATCAGGTCTGCGAGTTTCGGATTGTAGGTGCAATCGAGGCCAATGATGTCCGCCGGTAGCTTCACGAGTTTTTCGTATAGCGGAGTGCAGTCGTGAAAATAAAAGTAGAGCGCGATTTCGACTTTGCGGCCGGCTTCTCGAGCCTTGTCGCGCGCGGCGATGAGTGGGGCGAGCGAGTTTTCGAAGATAGTCCAGTCCTCGGGGAATTTGACTGCGGCGGGCTCGTCCACCTGGATCAATTCCGCGCCGTATTCAGCCAGCGCGGCAATTTCGGCGGCCAGCGCCTCGGCGTAAGCCATAGCGCGCGTTTCCAGGGACGCAAAAATTTCCGGCTCGCCATTTGCTGAGTGTTCGGCCAGAGAAAACTTTGCTAGCGTGTACGGGCCAGTGAGGACCGGCTTGATGCAAAGCTTGCCTGCTTTGCTTTTCGGCGTTGCAAGATGGCCGAGGGCGTTGCGCGCAAAGCTGTACTCGTTGACGACGAGCGGGCCGCGGCGCACTGGCTTGCCGGTGAGGACCGGCTGGCGAAAATAACAATTCGTGTCGAAGAATCGATGCAGCCCGCGAATTCTTACGTTTTCGAGTTTTCCCGCTAGATGCGAGATCGGGTCGTACCAACGGACTAGGCCGTCCGTGATGACGTCGAGCCCGGCCTTCATCTGGTCGGCGATGGCGCGGCGGGTCATATCGTGCTCGGCATCGAGGAGATCGGCAGTGGTGCGCTCACCGCGATCCAGCGCCGCGATTGTCTTTCTCAGGACCTGCAATTCGGGCGAATCGCCAATGCGCGGATAGCTGCCCGTGCTTGAGAGATACAGGCCGGGAGCGACGGCGCTCATATTTCGGCCCTCGCTTGCGACTTCTTCAGTCTTGACATGAACTCGTTAAACGCCGGAATTTTTCGCGATTAGAATGGGTGCCTGTCGTTTGTTTTCAATGGCTTACATGCGTTTCTAATATTCGATTCGCGATTAGAAATCCGTTCCGCCCACTCTTTACCAGAACGGATCCCCCACTGTAAGTCAAACCTGCAATGTAGCCAGAATCGGCGCGGGAAGCAAGTAAATGGCATGGAGTGGGGAAAAAGCGAAGTCGGAATTCGATAATTGAAGGGCGAATAAACGGAGGCGCGTGCCGATGTTCGAGTCCGAGAGCGGAGGCGAGCCCGGATGTTCGTTCTATTTCTCAATTTCCTTTCTAAATTGTCTTATCAGGCGCTCGCCCGCGCTGTTAAAGCCTGTCAGCAGACCGCCCCAGACGTGCGAATCGCTCCAAAGGCTCCTTCCACTGACAGGATTGATCACGGTCAAGTAGGCTGCACGCGTAGGCGCGGCCTTGTTGAATGTGGGAATGGAATCCACTTCAACATCTCCGTTGTCATGAACCGTGGCGGTCTGGCCGTCAGCGAGGAGGATGTGACCGCCGTTGTACGGGCTGGCAGAAAGCCGCAGAATCAAGTCCGCTTGCTTAGGGTCGTTTACAATCTTGAATCGCCCCCATTTCTTCAGTTGGGCCAATGCCTTCTGTCCCATGGCCGGGACATCGGTTTGATCCTCGAAGTAAACCGATTTGGCCGATAGAATCTTCGGCGCCAATCCGCGAGGGTTCGTATTCTGGGCTGAAGACGTGACAGAAACCGCCGAGAGAATGACAAATGCCGGTAGGAGGTGAGCTGACGTCCGCATCGGTCCCTCCCAGGATTACGTTGAGCATACACCTACCCTCGGTTACGATTCAATTAAACTGAATTGAAACGCAGGTCTGGTGTGCTGGACCGTGCGGCGCGCGGCTTATTGTTCGGACGTCATTGCGGTGCCACATAGTGTCGCTGTGTCCATGGTGAAAATGGGGTCGAGTTGGACCGCATTCCCCGAAGAGGTGGCGAACGATGAGAAAGGATTGAACTCGATGGTGAGATGCGTGTCGGTGTCGGGGAGGACGTGGAAGAAGCCACCGGAGATTCGATCTGGCGCGATGCGCAGGTTCGTGGTGCCCCCATCGAAGGCCAACGGATGAATGTGGCCATCCGGCGATACCGCGCAGTGGAAGCCGAGCTCGCCGCACGCATTCTGGGCGGGGACAGCCTCAACCGCTGTGGGGTGACCGGGGGCAAGCCGCAAGCGGATTTGGCGGTAGGCACCCGCAGCAATGAGGGCGCCGGCAATTGGGTTCGTTGCGCAGGAGTTTGCCGGGTGGGCCAGCAAATCAATTTGCATGGGTTTGCGCACGATATCCGGGGCGAGTTCTTCCCAGTCGGGTGAGTCTTCACTTGCCACCGCGTTGGGATGCACTTCGATGCCTTGCACGGTGACGAAGACGTGCAGAAGATTAGCGGCCATCGGGCCGTCGGCGGAAGCGGCGGCAGCAGTGAAGCGCACGGAGACGTTGCCCATAACTTTGTTGTTCACGCATGGATTGTTGGTCCCCGTGACTATGCCGGTGGGATTGAAGATGCCGATAATGCAGTAATCCCCGCTGCACCCGGTGAGCGTGAAACACAAGAGAGCTGTCGCGGTCAGTAGTGGTGCGACAGGAGACCGAGTTCGCAAGAATCGGGATAGCTGCGTAAAGGTATCTGGGGGAAACATGCCAATCTCACTGGCAGAAGTATCCTCGTACGTTACCGCGGCGTCAACATTTCGTGGGACGAAGAAAAAGCAAACGCGGAACCACAGATCCCTCCGCTGCACTCGGGACAAGTGAACACTGATGAACACAGGTTAACGGCTAAACCAAAAATCGAAGGCAAAATCCTGATGCGAGTCGTGCAGGGAGATGCTCGTCAATGCGGATCAGATTGCGGGCAGATGGTGCTACTGCGGATCGGGCTGGTCTCCGACGGAGAAGTAGGCGCAATCGGGATGATGGAACACGAGGGCGCTGACGCTTGCTTCGGGATCCATCATCATTCCTTCAGTGAGATGAACGCCGATTTCTTCAGGGCGGAGGAGCATCCAGATGCCGGCCTGGTCTTCGAGGTTGGGGCATGCGGGATAGCCGAAGCTGTAGCGTTTGCCACGATAGTGCGAGGTGAATCGGTCCGCCATGGTCAAATCGGGCGAGTCGGGGAATCCCCAATCTTCGCGGATGCGGCGGTGCAGCCATTCGGCGCAGGCTTCAGCAGATTCGATGGCCAGAGCTTGCAGGCCGTGGGAGTAGAAGTAGCGGCCAGCGACTTTTGCTTCTTCGGCGCGGTGGCGGATGCCGGCGCCGGCTGTGACGACGAACAGTGCCACGTGGTCGCGATCGGCGCCGTTTGGCGGAAGAATGTAGTCACTCAAGCAGAGGCCCCCGAGCACGCTCTGGCGCTGGAAGTGAAACGTGTGCAGAGGCGTGGCGACGCGTGGGGCAAAGAGGGCGATCGAATTGCCGTGGCGCTCGGCCTCGAAGAATTGCCAGACGGCAGAAATTTTCATGAAGCCCGCAGCTTCGCGTTTCACTTCTTCCATGTTGTTGTACAGCTCGATGGCGCGCAGGTCGCGTTCAATGAGCGCTTTTTCGAAATTGCCGCGGAATCCCAGGTGGCGGCCGAAGACCATGTACGGATTCACATAGCTCCAGATCTCATTCAAGTCAGGAATGGCCCGAACTTTCCGTTCAAAATACGCCACACGAGGAATCGGCACGTCGATGCGAACGCGCGGCGAGCGCTCTTCGCCCGAAGTTGCAATGCTCGGCGATGCAGGCTCCTCGATCACGGCGGTCGCCGCGTGCGTGTGCTCCTGCAAGACAGCGTCGCGGTGCGCCGGGTCGCTCAACTGGTTCATCAGGCGCAGGCCGGTCATCGCGTCCTTGGCGTAGCAGACGGCGTTGCTATATTCCGGCGCAATTTTCAGGCGCGTAAATTTGTCGGAGAGCGCCGCGCCACCTACTAACAGCGGCACATGGATTCCCGCTTCGCGCAAATCGGCAGCGGTGATCACCATCTGCTGCGCACTTTTCACAAGCAGGCCGGAAAGTCCGATGGCGTCGGGCTGATGCTGGTGATGCGCGCGGATCAATTCTTCGGGCGGAACCTTGATGCCGAGATTGATCACGTCGTAGCCATTATTTTTCAAGATGATCTCGACGAGGTTCTTGCCAATGTCATGGACATCGCCTTTCACCGTGGCGAGAACAACTTTCGCGCGCTTCTCCGTGTCCGCCTTCTCCATGAATTGTTCGAGGTGACTGACAGCGGCTTTCATCGCTTCGGCTGATTGCAACACTTCGGCAACGATCAATTCGTTGTTGTTGAAGAGGCGGCCCACCTCGGCCATTCCCGCCATCAGCGGGCCGTTGACGACATCGAGCGGCGGAGTGCCCTCGGCGAGTTTTTTGTTGAGGTCGTCCACGAGGCCGTCTTTCGAGCCTTCGAGAATGTAATTCGCCAGACGCTGGTCGAGCGGCAGGTCCGCGGCGACGGCTTTCTTGCGCGTGCCCGCGCCGCGAAAATGCTCGGAAACCGCGGCGATGTGAAATTGGTTGATGGCGGCTTTCTGCTCGCGGGTCTGCGCGCGCCAGTCCAAGGGCGCGCCGCGAAGAAGCGCAGCTTGCGGATGTCCATCCGGAATTTCCGCCGGCGGATAATTGAAGAGCAAGCTCTCCGCCAGCTTGCGCTCGTGCTCGGGGATGGAAGGGTATCGCTCAATGCGTTCAGCGTTGACGATGGCAAGGTCGAGGCCTGCCTTGGTGCAATAGTAAAGAAAAACGGAGTTGACCACCTCGCGCGCTCCGGCGGGCAGACCGAACGACACATTTGAAATTCCCAGCACGGTGCGAACGTGCGGGATGCTCTGCTTCAGCAGGCGGATGCCTTCGATGGTTTCGACGGCGCCGCCGATATAGTTTTCATCGCCGGTGGCGCAGGGGAAAACGAGCGGGTCGAAGATAATATTCTCGACTCGAATGCCATATTTTTCCGTGAGCAGGTGGCGAGAGCGCTCGGCGATTTCGAGCTTTCGCTCGCGCGTGAAGGCTTGGGCTTGCACGGGATCTTCATCAATGCAGCCGACGATGATGGCGGCGCCATAGGAGCGCGCGAGCGGGCAGACGCGCTCGAATTTTTCTTCGCCATCCTCGAGATTGATGGAATTGATGATGCTCTTGCCCTGGCAGTAGGTGAGCGCGAGCTCGATGGCGCGGGCATCGGTGGTATCAATCATCAGCGGGACTTTGATCTTGCGGATCAACTGGTCGTAGAAGGGCGGGATGTCTCGCATCTCGTCGCGGTCGGTGCTTTGCAGGCAGAGGTCCACGATGTGCGCGCCGCTTTTCACCTGGCGCCGTGCGATTTCCGTGGCTTCCTCCCACTGTTCGGCGGCAACGAGATTTTTGAATTGGCGCGAGCCAATCACGTTGGTGCGCTCGCCGACGATGAGGGGCCGCGTGCTCTCTTCGGCTTCGATCATCTCAATGCCGGAGTAAACCGCACGATGTTTCGCCTGAGGCGGACGGCGCGGAGCTTTTCCTTCGACCATCTGGGCGACCGCGCGGACGTGTTCTTCGGTAGTTCCGCAGCAGCCCCCGACCATGTTGAGCCAGCCGCGATCGGCGAAGCGCTCAAGCTGTTCGGCGAGCGTCGTTGGCGTCTCCTGGTAGCGCCCCTCCTCGTTGGGCAGGCCGGCGTTGGGATAGCAGGAAACGAATCGGCTGGTGAGCGATTGCAAAGTGCGAAGGTGATCCGTCATGAACTCGGGGCCGGTGGCGCAGTTCAGGCCGAGGGAGATTAGCTCGGCGTGATCCAGCGAAGCCCACAGCGCTTCGATGCCCTGGCCCGCGAGCATTGTGCCCATCGCTTCAATGGTCGCGGAAATCATCAGTGGGATGGGCTGGCCAAGCTCGCGGCCCAAATCTTGAACCGCCAAAATGCCGGCTTTGATATTGCGCGTGTCCTGGCAGGTTTCGAGCAGCAGGAGATCCGCGCCGCCTTCGATCAGGCCGCGCGCCTGCTCGAGATAATTCTGGTGAAGCTGATCGAAAGTGATGCCGCCAGTGACGCTGATCGCTTTGGTGGTTGGACCCATCGCGCCGGCCACGAACCGTGGCTTGGCAGGCTTGGAGAATTCGTCCGCCGCCTGGCGAGCCAATTCAGCAGCGCGCCGGCTGAGTTCACGGGCGCGTTCTCCCAACTGATACTCGGCCAGCACAATCGGCGTGCTGCCGAAGGAGTTCGTCTCGATGATGTCGGAGCCGGCGATGAGATATTTGCGGTGAATCGAGAGGATCACATCCGGCCGAGTGACCACTAGATACTCGTTACAGCCCTCGAGTTGCGGCCCGCCGAAATCGGCAGCAGTGAGCTGGGCTTGCTGCAGCATGGTGCCCATCGCACCATCCAGGACAAGAATGCGCTCGCGGAGCAGTTCGCGCAGGGCCAGGCCACGTTCGATGAGGTTATTCGTCACTATAAGATTGTCCCATGCTGGGCGATTCAAGCGTAACGCCTCTGCAGAGAACTGCAGCTTTCGGGCATCGGAAGGGCAATTCGAGGTGACGGGCGGAGGAGCAACGCTGCGCTGAGTATTGAAAATGAATCAGACGGCAGCCTACGCGGCTTCCGTGAGAAATTCGACTTTGAACGATGCGGGCACCAGGCCCACTGCAGCGCCGCGCGCCAACAATTCCCGGACCGCGCGACGGCCCTCCTCGCCATAATCGAGCGTCCAGCGGTTGACGTACATGCCGATAAATTTGTCGGCGAGCTGAGGATCCATGTCGCGCGCAAACTGCAAAGCATAATTGAGCGCCGGCTCGCGATGCTCGAGGGCATAGGTGATGCTGTCGCGAATCACGCGCGCCACTTTGCGGCCCATGTCCGGGCCCAGCTGGCGACGGATCGCGTTTGCGCCGAGCGGGAGCGGAAGGCCGGTGGTTTCCTGCCACCACTGGCCGAGGTCCACCACGCGGTGCAAGCCAATCTGAGAGAAAAGCAATTGGCCCTCGTGGATCAGCAGTCCTGCCTCCACTTCCTTGGCCTGGACGGCATCGAGGATTTTGTCGAAGGGCATGGTCACCGTCTCGACATTGGGCTCGAATAGCTTGAGCGCGAGATAGGAGGTGGTCATCTCTCCGGGGATGGCGACCTTGTGGCCAGCCAGCTCAGTTTTTTTGATGGGGTGTGCGGCGACGACGATGGGGCCATAGCCTTCGCCAAAACTCGCGCCGCAATCGAGCAAGACGTACTTATCGGCAACGAAGGAGTAACCATAAAAGCTGAGGGCGGTGATGTCGTAGGTCTCCTGGTGCGCCGCCCGGTTCAGCGTTTCGATGTCGGAGAGGATGTGCGTGAATTTCACGCCGGGCAGGCGGACTTTGCCTGTCGCGAGCGCATAAAACATGAATGCATCGTCACTGTCGGGCGAGTGTGCCAGGCGAAGCTCAGCCGCTTTCGGTGACGCAGCCGGTGTGGACATCGGTAGTCCGTCCTGCGCTCACGCGAATCGCTCGGTCACCGCGCCGGGGCTGGGAAGACGCAGATACGAGTGCCGTCGAACCCGCTGCGGTTGTTGCGTTCTTCGGAGTGAGCGCTGAAAACCTGTGCTCTGATCTAGGAAAGTAGATTAACACAGGCGGCGAGAGGCGTACAGGTCTGGTGTGGGACCAGCTACCCTGTATTTATACGGATAGGGCGGCGGGCGCTGGATTTATTGCACCGTGGAGCGAACTGGGGCGGGTAGAGGCGAGGCGTGATGAGCGACCAGCAGCCAGCCAACCTCGCTGCGAACGAAAATATTTGTGGCCTGGACGGTAGCTTCGTCGAAACCGTCGGCGAAAGCGGTGGTGACGTGCTCGGTGCAGGCCACCCAGCCAACTCCGCCCTCGATGCGGACCCAGATGGAGCTGAGGGCTATGCGAACGCGTTTGGAATTGGCGAAAATGCGCGACCAGCTTCCGCGCACCTCGTCCCAGCCAAGCAGCAGCTCCCAGCCAGGCTGCACGCATTCGACTGCATCGTCGTGCGCCCAGACAGCTTCCATCTCCGCGATGTCGAGCGATTCGAAGGCAGCATAGAAACGCTGATTCGCAGCGCGGACTTCCTCTTCAGGAGTTTGCTTTTGCGGCGCGGTTTGTGTGGACATGGCGAAGTTAGGCGCTAGAGGTTCGATGTTAGAGATTAGAAAGCCAATGCTCCAGACGAAATTCGAATCGGTAGTTGTTTTTCACCGGCCCGCATTTGGCGGCGATTCTGCCGCTCAATTCCTTTGTCGCGCTAGTTCCACGCCGCGGACAGTGGCGACGATCAATGCCATTTTCATGATCTCGCCCGGGAGAAAAGGCAGCAGACCCGAGTAAAACGCATGGGTCCAGCCCAGTCCGGCTCCGATCGCGAGCCAGAAGCATCCGCCGAGGAAAATGATTGTGTCGCCTGCAATGAGTGCGCCGGTAAGACGCAGGCCTGCAAATCGCACAAACCAGATTCCCGCAGTGCGCTCGGCTAGCCAGCCGGTGACAAATGCGGCCGGCGGGTACGCCAATAGGTAGCCGGCCGTCGGTCCGAAGAAACGCGCTGCCCCAGGCGCACCGAACGGCGCAAAAACAGGCAACCCAGCCATTCCCTCGAGAAGGTACAGAACGACGGCGACCGTTCCACGCCTCGAGCCGAGAAGCACGGCGACCAGCAGGATGCCGAATGTCTGGCCGGTGATGGGAACAGGCGTCCACGGAAGCGGAATCGCGATGTGCGCACAGAGCGCCAGCAAAATATTCGCCGCGATGATCCGCGCCGCGTCTGCAGCAATCCCTTCGCCGGAATAGATCCGGTCGGCTAGAACCCTTGATTGAGCCATCCGCGCCCCTTAATGGGAGATGGACTGTCCCGCAACTGAAAATCTCTGGCGGGCATTATACCTGAGGGTGCCTAAGGTTACTCCGTCTTTTCGCCCTCGACGGGCGGGTCATCCGAGGTGGCAACCGCGCCGTGTTTATCGGCGGCGTGAACCCTGCCTTTGGTGTCGAGGAAGAACGAGCGGCGGCCGGTTTTTCCGTAGTCCTCGGGCGCGGCGGCAAGCTCGAAAACTGTCTCGCTTCCGTCCGGCCCGGGCACGATGCGATAACGATACGAATAGCCACGCTGGCTGCCTGCCGCCAGTTGCTCGTTCACCAGAGACGCCTGCTCCGGAGAAATTTGGTCCGGCGGAGCCGGGCCGAGCTGCGCGAGCGATTCGGGCAGCTTGCCCCAGGCGCGCACGTAGGCTTGAACGGCGTCCGCGAGTCCGCGCAGAGTTTGGACGACGGCATCTTCGCGCGCGGCGAAATCCTGCTCTACCCATTGTTTCGAGAGCTGCGGAATGTCGAGAAGCAACAGACCCAGGGAGAGAAGCCGCCATCCGCCCGTCTCGCGGACCAGTCCAAATTCTGTCCCGTGGCTGCCCGTGACTGTGACCGGGATGAAGGCAAGATTTTCACGCACACGTGTATCGCCAAAGCGATATTCAGCCGAGCCACCGCTGGTCTGGCAGCGCAGAACGGTGTGCTGTTGCGGGTCAGCGGAGATGAGCGGCTTACCAGCTTCGTCGCTGAGCGAAAGGCGCTTCATGAAGGCTGCGCGCTGGTCTTCCGGCATTGCGCGGAATGCCGCGGCATTATCGGCGGTAAGATATTTCGCGAAGGTTTCTGCGTTTGCGCGGCAGGCCGCGGCCAGCGCAGCAGAGAGCGCTGCGGCTGGCTCGGAATCGTGGGCCTCCTGCGCGTGCGTGGGCATCGCTGCCACAAGAGCGAGCACACTGGCCGTGAGGAGCGCGGCGAAATTGGTGCGCAGTTTCATGAGGATTCCGATTTGGCCCGCTCGAGGATGGTTGCCAGGTTGCGCGTGAACTGCGACCGCGGCATCACTTCGCGGCAACCGGCGGCTCGCGCTGCTTCCGCCAGCTCCACTTGCATGTGAGAGAGAAAAGCTACGACTGGGACGCCCGGGGCGGCGGCCTGTATGCGCACGATGGCCTCCAGCGGCTTCGAGCGGGCGCTCAAATCCACGATTGCGAGCCTCGTGGCATCGCTTGCAGCTTCGGCGACGAGAGCTTCCGGCGTTGCACAAACGCGCAGCTCGATGCCAAGCTGCTTCGCCGTCTCGAGCATCTTGGCTTGAAAGAAAATATCATCTACCAGCGCTACCACCTGGGCCATCCCGCGAATCTCCTCGCTCTCCGGTGTATCACGCGGACGCAATGCATACAAGCTCTCACCGCGCGCGCAGCTTTCAAATTCCATGCGTGGTAATGTATAAAAGGGCGCTGCGATTCCTTCCTGGGAGGTTTTTATGGCTGCGACTCCGAGCCCGCACACGCTGCCGGGGCTGGCTGTTCTCGAGCAAACGCCAATAATCATTGAAAAAATTATTTGGGCGGCATCCGAAGAGCAAATGAATTGGAAGCCGGCAATGGATCGCTGGTCCATCAGCGAGGTGCTGGCACATCTGGCAGATGTGGAGTCGGTCGGCTTCCGCGAGCGGATTCAGAAGATGCTGGACAAAGACAATCCGTCTCTTGAGGCCTACGATCAAAACGCGGCGTACGCCGCGGGAAAATACGCGGGGGGCAAGCCGCGCGAGAATCTGAAGAAATTCTGCCATGAGCGCGACCGCAGCCTTTCCTGGCTGCGCTACGTTCCGGCGACCATGGTGGCGCGCGCCGGCCAGCACACCGAGTTCGGGCAGATCACCATCGGTCAACTGATGAACGAGTGGGCGTTTCACGACCTCGGTCACATTCGCCAGATCGCAGAGTTGTACCGCTCGCGGACATTCTACCCGTCCATGGGGCCATTTCAGCGCGGCTACACCATCAAGCCCTAGCGCCAGCAGACGAGACCTCAATCATGGAAGCCATGGACCGCCGCATTCTTGAATTGTTCGACCAACTCGAGCGTGATTCGATTGACCTGCACACCTTCCTCGAATTTGTTGGCGGCAATCCATCGGCCGCACGGGAAGCTGTTCTCGACGCGGTTTCAGAAATGGTGAACCAGGGATTGCTTCGCGAGAGCGCGCGGAGCGATTTCTACGAGCGCACAGAAGATGGCCGTCTGGAGGTTGTGAGTCCGCGCGCGATCACGCTTTACATGCGCGAGGGCTGCCATCTGTGCGAAGAGGCCAAAGCCGCCATCCTGCCGCTGGTATCCGAGTTCGGCGCAACACTTCGCGAAGTGGATATTGACGATGAACCCGTCCTCCATGACCGCTACACCAACGATGTCCCGGTAATTTTCCTTGGCTCGAAGATGGTTGCGCAACACAGATTGGACCCAGCGCAATTGCGCCGGCGGCTTCAGCTTCTGAAGAAGTAGTCCTCCGCTTCCCGTTTCGAATATCTTTGGCATCCGAATTTTGGAATTCTCCTAAGAACTCTTCCGAGTATTTTTTCGGCCTTAGAAAACTTTTTGCTCCGTCGCGAATCAAAACCTGAATCGAGCATTCGAAGCCCCTCAGCGGAGGAAGCGCAATGAAAGCGGAAGGCCGGCTGACGCGTTATCGCAAAGTGGTGCTTGAGCTACTTCGTTCGACCGAGGCCCATCCTACCGCCGCGGAAATTTACAGGCTGGTCAGGCGTCGTCGTCCGGGTGTGGCCTACGCGACGATCTACAACTCCTTGAACTGGCTCGAGCAGAATGATTTCATTCGGCGGGTGGATTTCGCCGAGGAAGCGGCGCGCTACGATCCCATCGTCGAACGCCACGATCATCTGATCTGCGATCGCTGTGGCGCGTTGAAGGACGTGTGACTCAAACTGCCCGCGCAGATGCTGGGCCGAGCCGCCCGGGGCGAAGGATTCCGCATCGAGCGGCATCGCACGGAGGTGTTCGGGTTGTGCGGTGAGTGTATCCGGGCAAATGGGGCAACGCAGTAATTTCAAGGCCGTGCGAAGGATTTCTGCGGCGGGCTCTAATCCTCGGGGTTTTCCTCGACGCCTACACTTTCATCTGGCACATCGCCGGGCCGGCCCTTCACGCGGTCATACACGGTGACGTGGCAAGTGGAGCCGAGCGCCTCA
>Ga0307479_10002226_pt1 | contig 17600 bp, 13 predicted proteins | sample atmos_gasesECM4C_FD_203743 | JGI IMG/M metagenome (GOLD analysis project Ga0307479, IMG submission 203743) | Hardwood forest soil microbial communities from Morgan-Monroe State Forest, Indiana, United States - atmos_gasesECM4C_515 | ecosystem: Environmental > Terrestrial > Soil > Temperate... | reverse complement strand
GTGCTAACATTTACTCGCTGCAGCTAGGTGGGGCCGTGGCGCAGTTGGGAGCGCGCCTCGATGGCATCGAGGAGGTCGTGGGTTCGAATCCCATCGGCTCCACCAAAAATCTCATTACTCAATAAGTCATTCGGCGACTGGCGCTGAAGATCGCAAGTGCGCCAAAAAAGCCCTGTGCAGCCGCGTAAGCGACCGCCCGCGCAACACCACCGCTCCAATCGTGCGCGACGCTTCTGCATCCGCGATTCGCACAAAGCGGCAGCCTGATTTCTTCTCCACCGCCATCTCCGGAACAATCGAAACTCCCATTCCTGCTCCCACCATGCTCAATATGCTGCTGAACTGCCCACTCTCAAAAACAATCTGCGGGTTCAGCCGCGCCCGGTCGCAAGCGGCCACCGCGGTATCGCGAAAACAGTGGCCATCGCGCAGCAAAAGAAAGGGCTCCACACGAAGCTCCTTCAGCGCAAGGGAAGCCCGCTTCGCGTACTTATGCTGCTTGGGCAGCGCCGCAAACAAATGCTCGGTCAGCAACGGGAACGTCTCGAACTCGTGCCCGCGAATTGGCAACGCGAGAATCGCCACGTCCACCAGGCTCGCGCGCAGCCGCTCCAGCAAGACCGGCGTGATTTCTTCCACCACCGTCACCCGCGCCTGCGGAAAACGCCGCGACAAAAATGCCAGTTGCGTTGGCAAAAAATACGGCGCAATCGTGGGAATCACGCCAACGCAAATCGCCCCACCGATCGAGTCCTTTTGCTCTACCACGTCTCCGCGCGCGGCCTCAAGTTCCCGAAGAACCGCTCGCGCCCGCGGTAAAAACGTCTTGCCCAGGTCCGTAAGCCGCACAGAACGCCCAAGCCGGTCAAACAGCCGCGCCCCCAGTTCGTCCTCCAGTTTAAGAATTTGCTGCGACAACGATGGCTGCGAAACGTGCGACTGCTCCGCCGCCCGGCTAAACGATCCGCTATCCGCCACCGCGCAAAAATATCGAAGTTGATGCAGTTCCACGGCTCCCACCTATAGGCAATGCCTATTCCTTTTATCTAATCTATATATTGGCAGTATACCTGCCCCGCCGCTTACATTGTTAACCGGGGCGCGTAAGCACCCCGAACCTAGGAGGATGGATGCCTGAAGAAAAAAAGAACATCATGACCACCGACGCCGGCCGCCCGGTCGGCGACAACCAGAATTCCCTCACCGTTGGCCCGCGCGGCCCCGTCGTTTTCGAGGATTTCCTACTCTTCGAAAAAATGGCCCATTTCAATCGCGAACGCATTCCCGAACGCGTCGTCCACGCAAAAGGCTCTGGGGCCCACGGCTATTTTGTTTGCACCAACCCTGACATGCCCAAATTCACCACCGCCAAGCTGTTCAACTCCGTCGGCAAAAAGACCCCCACCTTTATCCGCTTCTCCACCGTCGGCGGCGAAAAGGGCTCCGCCGACACCGAGCGCGACCCTCGCGGCTTCGCCCTAAAGTTCTACACCGAAGAAGGCAACTGGGACATGACCGGCAACAACACCCCTGTCTTCTTCATCCGCGATCCTCTAAAGTTCGGCGATTTCATTCACACGCAAAAGCGCGATCCCGAAACCAATCTCAAATCCCCCACCATGATGTGGGATTTCTGGTCGCTCTCTCCTGAATCCCTCCATCAAGTCACCATTCTCTTCTCCGATCGCGGCACTCCCGACGGCTATCGCCACATGGACGGCTTCAGCAGCCACACCTACAGCCTCATCAACGACAAAAATGAGCTCTTCTATGTGAAGTGGCATTTCAAAAACAAGCAGGGCATCAAGAATTTCACTCGCGAATCCGCCGACGATATGCGCGGCAAGGATCCCGATTACGCCCAGCGTGATCTCTTCAACGCTATCAAGGAAGGCAACTACCCCAAGTGGCGCGTCGCCGTCCAGATCATGCCGGAAAAGCAAGCCGACACATATCACCTCAATCCCTTTGACCTAACCAAGGTCTGGCCGCACAAAGATTACCCCCTCATCGAAGTCGGCGAACTCGTGCTCGACCGCAATCCCGAAAACTATTTCGCGGAAGTGGAGCAAGCCGCCTTCGAACCGCGCAACATTGTCCCCGGCATGGGGTTCTCGCCCGACAAAATGCTGCAAGCCCGACTGATTTCTTACCCCGACGCGCACCGCTACCGCCTCGGGGTCAACTACGACGGCCTGCCCATCAACAAGCCGCAATGTCCGGTGCACACCTACAATCGCGATGGCGCCATGCGCTTCGACGGCAATCACGGCGCGCAACCCAACTACGAACCCAACAGCTTCGGCGGCCCCAAAGAATCTGCGCAATACCGCGAGCGGCCCAAGGAAGTCGCCGGCACAGTCGACCGCCACAATCACCGGCTCGACTCCGATTACTACACGCAACCCGGCAATCTGTTTCGCCTGATGGCCGCCGACGCCAAAGCGCGCCTCATCGGCAACATCGTCGCCAGCATGAGCAGCATCCCGCCCCGCATCCAGGAGCTGCAAATCCAGCACTTCTACAAAGCCGATCCCGCCTACGGCACCGGAGTAGCCAAGGGCCTAGGCCTAAAAATCGACGCAATCATCGCGCGCAAGCAGCAAGCCACCGCCGCCGACTAACGTCCGTTCGCGTAGGGGCGCAGCACTGCTGCGCCCCATCTCGGCGCGACTTATTCCTATCTCGCGAACCGCTGTTTTCTGTAGTCCTCTGCGCGATACATTTTTCCTCTTCGCACTTTCTTAATCTTTGTCCCCTGGCACCCACCACCAATTTCTGTAAAATGACACCCCTATGCCCAAACTTACTTTTCTCGGCGCCGCTGGCACCGTAACCGGATCCAAATATCTAGTCGAAGCCGCAGGCAAACGCCTCCTAGTCGATTGCGGCATCTTCCAAGGCACTCCCGAGCTGAGCGACCGCAACTACAAACCTCTTCCCACCGATCCCAAAACCATCGACTACGCCGTCCTCACCCACGCCCATCTCGATCACACCGGCTTACTTCCGCGCCTGGTCCGCGACGGCTACCGCGCCACCATCTTCGCCAATCCCGCCACCATCGAGCTGACTACACTCCTCCTCAAAGACTCCGCGCACCTGCAGGAAGAAGACGCCCAGCATGCCAAAGAACATCCGGGCAATAAGCATTCCGATCACGACCCGCTTTACACCTCCGCAGACATCGATCCCGTTTTGCGCGCCCTAAAACCCATGCCCCGCAGCGGCGGCTTCGACATCAGCCCCGAATTTCACATTGACTCCTACGACGCCGGCCACATTCTCGGCTCCTCCAGCCTGGTCCTCACCATCAACGAAAGTGGCAAGAAAACCGTCGTCATCTTCTCCGGCGATATCGGCCGTTACGACCAACCCATCCTCAACGATCCGACCACGCCGCCGGTGAACGCCGACGTGCTCCTCTGCGAATCCACCTACGGCGATCGCGATCACGAGCCAGGCGACCCCGCCGAATTGCTCGCCGCCATCGTAAATCGCGTAGCCAAGCGCGGCGGCGTCATAGTCATTCCCGCCTTCGCCATCGGCCGCACGCAAACCTTCATGTATTACCTGCGCCAGCTCGAAGACCAGCAGCGCATCCCGCGCCTCCCTGTATATATCGACAGCCCCATGGCCCTGAGCGCCACCGACCTATATCTGAAACACACCGAAGATCACGACCTCGATTACAACCGCGAAGATGCCGGCGGCAAAGGCGACCCGCTCGACGTCCACCAGTTTCATCTCACCCGCACTACAGAAGAATCCAAGCAAATCAACAACGTGAAGACGCCCTGCATCATCGTCTCCGCAAGTGGCATGGTCACCGGCGGTCGCGTAATGCATCATCTCGCGCAGCGCCTTCCCGACCCGCGCAATGCCGTCATCCTCGCTGGCTTTCAAGCCCAGGGCACCCGCGGCCGCGCGCTACAAGAAGGCGCGAAGACCATCCATCTCTTCGGCCAAGAAGTTCCCGTCAACGCAGAAATCGTCGAACTCGGCCAATTCTCCGCCCACGCCGGCAAAAGTGAACTCCTCCGCTGGCTAACCGCCCTCCCCGCCCCGCCAAAACAAACCTACCTGACCCACGGCGAACCCGCCGCCGCCCAATCCCTCCAATCCGCGATCCGCGACAAACTCAAATGGAACGTCTCCGTCGCCCGCTACCTCGACACCGTCCCCCTTGGCTAACCAACGCGTATAGGGAATTGAGTGTCATCCTGAGGGCATCCGATGAGGATGCCCGAAGGACCTCAACGTAAACATCCATACACACCTCTCCGTGATCACGGCGGCCAACTGCCATACTCCGCCCCCCAATTTCACCCCTCACCGCCCCAAAAAATCTCTGCCCTTTCAGGAAACTTATTCCCCCCTCGCCTCGTCTATACAGGCAAGACCACTCGCGGGGTAGGGGGCTAACCACCACAGGGCAACCGACCGTCAGTTCCCTACCCCAAAATTTCTTCCACTGTATTTACAATCACTTACGATGCCGCACGTGCTGGTAAAAGGTGGGAAATTTAGGCAAGTTTAATGTAGGAGAGCGATCTCCCACCCAGGCGACCTATCGAGCAAACGTAGGACAATCCTTGAAGGCAGTTCTGGATTCGTGGCCCTTCAACAAACTCTGCGCGTCTTGGCGATTTAGAAAGAGAACCGACTGGCTATGATACGACCCTCCGTTCAGCGCCTGATCTTCAAGGCAAAGAAAAATGCCCGCATCGGTTCGTTCCAGGACACCAAGGCGAAAACGCCATCCACCATCCTCCAATTCCAGCACGGCTTCCTTCTCAGTTACTTTCCGCGCAACGAAGCCGTAGTCCCCGAACGTATATCTTCCCTTCGTTCGTCGCGGGCCAATCGAGGACGGAAACGACGTAACATCCAGCTTTTCTGCGACAAACTGCGCCAGATGCTCCTTGGGATAGAGCGAACTGTCATCACCAATGGCAGCCGGAGCGAAGCTTAGTATCAGCGCCGTTACGAATGAAAGAATACGCATGGCGAATCTAGCCTCTCGGTGCGTGCCGTTTGACACTTTTCTACTCCGCCAATACTAAACGATCCTTGAGATCAAAGCATCCGCCGATGGTCGTCTGCACACCGATTGACTTACTTGCTGGCTGAACCTAAGATGCGCGCTAAATGTGACCACCTTCGCTCCTTTTGGCCACAAAGAAAGCCGTGACGAATGGACTCCGAGCGCCGTCAGGCTCCACGCTACCCATTCATCGCAGAGGCAGTAGTAACTGAGATTTCGTCCGACACAAAGCTCGTCGCCAAGACCGGCGACCTGAGTATTGGCGGATGCTTCCTCGACATGCTGAATCCCACACCGCAAGGTACGGAAGTTCGCGTCCGCATCTCCCACGAAGGCGCCACATTCACGGCCCTCGGCAGAGTCGCATTTATCCTGCCCAATATGGGCATGGGAGTCACATTCACACGCATCGAGCAGGACCAGCAAGCCATCTTGCAAAAATGGATCTCAAACCTGAGCCGCGCCGAATAGACCGTCTATACCGACAAGACCACTCGCGGAATAGGGGTCAACCACCACAGGGATGCAGCTGGCCGTCGGTCCAGCTTGACGGTAGCGGGACAGTCCGTTGCAAACTATACCTTCGACAATGCCAATCGCCTGACGCAGATCGTGCAAGGGAGCACTACGGTTTCCTTCAGCTATGACAATGCCAATCGGCGGACCACATTGACGCTGCCCAACGGAATCACCACCAGCTACAGCTACGATAACGCGTCGCAGTTGGCCGGGCTGGCCTACGCTAAGGGCTCGAACACGAGAGCAACATCCTTGGCGGGCACATCGAATACGAAAAGGAATTGGCACGCGAGGATCGCACGGGCAAGCCAAAGGGGTTCAAATGAACCCAGTAAAGGAGCTACGAGACCTCGCGCCGGGCGACGGCTATTCCTTAACAACCCCCCCGCCAAGACAAACCTTTTTGTATGTGAACCTCGCCTCCAGTTTGTCGCGTTCCTTTTCGGCCTGCGCTCTCGTTGTGAAAAGCCGCGATAGGTGAATAATTCCCCGTTGCGCTGCTCGTACACAACCCATCGGCCTTTCCGTAGGAGAGACTCAGGTAAAGACCTTAATGAAGATGCAGGTTTTACCCCTGTTGCCGAGAATTTCATTTCCACATAGGATTAACGCCTGCAACGCAAATACAATGAGAAAGGTACATACATTTCAGCAGAACGAGCAGGCAAGTTTTAAGCAGGGTCGGTTTCTTCGCCGTTTCCATCCCATCCCAAGGACAGAATGAATCAATGAGAATCCAAAAAGGAGACCGATGGCACTGCATGAACGATGCCTGCGGTGGCGAAATCATGGTGCTGGCATCGAGCCAATTGGAAGGTCAAAACCCACGCTGCTCGTGCGGCAGTGTTATGAAGAAGCACTACGACAAGCCAACGTGGAATCACGATGATACTGGAGCACTTCAGCGTCTGGCGGGAAGAATGGATCGGAGAGATGAAAAATAGAAGAAGGTGCGATGAACCCAAATACTAAGACGGTCTCAATGGAGCGACTAAGCTCCTTCCGGCGTTTCATAATTTTGCTAATGATAGTATTCGGATTACTCGGTGGCTTTCTTCTCTATAACTCCATCTTCAGTCTAGGCATCATCCGACGATGGGAGCTTTTGGGAGGCGCAGTCCTCTTTTCCTCAGCTTTAGCCTTCGCTTGTTACTTCTTGGATTAGTGCGGACTCCCAACTTACTTAGTGCGGCGTCCATAGTCATACGTAAGTAGTTCTACAGTTGAGCGTGACGAATCGGGACGGGTGGCGGACCCTTTGATTCGTAAGGGTCCGGGTTTAGAGCTAACTTCAAGCACGAGTGTCACGCGCGGACTCTTCGCTTTGGCTCGTCGCCGTTCGATGCTCCTAATAGCCGTTCACCTCCGAATTTCGACCATTCGCTGCGTTTTACTTTACTTCTAGAATAAGGCCGCGCTACCCTTCCTCATGGTCGCCCCTGTCCAAACCCAAATCTCGAAGCTCCGGCCCCGCCGCACCGCGCCGCCGCTCCCCTACTACTCGCTACCCACCACTCACTACCCACTTCCCCCATCATTGCCGTCGTCTGCTCCACGTAACGCCCATATCCCTTCTGCTCTCAGCAGCTTCCGCATACTTCCCGTCGCCACGGGGGTGTGGCGTACCCAGCCCAAAATCCACTCTGTGTTCTCCGTGTCTCTGTGGCAAATCCCATGTTTTCAGAAACTTGGAGCCTCTTTGTCGGCTCTTTGCGCCCTTTTCTGCACTCGTTTCCTTTGTTTTCAACAGCTTGGAGCCTCTTTTGCCAAAACACCCGGGGTGGGGGATCCTTCCGTCTACGGACTCATCCGCACGCGTCAATCCTCGAACGCCGAACTTCCAACCTCTAACCTCAGTGTTTGCAACAGATCCAGAACTGCCCTCCTGCAACCTCTTTATTTGCTGCAGATCCGAGAAACCGGGGGTGGGGGGGTGATTGTGGTTAACTTCTCGCGGCCAAACCGCGCAGCCACTTCCGCGCGCTATAATCCTCACCCCAACTCCACTTATAGGAGCTTTCCGAATGAGAGCTTGTTTTCTTGCACTGGCATCCTTGCTCGTCGCGTCCGTCGCCGCTGCACAAAACTCCGCACTGGACGCCAGGGTCGAACAGGAACTGCCTTCCCTGGTTTCCACGTACAAAGCGCTGCACGCCGCTCCGGAGCTTTCCCATCACGAGGATAAGACTTCAGCGCTGCTCGCTGCCCAATTGCGCAGCTTCGGTTACGACGCCACCGAGCACGTCGGCAAATATCCCAAGCCGGAATGGCAAGGCCACGGCATCGTCGCCGTCCTGAAAAACGGCGCAGGCCCCACCGTGCTGGTGCGCGCCGATATGGACGCGCTGCCCGTCGAAGAGCAAACCGGCTTGCCCTACGCCAGCCACGTGCACACCAAGAACGATGCCGGCGCCGACGTCGGCGTCATGCACGCTTGCGGGCACGACATTCACGTCACCACGCTGATCGGCACCGCGAAGCTGCTCTCCGCCATGAAAGATCAGTGGCACGGCACGCTCGTGCTCATCGGCCAGCCCTCGGAAGAAACCATCGACGGCGCCCGCGCCATGCTCGCCGACGGCCTCTACTCGCGCATCCCCAGGCCCGATTATGCGCTCGCCCTGCACGACAGCTCCGAACTCCAAACCGGCAAAATCTCCTACACGCCGGGCTACTCGCTCGCCAGTTCCACCGCTGTCGAGGTGACCATTCGCGGCCGTGGCGCGCACGGTTCACGCCCCGAAGTGAGCAAAGATCCCATCGTGCTCGCCGCGGAATTCATCATGGCTATCCAAACCATTGTCAGCCGCGAAAATTCGCCCTTCGATCCCGCTGTGATAACCGTCGGCTCCATTCACGGCGGCACCAAGGGCAACATCATCCCTGATGATGTGCATCTGCAGCTCACCGTGCGCACCTACAAAGAGGAAGTGCGCCAGCGCATCCTCGCTTCACTCGACCGCATCGCCAAAGGCGTCGCCCTCGCCGGCGGCGTCCCCGAAGATCGCGCCCCCATCGTAAAAGCCAGCGAAACCGAAGTAACTCCCGCAACGTACAACGATCCCGCGTTGACCGCGCGCGAAGCTGCCGCGCTGCGCAAAGGCCTCGGTCCTGAAAACGTACTCGAAGACAAGCCCGTAATGGGCAGCGAAGATTTCGGCCTCTTCGGCCTGGAAGGCCACCAAATTCCCACGCTCATGCTGCGGGTCGGTGCCATCGACGCCGACCGCATCGCCAACAGCCAAAAGACCGGCGTGCCGCTGCCCTCATTGCACTCAGCCCTGTTCTGGCCCGTGCCCGAGCCCACCATCCGCACCGGAGTGAAAGCCATGACCCTGGCCGTAATGGAATTGATGAAGAAATAGGAGGTTTACGCGTGAAGCTTGGCGAGCCGCGCTTCCCCAGCCGCCAGCGTCGATTCTTTTTTGCAGAAAGTGAAGCGCACTTGATTCGCCCCGTCGCGAGCATCATTGTAGAAACTGGAACCAGGAACGGAGGCGACGCCGATTTCTTCAACCAGATATTTCGCGAACGCAACATCCTTCGTTGCCGCCGCAAAACGAACCGGGTCCGGATCGGGAAAGCGCGAAATATCGGTCATGATGTAGTACGCGCCGCGCGGCTTGAAAACCGTGAAGCCGGCTCGCTCGAGAATTTTCAGCAACCGCGCGCGCTTCTCGGCGTAATTGGCGGCAAGTTTGTCGTAGTAACTCTGCGGCGAGCGCAGCGCTATGGCTCCTGCCTGCTGCAGCGGAGCCGCAGCGCCGACAGTGAGAAAATCGTGCACCTTGCGAATCGCAGCCGTAGGTTCCGGCGGGGCGATAGCCCAGCCGACGCGCCACCCGGTGACGCTATAGGTCTTGGACATGCCGTTGATCACGATGGTGCGCTCGCGCATCCCATCGATGCGCGCCATGGAAATGTGCTCCGCGCCGTCGTACAAAATGTGCTCGTAAATTTCGTCGGTGATGCAAAAGGCATTCCAGCGCACGCAAAGATCGCGGATGAATTCGAGTTCCAAGCGCGTAAACACTTTGCCGGTCGGATTGTTCGGCGTGTTGAGAATAATCGCTTTCGTGTTCGGCCCAAACGCCGCGGCCAGTTCGTTTTCGTCGTACGACCAAAACGAATTGTCGTCGACCGGAGGGCGCATCTTGACGAAGCGCGGCGTGGCGCCGCTCAGAATCGCGTCGGGACCGTAATTCTCGTAGAAAGGCTCGAACACCACGATTTCGTCGCCGGGGTTGATGATGGCCATCATCGCGGCCATCATCGCTTCCGTGGAGCCGCAGCAAATGGTGATTTCGCGCTCGGGATCGACGCGCACCCCTTGCGTGCGCTCGAGTTTTTCGACAATGGCGTCGCGCAGCGGTTTCGCGCCCCAGGTGATGGCGTACTGATTGATGTCGTCAGAAATGGCCTGCCGCGCCGCTTCCTTTATTTCCGCCGGCGCGGGGAAATCGGGAAAGCCTTGCGAAAGGTTCACGGCGTTGTGCTTCAGCGCCAAGCGCGTCATTTCGCGAATCACTGACTCGGTGAACTGTTCCGCTTTCGCGGAGAGCATGCGCCGCGCCATTTGCGTCATCGTGGATTCATTCATAGTTGGAGCCTAGAGTTTAGAGTCGCACGGAGAAAAAGCAAAGCGAAAGAAGGAAGGAGAAAGACAACGCGGAGACGCGAAGAACGCGGAGGTTTCGCAGAGCAGAACTGCGCTTCCCACAAAAGTCCATCAGCGGCTGTGGCCGGCGGAGGTGGTTGCTACAGCGACGGACGGTGCGGGAACTGTAGAGCCGTAGATCCTGCGGTAGACTTCGGCGTTGCGCAAAACGATTTGCACGTAGTCGCGCGTTTCGGTGAATGGAATCGATTCCACGAGTTCGGGAATCTCGTCGTAGTTGCGTTCCGAACGCCAAAGCGCGATGCGATCTTCCCCGGCGTTGAAAGCGGCCAGCGCATATTCCGGAGCGCCCAGGCTGCGCAGCAATCCGGCGACATACACCATGCCGACCTCTAAGTTGAAGTCGGGCTGATACAAACTGGTCTTGGTGTATCGCACTCGCAACTGCCGTGCCATCAGCCTTCCAGTTTGCGGAAGCACCTGCATCAGGCCGACCGCATTCTTGGGCGAGACCGCGTCGGCCTGGAATGTGGATTCCTGGCGAATCAGTCCCGCAGCCAGCATGGGGTCGAATGAATTTTTCGCCGCTTCGCGCCGCAGCGCCGGCTCGTACGGCAGCGGGTACAGCGTTTTCCATACAATCAGCGGAACGTCGGAGAATTTCCGCGCATCGAAATTTGGCACAATCAAACGGCCATACGCCATGCCCGCGGCGAAATGCCCCTGATCGAATGCAGCCTGCGCGGCTTCAAAGAGAAGACGCGGGGAGCCTGCCCCAAAATACGCGGACTTCAGCTCCAACTCCGCCGCGGAATCGAACGCGATGCTGCGCAAAGCTTGCGCTCGCGTCCAGCGGTCCATGGCGGCGGACGCAATCGGCTCGTCAAAAGGACGCAACGGAGGAGGCGGCGGAATCTGTGCAAGAAATTCCGGCGGATCTTCGTCGCCCTGGCCGAGTTTTTCCAGGCGCAGTGCGGCGTGCTGGCCAAAATATGTTTCCGGGTAGCGTTCCGACGCCATGCGGTAGTAGCTGCGCGCGTGCGCGGTACTCCCACCGCGCTCCGCATCGCGCCCCAGCCAGTAGAACCCATTGGGCGCGTTGGAAGAGACCGGATACTTGCGTAGAAATGCGATGAATTTGTCGTCGGCGTCCGGCTGGCGATTCAAGTAGGCAACCCAGGCGACACGCCACTCGCAATTGTAAGAGTTTCTTCCCGAAGGAAAACTATCCAGAACGCGCTGGTACCAGGCCGCGGCCTTGTCGCGATTCAGATCGACCCAAAAATAATTTCCCGCGGCCATCAAAGCATCTTCGGTCCACTTGCTGGCCGGATATTTTTGAGCGAGTTGCTCGATCACTGAGAGCATCTCATTTTCTTTTTTGTCGGTCCGATAGATTTGCGAAAGCGCGTAAAGCCGCTGGGCGTCCACGTCGAAATCGGGCAAGTTCAGCGAAGCAACCAACGACGACGGCCCTTTCAACTGCACGCGGGCTTCCGCGATGCGAAGCTGCGCGAGTTGGCGGTGCGGATTTGCGGGCTCGTGGAGCATGCCTTGCAGTTTTTCAAATTCGGAGCGCGCTTCTTTCCATTTGCGCGCATCGAAAAATGCCTGCGCACGCTGCTCCTGCAACTCGACTCCAGGATACGGATATTCCTTGCCCAAGGCTTTGGTGAGCTGCGGCAGCGCTGTCGCCGCAACCTTGGATTCATCCGACAACGGATACTTGTAGAAAATCGTCTGGTAGTCTTTGGTGGCGCGGGCGGTCTGGCGAGCGGCTCTGTAGGCTTGCGCGCGATCCAGAAGCAGTGGAGTTTTTGACGATGTTGGTGCATAAGCCTCGAGAGCTTCCACGGCAAGCTGGGGCTTACCCACTTCGATGGCGACCGTAGCAAGGGCGTCGAGGAGTTGCTCTTTCATGGCGGTGCCGGGGTGCTCGCGCTGGATAGTTTCCAAATTAGCGAGAGCCTCGGCGTTGCGCTTCAGAAGGTGTTGCGTCTGCGCGGTCCAAAACAGAACGTATTCCTCAAGCAGCGCGTCAGGTTTTGCTTTGACAAGCCAGGCGAGCGACTGCGGGGCATGATTCTTGTTGAAGTCGTCGTAGCCGAGCGCGAGTGCGGCGCGCGCGCCCCAAACATTAGCCGCATTTTTTTTGGAAAAATCCGCGAGCTTGTCGTAGGCGCCGGGCGTGGCGTTGCGCAGCGCGCGGGCCAAAGACGATAGCTCTCGCTGCATGGCCTCATCATCAGGCGAAGGAGAGGTCAGATCTGGCTGGGCAGTATCGGTGACACAGCCCACACGGCAGGGCGCAGGCTTGGGTTTGTTGGATTTTTTCTTGCGCTTGGTTTGACTCAGCGCGTCCGAACCGGCAAGGAGCAACGACAAGACCGCCGCTGCGGCCACAAAGCGCCTGAACAGAACAAACCTAGTGTTGGCGCATGGGACTAGCGTAGGGATATTCGCCGAGGGCGTGGGCGTCGCCCTCGGCCAGAATTTCCACCAGCCAGCGATAAAAGTAATCCACTGGGTGGTCCATGATGGGCTTAAAACGCCGGTCGTACTCTCGATGAGCTTTTTCAATGTCATCACGTAATCGGATGCAGAGATCTTTATTTTCGCGGCCTAGCCGCACCTGCTCCGGACGAAGCATTTTAATATCTTGCATGGAAACTTTGGCCACGCGATTTGCGCGGCGGTGCAGTTCCTGCTCTTCCGGGGAGAGGCGGTTGACGTCGAATTCGTCTCCATAGCCAGGGTCGACCACGCTGGGAGGCGAAATCTCCTCCTCATAAGCTTGACTCGGAGCGGGCTCTACATGCAACTCCGGCATGGGCGGAGCCGGGGCTTGCACCGGCGCCGGGCGGCGCGCCTGGGGAGACGCAGGTTCGCCGGCCATGGTGCTGGCCATGCGGGCCATTTCGGCCTCAAAAGGGGAGCGCGGGCTGCCCTGCACGGCGGAGGAAACGAATCGGGACATGACGTCCAAAGCAGCGGAGATGGAGGCGGCTGCCGTTTGCGCGCGGAGCATGGAGGGCAGCGCATTGGTGGGCCTGCTGCTGGCGCAAGCGGAGACCACATCGGAGACGGCTTGATGAAGCTCCTCGGAGGTACGCTGAATGCGCTCAAGGCTTTCGCGGAGCGCGCGAGAGACGGCCTGGTCAACGGCGCTGGGCGGGTTGGGGTCGTGTGGCATGCGGGTATTGACGGGTTTTCGCGTGAAATCGCCCGTTTTGTCATTCTGGAAGGTAGGTGGGTGGGAGTCAACCACCCGCGCGTACTGCTGTGCCCAGAAGTACAGTTGTGAGCTGTTCGCACGGCTCTGAAAACCCGGCGACATGGAGGCGTGGCTGTCGGTCCACAACACCGTACACGCCACGAAGCGGACTTCTGGACGGCTTGCAGAATTGTGGCGAAGTGTCGCGCGAGCGCGCCCAATTCATCGACGCCGGGGGAATCTCCATTTCGGCGGCCGGGTGTCACCGTAATTCAATCACCTAAGGGTCACCCGGAAGATTCCCTTTGACAATGTCGATCAACTGTCCTATTGTCCTATGACAGTGAGCCGTTCATGATCTTCCAGATCAATTTCAAGTCCGGCATGCCCATCTACCTCCAGTTGGTGGATCAGATCAAGGCCGCCGCCGCATCGGGCGCGCTGCGGCCCGGCGAGGCGCTCCCCTCCATCCGTCCGCTGGCGGAGGAACTTCGCGTCAACCGCAACACGATCGCCAAGGCCTATTCCGAACTGGAAGGCCTGGGCGTGATCGAGACGCTGCCGGGACGGGGCTGTTTTCTGATAGAGAATCACTCCGGTTTGCGGAAAGAAGTCCGGCGCAAGCTGCTGATCGAGGAGATCGACCGGGCCGTCGTGCAAGCACACCATTTGCAGGTGCCTGGGCCGGAGTTCCTCGAACTGATTCATGAACGAATGCAGGTGCTCGACGCCAAACGGCGCGCCAACGAAGACCATAAGGAGGATTGAGCAGCCATGGACTCTCCCACTCCCGTCATCCAAATCGAAAATCTCGCCTACGCTTACGGACGCACGGAGGCCGTTCACGACTTGAGCTTGAAGGTGCAGCCCGGGCGATGCTACGGACTTTTCGGCCGCAACGGCGCGGGCAAAACCACGACGATGAAGTGTCTGCTCAATCTGCTCCGTCCGCAGCGCGGGCAGGTGCGCGTGTTCGGCCTCGATCCCGCCCAGGCCGAAGTCGCCGTGAAGGGCCGGCTGGCTTATGTGCCGGACCAAGTGGTGTTTTATCCGTGGATGAGCGTTCGCGAGACGCTCGACTACCTGGCGTCATTTCGGAAGCGCTGGAACCGGAAGACTGAGCGGGAGTTGCTCGAGCGTTTCCGGCTCGATCCGGCCCAGCGCACCGACGGTCTCTCAAAAGGTCAGCGAACGCAAGTGGCGTTGATCGCAGCGATCTGCCCGGAAACGGACCTGCTGGTGCTCGACGAACCGACGTCGGGCCTGGACCCCATCGTCCGCCGTGAGTTCATCGAGACGGTGATCGGCGCCTACCAGGAAGGCAATCCGGGCAACCGCACGATTTTTGTCTCCACTCACCTCATCACCGAATTCGAGGGATTGATCGACGAATTCACGATCATCGATCGCGGCCGCGTGGTGGTGACGTTCGACTCCGACCACGCCCGCGAACGTTATCAGAAAATCCGCGCGCGCTTTGCGCAATCGCCGCCGGAACTCGATCTCAAGGCGGCGGTGCGCGTGCGCCGCGAGGGGCGCGAGCTGGAGTTGATCGTCAATGGTGCAGGCCCTGAATTGCTCAAGCGCCTGCGGCAGCACAATCCGGAGTCGCTCACGACGGAGTCGCTCACGCTGGAGGAAATCTTCTTCGCGACCTTGCAATCGTAGGAGACGAAAATGAGCGCAAGAACCACAAGAATGATGAAGGAAGCGCGCGCACTGTTCGGGCCATGGTGCGCCGTGGTGACCCTGTGCGCGCTGCCGCTAATCCACATCAGCGACAATTTTCTTCACCGCTTCTACATCAGTCTGAGCGACATCAGTGTCGTGTCAGGCTACTTAGGCATTCCGATGCTGGCGACTCTCTCGTTAGGCTACGAATTCCAACACCGCACGCTTTCTCTCCTGCTCACTCAACCCGTCAGCCGGATGGTGATCTGGGGCGAAAAGCTGAGCGTCACGTTTGTCGCCGTCCTATCAGCGGCCTTGGTTCTCGGTTATAGCTGGCCGTCCGCGCTTCAGCAAGACCCGAAGCTTTGGGCGTTCATCGGAATATATCTCCTCGCCACCGTCCCCTCGGCGACCTTCTGGACCCTTTTCGCGAGATCCACGATAGGCGGCTTCCTCCTGAACGGATTGTTCCCCTATACCGTCATTCTGGTGTACAGGGAAGAAATTCTCGGATCGAATCCTCTGCTAGCCCGATCCACAACCGCCCTTTGGACCGCCGCCTGCGCGGCGCTCTGCTACGCGAGCGTGATGCTCTGGCTCGGCGCTCGAAAGCTGGCGCGATTCCAGGTGGCGGGAGGAATGGCCGGAGATGATCTGCTGATGGCCGGCTCCAGCGTGATACCCGAAGCTTTGGCTGGAGGGTTTCGCTGCCGGCCCACCGGGGCGGTCCTCAACTTGATCCGCAAGGAACTTCGTTTGCTCCGGCCGGTCTGGCTGATCAGCTTTCTGATCCTCGTGTACTTGATCTGCCTGACCCTGTTCAGGTTCCTGCTCTTGCGGGAATCGGCCGCCCCAAGCCTGGAGGGAGTTCAGTTGGTTCTGTGGATTCCGGTCCTGTTTACCCCATTGATTGCAATTCTCGCGGGAAGCCTTTCGCTGTGGGAAGAAAAAACGTCGGGGACGCACTCCTGGCACATGACCCTGCCGGTGTCTGCGCGCCGCCAGTGGCTGATCAAGCTGCTCGTAGGCATGGTCACGGGCTTGGTTGGCGCGGTGCTGCTTCCAGTCCTGGTGATGGTCGTCCTGGGATTTATGTTCGGATCGCCTTTCATGTTTGTGGATCAGGCTATGGGCGGGATGATGATCTTCGGTGAGTCCATCTTCGGATTGTCTGTCATGTCTGTGGATCACGCGATTCCCGGACTGCTGCTCACGGCGCTACTTTTGACCGTTGCTTCCTTCTGGTGTGCGTGCGCGGTCAATGGGACGGTGCGCGCGGCGCTGTGGTTCGTTCCGGCTGTCGGCGCGGTCCTTCTTGCCGGCCGATGTGGCGGATGGATGGCGCCAAGACTGGTCGACCTCGCCGTTTCCAGGTTCGATCCCTTCGCATATTTCCGATTCACCCACGCAGTTTCGAGCCTCCAATCGTTTCTTATATTCGCAACGCCGCTTAGGGTCGTGACGCTCTTGTTGGTCCCCACATTGCTCCTCGCGGTGATTCAAAGTTACCGGCTGTTTCGGGCACCGCTCCAGGACAGCATTTTCTTTGTGATTCGAAATCTGTTGCCTCTGGCCATCACCGCATTCCTATGCACCCTTGCCTTGATGGCCTTCTATGCGTTCGTGGCCCACGCCAAGCAACAGATGTGGACCATGTTCAGTGAAACCCACGAAGCGATTGAGAAGATCCAACCCGGCCCCTCGAAGCTGGATGCGACGCATCCGCCACAACTCTCGGCGGAAGATCCGGTCAAGGCTGCTCCCCGGGTGGATGGGAGTCAACCACCCGCGCGTCCTGGTATGCTCTGCGGAGATGAGGCCGCTTTCCTGGCTGAAAAATCTGGTGGTGCCGGCGGGCCGGAAGCCTCGGCGCATTGTGTTTGGCCCGTTCAAGGGCATCACTATGGCCTTGTCATTGCGCCATCAAACACAGATTTACCTGGGGCTTTTTGAACGAGAGGTTCACACTTGGCTGGGGCGGCTGTCGCGCGGAATTCACACGGCCATCGACATCGGAGCGGATAGCGGAGAGTATACGCTGTACTTCGTAATGCGAACGAACGCCGCGAGGGTCTTGGCATTCGAGCCTAATCCGGAGGCACTGCCGCTGCTGCAGGAAAACTTGAAATTGAATTCGCTCGCGGAGTCCAGCCGCCTGGAATTATCGACGGCGATGGTTGGCGAGTCCGATGGCGCTGACAAGGTTAGCCTGGATTCCCTGGCTGGCTCGATGCAGCTACCGTGCTTTATCAAAATGGACGTTGACGGAGCGGAAGCGGAGATCCTTAAAGGAGCGGCGACGCTAAACGGCCTTGGCGGAGTTCGCTGGCTAATCGAAACGCACTCGAAGTCTCTTGAGAGCCAGTGCCTGGAGCAGTTGAAGGCCGCCGGCTTTGAGACGAGGATCATACGCAACGCTTGGTGGCGCACGCTCATTCCCGAACTTCGTCCCATCGAGCACAACCGCTGGTTAGCGGCATGGAAGGCATAGCCGTCGAGTGACGGGGATCGCCTCCTGCACTTGGACGGCT
>Ga0307479_10002224_pt1 | contig 17612 bp, 16 predicted proteins | sample atmos_gasesECM4C_FD_203743 | JGI IMG/M metagenome (GOLD analysis project Ga0307479, IMG submission 203743) | Hardwood forest soil microbial communities from Morgan-Monroe State Forest, Indiana, United States - atmos_gasesECM4C_515 | ecosystem: Environmental > Terrestrial > Soil > Temperate... | reverse complement strand
ACGAGAAGGAACTGCAGGGGTGAGATTGTCCATGCTTCAATCCTCCTGCCGTATATAGTACAGTAGGAAGAAAGCGACATCCCACCCGTTTTTCGAAATTGCCACTCTGCTGACGTACGCCCGCTGCCGAATGGCCCCTTGAATTTGGCGACAGCTCATTGCTGACATCACGAAAAACGACGCTTTCTGATGCCGTCGTACCGAGTGCAAAAAGGCAACGCCCACCGCCTGTCGGGATTACTGGGCAAGTGAGTTTAATCGCCTGGGCATACGCGTACGCCGAGGATCCGGTTCACCTCAAGGCGATGGAGGGAAGCTAACTCTTAGTAGGGAACGTCGTTCAAACAGCAGCTCCAAGTTGTGGGAAAATACCACCAGCATCAAGCCGTAGAAGGCTTCCTTATCGCCCTCTCGCACACTGTGGATCAGTTCCCGCTCCCTCACATCGACTTGCGGCTGCGGCATCTGTGTCATGCTTGTTGGCATGGCCCCTGATGACGGTTTTTGCGAACGGTTCTCGGAACTAAGCGCCGGCCACCCCTTGGGGGTGGTTGTATGAGCCAGGAACTCCCTCAGAGTCCCACCTGATTTCGATGGTCGTGCAGCATTAGAATCTGAGCACAGCCTGCTCGGCAGCTAAGGCCGCAATTTCTTTGGAGCATTTCTGCCCGATACTAAGCATGGCTCCAGCATAGGCGATTGAAAAGGTGGTGGCGGGATTGTCCTGAATAAGGATCAAGGCTCAGACCCCTCGGTGTTTTCAACGTACGAATCGACAAGCTCAGGTGTGAGAGTCGTCATGAGCCTTAGCTTACCTCACCGACTCGTAGGTCCAGAACGCCGAAGTAGCGGGAGGCGTATTGGGGAGGTGCAAGTCGTGTTCCCGGCACCAACCTCAATGAACTCTTAAGATCGCTTTCAGAATTTGCTGCACTTTTACCTGCATTGATTTTACGTATGCTTCTAACCTCTCCTTATCAGCAGGATGGGCTTCTTCCATTTTTTCGAGGATTCTGTCAAGACTTTGTGTAGCTGCATTAAATTCATCGATTAGGCTCATGGTACGTTTCCTCTTGTAGCTCATAAAATCTTGTTGGTACGCTGTTGCCTGCTCTCTGAACTGTAGTGCCGTATTTCAACCCGGGATTCGTACTCAGCCTCAAAACTCGACGGTCTAGCGCCAGCGAGATTTGATTATGAAGGTTGGTGCATCGATCTCCTTTTCCGAGTGGCGCTATGGGTCCATATTCTTGTTGCCATCAGTTTAGTCGCTATACCTGATGTTCATTGCTGGTCCGAAGCCTTGATTTTCGAGAACCCATCCTCCGGGCATTTGCTCTTTTCTGCAAGTGAGAGACCGAACCAGAGAATATGAGCTGGTCAAAGAAGTGGGCAGGTCCGACGGCCGGGTTGGATCGTCTGGTCCGCATTGACTCTCATCGAGCAATAGTCCACAGCCATGGATTGGGGAAACCGGAATCCGCAATCAAAGTGGCCGGCTTGCGCGGCGTCTGGAACACAAATTTCTATAAGGCCAGCTGATGTTCGCTTTCCTGTGACTCTGGATTGCACTCCAGATTGTATGATCTTGTCATGGCGAACAATCACCAAAATGAGAGTGCGACGATGCAGATTAGGAGAGGTCGCGAAACGCACTACCCTAACCGTAGACGCGATCCGATTTTACGGGAAGCGCAAGCTCTTGCCCAGGGCCGGTTCGCAGCGCAGGTCGGTTCCGATTGTGCGGAGAGGGCACTATCGAGCGACTTCACTTCATCCGGCAAATGCAGGGACTCGGCTTCTCATTGCGCGAGGTTGGGGAATTGATCCAGCTTCGGAGAGCGGAAGGTGGATGCGTGCGAATCAGTAAAAGAGTTGCTAAAAGCAAAACTCATCGACGTCCGAGCGAAGCTCGAAGAGCTACGGCATCTGGAGTCGGAGCTAGAAACGGATTTGCGAATGTGCATCCGCGAATTGAACCATCGTCGGCGACACGCAGCCTGCGCTTGCCCTGTGCTCGAAGAGGTAGCAGGAGTGAGTACAATGAAGATTGAAATTCTGTACGTTCCCGGCTGCCCCCACCAGCAGCCAGCATTCGAGCGGTTAGCGAAAGTGTTGGCGTCTGAGTCTTTAAGTGCTGAAATCAGCCAAGTGGCGGTCAATACCGAAGGTGAGGCGAAGACCCTGCTTTTTCCGGGCTCCCCAACTATTCGCATTAAAGGTAAAGATGTCGAACCAGCCCAAAATGCTCCCGGCCTCGCCTGCCGTCTCTATTCGAATTTGAGTGGAGTCCCATCGGAACGAACACTTCGGCTCGCGATTACAGCCACAAGAAAGCGAGAGCGTCATGGCAGCGAAAAGACAATTTGACCTCGTGGTGATCGGCACAGCCTCAGCCGCCACCACAGCAGCTTCCAAATGCCGAGCCGCAGGATGGAGCGTTGCCGTTGTAGATTGACGTCCCTTTGGTGGAACCTGCGCTCTTCGTGGAAGCGACCCCAAGAAGGAGCTGGTCGGCACAGCCGCCTTGATTGATTGGGTTCGGCGCATGGATGGGAAGGGAATACATGGAAACGACGCTCGAATCGAATGGTCAGAACTGATGCGGTTCAAGCGAACGTTTACAGACCCGGTTCCCGAAGAACGGGAGAAGACTTTCGCAAAGGCGCGAATAGGTACTGTCCACGGTGTAGCACGATTTACAAATTCCAACCAGCTCCAAGTTGGCGAAGAGATACTGGAAGGACGCCACATCTTGATGGTGTTACGCGGCGCGCTGACGCAGGGTTGCAACGTCAGACTGGTCCAGGGTTGAACCACACGAGTTGAATCTTGCCGAAAGCCAGATATCAGATCGAATCAGCCACGATAAGCCTTCCGTTCCCGTTCTCCTCTAAGAGACTGGAAGGGAAAACAAGCGGTCGGGCCCAGAGTGGAAATTAATAAGGAGCTCCGGCAAAGAACGCCGGCGGACGTCGCGTTGGTTTCCGAGGGCTTCAGCTCAGAAACCGATCCGGCTGGGATGGAGACCAAAGAAGAGAACCCCGCCGGGGTTTGAGATTTCCGGCGGGGTTTGTCTGGCTTGCCTCAACCGGCAGGCAGGTTTCACCGCGGCGCGACCCGCGGCGAACTGGATTCGATCAACACCGGCGGCGGGGGAGGGCTAAGAGATAGCCTTGAGGCAAGCGGACAACTTTGCGTTGATCGACAAGCTGCCGAAGAGTTTCAACGAGACGCTGATTGCGGACTTGGAGACTGGAGCGGATGTTTTCGGCCGTGCGCGGCTCGGAAGATTGGCCGAGCAAGGTGAGGATCTGATCCGGAAGAGGATCGCGCTGCGAAGACTGACTGTCCCCCTAGCTGCCTGAATCGTTCTGGGTGCACTTACGGGTACCTGCTTGGCCACCGCAGGAAGCGGGGGGCGGCCACATCGGTGTCGAGACGCGAACTAGAGGCGCCCGCACTGGTGTGTCGAGATCTCGCCTCATCTTTAGACATGTGTCGAGCGTCGCACTGTCGAAATGCCGACATTGCGTCAATCGCCAGGCCGCTTTACTTAAGCCTCAGGGAGCTGTCTCAACCTCCCACTGATTCCAGGTTGCTCTACATACACAGCCAACTAATCCGGCAGCCGATTGGAAAGCGGCGTGAATTTCCCGTCTCGACCGGGAGTGTCAAGCGGTGCGTGCACAAAACCGGGAGAGCTGTTGGACCGGTAGCTTTCGAGTTCAAGGGTCATCGGGTTCCGCCTAGTGCGCTGTGCTGAAAGTCAACGCGAGCGTACGCAAACTGCTTTCCACAGTCAAGGCACACCTCGTAAGTCCGGCCCGAAATCGTGAATGGACGGCTCACGTTGCGATGCCAGCAGCCAAAGAGCCGCTCCAGGACGGTTTGTATTCGAAGTTTCACAACTTGTTGCCCTGGCAACCTTGCTTCGACCACGCGGCGCCGAGCGAGTGGAGTATGAGGGCATCCCCTACAGTCAGCGCGGTGGGATCCATCACAATCCTGTAGGCATAAAAAATCTCTGGGTTGAGCGTCATGCACCAGGGCTCGTGGCGAACGGAACCCCCGCAGTGCTCACACGCGGCCTGGGCACTGTAACGGTTGCTGTGAAACCACGTGGTTGGAGCTTGGTCCGACATAAAGTAAACCAAGAAATGACAAAAGCTGCTACCCTCATCCTCCATCGCACCGTCAACGAGTTGCTCAAAATCTTTCATCGATGTGTTACGACTTAATACGCCAGCAATTTACTCTCCATCTGCAGGCTCCTGTTCTCACCTTTGGCAACCCAAGTGCTCCACACCGTCTTGGAGAATCGTCAATTGGGGAATGACATCTGGATGAGGCCGGACGCTCGACAGAAGCCACTTCTGGAAAGACTCGTTTGCATGATTCTGTTCGTTGGTGGTGGCTGGCTTCTCCGCTCCAAGCCAACGTGCGATTAGAAAGCCAAAAGACAAAGAATTTCAAGAAGGGAGGAGGCGGTAATGGCCCGCATAATTGAGTTCTACGTACCCGCGAAATTCCAAAGAAAAGAGCCGCTCATTGCGCGGTCGCAGAAGGGAAAGGTCATTCTGTTCTGCGCCGAGGCTAAGAAGCCTGCATAGCCCTCAAGGTCCAAGTTTTGCGCGACGGAGAAGCTGCGCGTTGAGTGCCACAATGATCGTGGAAAGATTCATCGCGATTGCGCCCACGCTCATGGGCAGATTAACTCCCCATCGGATAAACATCCCAGCAGCCGCCGGAATGGCAATCACGTTATAGACCGTTGCCCACACCAGATTCTGTACCGTTTTTTGGTATGCGGCCCGCGAAAGTTCGATCGCACGAACAACGTCACGAGGATCACTGCGCACGAGAACAATTCCGGCAGATTCCACTGCGACATCTGCGCCGGCGCCGATTGCAATTCCAACGTCCGCCGTGGCCAGCGCTGGCGCATCGTTCACGCCATCGCCGACCATTGCCACTCTCTTGCCGCCGGCCTGGAACTGCTTGACTGCGGATGCCTTGTCAGCAGGCAGAACCTCTGCCGCGACTTCGTCAACCCCGAGGCGCTTCGCAACCGAATCTGCTACCGTTTGTGAATCCCCGGTGATCATCGCCACTCGGATGCCAAGCTCGTGCAGCGCCTTGACTGCCTCAGCGGACTCGGGACGAATCTCGTCTTCGACCGCGAGTCCACCGATCACGGCGCGGTCTCGAAGGACATAGAGTACTGTCTGTCCTTCGGACTCCCAGATCCTCACGGTCTTATCGAGTTCGGCTGGAATGGCTGTTTTGGCGTCCGCCAGCATTCTTGGGCCGCCGACGGCCACACTATGTCCGTTCACAGTCGCGCTCGCTCCTCGCCCCGGCAGTGCCTTGAAGTTTGCCGATTGCTGGAGTTTGACGCCACGACGACCGGCCCCGCTTACGATGGCTTTCGCGATCGGGTGCTCGGAGTCGCCTTCCACTGCTGAGGCGAGTTCGAGCAATTCTCCTTCGTCGATACCAGTGACAGTCGCGACACCCGAAAGAACAGGAACTCCACGGGTAAGTGTTCCCGTCTTATCGAAGATGACCACCTCCAAATCGCGGGCGCGTTCGAGTGCCAAGCGATCTTTCACGAGCAAGCCATTTCGTGCGCCCAGAGAGGTTGAAATCGCAATTACAAGGGGAATTGCAAGCCCAAGTGCATGCGGGCAGGCAATGACGAGTACTGTGGCCGTTCGAACGAGCGCGTGTTCTTTATCACCTGCCAGCCACCAATACGCCAACGTCAGCGTACCCGCTGTGACCGCAATGTAGAAAAGAAGTGCGGCGGCGCGGTCGGCCAAAGCTTGCGCCCTCGAACCGGAAGCTTGCGCAGCAGCCACAAGCCGCATGATGCCTGAGAGTGCCGTTTGTTCCCCGACGGCCGTTACGCGCACTCGGAGGCTTCCACCTGCCGCAACCGTTCCGCCCACTACGGCGGGGCCTGGCGCTTTAGAAATCGGCCGCGACTCACCGGTGATTAGGGACTCGTCGACATCGACCGTGCCCTCCAACACGATCCCGTCAGCAGGTACGCGAGATCCGGGCCGCACGAGGACGACGTCGGCTACACGCAACTGCGCGGGAGGCACTTTGTCGATGCCTGACTCCGTTACCCGCTCGGCGCTGTCGGGCAGCAACGCGGCCAGCGCGTCGAGCGCTCCTTGGGCTTGGGTAACCGCTTTCATCTCTAGCCAGTGCCCGAGAAGCATGACGCCGATCAACGTTGCAAGTTCCCACCAGACGTCAACTTCGAAAACACCGAAAGTCGCAGCCAGGGAGGCGGAAAATGCAACAACGATCGCCAGGCTGATCAGGGTCATCATGCCCGGCTGGCCGACGGAAAGCTCTCGCCGTGCACCCTGAATAAACACGCTTCCGCCGTACACCAAGATGATGGTTCCCAGAATGGCAGGGATGAATCGCGATCCGGGAAAAGTGGGGGCGCGGTAGCCAAGCCAGTGCTGTACCTCGCTCGACCAAACGACCACCGGAATTGTGAGCCCGAGGCTCACCCAAAATTTGTCCCGAAACGTGGCCACAGAATGCCCGGCGTGCCGGTTGTGGCCCGAATGCTCACGTACACTTGTCGAGTACTCGCGAGCTTCATCGGGACAACATCCATTGAAGCGCTTTGCGTTGGTGTCACTGTGATTCATTGCTTCGCAATCTGGCCCGCCAAGGGCAGAAATACCTGGAACCGCGTATCGCCCGGTCTTGAGCTGACCTGAATGCTGCCCCTATGCTTCCTCATAATTCGTTGAACTGTATCCAAACCGAGGCCGCTGCCCTCTCCCACTCCTTTGGTGGTGAAAAATGGTTCAAAGATATGAGGCTGGACCTCAGGTGGAATCCCGGGACCGTTGTCCTCGATCTCGACCACCACACAAGTGTCGTCGCGATATGTACGTACCCGAAGTTTTCCCCGGCCGTGCATGGCGTCAATGGCGTTATCAATGATGTTGGTCCAAACCTGATTCAGCTCACTGCCGAAAGAATCCACCAGAAGAGGGACCGGCTGGTAATCACGCTCGACCTCCACGCCGCCCTTGAGCTTGTGGGTCAGAATGGTCAGGGTGGTTTCCAGGCTCTTTACAACATCAACGTTCTGCACAGGAGCCTGGTCCATGAAGGTGTATTCCTTAATCACGCGTACCAGGTCGGAAATCCGCGACGTGCTGTTCTCGATTTCGTTCAGCAGTCCGGTGATCTCCAGTAACGCGGAGATTCTCATCAAGGCGGCACGGGCAGTGTCCGCATCGAGCGAGGCAAACAGCGACTCTAGCAGCTCTGGCTTGGTGCCTTTGCGGGCGAGGTTAGCGGACAACTGCCACAAGTCGTTTTGCCCATCGCTGTGCAGCACCGAGTCAAGTTCATCTTCCAAGGTGCTGATTGTCAGCACTTCAGGCGGAGGCTCATTGTTTTGAATGAGCGAATTCTCCAAGTTCTCGATTTCAGACTTCTGCGCGGCAGTGAGATCGCGGGAACCCAGTTCTTGGCTCGCATCTTTGATCTGTTTCAACGTGCTGCGCAGCTGACTGGCGGCACGTTTCGCAGCAGAAGCGGGATTGTTGAGTTCATGGGCCAATCCGGCGGAAAGCTTGCCCAAAGCTGCAAACCTGTCACGCTGCTGTTCAATTCTGGTCGATTCGCGGATCCGGTCCGACATCAACGCCACCAGACGGCTGGCTAACTCCGGCATCTTCTGTACTAGATCTGGGAACAGCGAGGCGGGGAAGCGCAAAACGCGGCTGTTGGTGAGCGCGCGTCCAGTCAACGGAAACTGTTTCATCCGGGAAAAGGGCAGTACTCCAGTCGCGTCGCCGGGTTTGGACGCAAATGTCACGAGCCCGCCGGACAGTTCGCCTCTGATCTGAAGCTGCCCATCCAGGACCACGAACATCGCATCCGCGGGATCCCCCTGGTGTACGCAGACTTCGTCTGGCTTGAGCGCAAGTTCTTGGGATTGCCGATGAACCAGGCGATCTGATCATTCGGCAAATCCGCGAATATCGGCAGGTGAAGAAGTTCCGACGCTTCCACCATGTTCCCGTCACACCTTGCTCAAGTACTGATGAATGAACTGTACAGCCACCGAACCTTCGCCCACTCCGGAAGCCACGCGCTTTACTGAGCCATGGCGCACATCGCCCACCGCAAACAATCCGGGAATGTTGGTCTCGAGAAGAAAAGGATCACGGTCGAGTGTCCAGCCCTTAGGCCGGGCGCCATCCCGATGAAGATCGGGGCCGGTGAGAATGAATCCGTGATCGTCGCGTTCAACCACATCCGCCAGCCAGTCGGTCCGGGGCATCGCGCCGATGAAAATAAACATGGCATTGGCCTGCACGCGCTCGATCTTATTAGTTTCCAAGCAAAGTACTGAGATCTCTTCCAGGTGCTTGTCTCCATGCACTTCCGCTACGCTGGCGTGCGTCCACAATTGAATGTTGGGCGTCCGCTGGATCTGCTCGATAAGATATTGCGACATGGTTCGGGCAAGAGAGTCGCCGCGCACCAGCATGACCACGCGGTCGGCGTATCTGGCGAAGTTCATGGCCGCCTGACCGGCGGAGTTTGCCGCACCCACTACATATACAGTTTCGCCTTTAGAGGAGAGCGCTTCGGTTGCGCCCCCGCCGTAATACACACCCGCCCCCTGAAGCCGGTCGACTCCCGTTGCATCCAATCGCCGCCACTGCACACCGGTTGCAATCATCAGTGCATGGCAGGAGATTTCGCTGCCGTCTCCCAGCTTGATGATGCGATACGGCCCTTCTACACGAACAGCGACGGCTTCCTGCGGTGACAGAATTTCCACTCCAAAGCGCCGCGCTTGCACCACGGCGCGTCGAGCCAAGTCGGCGCCGCTGAGCCCCGCAGGAAATCCCAAATAATTCTCGATCCGTGAACTCATTCCCGCCTGGCCGCCGGGCGCTTCACGCTCGACGATCATCGTATGCAAGCCCTCCGATGCACCGTAAACAGCTGCCGCCAGGCCCGCTGGTCCTCCACCGATGATCGCCAGATCATAAAAACTGGTTTGCGCACGAGTCCGCAGCCCCACTTTTTGCGCGACCTCGGCAGGCGCGCTCTCCAGAAGCTTGGTGCCATCGGGGAAAAGCACGATCGGCAGACTAGCAGCCTCCGGCCCAAGGGCATCGAGAAGTCGCTTAGTTTCCGCATCGTTGGCCGAGAGCTCAACATCGATCCATTGGTAAGGAATGTGATTGCGCGCCAGGAAGTCGCGCAACTCGTAAGAGCGGGGCGACCAGCGTGTACCCAAAACCCGGATTCCCTCAAATGGCGGGCGATACGAGGCCTGCCAGTCGTCCAGAAGGTCATCCAGTTGGGGATACAAATGCTCTTCAGGCGGATCCCAAGGCTTCAGGAAAAAGTAGTTGATGCCCGCTTCATTGATAGCGCTGATAGCGGCATTCGTATCGGCATACGCGGTCAGCAACGCGCGCTTGGCTTCGGGAAATATCTCGCGCGCTTTCTGAAGAAATTGCACGCCATCCATTCTTGGCATGCGCTGATCTGCGAGCAGGAGGGCAACGCTATCGCTGCGAAGCTTTAACTGGTTCAGAAGATCCAGCGCCCCCACGGGAGAATCGCTCGCCAGCACATGGTATTGGGCGCCATAGTGCGAACGCAGGTCGCGCTCGAGGCCTCGCACAACGTCTGCGTCGTCATCCACAGTCAGTAATATTGGCTTTGCCATGGTCTGCTTTCAGCCTTGCGCAGGAGGTCGAGATTTGGAGGTAAATCGACCATATTTTCATGTGGCCTTTTGCACCAACTGTTCGAGGCGACGCCACCGACGATGGTCGCCGGCGATGAGAGTGTCGGCTTCCGCCGGACCGCTGGTTCCAGCCGCATAATTCGGGAACGATGGCGGAGGCAATTGCGCCCACGCCTCTTCGATGGGCGTGATGATGCTCCACTCGGCTTCCACTTCATCTCCGCGCGTGAAGAGTGTAGCGTCACCACGCATGGCGTCGAGAAGTAAGGTGGTGTACGCCTCTGGTGTTGCAGCTCCAAAGGCCGTCCGGTAACAGAATTCCGCCTGCACCGGCGCCATCTGCATCTGCGCAGCCGGTTTCTTCGCACCAAACTTCACAGTAATGCCTTCATCCGGCTGGATACCCAGCGTAATCACATTCGGGTCGATCTCTTCGTCTGGAGTGCGCGCAAACAGAGCTTGCGGCGTGCGCTTGAAATGAACGGAGATGTCGGTCATGCGTCGCGCGAGCCGTTTGCCAGTACGCACGAAGAACGGCACACCAGCCCACCGCCAATTATCGATATAGAACTCCAGTGCTACGTAGGTTTCTGTTGAGGACTTTTCGCGCATGCCAGGCTCCTGACGGTAACCGGGCACTGCCCGGTCGTTAATTTCGCCGGGGCCATACTGACCGCGCACAGTCCGACGGGCCACTTCTTCGACGCTCATCGGACGAATGGAACGGAACACCTGGACTTTTTGCTCGCGGACTGCATCGGCATCGAAGGCGATCGGAGGCTCCATCGCGGTCAACGCGACCAATTGCAGCATGTGATTTGCCACCATGTCGCGTAACGCACCGGTCTCCTCATAAAATGAGGCACGGTTCTCAATGCCCACAGTCTCCGCTGCGGTGATCTCGACATAGTCCACATAGTTGCGATTCCAGACAGGCTCGAACAGAGAGTTGCCGAACCGGAATACCAGGATGTTCTGCACCGTTTCTTTGCCCAGGTAATGGTCAATGCGATAAATGTTGCTCTCGTCGAAGGTGCGGAGGACCGTCCGGTTGAGCTGTCTGGCGCTCTCTAGGTCGCGACCGAACGGCTTTTCCAGCACGATACGCGACCAACCTTGGTAGTTACGATTCAGGTCCGCTGAGCCGAGGCCCTCGATGATGGGAGCTGCGACGGAGGCGGGCGTCGACACGTAGAAAAGATGGTTTGTGCTCGAACCTGCTTGATGCATTTCTTCGAGTTTCACGCCGAGATGACGGTAGAAGTCGGTGTTGCCGGGGTCTCCAACCATATAGAAAAGACGCTTCTCAAAGTTCGCCCACTGCTCATGATCAAGGTGGCGGATCCCACTAGACTCCAAGGCTCCCTGGCGCATACGCGCACGAAACTCTTCCGTCGTCATTGGACTGCGGCCAACCCCCAGCACCTCGAACTTGCGCGGCACGCAGCCGACGCAGGTCAGGTCATAAAGTCCTGGAATCAACTTGCGTCGTGTCAGGTCGCCCGAAGCGCCAAAGATCACGAGCAAAGCCGAGCCCGCCTGTGGCAAAGACGCTATCCTTGTTGGTTGAACGCTTGTTGCTTGTATAACTGCACTCACAGCCCACCTCCATTTGGACTATGGTTTCAGATGGTCATCGCAATCTAAGGATTCAGGGATCGCACCACCTGAAGACAGTCGGAAAACGGTTTTGATGTGCAATCCAAGAATCCGCTCCGCGGGTAACGAGTCCTAGAGACGGCCCAGGCTTGCACCTCCATCACAAACAGGGTCTGCCCTGTGATGAAAGCGGCCTTCTCGCCGGCAAGAAATGCGATTGCCGCCGCGATTTCCTCGGGCTGTGCGAAACGTCTCATGGGCACGCTCCTCAGATAACGGGCCTCCCCTTTGCTGCCAGGCGGGTTGTTGGCGCGGAATAATTCTGTCTCGGTCGGTCCTTGCGCAATGGCATTTGCCGTAATGCCGTCGGCTGCGAGTTCAACCGCGATGGTGCGCGTCAAACTTTCTAGCGCTGCCTTTGCTGCTGCGTAACTTGAACGAAACGCGAAACCGCGAGTCACAAGGCTAGTCACATTGATAATGCGGCCGAAACGCGCGGAGCGCATGCCTGGCAATAGAGCTTGAGTCAGTTGTAGTGCTGGGCGGACATTCAAGTCGATGATTGCGGTGAACACGTTGGGTTGGACGTCGTCAAAGGTCTCTTGTTTGGCAAGTCCGACATTGTTGACAATTCCAAGCATATTTCCGCGAGCACCCAAGTCCTTGGCCACAGCCTGGGTCTGATTCTCGTCTGCAAGATCTGCCTCGATGAAGACGCCTGAGAAGCATCGCGGGGAACGGCGAGCAACGCCTATAACTGACCAACCCTGTTCGAATAAAGCGTCGGCCGAGGCGCGGCCGATCCGCTTCGATGCTCCAGTAATCACGATGGACTTGCTCATCGTGAGCACCGTAAATGCTTCTGCAGTGGACCCGAGGGAGATAAATGGCCGCCACTAATCAACACATCCAATTGTTTCGGCTGCATCTTCTTATTACTGCCTGCGCCGATGAGTCGTCGTTCGTTCATGCGACTTGTGCTTTGGAAGGTACACGCTCTGTGTTGGCTTGCATTGCCTTCACGAGGTCGGCGGCGGATGCTCCTTCGAGCGATAGTCCGTAGCCGACTTCTCGAACGATGCGCTCCTTCAACGGATGAATGAAGTGCACGCGCGTGTTGCGGCGCGTCACTTCCGGTACCTTGAGGTACAGAGCGGCGAGTTCCCGCGCTCGGCTGAGCGCCTTTCCGTTCGCCACAACTTCGGCAACCACACCCCATTCGTGCGCGGTACGCGCTGTCAGCGGCTGTGGATTCAGCAGGAACGCCTCCGCTCGCCCCGCACCAGCGCGATAACTCCATGTCGTAAAGATGCCGTCACCCGGAACAATGCCTCCAGCGAAGTGTGGCAGATCGTGGAAGGTCGCCTCTTCAGCCGCCACGATCACACTCGCAAGCAGCGCATATTCGGAATGCACATGCGCGCGTCCCTCCACGGCCGCGATCACAGGCACCCGTATGTTGGCTATGTTTTCGAGAATCTGCACGCCTTCGTCGTGGACCTGGCTCCAAACGCCGGGATCAGCGACGTTTCCAAAGGATGAAAAATCGATACCAGGAATGAACTCGCCGCCTGCGCCCGTCAAGATGACGATCTTATTCGCTCTATCTTGGGCGATCCGGTAGAAGGCGTCCACAAATTCTGTATGGTCTTGCGCTGTGAAAGTGAAGGGTCCGCCGTTGCTGTGAAATTCAGCTACCAGCACACCAGTGGAATCTCGCGTGAGTTTCAGAGTGCCATAGGCATCGAAGTAGTTAGCCTTAACTGCGTTCATAGTATTTTCCTCTCGGTCTCGTCCCGTCAGATCGAATTAGACTCGCCAGTGTAGTGATGGCCAATCACCCGGTTAACATCCGCAACTGCCTGAGAGTTTCGGAAGGCCCCGGACGAATTGTGTAATCTGCGTTCACATCGGCTGCGCGGATGATCCCTTGCTTGTCGACCACGTACCGTGCAGGTATCGGCATTCGGTACTCCGGCTCATCGTGGAACCTGTCCAGTGCATTGCCGAACGACATGTAAGAATCGCGCAAGCAATCCGGCGACATAAAGACTAGGCGAAATTACTCTGCGGTCTTCAGATGAAGATCGGTCAGCATGTCGAACGTCAGGTTCAGCTTCTTATGCAGAGCCCGCGTATACCGTTCAAGGTCAGCAGTGTCCCGGAAGAAGATTGTCACCAGCGGTCCTTGTCGGAGGAGGTCGCTGGAGACCACCTGCACGTGGTCCTGATTGAATAGGGTGAAACTCGGAACATGGTCACCGATCTTGAGTGCTTGATGTTCAATTCCCGAAGCCTTGAGCTCGGCTGTCGCTCGATGCATCTTTTCGATTGCCTCATGCTCAGCGTTGTACGGTGGAGCTCCGGATTCGAATGCTTTCTTGAATTCATCCAAACGCGATTGAAGACTTGCCATTTGTGTTTCAGTCCTTTCCACATTTCGAATACGATATAGAGCAGGTTGCAACACTCAGATTTGGGCTACGCCACCATCGACATAAAGCTCTGCACCCGAGACATAGCTGGCCTCATCGGAAGCGAGGAATGAAACAGCTTTGGCAATCTCGTCGGAGTCTCCCAATCTTCCGAGTGGGACGTTGTTCTCCATCTCCTTTTTCATCTTTAGGAGCGCCTCGCCCTGCTGAAGGTCTTCCAGAATCGGAGTGTCGATGTGACCCGGGCTGAGCACATTCACTCGGATGCGGCGGTCCCGCAAGTCATTGGTCCAAGTCCGCGCAAAGGAACGTACTGCGGCCTTGGTGGCGCTGTACACGCTCATCGCGGGAAAGCCCTTGATATCGGCAATAGATCCATTCAGCATGATGGAGCCTCTGTCCTTCATTAGCGGAAGACCCTTTTGCACGGAAAAGAAGAGTCCTTTCATGTTGGCGTCGAAGTGAAGGTCGAAAAACTTCTCGTCCACCGTCCCAAACGGGGCCAACTTCGCGAGGCCAGCATTCGCAAAAATGATGTCGATCTGTCGATTTTGTTTTTTAACGGTGTCGTATAAACGATCAAGGTCAGAAAGCTTGGCCACGTCGCCCTGTACCGCCGTCACGTTCTTTCCAATCTCGGCAGCTGCAGCATCCAGGCGCGTCTTTACCGCGGCCCGTAATGAACACGTGATCCATTCCTTCTTGGACGAAGCGCTTCGCGGTAGCCAGGCCCATTCCCGCAGAGCCTCCGGTGACAACCGCGACCTTTCTCTCAAACTTCTTTGACATAACCAAGTCCTTTCGTGAGCAGTCAACCTAGCGCGAACTACCAATGATTCTTTGCAACTGATATTCCAAGTCGATGTCATCGGACGCCTTGTTCTCAGGTACGATGACCGGACTCAAAAGCAAGCGAATACGGTCAAGATCGTGAGGGATGGAAGATCCAGAGACTTCCGCTGACAAGATAGGCGGCGTCGAAATATCGCCATGACGTCATATCGACCTTTGGGGCAGCACATAAATTGCGTACGGCACAAGTTGGTTTCATAAGATGTTTAAGGCAGGAACAACTAACTGTTGTGGGAGCCCGTGCAAGCGCGCCGGGCAAGGCACCGAACGGGACTCATACCGCCAGTTCCGGTCCCTCGTTGACCTCATGGATGAGTCGCTGATACCGCGGTCGGTATATCCCGAGCCTCTTCATCTTGGAGACTAATGTTGTACGCTTAAGCCCCAGCCGGGCAGCCGCTCCCCGCGGTCCTCCTATCATTCCTCCGGCAGCCCGCAATGTCTCCAAGATCAGAGTTGCTTCGTGTTCACGCAGTGTGCCCTGTGGGGCAACCGTGGGGATTGTATTCGTCTGTGATGGAGGCAGAGGATTGGGCAGGACGCCATCGTCCGATCGGATTACGGATCGTTCAATCAGGTTTTGGAGTTCACGTACATTGCCGGGCCAAGGATATGCAATGAATGCATTCATTGTTGTCTCCGGTATTTGTTCAATGTGCTTCCCCATCCGCCGGGCGAATACCTCGGCGAAATGAAGAACCAACTGGCGTATGTCCTCCGGGCGCTCTCGCAAGGGCGGAACCACGACCGGAAAGACGTTCAGCCGATAGTAAAGATCACTGCGGAATTCATTACGTGCAACCATCTGTGCCAGATCGCGATGGGTGGCGGCAACCAGACGCACGTTGATGTGATGCGTGCGGCCGCTGCCCAGGCGCTCGAACTCTTGTTCCTGCAGCACGCGCAAAAGTTTCGGCTGCACGGCCAGCGGCAAGTCCCCGATTTCGTCCAGAAAGAGAGTGCCGGTATCAGCCATTTCGAAGCGGCCAATTTTTTGTCCAACGGCCCCCGTAAAGGCACCCTTCTCGTGCCCAAACAACTCACTCTCCAAGAGATCGAACGGTATGGCAGCACAGTTAAGCTTCACGAAGGGGCGTCCGCAGCGCGCGCTCAGATTGTGAATGGCATGGGCGATCAATTCTTTCCCCGTTCCGGTTTCTCCCAGAACCAGCACAGTGGAATCAGTTGGCGCCACACGTTGCACTTCCGCGAGAGCTGATTCAAGAGCGGGGCTGTTGCCTACAATGTGATCAAATTGTCGGTCTCTGTCGTCCCGTTCGTCAGAGCGTAGTCTCTCAAAGGCGCCCACAACTACCTCCCACCAAAAACCGTGCGATCGACTTAAATCAGCCCTCAGCCTCAAAGGCCGCTCGAACGCTCTCAAGTAGAATTGCGCCATCAAAAGGCTTGACCATAAATTTCACTGCACCGCCTCGCATAGCCTGCAATCGCATGTCTTCGTCTCCGTGTGCAGTAATGAAAATGGTCGGAATCGGGCAGTGATCAGCATTCAACTTAGCCTGGAGGTCCAGCCCGGACATCCCCGGCATGCGGATATCGGTAATCAGACACCCAGTTTCGTGTTGCCGGCCAGAGCTTAAGAAATCGTCGGCCGAGGCAAACGATTGCACTGAAAACCCCGCCGATTTCAGCAAACGTTGCACGGCGACTCGATACGAATCGTCGTCCTCGATAACGGCAACCATTTTTCCATTCCTCTCTCTAGCCATACTGCTACAGGATTGATCCGCTGTGCGCAGAACGCAATTATTGGTTGTGATAATGGCGGTCATATGTATGCATAACGGAGTTCGTAGTCGTGCTTGCGGGGCGGGGTAGGGTTGCCGGTACAGGCTAGGGGGCGGTCGGAAGCTTGAGCCTTTCTGCCATTCTTCCTAGCTCAGCGGGCGAGTTCGCTTGCATCTTGCGCATTACTTGCCCACGCTGCACGGTCACGGTGATCTCGGTGGTGCCAAGTGTCGAGGCAATCTGCTTCGTAAGCATGCCGGAAACAATGAGACGCATGACCTCGCGCTCGCGCACTGTCAATTTCGCGTATCGTTCTTGCAATTGCGCAAGCTCCCTCTGTTGTTGCCGCGCTTCTGCATTGCTCTTCAGCGCTTGCTGAATCGCATCGATCAGGTCCTGATCGCGGAAAGGCTTTGTCAGAAATTCCACCGCGCCAGACTTCATCGCTTTGACAGTCATGGGAATATCCCCGTGGCTGGTGATGAAAATAATGGGGATCTGAGCTCCTGTCTCGTTTAATTTGCTTTGGACCTCCAGGCCACTCATTCCGGGAAGTCGTATATCCAGGATGAGGCAACTGGGAGCGTCTGGAAGCTTCCGCCGCAGAAAGTCCTGTGGCGTAGCAAACGACTCCGAGTGCAGACCCACCGTCTTCAACAGACGCTGCATAGCTGCACGCATGCGGCCATCGTCGTCGACAATGAACACAGTGGGAGTATCAGAGGTCATGTAGCTACTGCCACCCTACTGGGCAGGGTAAAACTAAACGTTGCCCCCCGATCGGAATTTCCTGTAGCCCAAATTCGACCACCGTGCGATTCGACAATGGAACGTGTGATGGCTAGTCCCAAGCCGGTACCTTGAGACTTCGTGGTAAAGAATGGGTTAAAAACTTGGTCTGCGTTTTCAGTGGGCAGTCCCACGCCTGTATCGGTGACCGAGATGAGCAATCGCCCATCCTCGGCTAACTGCGACTTGATGCTGAGCTCTCCGCTCGCGTCCAGCATCGCCTCAATACCGTTGAGCATGAGATTCATCAATACCTGCTGCAATTGCACTCGATCCGCCATCACCGTGGGGAGACCTTCGGGAAGATCGGTGCGGATGGAAACGGAATGCCGCTTCGCCTCATTGTGCAGCACTATGACCATCTCTTTTACGAGTTCATTTACGTCAACTATGTCCAGTTGTGGAGAGCCCTTCTGGTACAG
>Ga0307479_10002223_pt1 | contig 17617 bp, 11 predicted proteins | sample atmos_gasesECM4C_FD_203743 | JGI IMG/M metagenome (GOLD analysis project Ga0307479, IMG submission 203743) | Hardwood forest soil microbial communities from Morgan-Monroe State Forest, Indiana, United States - atmos_gasesECM4C_515 | ecosystem: Environmental > Terrestrial > Soil > Temperate... | reverse complement strand
CAGCCGGGCGACTCCACCGGCCGACGGCCGGGCGCGCTGGCGCCGGCGGACAAGCGCCGCCCGGGCACGCGCCGGCCCGCCGCCACGCCTCGGTGAAAGCTCGGCGGTCCCTCGGCCCGAGGGCGCCCGCGACGCGCTAAGGTCGAGCGTGGTCGCCGCCGGGCGTGCCGCGCGACGCCAACGTTCTTGCTTTTTTTCCGCGATCGGCGCTGGTAGCGCGGGCGGCGGAGGTTCGCGGACCCGTCCACCGGCTGCGCGAGCGCGAGCGACGGCTGGCGGTCGGCCGCGGCGACAGCCGGGAGCACGCGGCGCGGCGAGCCGGCGAAAAGGAGTGACGCGATGGAGATCACGCGCGGCGGGTTCATCAAGCTGGCGGCGGCCGCCACGGGCGCGGGGGTGAGCGGCCTGGGCTGGGCGAGCGCGGCGGCGGCGGATACGGCAGGCGGAGCTCCGGCCGGAGGTGCGGCCGCGAGCGCCGGCGGCAACGACGGCCCCCAGAGCGGCCTGGCCGGCGCGGCAGGGCCGGCGGCCGGCGCCGGCGCCGGCGGCGAGTCAGCGGCCGCGGGCGCGCTCGATTCGCAGCGCTTCCGCGCGGCGGTGGCGGCCGGCGACGCCGAGCGGGTGGCGGCGTGGCTGCGGCGGGACCCGGCGCTCGCCGCGAGCCGTGACGAGCGCGGGCGCTCGATGCTCGCCGTCGCCTGCCTGGCGGGACACGGCGAGGTCGCCGCGCGGCTGCGCCAGGAGCTGGAGCGCCTCTCGCCGGACGCTCCGCACGCCGCGCTCGGGCTGGTGGAGGCGGCGCTCGCGGCCGACGCCGAGCGGGTGCAGTGGTGGCTCGGCAAGGCGCCCGCCTTGATCAACGAGCCCGACGCGACCGGGTTCAACGCGGTGCACGCGGCGGTGCTCGCCGGCAAGCCGGCGATGGTCATGGGGATGGTCGTCAAGGGCGCCGACTTCAACGCGCTCTCGGCCGGGGCGCCGCGCCGCACCCCGCTGAGGCTGGCCGCCGAGGGACCCGACGACGACGTCGCCGACGAGCTGCTGGACCTGATGCTGGGCAACGGCGGCGACCCCGAGGCGCCGCAGGGCGACGGCACCCTGCCGCTGCACGCGGCCGCCGCCGCCGGCCGCCGCGAGTCCATCCGGCTACTGATCTGGTCGGGCGCCGACGCGGCGCGCCTGACGCCGGACGGCGAGACGGCCCTGGCGTTGGCCGAGCGCCATGGGCGCGCCGAGGCCGCGGCGCTGCTGCGCGACGCGGCGCGCCTGCCGCGCGCCTGGCGCAGCTCGCGCTTCGCGGTCACCGCCGGCGGCGGGCGCTTCGCGCGGCCGCCGCAGCCGGCGCTGCCGCCGCCGGTCATCGCCGAGTACGTGGCGGTCGCCCACGGCAGCCTGCCGCGCGTGCGGCAGCTGCTGGCGCTCTACCCCTCGCTGCTGCTGGTCAACGCCAGCTGGAACGAGCTGGCGGTCGAGGCCGGCGCCCACACCGGCTTCAAGGACGGCGTGCGCCTGCAGCTCGACCAGGGGGCGCCCTGCGCGCTGCCCACCGCGGCGATGATGGGCATGACCGCGCACGCCCGCGCGCTGCTGCGCGAGGACCCGCGGCGCATCCACGACTGCGGCGCCCACAACATCCCGCTGATCTCGTTTCCCGCCATCGGCGGCGGCGGCGCCGAGCAGCTGGAGATCGCCCGCCTGCTGCTCGACGCCGGCGCCGAGGTGGACGCCCACAAGCGCGGCCAGACCGCCCTGCACTGGGCGGCGCGCGGCGGCCAGGTGGAGATGGCCGAGCTGCTGCTCGCGCGCGGCGCCGCGGTCGAGGCGCGGGCCCGGCTCACCGCCGGCGAGCGCGAGACCACGACCCCCCTGGCGCTGGCGCGCCAGGGCGGCCACGCGGCGATGGTCGAGCTGCTGCGCCGCCACGGCGCCAGAGCGTAGCCGCGGCCGCTCGAGCTGGCGCGCCAGGGCGGCCGCGGCGATGGCCGACCTACTCATGCGCCACGGCGCCCGGGCGTAGCCGGGGCCGGCGGTCCGGAGATGCCGAGCGCCGCACGGAGCGCCTGCGCCTCCATCAGCTTGCCGCCCCGCATCACCAGCTCGACCTGCCTCAGGTCGCCGATGTTCTTCGCCGGATCGCCGTCGATCAGCGCCAGCTCCGCGAGCTTGCCCTTGGCGAGAGAGCCGGTCTGGTCGGCGAGGTGATACTCCGTCGCCGGATTGATCGTGGCGGTCGCCAGCGCGGTCGCCGGCGTGAGCCCCGCCGCGACGTAGAGCTCGAGCTCGCGGATCAGCTCGAAGCCGGTGCCATCCGTGCCCGCGAGGATGGTGACGTGCCGCCTGTCGAGCTCCCCGACCAGCGCCTCGAGCTTGGCGAAGCTGGCGCGCATCCGGGCGCGGGACACCTCGGGCGTGGGCGCCATGGCGCTCGACAGGAAGCCGCGCGCGAACTGCGGCGGCAGCGTTGCGGCGTAAGGCGCGTCGGCGGCCGGATACGTGCCGATATCGGGAACGTAGAAATCCTCGAAGGTGACGAGCGTGGGATCGACGGCGATGTGCCGGCGCGCCAGCTCGTCCAGGTACTCCGTCATCGTCTTGGCATGGAGATCGACGCCGGCCGCATATCTGGCGATGCCGAGGACGCGGTTGATGCCGTTCGAGGTGGCGACGACGTCGTCCGGCATCGCCTGCATCATCACGAAGTTGATGTGCGTGATCTCGTCATAGCCGGCGCGGACCGCGGCCAGCGGGCGCATGCCATGGGGGATGTGGCCGTGAACGCGCAGACCGAGCTGGTGCGCGAGATCGACCATGGGCTTCACCCAGGCGGGATCGAGCGAGCCGTAGAGCTTGATCGCGAAATAGCCCTCGTCCTTCGCGCGGCGCACGTCGGCGAGCGCTTCGTCCAGCGAGCTCGCGACCACGCCGACCTGTGCCGCAAGCGGTCCCGGTCCGTCGATCAGCAAGGAGGGCACGATGCGCGGGCCCAGCAGCTCGCCGTCGTCGATACGCTTCTTGCGCGCCATCGACTCGGGCAGGTTGCCGGGATCGCGCACGCTGGTGATGCCGGAAGCGAGCAGCAGCGGCCCGGTGGCATCGTCGCCATAGTGCTGGTGGCTGTCCCACAACCCCGGAATGAGCGTCTTGCCCGCGCCGTCGATCACCCGCGCGTTCGCGGGCGCTTTCACCTCCGCCGCCGGCCCGACGGCGGCGATGCGGCCGTTGTCGACGACCACCGTCATGGCGTCGCGGAAGGCGCGCGCGTCGGCGTCGTAGAGCTCGACGTTGCTGAAGACGACCGGGCCGGCGGGAGCCTGCGCAAGCTTTGCGGTCAGCGCCGGCGCGAGCTTGGCGAGCGCGTCGTCCTGCGCCTTGCTCAGGGCGGGCCCGGCCTTCTCCCAGCCCTGGGGAAGGAGACCGGGCACCGCGCCGAAGAACGTGTCGCCGTCCATCCACACCGGAAACGGCGAGAGGCCAAGGCCGGTGATGGCGTAGGCCGTCAGCGTCTTCTTGTCCGTGCCGTTCGCGACCTCGAGCGTGGTGAGCGGCTCGATCCTGCCGCGGCCCGAAGGTAGTAGATCGACCGCATGGGCCGGCGATCTCAGCATCGCGTCGACGATGAAGAGGAAGGAATCGAAGGTGCCGCCGAAAGCGACATATTCGAGATCGGGTCTCGTCTTGCCCGCACCGCGATCGACCGGACTGGTCCAGGTGTAGGTGCCGTTCTTGACCTGGTAGCTCTCGGCGGCGTCGCCTTGCGGCGTCTTGCCGCGAACGATCATGGATTCGAGTGTGCCGTCCGCGGCGAAGCGGATCTGCTCGTCGACCTCGCTGACGAAGCCCCGCAGGTTCATGCTGAAGCGCGACCAGTGCGTGCCGCCGGCATCCGTCCACAGCGACACCTGGCCGTGGCGGACCGTGCCGTCGCCGGTCGTGATCGTCCACACCCTGGCGCCGGTCGGAGGCTTTGCCAGCTGCTCGACCGGCGCCTGCGCGAACGTGTTTGCGCCGAGGAGCGCGGCGATGAGTACGGCGATGAACGCGAGAGCTTTGCGAAGCATGGTTCGTTTCCCTTTCGCTGATGCCAGCGTGGAGCCCGGATGCGCCTCATCCCTCGCGCAGCAGCCGCTCGAGGAAGCGCGAGAGGTTGCCCGCGAAGTCCTCGGCGCCGACGAAGCCGGTGTGGCGGAACCGCAGCCTGCCCGCGCGGTCGATGACTACCAGCGTCGGCAGCCCCGGCGCGGCGAACGCCGCGTAGGTCTTGCTGCCGTGATCGTAGGCGACGGGCAGTCGATAGCGGGTCTCGCGGAAGAAGCGCCGCGCGTTGTCGGGCGTGTCGCTGCGGTCGGCGTCGACGGCGTAGAAGGCGACCTCCGGCCGATCGTGGAAGCGCTCGAAGACGCGCTCGAGCTCGGGGAGCTCGCGGCGGCAGGGCTGGCACCAGGTGGTCCAGAAATCGAGCACCACGACGCGGCCGCGCAGCTCTCGCGACGAGACCGCGCCGCCGTCCAGCAGCGCCAGCTGGAAGGCCGGCGCCGGCTCGCGCAGCTCGCGATGGACGACGAGGGAGCTCACGAACCGCGGGATGGCGAGCGCGAGCCCGAGGTTGCCGAGGAGCAGGAGGGCGAGGGCGGTCCGCCAGCGGCGGCCGCGGGCCGCGCGCGGCCCGCTCTGCCCGCCCGGCCCGCTCTGGACGATGCTCCCCTCCCCCGCCACCAGCCAGACTCCAAGGCACGAGAAGGCCGCGCTCGCCGCGGCCAGGGCCAGCACCGGCCAGGCGCCCTCGGCGGCGCCCAGCCAGACCGCGGCGGCGAGCGTCGGCAGGTTGAGAACGGCCAGCAGCAGCCAGGGCCGCAGCGGGCTCGCCCGTCCGCGCCAGGCGCCGGCCGCGGCCGCCACCAGGGACGGCAGGGCAAACAAGAGGTAGACGAGGGCGCGGCTCTGGATGAGGACGGCGGCCGCGAGGACGCACGTGCCCAGGATCAGCACGCTTCCCAGGAGGTCACCAGCCCAAGAGAGAAGCCTGCGCATCGCCATGCCCTCCATCCAGCCGAGCCGGCCCCTCGCGGTCGATGCGCCGGTCTCAGTGGCATCGTTCCAAGTAAGACGCTCTGGCCAGGGGAGAAGTTGCAGGAATCGCCGGCGCCAGGGCGGCGGGGGGGCCGGCTGGCAGGGCGATCGGCGACCGGCGGCCGCCCTCCCCGGGCGCGTACGGCCGGCGTTCGATGGCGTTGGCGGCCGGCCTCGGCGCTGGCAACGGCCGGCGCGCAACTGGCTACGGCAGGCGGCGCGCGAAGGCGACGAGCAGGCGGGCAGGCGCGTTTCAGGCGCCGGCGGGAGGCAGGCCGAGTCGCCGCACCAGCTCGGCGAAGCGCGGGTCGGCGCGCAGCGGCGCGAGCTCGGGATCGACCGCCAGCATCACCGCCATCGGGTCGCGGCCGGCGACGGCGCGCCCCAGGTCGGCGAAGGCGCCCTCGGCGTCGCCGGCCTCCACCTCGAACGCGGCGGCGGCGTAGGGCGAGAGGTACGTCCCCGCGGCGGCGGCGCGCGCGGTCAACCGGTGGAGCCTCCAGGCGGCGATGCGCCGGCGGGCGGCGGCGGGGTCGGCCGGGGCGCCGCCGGCGGCGAGCGCGAGGGAGGGCGCGCCGGCGGCCGGGGCGCTGGCCGCCGGGCCGGCGACCGGCGTGCCCGCGACCAGCGCCGCGATCTCCTCGGGCGTGGCGCCGTCGCGGCGCAGCGCCTCGCGCGCCACGGCGAGGGCCTCGGCGGCGCGGCCGCGGCGCGCCAGGGCGCGCTCCAGGCAGTCGCGGGCGGTGGTCGAGCCGGGCTCGAGATCGAGCAGGCTGCGCATGGCGGCGATGGCCTCGTCGGCGCGCCCGGCGCGGTAGAGCACCCAGCCGATGTCGCCGGCGGCGCGCGGCGACAGCGGCTCGAGCCGCCGCGCCTCGCGGATCTCGGCGATGCCCTCGTCCATGCGGCCGAGGGCGACCAGCAGCCAGGCGTAGTCGTGATGCGCCGGCGCATAGCTGGGGTTGACGGCGAGCGCGCGCTGGAAGTCGCGCTCGGCGCCGCCGTAGTCCCAGCGGTAGCGGAAGCGGACCGAGCCGAGCACGGTGCGGGCCTCGACCGAATCGGGATCGCGCTCGAGCGCGGCGAGCGCCGCCGCCTCGGCGCGCGGGTAGGCCGCCGCCGGCGGCGCCAGCCCCAGCACCGCGGTCAGGTGGTAGGCGTCGGCGAGGCCGGACCGCGGCGAGGCGGCGGCCGGGTCTAGATCGGCCGCGGCGCGCAGCTCGTCCGCCGCCCGGGCGAGCGCCGCGGGCGTCGGCCTGGCGAGGAGGTAGCGTCCGCGCAGCTCGGCGTCGTGGGCGCGCGGGTCGGTTGTGGCCGCGGTCGCGGCAGGCGGCGGCGGCGCCGCCGGCAAGCGCCGCGGCAGCAGCTCGATCGCCAGCTCGCGCGCCACCCGCTCGGCGATGGCGCCCTCCGCCTGCAAGGTCTGGCGCAGCTCGACGTCCTGGCGGCCGCTCCACACGGCGGTGCCGTCGGCGGCGCGGACCAGCCGCACGGTGACGCGGGCGCGCTCGCCGTCCCGCCGCACGCCGCCTTCGAGGAGGTAGGCGACGCCCAGCTTCTTGCCGATCTCGGCGGCGTCGCCGCCGTGCCCGGCGAGCGCCATCACCGAGGTGCGGCCGACGACGGCCAGCCGCCCGGGGCGCAGGCTGCCGAGGCGCGAGATGAGCTCCTCGGTGAGCCCGTCGGCGAAGTACGCCTGGGCCGGGTCGCCGCTCAGGTTGGCGAGCGGCAGCACGGCGAGCCGCAGCGCCGGCGGAGGCGCGTGGCCCGCCGGCGGCCGGCCGCCAAGCCACCTGGCGGCCGCCAGCGCCAACGCCACGCCCGCGACCGCCAGGGCCAGCGCGGCGGCGGCGACCGCCGGCCGCGGCAGGCGGCGCGCCGCGGCCGGGGCGGCCGGCGCAGGGCCGGGTCCCACGAGATCCCCGCCGGCGGCCCCGGCAGCAGACGGCAGCACCGCCGGCGGACCCGTGCCGGGCGGAGAGACCAGGCCGCCGTCCCCAGCCTGCCCCGGCAACGACGGCGAGCCCAGAGAGTTGGCGTGCTCTCCGACCGGCGCCGTGACGGCAGCCTCGGAGAGCTCCGTGACCGGCGCCAGCAGCCGGTACCCGCGCTTGGGGATGGTCTCGATGAAGCGGGAGTCGCGCGCCTCGTCGCCCAGCGCGCGCCGCAGCTCGCGGACGCTGCGCCAAACCACGTCGTCGCTGACGAAGCGTCCCTCCCATACCTCCCGCACCAGCTCGTCCTTGGTGACCACGCGGCCGGCGCGCCGCGCCAGGCAGACCAGCACCTCCATCACCTTCGGCTCGACCTGCACGGCAACGGGAGCCCCGCCGCTCTCGGCGTCGCCCGCCGCCGGCGATCCGCCCGCGCCGTTCGGCAGCTCGACGAGGTTGCGCGACGGCCGCACCCGGCAGTCGCCGATGAAGAAATCGTCGCCGCCGGGCGCCGTCTCTGGGCGACTTTCCATCGCTACAGTGTAGTCTTCCGGCCGCCGCCTTTTAGAAGGGGCCCCCCTCCCGAGCGGAGGAGGAGGAGGCGTGCGTCGCCGGCAGGCGCAACCAGACGGGAGGTCCGATGTGCGTCGAGATCGAGCTGATCGCGGAGACGGCATGACCGACGGCGCCGGCGCGGCGGGCGGCGGCCGCCGGGGCGGCCTCGCGGGAGCCGCGGCGACGGCCATCGACCGCGCGAGGATCGGCGGCGCGTACGAGGTCATCGGGCCGCACCTGCGCGTGACCCCGACGGTCGCGGTGCGGGGAGAGGACTTCGGGCTGCCCGGCGTCTCCTTGACCCTGAAGCTCGAGCAGCTGCAGTACGCCGGGTCGTTCAAGACGCGGGGCGCGTTCGCCAACCTGCTGCTGCGCGAGGTGCCCGCCGCGGGGGTCGTCGCCGCCTCCGGCGGCAATCACGGCGCCGCCGTCGCCTATGCCGCGATGCGCCTGGGCGTGCCGGCCAAGATCTTCGTCCCCGAGGTGTCGTCGCTGGCCAAGATCAGCCGCATCCGCGGCTACGGCGCCGAGCTGGCGGTGGTCGGCGAGCGCTACGCGGACGCGCTCGCCGCGGCCGAGGCCTGGGCCGCGCGCACCGGCGCCCTGCCGGTCCACGCCTTCGACCAGGTCGAGACGCTGCTCGGCCAGGGGACCCTGGGCCTGGAGCTCGAGCGCCAGGCCCCCGACCTCGACACGATCCTGGTCGCGGTCGGCGGCGGCGGCCTGATCGGCGGCATCGCCGCCTGGTACGCCGGCGGCGCACGGCTCGTCGGCGTCGAGCCCGAGGCGGCGCCGACCCTGACGGCGGCGCTGGGCGCCGGCCGGCCGGTCGATGCCCCGGCCGGCGGCATCGCCGCCGACTCGCTCGCGCCGCGGCGCGTCGGCGAGCTGATGTTCCCGCTCGCCGCCGCCTGGGTCGAGCGCGTGGCGCTGGTTGGCGACGACGCCATCCGGCGCGCGCAGGAGACCCTCTGGGACAGCCTGCGCATCGTCGCCGAGCCGGGCGGCGCGGCGGCCTTCGCCGCCCTGCAGTCCGGCGCCTGGCGGCCGGCGCCCGGGGAGCGGGTCGGCGTGGTGGTCAGCGGCGGCAACACCACCGCGGTCGATTTCGGCGGGGCCACCCGGCCGGCGGCCCCGCCCGCGCGCGGCGCCTAGCGGCGCAACCACTCTGCTACGCTGGCCGCCATGTCGGACCTGCTGGCGGCGCGCAGCCAGATGGCGGTGTCGCTGATGTTCCACATCCTCTTCGCCATCGCCGGCATGGCGATGCCGTTGCTGATGGTGGCGGCCGAGGCGTGGTGGCGCAGGACCGGCGACCCCGTCTACCTGGACCTCACCCGCCGCTGGGCGCGCGGCACGGCGATCCTCTTCGCCGTCGGCGCGGTGTCGGGCACGGTGCTGTCGTTCGAGCTGGGGCTGCTGTGGCCGCGGTTCATGCAGCACGCCGGGGCGGTGATCGGCATGCCCTTCTCCCTGGAAGGGTTCGCCTTCTTCGCCGAGGCCATCTTCCTCGGCATCTATCTCTATGGCTGGCAGGCGGTGCCGCCGCGCGCGCACCTCGCGGCCGGCGTCGTCGTCGCCCTGGCCGGGGCGCTCTCGGCGATCTTCGTGGTGAGCGCCAACGGCTGGATGAACACGCCGGCGGGGTTCGACCGTGACGCCGGCGGCCGCTTCGTCCACGTCGATCCGCTGGCGGCGATGCTCAACCCCGCGGCCGGCCCCGAGGCGCTGCACATGGTCCTCGCCGCCTACGCGGCGGTGGGCTTCGCGGTCGCCGGCATCCACGCCGGCGCGCTGCTGCGCCGGCCCGGCGACCGCTTCCACCGCGCCGCCCTCGCCCTGGCGCTGCTGCTCGGCGGCCCGGCGGCGCTGCTGCAACCGCTCTCGGGCGACGCGCTGGGCGTGATGGTCGGTGCGCGGCAGCCGGTCAAGCTCGCCGCCATGGAGGGGCAGTGGAAGACCGAGGCCGGGGCGCCGCTGCGCCTCGGCGGCCTGCCGGACCTCGCGGCCGGCACGACCCGCGGCGCCATCGAGATACCCGGCGGGCTCTCGCTGCTCGCCTACCACGACCGGCACGCCGTCGTCCGCGGCCTCGACGCGGTGCCGCGCGCCGACCGGCCCAACGTCCTCCTCGTCCACCTCGCCTTCCAGATCATGGTCGCCTGCGGCGCCCTGCTGGCGGCGCTGGCGGTGGCCGCAGGGGTAACGGCATGGCGGCAGCGAGGCGTGCCCGACCGCCCATGGCTGCTGCGCTGCCTGGTCGCCGGCGCTCCTCTGGGCATCATCGCCATCGAGAGCGGCTGGACGGTGACCGAGCTCGGGCGCCAGCCCTGGATCATCCAGGGGGTGATGCGCACGGCCGACGCCGTAACCCCGATGCCCGGGCTCGGCGCCACCTTCGCCGCCATCACCGCCGTCTATCTGGCGCTCGGCGCGATCGTCGTCTACCTGCTGCGCCTGCACGTGCTCTCGACGATAGCGCCGGCATCGAGCGGCCGGGTGGGAAGCAGCTGATGCCGGCGCTTGCGGACACCGCCGGCCTGGCGATCTTCCTCTCCCTGATCGCCTACGGGCTCACCGGCGGCGCGGACCTCGGCGGCGGCGCCTGGGAGCTGCTGGCGAGCGGTCCGCGGGCGGCGCCGCAGCGGCGGCAGATCGCCCACTCCCTGGGCCCGATCTGGGAAGCCAATCACATCTGGCTGGTCCTCGCCGTCGTGCTGCTGTTCACCGCCTTTCCGCCCGCTTTCGCCCGCATCGGCACCGTCCTGCACCTGCCGCTGCTGCTGGCGCTCCTCGGCATCGTGGCGCGCGGCGCGGCGTTCAGCTTCCGCGCCTACGGCCATCCCGAGGGAGAGAGCGAGCGGCCGTGGAGCCGCCTCTTTGCGGCGGCGAGCCTGCTGACGCCGGTGCTTTTGGGCGTCGTCGTCGGCGCCATCGCCGCGGGCCAGGCGCGGCCGCCCGGCGCGGCGGCGGACTTCCTGGCCTCCTGGGTCGGCCCCTTCCCGTTCGCCGTCGGCCTCTTCGCCCTCGTGCTCTTCGCCTTCCTTGCCGCCGTCTACCTGGCCCACGACGCCAGGTACGCGCCGGGCGAGGGTGCCGGCGCCGGTCTCGAGGACGCCGGCCGCGCCGCGCTGAGCGAGGACTTCCGCCGGCGCGCCCTGGGCAGCGGCCTGCTGCTCGCGCCGCTCTCCGGCGGCGTGCTGGCGGTCGCCGGCTGGCAGGCGCCGCGGCTGCTGCACGAGCTGACCCGCACCCCGTGGTCCTGGGCGCTGCACGGGGTGACCGCGGTGTGTGCCCTGACCGCTCTGGCCGCCCTCATCTGGCGCCGCCTCCGTCTCGCCCGGGCCGCCGCGGCCGGGCAGGTCGCCCTCATCCTCGGCGGCTGGGCCCTCGCCCAGTACCCGTTCCTGGTGCCTCCCGATCTCACCCTCGCGGACACCGCCGCCCCCGCTTCCACGCTGCGTCTGCTGCTGGGCACGCTGGCGGCCGGCGCTCTCTTGCTGCTGCCCGCCTTCTTCTATCTCTTCCGCGTCTTCGGGCGCTTTCGGCGCTTCCAGGGCGAGCGCGGCGGCCAGGACGGCGGCGGCGCTGCCCGGTGAAACCTCGCTCCATCGCCTGCGTACCCGACTGAGCCAAGAGCCCTGCGGCTCGAGCGCAGCTCGGCGAGCCCGGGGAGAGACCATGAGCTTCTCGAAGACCGCAGGGTTGGCGCTCCTCCTCGTCGCGCTCGCGCCGGCGTCCACGCGGTGGATCACCGCCGCCCAGGGCGCGCCGACGGGCACCGCAACCTCGCCCTCGCCGGCCGACCTGGCGGGGACCTGGGTTGCGGTGGCGTCGCACGACGACGAGACCGCAACCATCGCTCTGCACATGGAAACGGGTGAGGGGGGCCGGATCACGGTCAAGTGGTCGAACCCGGCTCTCCACATCTGGGAGCTGCCGGTGGGTAGCGCGGCCCTCCATGGCAATGACCTCCAGATCGGACACCTCCTGCGCCTCGCCTACGACCGTAGGGCGCACACGCTGACCGGAATCCTTCCAGCCGCGCTCGTCCCGGTCTACGAGATGCCGGTGACGTTTCGCCGCGCTGCCCTGCCGCGGCCACCGCGCCAGGAGCTCACGGCTCCGGTCGCCACACCGACGTGGACGTTCGACGCGGCGGCGCCGATCTGGGCAGACCTTGCCTTCGCCGACGGCGTGCTCTATGCCGCCGCGGACGACGGCCACCTGGTTGCCCTCGCGGCGCGCACCGGGAAGCCGCTGTGGACCTTCATTGCCGGCGGCGCCCTGAGAGGGCGACCCACGATTGCAGGTGGCGAGGTCTTCGTGCAGGCGGACGACGGCTTTCTCTATCGACTGAGCGCCGCAACCGGGGAACAGCGCTGGCGGGTCCGCCTGCAGCCAGCGGTCGAGCGGCTGCCCTCGTCAAAGGAAGGCTCCCGCTACGACTATCGGGCGTCGGCGGCGACCCTCGCGGACGGTCGTCTATACGTGGGAACCGATGACGGCCATCTCCTGGCCCTCGATCCGGCCGATGGCTCCCGCACATGGAGCTTTCCAGCCAACGGCAGCGTCGTCTCGACACCGGTCGTCGCCTCGGACCGGGTCTATTTCGGGAGCTTCGACGGCCACGTCTACGCCCTCGACGCCAGCTCCGGGGCGCTCCTCTGGAATCACGACACCGGAGCCCCGGTGACGTCGACACCGGCTCTTCACGAGGGCCGGGTGATCATCGGCAGCCGGAGCTACGATCTACAGGCGCTCGACCGCGAGAGCGGCAAGGCGCTCTGGACGCGCTACTACTGGTTCTCCTGGGTCGAATCCTCCGCCGCCATTCTCGACGGCGTGGCATACATCGGCTCTTCGGATGCCGCCAAGCTCTCTGCCTTCGACGCCCGCAGCGGCCGGCGGCTCTGGGAGCTCGACGCGGGCGGCTGTCCCTGGGGAGAGCCTGCGGTCACCAGCAGCCGGGTGTTCATCGGCACCGTGGGCACCCAGAACTACCTGATCGCTCATCGTGCCACCGTCCTGGCGGTCGATCGCAAGACGGGCTTGGCAGCGTGGCGGTATCCCATCGCTGCACCCGCCTCGCCGGCGGTAGCCGAATATGGCATCGCCGCCTCTCCCGTCCTGGGCGAAGGGCTGGTCTTCTTCGCCGGCCTCGATGGACGGGTCCTCGCCTTCGGCCAGTAGGTCGCAACGGCGGTCTGGCGCCTCTACCGCGCAGCGTCGGTCATTCCCGGCGCAAGGCTGTCATCGGCTCGACGCCCGCGGCGCGCCACGCCGGCCCGATCGAGGCGGCGAGCGCCACCACGCCCAGGCCGACGGCGACCGCGGCCAGCGTCGGGGCGTCCAGGGGGCCGACGCCGTAGAGCAGGCCCGCCAGCACGCGACGCAGCGCGACGGCGGCGGCGAGGCCGATCGCCATGCCGGGAAGCACGAGGCGCAGGCACTCGCCGCCTACGAGCCGGCGGATCTCGCCGGCCGAGGCGCCCAGGGCGACGCGCACGGCGATCTCATGCGTGCGCTGCACGACCAGATAGGCCAGAAGGCCGTAGAGCCCGATCGCGGCCAGGCTCAGGGCGAGGCCGGCGAAGATCCCGAGCAGCGTGGCGTTGAAGCGCGGCCGGCCGACCGATTCGCTCACGACCCGATCCATGGTGGTGAGCCGGTCGAGCGCCAGCTCGCGGTCCTCGGCCAGCACCGCCCGGCGCAGCGCCGCCGCCAGCGCCAGCGGCTCGCCGGGCGTCCGCGCCACCAGGGTGACGCTCGCCGGAGGCGCCTGCGCGTAGGGAAAGTAGGCCTCGGGCCGTGCCCGCCGCGTCAGGCCGGCGTTGCGCACGTCGCGCACCACGCCGACCACGCGCCAGACCTCGGCCGCGCCGTTGCCGCCCTCGATCCGCACGCGGGCGCCGATCGGGTCGGCCGCCGCCGGCCAGAAGTGCCGGGCCGCGGCCTGGTTGATCACCACGACCCGCGGCGCCCCGGCGGCGTCGCCGTCGTCCAGCAGGCGGCCCTTGGCCAGAGCGATGCCGAGGGTCGCGAAGTACCCGGGGCTCACCTGGCGCGTCTCCACCCAATCCTCGAAGCTGGCGGCCGCCGGCGGCGGCGCCCCCTCGACGCTCAGCGGCGCGTTCCAACCCCAGGTGCGGATCGGCAGCAGCGAGGTCATGCCGCTCGCCGTCACGCCGGGCAGGGCAGACAGCCGCGCCAGCAGGCGGCCGTAGCAGGCGGCGCGGCGCGCCGGCGTGTCATAGCGAAGAGCAGGGAGCGCGAGGTCCGCGGCCAGGACGCCCCGCATGCGGAGGCCAGCATCGATCCGCGAGAGGTACCAGAGACTGCGCAGCAGCAGCCCGGCGCCGGCCAGCAGCAGCAGCGACAGGGCCACCTCGCCCACCACCAGGGCGCTGCGCAGCCGGCGGCCGCCGGCGCCGGAGGTGGCGCGCCCGCCGGCCCTGAGCGCCTCTCCCGGGTCGAGCTTGCCGCCGCCCTGCCATATCGGCGCCAGGCTGAAGACGACGCCGGTCACGAGGGCGACCGCCAGCGTGAACAGGAGGACGCGGCCATCTAAGGCGACCTCGTCGAGGCGCGGCAGGCTGGGAGCCAGGGCGCGTAGCAGGCGCAGCGCCCCGGCTCCCGCCGGCAGTGCGAGCCCGGCGCCGAGCAGGGCGAGGACCAGGCCTTCGGCGAGGAAATGACCCGCGAGCTGCCAGTGGCCGGCGCCGAGCGCGCTGCGCACGGCAGCCTCCCGCGACCTGCCGGCGGCGCGGGCGAGGAGCAGGTTGGCGACGTTGGCGCAGGCGATCGCCAGCAGCATGCCGACGGCGCCGAAGAGGACCCATAGCGGCTGGCGCACGCCGCCCACGAGCCAAGCCTGGAGCGGCGTCAGGCGCACCCCCCAGTTCGCGTTCTCCGCCGGGTACCTCTGCGCCAGGTCGCGGGCGATCCCGTCCATCTCGGCCTGCGCCCGAGCCACGCCGACCCCGTCTCGCAGGCGCCCCACGACGAAGAACATCCGCATGCCTCGTTGCTGCCTCTCGGCGGCCGTGCCGGCGAGCGGCACGAAGACCTGAGAGGGCGCCTCCTGCTGGGGAGGGAAGCGCAGCCAGGCCGGCACGACGCCCACCACCGTGCGCGGCTGGCTGTCGATGCGCACCCGCCTGCCCAAGATGTCGGGCACCGCGCCGAAGCGGCGCCGCCACAGGTCCTCGCCGAGGATCACGACGCCATCACGGCCCGCCACCTCCTCCTCCGGCAGGAACAGGCGGCCGAGCAGCGGCCGTGCGCCCAGCGTGGCGAGCAGGCCGGGCGAGATGCGGATGCCCGGCACGCGCTCGGGGCGCTCGCCGCCGGCCAGGGTGAACCCATCCCCGGGCGTGAAGCCGCCGAGCCCCTGGAACGAGCGCGCCTGCGCCCGCCAGTCGACGAGGTCGGGCAGCGATACGGTGGCGGTGGCGCCAAGCGAGGTCTCCGCCACCCAGACCAGCTGGTCGGCGCGCGGGAAGGGCAGGGGCCGCAGCAGCACCGCCTGGACGATGCTGAACATCGCCGTGCTGGCGCCGACGCCGAGAGCCAGCGTCAGCGTCGCGGTGGCGGTGAACGCGGGGCTCTTGCGCCAGGTCCGCGCGGCCAGCTGCAGGTCGTTCCAGAAGCTCATGGCGCACTCCCCCCTCCCGACGCCCCGGAGAAAGGAGCACCGGAGGCGTCCGGGCTCCATCCTCCTACGGCTGCGGCGGGCGCTGGTTGCAGATGGCCGGCGACCGGCGCCGCGCGGCTGTGCGATACTCCCCGCCTGCGGGGGCGGCGACCTGCCGCGGCGGACGAGCCGCGCGATCCGAGGCCGCGCGCAACGAGGGAAAAGGAGACGGCATGCACGGCAGGCACGACCTGGTCGGGGGCGGCGGGTGGGAGTTGCTGGCGCTGGCGATCCTCCTGGCCGGCGTCCTCGAGGCGGGCGCCCTCCAGGCCTGCGCCGTGCAGGCCGGAGCCCGGAGCGGCGCCCAGGCCGGTGCCCGAGGCGGCGATCAGGGCGGTCCCCAGGCCGGCGCCCAGACGTCCGCGCAGAAGCCGCAAGCCGGCGGCACCGCCCAGCCGTGGCAGACGGCGCCGGCGGGCGAGCTCAGCCGGCCCCTGATGCCCGATCGCTCGCTCGAGCCCCCTGCCGACCAGGTGCCGGTGCTCATCGCCTATGGCCTGGGGGTCCAGCGCTACGTCTGCAAGGAGAAGGACCAGGCCAAGGGGGCCTGGGAGTGGACGCTCAAGGAGCCGCAGGCGAAGCTGACCGATACCAATGGGCACGAGATCGGCAGCCATTCGGCGGGGCCCACCTGGCAGCTCCAGGACGGCAGCAAGGCGGTCAAGAAGAAGCTGATCGCGAGCGCGCCGGCGTTGCAGGTCGACGGCGTGCCCTGGCTGCTGCTCGAGATCGAGTCGAGCGGCAAGGGCGCCCTCGCCGGCACGCAGTACGTGCAACGCGTCGACACCGTCGGCGGCGCGGCGCCGGCCACCGGCTGTGACGCGGCGCACGCCGGCAGCACGCACGACGTCGAGTACCGCGCCACCTACGTCTTCTACAAGCCCCGCAAGGCCTGAAGCCGGCGCGACAGCGCCGGCGCCCGATTCATGGGGCGCGACAGCGCCGGCGCCTGATTGAAGCGGCGCGACAGCGCCGGCGCCCGGTCGATGGGGCGCGGCAGCGCCGGCGCAGGTGCTCATCCGGCGGGAGGCGCCGGCGCCCGGCGGCGCGCTGATCCAAACCTCGTGCTGCTTCGTAGAACAGTCTGGTAACCGGCCCGCAGCCTGGCGGCCGCCAGCCGCCTTCCTCCTCTCCGGGGCAGATGCGCGTAGCCCCGGATTAAGTCGGGCGGCCCGGCTGTTGTAGGGCTTGGACTCGTCGGTGACAGACGCGGGTCGCCGCGGAGGACTTGGCTGATGGCACAGCGCAGCTCGAGGAGGCATCCACGGTGATCTGCTTCGCCTGCCCCAGCCGTCTCCGCACTACGCTGCTCCTGGCGGCGCTGCTCGCGATCGGCTGCGCCGCCTTCTCCGGATATCTCGAGAGCTCGCCTTACTTCCCGCTGTCGCCTGCCTCGCCCAGGGCCGGCGCCGCGGCCGCCACCGCGCATCGCGCCGAGCAGGCCGCGGCCAGGCCGGCCGGGGTGGCCGAGGCGACCGAGGTGGTTGGCGGCGTCGCCCCAGCCTCGCGGCATTGGGCCGGCACCACCGTCCCCAGTCGCGACGCCGAGGTCCGGCCGATGGTCGCCGGGCGCGTGCTGCGGCGGGCGTACGCCGAGGGCAGTCTGGTGCACCAGGGGGACCTGCTGTTCCAGATCGACCCGCGGCCCTTCCAGGCGCGGCTCGACCAGGTCAGCGCCGAGCTCGAGCAGGGCGGCGGCGAGACCTCGCGGGCCGCGGTGGACCAGGCGCGCCTCGACCTCGAGGCGACGGCGGTGAGGTCCCCGATGACCGGCATCGCCGCCGCGCAGGCGAAGGAAGGCGACCTGGTCAACCCGACCATGGTGCTGGCCACGGTGTCGAGCATCGACCCCATCGGCGTGCGCTTCCAGCTGGGCGAGCGCGACTACCTGCGCTACCTCGACAGCCTCGAGCGGGGCAGGGCCCGAGGGGCGGGGTTCGGCGCGCTCGAGCTGGAGCTCGCCGACGGCACGACCTACCCCCTGTCGGGCAGCCTCGCCGCGCTCGGCCGGCGGGTCGATCTCGCCACCCGCACCATCGCCGCCGGCGGGCTCTTCCCGAACCCCGGCAACCGCCTGCGCCCCGGCCAGCTCGCCAGGGTCCGCGAGCGGATCATGGGCCGCGACGCCATGGCGGCCGCGCGGGGCGCCGCGGGCGCCGCGGGGATAATGCACCCCCTCCGGCCGGCCGGCCGGCCACGGTCCACCCACCAGCGCAACCAGGATTCCTGACCGCTCGCTGCCGGGCCCCGGCCGCGAGCGAGAGGTCGGCGGCCCGGCCCCGTCGGGACGCCCCGGCGCCCGCGCGAGGCCGGAGCGCTCCCGGCCCCCCCCATGAAACCTGCCCGGTGCGGCGCGGTATACACC
>Ga0307479_10002222_pt1 | contig 17618 bp, 13 predicted proteins | sample atmos_gasesECM4C_FD_203743 | JGI IMG/M metagenome (GOLD analysis project Ga0307479, IMG submission 203743) | Hardwood forest soil microbial communities from Morgan-Monroe State Forest, Indiana, United States - atmos_gasesECM4C_515 | ecosystem: Environmental > Terrestrial > Soil > Temperate... | reverse complement strand
ACGATCCTCCAATCACCAGAATGATCATCCGAGCGCCTACGGGAATCTCTGTCGCCGGCATCCGGGTCCCGGTGACCCCGCGGGTGTCGAGGGCCTGGGCCAGACCGGCGGCCACATACGTCCACGCGGAAGCCGTTTGTCCGCCCGATAATGGGTCCCACCTGTCGAGGGCGCCCATGTTTGCCTGCCGGGCGGCCGCCTGCGCATATTCGGCAGCCGCCCCAAGCGCCGCGGTCGCCACGGCGGCGCCGGCCACAGGGAGCTCCATCGACGTGCGGCCCGTCAACCCCGGCAGCTGATGTTCCGGGTCCAGGGCGAGGCCGCGGACCGGGCGCGCGCGGTCTTGGCCCGAAAGTGTGAGCGTAATCTGCACACGGCCTCCAGGGGAGAGCACAGCCTGCGCAAGCCAGATTCCTGGAGGATTATCGACCTCCACCACCGCGGGCGCCGGGGGGCCGTTGGGGACCACGAGAATGCCGGTGACCAGCCGCCCCGAAAGGCGGGTTCCGGGAGCCAGGAGACGCGCGGATTCGACCGCTTCCCCGGCGGGCTCCATCGGTGAGGGAACATCTGAAACTGCCGGCCGATCTGCCGCGAGGCCGGCGGCTCGATTGTAGATGACCGGGACGGCCGTGCCGGGCCTTGCGGAAACACCGGCATCCTGCGCCGGCGCCGGCTCCGGGCGAACCACAATCGGATTCGCCGACGACCCCACGGCGAAGCCCGCGGTGGAAACGCGGAACGGCGCCGGATCTTCTGGCCGAAGGAGCGACGTCGGGAATTCGGTCATGGCAATCGCCTGCCGTTCTCGGGACACCACTCCGCCCAACGCGGGCGCCGTTGCCGCGCGGGGCGACATGACCAAAGCCGCGGCGCGCGGATCGGTCGAGGGGATTGGCCTGTGCCCGAAGACGAGCGCTCCGGCAAGGACCACCAGGGTCAGCGCGGCCGCCGACAGCGGCGCCGCGGCCGCGATGTTGCGCTTGGCGAAGATTCGGTCGCCCACATCGGTCTCGTATTCTCCCCACGAGAAGAACAGGCGCCGCAGCGTGCTTCGCCGCCGCCTCTTGTGAAGCTCAGCTTCGCTATCCAGGCGGATCTGGGATCCCGAGATCTGCGCCAGCACCTCAGAGTAGATCGCCGGAGCCTCGACGGCCAGACGGGCCAGGACCGCCGGGGTGTTCTCCGGGGAGAGGTCCACGCCGTCCCCCAGCGCGTCTCGAATCTGCTGCGCAGTCTGTGGGGTCAATGAGATCCGCATCGCTCGCTCCCTCTGTAGATATTGAAATACCTAAACATTAGTATATGCAGGCAGCCACGCCTGTCAAGAGGCGAACCCTTGCTCCCCATCGAAGTCCCCGCCATGATCCCGCCCACCAAAAACGACCGCCGCCTTCCGCCGGAAGCGCTCCGCTGGACGTGCAACCCGGCCGACCTCGGTTTCACGACGACCGCGGACCTGCCGCAGGAGACCGGGATCGTCGGCCAGGCCAGGGGCGTGCACGCCCTGCAGTTCGGCCTGGCCATCGAACAGCACGGCTACAACATCTTCGTGAGCGGGCCGTCGGGCACGGGCCGCAGCAGTTACGCCCGCCTCGAGGTCGAGCGGATCGCGCGATCGCAGCCGGCGCCCCCGGACTGGTGCTATGTCCGGAACTTCGCCGTGGCCGACCAGCCGATCGCCATTTCCCTCACCACGGGCACGGGGCGGGCGTTCCGGGAAGGCGTGGCCGATCTCGTCACCGAGGTGCGGGAGGGCCTGCGGCGCGTCTTTGCCGGCGACGCTTACGAGCAGCAGCGGGCCACCGTCGCCAAGCGGTACGAGCAGCAACTGGCGGAAATCTGGCAGCTGCTCGAAACCCAGGCCAAGCTCCGGGGACTGGTGCTACAGCGCACGCCGACCGGGATCGCGACGATGCCGGTCGATCTGCAGGGACGCCCCGTTCCCCCGGAGGTCTTCCAGGCGCTTCCCGAGGTCGAGCGGTCGCGGATCGCGGCCCGCACCAAGGAGCTCGAGGACGTCCTCGCTGAGGCGCAGCGTAAGGCGCGGTCGCTCGAGCGGGAGGGGCGCGAGGCGCTCCGGCAGTTCGACGCGCAGACCGCCAAATCCGTGATCGACGCGCCGGTGGCGCGCCTCAAGGAGCAGTATCACGATCATCCGAAAGTCGTGGCGTTCCTCGAGGCGGCCGAGCAGGACATGCTCGACCACCTCGCCGAGCTGCGCGGCGCCGGGGACGAGGAGGGCGCCGAGCAGCCGCGCCAGGAGCTCCCGTTCCTCCGCCGGGATCCGTTCGCCCGGTACCAGGTCAACCTGCTGGTGGACCACCGGGACACCCGTGGAGCGCCCGTGATCGTCGAGACCAACCCGACCTATTACAATGTGGTGGGCAAGGCGGAGTACCGGGCCGAGTTCGGCGCGCTCGTCACCGACTTCACGATGATCAAACCGGGCGCGTTGCACCGCGCGAACGGCGGCTTCCTTATTCTCCAGGCGCGCGACGTGCTCACCAGCCCGTTCGCCTACGAAGGGCTCAAGCGGGCGCTGCGCAGCCGGGAAATCCGGATCGAGCCCCTGGGCGAGGCATTCGGGACGCTTCCCGCGGCGACGCTGCGGCCGGACCCGATCCCGCTCGACGTCAAGGTGATCATGATCGGGACCCCCGACGTCTACCATCTGCTCTACGGGCTCGACGAGGACTTCGAGAAGCTGTTCAAGATCCGGGCGGATTTCGATGTCACGATCGACCGGACCCCCGAGACCCAGCAAGAGTACGCCCGCGCCATTGCGGCCATCTGCCACCGCACGGGGTCGTGCCACTTCGACGCCACGGGAGTCGCCGCGGTGCTCGAGCACAGCGCCCGGCTCGCCGCAAACCAGGACAAATTGAGCACGCGCTTCAACGAAGTGGTCGAGATCGTCTACGAGGCCGCCGCCTGGGCCGGCCAAGCCGGGAGCCCCACCGTGGCCCGGGAGCATGTGCGGCGGGCGATCGAGGAGAAGGCCTACCGGTCCAACCTGCTCGAGGAAAAGATCCGGGAACTGATCGGCAAGGGCCAGATCCTCGTCGATACGCAGGGGGCCGTGATCGGGCAGATCAACGGCCTGTCCGTCTTGCAGCTCGGCGACTATACCTTCGGGTCGCCCAGCCGGATCACGGCGCGCGCCTACGTCGGCGGACGCGGCGTCGTCAACATCGAACGGGAAACCCAGATGTCCGGCCGCATCCACAGCAAGGGGGTGTTCGTCCTCTCCTCGTTTGTGGCAAGCCGCTTCGCCCAGCAGCACCCCCTCAGCCTCTCCGCCTCGCTCACCTTTGAGCAGCTCTACTCCGACGTCGACGGGGACAGCGCCAGCTCGACCGAACTGTACGCGCTCCTGAGCGAGCTCTCGGGGCTGCCGATCGATCAGGGGATCGCGGTCACGGGGTCCGTCGACCAGATGGGCGGGATCCAGCCCATCGGCGGCGTGAACGAGAAGGTCGAGGGCTTCTACTACGTCTGCAAGGCCAAGGGGCTCACCGGCCGCCAGGGGGTGATCATCCCCCACCAGAACGTCCGCGACCTCATGCTCCGCGAAGAGGTCGTCGACGCCGTCCGCGAGGGCCGCTTCAACGTCTGGGCGATCCGCACCACGGACGAAGGCATCGAGATCCTCACCGGCACCCCCGCCGGGGCGCCCGACGGGGACGGCCGGTTTCCCGCGGGCTCGGTGAACGGCCGCGTGGCGCAGCACCTGGCCGATCTGGCCCGCCGCTATCGCGAGTTCGGCGCCGCGGCAGACCGTCCGGGAGAACGCGCGCCGGCGGAACAGCCCAAGGACCCCCCACCCTCTTCCACCTAGCTGGCCCGGCGGCCAGCACCTCCGGACCGCGGTTTTAGGCGGAGGAAAGTCGCCGCTCCCCCTCTAGAACCCGCTCCTGGTACGGCCTCCACGCGGGCGCGCCGGGCGTCCGTGCGCGGGCCTCTCCGGGGCATAGAACAACGGGGGGCATGACGCCCATGTTGGACCGACGGGAAACGGATCTCCACCCGTGAAGCCTGTGAAGCCCGAGACCGCCGAGGCGCCTCCGGCCGAGCAGGCCGGCATGCGGGATGAACTGGCCCTCATCGGCCAGCGCGCCTTCTCGGAGGCCGATGCCTCGGCGTTCATGACGGAAGCCGCCGCCACCGTGGCGCGGGTCCTCAACGTCCAGTACTGCAGCGTGCTCGAGTTCATCAAGGACACGGGCACGTTCCGGCTGTGCGCCGGGTTCAGCTGGGCAGGGAACCCGCACGAGGGCGCCATCGTGGACGGCGGCCCGAAATCCCAGGCCGGGTACACGCTGACCTCGACCCTGCCCGTGATCGTGGAAGACTACAAGAAAGAGGCCCGGTTCACGGTGCCCTCCGTCGTCCACAAGACCGCGGTGAAGAGCGGCGCGAGCGTAGCGATCCCCGGCCGGGACGGGCCGTACGGCGTGCTGGCCGTGGCCACAACCGGCGCGCGGGCGTTCAGCGAGGGCGACGCCACCTTCCTGCAGGGTGTCGCCCACGCCTTCGCCGTCGTGGTCGAGCGCCAGAGGGCCACGGACTCGATGCAGGACACCTCCCAGCGGCTCGAGATGCTGGTCGGCGCCTCGCCGCTGGGGATCGTCGAGGTGGATACCGAGGGCAACATCCGGAGTTGGAACGCCACCGCGGAGCGGCTCTTCGGCTGGAGCGCGGACGAGATCGTCGGGCAGCCCGATCCGCTGCTGTTCCAGAGCAGCCAGGAAGAGGTCCACGAGCTCCTCCAGCGCGTCCTCCAGGGTGAGACGCTCACGAAGATCCCGACGCAGGTCGCGCAGAAGGAAGGGCTCCCGGTCGACGTCACGGTCTCCGCCGCCCCGACCTTCGATCAGACTGGATCCATCAGCGGCATGATCGTCCTGATCGCGGACATGACCGAGCAGCGCCAGACGGAGGCGGCCCGGGCTCAGCTGACCGAGCTCATCGAGACGACGACGGACTTCGTGACCATCACCGACCTTCCCGGGCACGGATTTTACATCAACGGCGCGGGCCGGCGGATGCTCGGGATCTCCCCGGAAGAGGACGTCTCCGCCCTCACCCTCGAGACCATCTTCGCCGGGGACACGCAGTCGTTCATCGCCAACGAGGTCATGCCCGCCGCCGTGCGCGACGGTGGGTGGAACGGGGAGGTCACGCTGTTCAGCCGGAACGGCAAGCAAATCCCTGTCTCGATGGTCATGATCGCGCACACCGGACCGGACGGGCACGTCGAATTCTACTCCGTCATCGCCCGGGACATCAGCGAGCGCAAGCGATTCGAGCAGCAGCTGGTGCAGCTGGCCAATCACGATCCCCTGACCGGCCTCTACACCCGCCGGCGGTTCCAGGAGGAAGTGGACCGCCACCTGGCGGAGGCCCGCCGCTACGGCGTCCACGGCGCGCTGGTCTTCGTGGACCTCGATCAGTTCAAGGACGTGAACGACAGCCTGGGCCATCCCGCCGGGGACGCCCTGCTCGTGCGCGTGAGCGCGCTGCTGCGGGAGAAGCTGCGGGAAACCGACATCATCGCCCGGATGGGCGGCGACGAGTTCGCCGTCCTCCTGGCGCACACGGACCGCACCCAGGCGCTCGCGCTGACCGAGCGGCTGCTGGAGTCGCTGCGGAAGACGACGATCGAGGCGGAGGGCCGTCCGATCAACGTCACCGCCAGCATCGGCATCGCCCTCTTTCCCGAGCACGCCACCACCCAGGACGATCTGCTCGCCCGCGCGGACCTCGCGATGTACCAGTCCAAAGAAAACGGCCGGAACCAGTACAGCCTGTACGCCCCGGACCGGGACCTGCAGGCCGACAGCCAGTCGCGGCTCTCCTGGCAGCGCCGCATCCGCGAGGCCCTGGACCAGGATCTGTTCCTGCTGCAGGCGCAGCCCATCCTCGATCTGCGCACCAACGCCATCGCCCAATACGAGCTGCTGGTGCGCATGGTCGGGGAGAAAGGAGAAATCATCCACCCGGGGGCCTTCCTCGAAACGGCCGAGCGCTTCGGGCTCATCCAGGCGATCGACCGGTGGGTGATCCGGCGCGCCATCCGCCTCCTCGCCGGGCACCACCGGGCCGGGCGCAACATCAAGCTGGCCGTCAACGTGTCCGGCAAGGCCCTGGCGGACGCCGACCTGCTCCCCATGATCCAGGACGAGCTCTCCCGCGCGGGCGTCAGCCCGCAGAGCCTCTCCCTGGAAATCACGGAGACCACGGCCATCACCAACATCCACCTGGCGGAGAAGTTCGTGGACACGCTGCGGAATCTCGGTTGCCACGTCGGGCTCGACGACTTCGGGGTCGGGTTTGCGTCGTTCTACCATTTAAAGTCCCTGGCGGTGGACTACCTCAAGATCGATGGCAGTTTCATCCGCGACCTCCCGCGCGACACCGTCGACCAGCACCTCGTCAAGGCGATCGTCGCGATCGCGCGGGGGCTGAGCAAGCAAACGATCGCGGAGTTTGTGAGCGACGACGAGACCGTGAAGTTGCTGCGGGAGTACGGCGTGGACTGCGCGCAGGGCTTCCACATCGGCGCCGATGCGGGCCCGGAGATCGTCGCCCTCGGGCCCGAGACGGCCGCCCCGCCCAAGCGAGGGTGATCTGAGCCGGCGTCACCTCGCCGGTCGAGATCGCCCCTGCGTCTGCCGGATGAAGCCGGCGCCTTTCAACAGCAGCGACCGATTGGCCCCGTCGGAATGGAAAAAGGCGGCGGCATCCCGCACGAGTTTCTCGAGCCCGCGCTCTCGCATGTAGCCGTAGCCGCCGTGAAGTTCCAGGGCTGTGGTGACGACGCGCCACGCCACTTGGGACGCAAACACCTTCGGAAACGCGCCCAGGGTCGGGTCCCACCCATTGTCGCGGTGATCGGCGGCCCACGCGGCCTGGTACGTGTAGGCTCGGGCCGCATCGAGCAGCATCCGCATCTCGGCCACCTCCGCGGCGACCAGATCGTGCTCCAGCAGGCGGCGCCCCCCCTGCACCCGGGTGCCCGTCCACTCGAGCGTCCGCTCGTACGCGGCCTCGGCCACGCCGAGGACGCTGGCCGCGGCGTAGGCGTTGCTCGCCGGGAAGAATTCGACCAGGATGTCGAACCCGCCGCCGACCCGCCCCAGCACATGGTCGTCGGGGACGAAACAGTCTTGGAAAATCAGCTCGGCGTTGTTGACCAGCCGCTCCCCCATCTTGTTGTGCACCGCGCCGATGCTGAAGCCGGGCGCGTCGCGTGGGACCAGAAAGCACGTGGCGCCCTCGACCAGGCCCGTCCCCGGCTCGGTTTGCGCCAACACCAGGTAGAGGCCGGCGCGGCTCCCGTTGGAGATGAAGTGTTTCTTCCCCGTCACCGCCCACCCGCCGGCCCGGCGCACGGCCGTTGTCCGAAACCTGGCGCCGGCATCTCGCACCGGGATGATGTAATCCGAGGACGTCTCCGGTTCCGTGATGGCGATCGCCAGAAGAAACCCGGGGTCGTCCCGGAACGGATGGAGGAAGCGGTCGCGCTGCACCGCCGTGCAGGCTTTGTGGAGTGTCTGCGCGATTTTCAGGACCTGCGCGAAGATGACCGAGACCCCGAGATCCGCTCTGGCCAGTTCCTCGATGACGATGGCCGTCGTGAGGGAATCCGCCCCCTGGCCCCCGAGGTCCGGGGGCAGCGTCAGGGTCCGCAGGCCCGCCTTGCTGGCTTCCTCGACGATCGCGGGCGAAAAACACTCTCGGGGATCCGCGCGCCGGTCGAGGTCCGCCGCCGCGGGAACCACGACTCTGCCGGCGAACTCGCGGGCCATGTCCCGCAGCCGCCGCTGGGCCGCCGTGAGGGCGAAGGGACCCACGTCCACCACCTCCCCGCCTCAGGCGTCGCCGAGCTCGAACGGCTCCTTCTCGAACGTGTTGAGGGAGACGCCTCCGGAGTCGGTCACCACGACCATGTCCTCGACGCCGAGGAGGTATTGGTCGCCGAGGGCCAGCCGCGGCTCGACGGCCAACACCATGTTCGCCGCGAGCGGAGTCGCCTCCTGAACGAGATCGGGGCGCTCGTGGAGATCCAGTCCCGCGCCGTGGCCGAGGAACGGCCCCCAGTACTCGTACCCCCGCTCGCGCGCCACGTCGACGGCGAGCGTGACGAGATCGACGGCGGGCACCCCGGGCCGGGCCGCCTTGAGGACCTCGTCGAAGATCGTCAGCACCGTCTGGTACGCCCGCCGCTGCGCGTCGGTCGACCGCCCGAGCGCCTTGGTTCGCGACGTGTCGATCGCGTAGCCCTCGTGCTGGGAGGTGATGTCCCAGTGGACCACATCGCCGCGCTCCAGCCGCTTGCCCCCCCGCGGGTGATGCAGCAGGCCGCCCGCGACGGTCCCCCCGGAGCAGATCAGGCTCGGCGACAGGCTCACCATGTCCTCGTAGACGGGATCGGCGTTGCGCATGACGGCCTCCGCCACCCGGAGCAGCTCGAGCTCGGTCGGGTTTCCCCGCCGCAGGGTCTCCACGACCGCCGCGTGCGCCCGATCCCCGACGCGGGCCCCCCGCGCCATCAACTCGAGTTCGAGGGGGCTCTTCACCAGCCGCAGCTCCTCGACGATCGTCGACTTCACAAACGCGGTTTTCGGCAGGGCCTTGACGAGGTCGAGGTACAGCGGCGCCGGAAACCGGTCCCAGGTCTCGATCCCGACCCTCCGGGCGTTCCAATCGGAAAGGAGCCGGCGCACGTACGACGCCGAGAGTCCGATGTCCTTGCTCGCCGCGAACCCTCCGGTCACGACCGCGCCGGCGATCACCTCCTTGCTCGGCGTCAACCCCGGATCGCACAGCAGGACGCCCTCGCCGGCGGTCGAGAGCACGAACGCGGCGCCCTCGAACAGGTAGGTCTCGGTGGCGCTGAGGGACACCCAGCCGGCGCGGTCGGGGAAGTAATCGGTGAGGTACCGCAGGCTGCCGCGGACCTTGTTGTCCCCGAAGACGATCAAGGCATCATAGGACAGCTCCCGCATCTTCGCCTGGACGCTGCCGAGCCGCTGGGCGATCTCGTTCCGCAGCTGGCTATGCGGTATCGACATGGAGCCTCCCCTCTCGGACCAGGCTTAAGGGCCTCCGGTCACCATAATGCAGTCGCCGTTGACGAAACTGGCGGAATCCGAACAGAGGAACCCGACCACCGCCGCGACCTCCCGGGGGGCCGCGAGCCGCCCCATCGGATTCGCGGCCAGGATCCGGGACCGCAGCGCGTCGATCCCGGGCTCCTGCAGGAGATCGGTGTCGGTGAGCGTCGGGGCGACGCAATTGACCCGGATGCCAAACCGCGCGCAATCCCGGGCGAGATACCGGGTCAGCGAGATGAGCCCGCCCTTCGCCGCGGCGTACGCGGGACCCATGTTGCCGCCGTTCACCCCGGCGATCGATGCGATGTTCACGATCACCCCCTTCCCCTGCTCCTTCATGATGGGGACGGCCCGCTGCGACAGCACGAAGGGGGCGGTGAGATCGACGCCGATCATGTCGTGCCAGTCCGCGAGCGAGGTCGTTTCGGTGTTCCGGACGCGAACGGTCCCGGCATTGTTCACGAGGATATCGATCCGTCCGAAGTCGGCCCGGACGCTCTCGATCAACGATGCACAGGCTTGGGGGTCCCCGAAGTCGCTGAGATACACTCGGGCGCGGCGGTCCCCTCGAGACAGCGACTCGGCCAGCGCCTTGGCCAGGGCGGCGTTGCTGCGGCAGTGAATGGCGACGGCGGCGCCGGCCTCAGCCAGCGCCGCCGCGATCGCCCGCCCGATCCCCCGGCTCGCGCCGGTCACGAGCGCAACTCGTCCGGCGAGTTCGCCGGATTCGGGCGCGGCGTCACGGGTCATTGGGCGATCCACCCTCCGTCGACGACCAGACAGGCGCCGGTCATGAATCGCGATTCGTCGGACGCCAGGTACAGCGCGGCGTTCGCGAGGTCGCGCGGGTCGGCAATATACTGACCATCCGCCATCCGCAGCGGCGTCATCTGCTGCCAGACCCGCTGGACCTCGGGGTCGGCCCGGAAATGGACATTGATGGCGGTGCGGGTGGCGCCCGGACAGAGCGCGTTGATGTTCAAGCCCAAGGGGCCGAACTCCACCGCGAGCGCCCGGGTCATGCCGATGACAGCCGCCTTCCCGGCGCAGTAGGCGGTCAATTGCGGCACGCCCACCAGTCCGAAATTTGAGGCCACCGTGACCACCTTGCCGTACCGCTTGTCCGCGAAGTGCCGGAGGGCGCGCTGGACGCAGAGGAAGGTGGCCCGGACATTGAGGGCGAGGTGCTGATCCCACTCCGCGATATCGACCAGGCGCGAGTCTCCCGTCGGCCCCACGTTCCCGGCCGCCGTCATGATGATGTGGAGATCGCCGAACGTCTTGATGGCCCGTTGGACCAGCCCATCCACGGCCGCGGGGCTGGTGACATCCGTGGCGACGTATTCCGCCTGCCCCCCGTTCGCCCGCACCGCTTCGTGCGTTGGTGGCCCCCCCTCCCGGGGATCCGGCCGGATGTCGGCAACGACCACCCGCGCCCCTTCTTCGGCAAACCTCAGCGCGCTTGCGCGTCCAATTCCCGAGCTGCCGCCCGTGACGACGGCCGTCTTCCCCTCCAGTCGCCCGCCCACGTCTGCCCCCCCGCGCTCACTGAATCTCAACGACCATCTCGATCTCGACGGTGATGCCGAATGGCAGCGCGCCCATCCCCACCGCGGCGCGGGCGTGCCGGCCGCGCTCGCCAAACACTTTGGTCAGGAGGTCCGAGGCGCCGTTGATGACGTCCGGCTGCCTGGCAAAGTCGGGATCGCTGTTCACCATCCCCAGGAGCTTGACGATGCGGCGCACCCGATCGAGCGACCCGATCTCGGCCTTCAACGAGGCCAGCGCGTTCAACATCACGAGCTGCGCGGCTTTGTAGGCTTCCTCCACCGGCACGACGCTGTCGACCTTGCCGACATAGGCGAGCTTCCCGTCCCGGTAGGGGCCGTGACCCGACACAAACACCAGTTTGCCGGCGGTGACCGCCCCCACGTAATTGGCCACCGGCTTGTTCGGTTGCGGGAGCGCCAGTCCCAGATCCGTAAGACGCTGCTCGATGCTGTCAGCCATCTGCCCCCTCCTTCTCGTATTTCAGATTCCGCACCACACGCCCGTCGCGCGCCCGCTACCGAGCGGATCCCGGCGGCGCGCCTGGCAACGCCGCGGCCAGGCGCGCGGCGGAGGCCCGGGACATTCGGACGCCCTCCGCCTGCACCCCCTCGACCCCGGGAATCGCGCGCAGCGCCGGGGCGATGGTGACCGCCATGGTGACCGGCCGCAACGGGCATCCGACGCACGCGCCTTCGAACCGCACCCCGACCACGCCCTTCGCCAGGGTGAGCAGCGTCAGATCGCCGCCGTGCACCTGCAGGACCGGCCGGATCCGCCCGTTGAGCTTCGCTTCGATCTCCCGCGCGAGCGTCTCGCCGTCCGCGGCCTCCATCAGTTCCTCCCCCCGGACGGGCGAGGCGCCTCCACCCCCATCAGGCGGGCGAAGTTGGTCCCAAGGATCTTGCGCTTGTCCTCGACCGTGATCTCCGGGAAGCCGTACTCATCCTGCAGCTCCTCGGGGATCTCGAGACCCCAGAGGGCGTCCAGGTACGGCTGCGGACAGCCCATCAGCGCGGCTTCCGATCCCCAGAGCAGCTTATCGGCCCCCACCTCGGCGAGCAGCTGGCCCATCTGCATCAGGAATCCCTTCCGGCGGACAAAATACAGCGCGAGGACCCCCGACAGCGCCAGGTACACATTGGGAAACCGGGCCCCAATCGACACGCATTCGTCGAAATACGGCAGCGCCAGGTGGTGGATCACAAACACGAGGTCGGGGAAGTCTCTGGCCGCCTTCTGCAGATCGTTGGGGCGGAGATCCTCCATGTTCTGGTTGCCGAAGGGGATGCCTTTGTGGAATTGGAGCACCCGGATGCCGAGCCGCCGCGCCTGCTCGTACATCGGATAGGCGACCGATTCATCGTCGCAGCGCCAGGTCTTTCCGTCGACGTGGGCGTTATAAAATTTGAACGACCGCGCCTTCAACTCTTTGACCTGCCGTTCCATCTCGTCGAGCACGGCCGCTCCGTGAAACGACGGGTCGACGCCCCCGCAGAACATCACGTGGTCGGGGTAGGCGGCGGCGAACGCGTGTTGGGCGGCCACCGGCGCGAACCCGTCCTTGAACCAGTCGAAGATCGGCACGGTTTGGGCCATGGCGATGTCGGTGGTCGACCGGGCAAAGACCATGTCCCAGAGGTCTTGGGGAGTCCAGTCGCGGGCGAAGGTCTTGTAGCCCAGATCGCTCCCCGGCGCGCGCGTATCCTTCCCCAACTTGAGGATGCTGCCGCGGCCGATCTCCGCGTCGGGCCGATCCAGGAGATTGGCATCCGACATGCTGTACGCATGAATCACGCAGTCGAACACGAAGTTGCCCTGCAGCATGGATCGCCTCCTCTATGAGCGCTCTTTTGCCAGGTGATCGAGCGACACCGCGAGCAAGATGATCGAGCCGATGGCGACCTGCTGCCAGAACGCCGAGACATTCAGCAGGACCAGCCCATTCCTGATCGAGGCGATGAGCACGACGCCGAGGACGGTCCCGGAGATCCGTCCCACGCCGCCGAGGAGCGAGGTCCCGCCGATGACCACCGCGGCGATCGAATCGAGGAGCAGATCCTCGCCGACGGTGCCCGAGCCGGCGTCGAGCCGCGCCGCCACAATGAAGCCGGCCAGCGAGGCCATCACCGCGCTCAGCACCAGGACGATGACCTTGGTGTGCCGGACATCCACGCCCGCCAGGCGGGCGGCCTCCGCGTTGCCGCCGACGCCGTAGATGTTGAGGCCCAGACGGGTCCGGGTGAGGAGAAAGTGCATGCCACTCAGCACGACCCCGGCGATCACCACCGGGAAGGGCACCGGCCCGATCTTGCCCTGGCCGATGAAATCGAACCCGGGCGGAAGCCCGTAGATAGACTGGCCGTTCGTGAGCAGGAGCGCCGCGCCCCGGGCGATGCCGAGCATGGCCAGGGTGGCCACAAACGACGGCATCCCGAGGCGGGTGGTAAACCAGGAGTTCACCAACCCCACCACGATGCCGGCCGCCATGGCCACCAGGACCGCGAACGGCCACGGGAGATGATGCCCGACCGTCAGCAAGGCCACCATCGACCCGGTGAGCGCCACGACCGACCCGACGGAGAGATCGATCTCCGCGGCGATCAGGGCAAAGGTCATGCCCCCGGCGATCAACACCAGCGGCGACGACTGCAGCAGGATGTTGGAAATGTTCTCGACCGTGAAAAAGTGCGGGGAGGCGATGCTCAACCCCACCCAGAGAAGCGCCAGCGGGATGATCGTGCTGGCGATGGACTGCCGCTGCCGCAGGCGGCGCATCCACGCCAGGAGCCCCGGCAGCTCAGAGCCCGCGGGCCGGAGCGATTCGGTGGTCGGCGCCTGATGGGCCACGATGGGGTTACCCGCCCGCCGCCGCGTAGCGCATGACGGTCCGCTCAGACGCCTCGGCGCGATCGACTTCCGCGACCACCGCCCCCTTCCGCATCACGTAGATGCGGTCGCACATCGCCACGACTTCCTGCACCTCCGACGACACCAGGAGAATGGCCGTGCCGCCCTCCGCGAGATCTTTCATCATCCGATAGATTTCCGCTTTGCTGCCGACGTCGATCCCGCGGGTCGGCTCGTCGAAAATGATGACTTTTGGCTGCGTGGCCAAGTTCTTGGCGAGCACGACTTTTTGCTGGGTGCCGCCGCTCAAGTCGCGCGTCAGCTGGTGCTCGCTGCGGGCATGGATGCTGAAGCGCTGGATGTAGGATCGAGCGATCGCCCCGAGGCGGCGGCCGGCGAGGACCTGGTTGAACCGCGTGACCCCCCCGGCGACCCGCACGCAGTTCGCGACCGCCAGCGCCACGTTTTCCACAATGGACAGCAGCAGGACGAGCCCCTGCGATTTGCGGTCCTCCGGGACCAGGGCGATGCCGGCCTTGAGGGCATCGCGCGGCGAGCGGATCGACGTTTCGACGCCGTCCACCAGGACCGCGCCGGCATCCGTGGCATCCGCGCCGTAGATGGCCCGGGCCAGCTCGGACTTGCCGGCGCCGACGAGTCCGGTCACCCCGACGATCTCGCCGCCCCTCGCCGTGAGGCTCACCCCGTCGATCACCCCGGCGCGCGAGAGCCCACGGACCTCGAGCACCACGGGCCGCCGCCCGCCCGGATGGCGCTCGGGATACATCTCGCGGAGCGGCCGCGCCAGCATGAGCTCGATCACCCGCTCGACCTTCGCCTCGGCCGCCGGCAGGGTCCGCACCACCTGCCCGTCGCGTATCACCGTGATCCGGTTGGCCAGCGTCACGACCTCGTCCAGCCGGTGGGACACGTAGAGGATCCCCACGCCGCGATCGCGCAGGGCGTGCAGTTTGACGAACAGCTCATCCCGCTCCCCCGGCGTGAGGGCGGCCGTCGGCTCGTCGAGGACGAGAATCCGGTTGTCCTGCGACAGGCCCCGGGCGATGAGGACGAGCTGGGCCGCGGAGACCCCGAGCGATCCCGCCCGCCGACGGGGATCGACGTCCGCGTGGACCCGGCCCAGCGCGGCGCGGGCCTGCGTATAGAGCTGGGTGCGATCGATGACGCCGAGCCGGCTGCGCCACCCGCGGCCGAGGGTCGGCGGCTCGCCCAGGAGGATATTGCTGGCCACATCGAGCTCGGGGACGAGCACGATCTCCTGGTGGATCGCCGCGATGCCCAAGCGTTCGGCATCGCGGCGGGAGGAAATGCGGACCGCATTCCCGTCCACCAGGAGGGTGCCCGCGTCGGGTTGATACACCCCCGTCATGATCTTGACGAGCGTGCTCTTCCCGGCCCCGTTCTCTCCAACGAGCGCGTGGATCTCCCCGGCCTCCAGGGCGAAATCGACATCCACGAGCGCCTGCACGCCCGGAAAGGCCTTGGAAATCCGCCGCGCCTCGAGCAGCGGTGCGCTCAGCACTTGCCCGCGGCGGCGGTGTCGATTCGGTCTTTCAGGCTCGGGTCCGCCTGCTTGCTCCCCGATTGGACGGCCCGGAGCTCCGCGGTGGAGGCGGCCAGGATCGGCGGCTCGATGCGCTTGGGCACCGACCCTCCCGTCCCGACCGTGATCGCGCTGGCGATGAACGACGACCCGATCTGCGGAATCGGCAGGATCCCCTCCGCCTGGAAGTCGCCCTTGAGCGCGGCCTGGATCCCGATGCACGTCCCGTTGTAGCCGATGAGGATGACCTTCCCGGTCTTGTTCGCCGCCTTGAGCGCCTGCAGGGCGCCGAACGCCATTTCGTCGTTGTGGGCAAAGATGGCCGCGAGGTCCGGGTTGGCGGTGATCATGTCGGTCGCCACCCGCAGGCCCTGATCGCGCTGCCAGTTGCCGGTGCCCTCGGCGACCACCTTGATCTTTTCGTTCTGCTTGATGCCGGCTTTGAAGCCTTGGGACCGGTAGATCGCGGCGTAGTTGCCCGGCGATCCCTCGATGATGGCCACTTTGCCGCCGTTGGGGATCGCGGCGGAGAGCCATTCACCCAGCAGTTGACCGCCCTTCACTTCGTTCGCGGAGATGAAGCTCACGGCGAGGCCCTGGTCCACGGCGCCCGGCGCGTCATCGATGAGTAAGAAGACCTTGACGCCCTTGCTGTGCGCCTTCGAGATGAGGGGCATGATCGCTTTCCCATCCCAGGGATGGAGGCCCAGCACGTCGATCCCTTGCCCCAGCATCGTCTCGGCTTTGGCCACCTGCTCCGACACGTTCGCCGAATCCTGGACGAAGAACTTGGCATTGGGGTATTTCTTCAGCTCGCTCTGCATCGCGTCGACCATCTGTTTCACGGCCGGGTTTGAAAAGTTGCCGGTGACCGCTCCGATCCGGACCGTCTTGGCCTGGCCGCGCGCCATCTGCCATGGGAGACCGGACAGCGCGGCGGTGGCGCCGGCCCCCATCAAGAACAGCACACGCCTCCGGGTGATCGGAAGCGACGACATGCCGCGAACCGTGTGATCCATTTGCGATTCCCCTCCCCCCGTGTCGTCGAGGTCCGTTCAGACCTCGCGTTGACCACCGGTCATTGGTGAGTGTCCCCGGCGAATCCTCTCCACCGTCCTCGTGCGGGCACGCGCGTCCATCCCTCCTTTCCTCGTGTCGTACGGTCTACGGGCGGATCCCGACCTTGAAGACCGGCTCGCGCCGGTCCCGGAACAGTGCGTAGGCCGCGCCGATCTCACCGAGCGCGAACCGGTGGGTGATCAGCGGCGACAGGTCGAATTTCCCGTGTTCGATCATGTGCATGAGCCGGCGGCCGCGCTCCTTCCCTCCCGGCGATGTCGACGAGATGATCCGCTTCTCGCCGATCCCGCCCATGAACGCGCCGACGTCGAGCGGCAGCGTCAGGCTCCCCTGCATACCGTAGTTCCCGACGCTCGAGAGCACGCCGGCCGGACGGGTCAGCCGCAGCGCCGTGAGGAACGTGTCCGGCGTCCCGACCGCTTCGATCGCCACATCGGCCATCCAGCCGCCGGTCAGCCGCCGCACGACCTCCACCACGTCGATCCGCGACGCGTCGAGGGCGATGTCCGCGCCCAGGCGCCTCGACATCTCCAGGCGCCAGGGAATGATGTCGATCGTGATCACGTAGCCGGCGCCGCGCAGCCGCGCCGCCACCGTCGCCGCCAGCCCGATCGGCCCCTGGCCGACGATGGCCACGGTGTCGCCCATCCGCAGGTCCGACGATTCCACGGCCGCGAATCCCGTCGACCCGCCGCAGGCCATGACGACCGCCTGCTCGTCCGTGACCCCGTCGGGGATCGGCGTGAGGTTCGCCTGCGCATACGGCACCGCCACGTACTCGGCGTGCGCCCCGTCGCGCAGCATGGCGAAGTGAAAGGCCGCGATCGTCCCGTCCGTGTGACAGCCGCGGCCGTTGACGTTGCCGAGGCAGTCGTAGCACTGGCCGCAGGGCGTGTCGCCCGGGACATAGACGCGCTGGCCGGGCGCATACCCCTGGACGCCGTCGGCCACCGCGACGATCTCCCCCACGAGCTCATGCCCGAGGACCGTGCCGGGGCGGCCCGGGATCCGCCCGTCGATGATCTTGAGGTCGGTCGCGCAGATGGAGGCGAGCCGCGTGCGGACGAGCGCCTCGCCGTACGCGATCGTGGGAACCGGGACGTCTCGAAGTTCCGCCCGGCCCTCGCCGGCGAAGACGTATCCCTTCATCGTCCGGACCGTTGTCGCGCCCATCGCGTCATACCCCCACTCCGATGTACCGCTCCTGGATGTCACGCCGCTGCTCGAGCTCGCCCGGAGGCCCATCGAACACCATCCGCCCCTTGGCCATCACGTAGACGTGATCGGCGATCGCGAGGGCGATGGGCAGCTCGTGGACGACGATGAGGATCCCAAGCCCGCCTGCCCGCCGGAGCCCCTGCACGACCTCGAGCACGATGCCGACGAAGAGCGGGGCGAGGCCTTCGGTCGGCTCGTCCATGAGCAGGCAGTCCGGTTCGGTCCTGAGCGCCCGC
>Ga0307479_10002221_pt1 | contig 17620 bp, 20 predicted proteins | sample atmos_gasesECM4C_FD_203743 | JGI IMG/M metagenome (GOLD analysis project Ga0307479, IMG submission 203743) | Hardwood forest soil microbial communities from Morgan-Monroe State Forest, Indiana, United States - atmos_gasesECM4C_515 | ecosystem: Environmental > Terrestrial > Soil > Temperate... | reverse complement strand
TCTTAGAAGAAATCAGGCTCCAGCCGCTTCCTCCTGGCTACTTGCAATACCTGGAACGCAAAATTAGCTTATCGAACGCACCAACGATCCAGCCTTAAGGAATGACTCCCCGTCAAACCGGCGCGCGATCAAAAAACCGCGTTTTCTGATGCGCGCCAACATTCTTGGGCCAACGTGAGGTACTCCAGGCCGAAGTCGGCGGCGTGCGAGCTGCGGGACCGTCTCTATCGCTCTAAGGCTTCGACATTTCGGCTAGATACTTCGCCAAGAGATCAAGCAACGCCTCCCGTGTGGCACTGGCTGCTTTGCCCAGCTGGATGTCGATGAGTTTCCTTTTCGCTGCGACCACATCGGACTTGGGGTCCGACATCACGTGCTTCAGCAAGTCCCACAGCTCATTGCGATCGTCCTGTGAGAGCTTGTCATCGTGGTAAAGCAGCTGCCGCGCTGTATCGAGCACGTCTTTCATCCAAGGAAACGGATGTCCGCACTTGTAACAGAATGCGGGTAGTTGGTAGAAGTTCACATGCGAACGGATGCTTTGCCCTCGAATGGGAGTCTTGCAGTCTGGGCAAGCGTCGATGCAGACTGCTCCGCACTTGCTACAGTGCTCCCCAGGTGTAAAGGGCAAGCCGCGCGAACTCTGAACGTGGCCCTGTAAGCAGATGTAGGCGTCATAGTGCAGTCCATCGGGATTCACTCCCATGGGTCGATTCGCATTGTGCTCCATGTTTTCCAACTCCTCCTTTACGAGCTTAGTGACAAGAATGCGATCAGCATCTGTTACGTCAATCTCGTGGTTAGGGTTGGGACTCACTCGGCTAAGTCGGCGTACAACGAAATGGTCTGACCATTCAAGAGCGTCCCCCGTTGCCATTGGCGGAGCGAAAACACGGCACTCCTTGTCGCCCTCGACGTAAACGGTTGCGACTCTTTGCAGGAGCTGATCATCGTCCGACCCAGACAGCACTCTCTTCTGGATGACAACCCTAAATCCGGGCTCGCTCATCCTGCCCTCCCTGAATGTGGCGAAATATCAGTCAGGGGTGTCGTCGTGGGGCCACTCACCGCTTCGGTTCCCGATTGGTCATGGCACTCAAACGCTTGCGAAGTTGCGCTTTCAAGTCAGTGGTATTCGCATATTCAGGCACGTTATGGACGACCAAATCAAAATGCAGGGACGTTCCTTTCTTGCGATATAAGATTGGCCGTTTTCCAGCCGCGTGAGCGTAGCCTACTTCGTAGTAGACGCTCGGACGCTCGCCCGTTAGGTCCGCAATTAAAAACTCAGAGGTGGAGATTTCATCCAGAATGCGCTGCGTAATCGTCTCGGAATGCTCAATCTCATCAGAACGCACGGCGTCAATCCCGAACTGTTTGAAGACTTCTTTAATGCAGTTTTTGACGTCTTCCAATTCTGGGATGCTCGTGCTTATCTGCATCATTATGAACGCTGTGTTTGGTCTGTACCTTTGGACGTTTGGCACCTGGGATGACACTATCGCACGGGCAAGGTTTTCGGGCGCGGGAGCAATCAGATCCATTTTCTCAAAGAGTTGTTGACACAACTTCTCAAATCTCTCTCCGCATGAATTCATGCTGGAGTACGACTCCTCATGTTGAGCGGGTTCAATTCCGAAGACCTTGTCTTCGTCCGAAACGACGGAAGGACCGTGGTACACGTAGTGCTTTCCCGCTAGACACGCAGACATGCCTCGCAATGATTTTCGAAATTCAACCTCATCCGCCTGTTCCATGAGAGGCGAGTGTCTGACCGCCTCAAACAAACGGATACCAAATTGTGTAAGCTTCTTTCGTATTTCTTGCGCCGTTTGCCTCTGCTTTTCCGAAAGCAAATCCCAATCGGGAATAAATCGCGCCCCTACGCCATGAACTTTTGAGAAATGTACCCTTTGGTCCCTCTGGCTCAGCAACGCTGCATCAGCGCCACGTTCTTTGATGACTGTTCCGAAAGCATCCGCGAAGAAAGCCGTGGCTTCCTCGCGCAATGCAGTTAGCTCAGACCGTAGGGCTTCAGCAGGAGAACTATCCACGATTCAACTTACCTCTGGACTTCATTGTCGGCATTGAGAGTGAGGTTCGCAAGTTGCAAGAGGGGAAACTCATTCGCGGCACTGGGTGGTCTCGGGCGCGTCGATTACGTCCTGTCCTGGGTGGTGCAAGGCCGCCTAGAGACTGTGACCTCTGCTCAACAAAGTAAATAGCCTGCAGAGAACGGAAACAATATGATACCGGATTATGCAATACGTGAGGTGTGGTCTCATCGCCCTCTATGTCCTGGCTGCTTCTGCTGCCTTCGCGCAAAGTGAAGCGAAATCCCCCACCTTGTCTGAGACGCTGGAATGGATGAAGAGCACCCTTGGTCCAAAGGGATTCGTCGACTCAGTTCGGAACGGCTACAACAAATATGAGGCAGTTCCCGGCAAGACTAGCTACACGGAGACGATCAAGTCCTTCTCCCACGACGGCTGCCGGATCAAGATTGTGAAAATCGCTGATACGGTTGATCCCGTGATTGGTGGGGAGTACGTGGCTCAATACACAGACGAGTTTGACCTGAGCGATTTCGACCCCCGCACTGTAGATAGCCAATCAGGAGACGGTGAGCTGAAGGGACATGTTGTGACGTTCAGCACGACAAATGATAAGAAGTTGATCCGTTGCTCATCAATTACGCTAAACGGCAAGGACGCGGGTAAGCCGTCGCCCTGCGTCCCTGCTACTGATGATACCGAGCAACTGCGTTTTTCGTCTGAGAACTACACCCAGCGGTTTTCTAAAGCCTTGCGCCACGCGATCACGTTGTGTGGCGGCAAACGATCAACATTCTGAACGCAAAATCCACTCGTCATCTTTCAAGGAGAACTCGATGCGGAATCCTTGCCTGCTATTAGTGGCACTGATGTTCTTAGCTGCTGTACCTGTCCGCGCCCAACAGGTGCCAAGGTCAGGGAATGCTTTTCTTCAAGACTGCTCGGTGGTAGATAAACTCGTCGATGATTTGCAAAAGAGAGAGTTCATACATGCCGACGTCTGCCTTGCGTACGTCGTCGGGCTACACGATGGCGTCTCGTTGGAGATTTCTTTATCGCGCTCCCCGGGTCACTCGGAAACTCTTCCCGTACTGCGTGAGGCGCGGATGTCACCAACGCGCAGTTGGTTCGAGTCCTTCTGAAATACATTCGAACAAATCCCGCAACCGCCCATCTATCAACTGCGGTGCTCTTCGGTTTTGCGATGAAAGAAGCGTTTCCATGCCCCGTCGGGCAAAAGTGAACGCTAAGGCTGGTGATCTACCGCTGCTCAGGTGGCGACCCGGGGATTAGGGAGGTTGGTTGAGATTCCCAGGGTTTTCTTAGAACGGCTTTGCATGCCAATTTTGCCAAGTGTCTCATGAGCTCGCGAAGTTGACCCTTTGTAAACTCCTGATGCCCGCTAATCATGCAGTGAGCACTGGTGTATTCTCCCCAGTCTTCAGCGTCTTTTTGATAGAAGCGTACTCCACGCTCACGAACGTGTTCGAGAGCTTCCCTCACGCTGAGGCGGGCAACACCGTGGCCCTCTGTGATACGCAGCGCAAATTGATCATGAGGTATCCCTTGTCGCTGCCCGATCGGGCCGCCGGGATTTTCTATCCCGAATGACGGGCCGTCATGCACAAGGTCTTTCTTTTTCAACATGAAGCAGTCAGGCGTTGGAAGGCCGGATTCGCAGTACTGGGGGTTCAATCCCCTCAACACATTCTCTTCATCTGTAAGCACTTCACCAGCAGGAACTACTGCGTTAGCACCCACTCGATCTGCTCCGGTGTGTCGTCGACTGAAATCTCCCAGAGTCCCTCTGACTCGTAGGATTCAAGCGGATGCCAGCGTTGCGCTTCCACGGCCTGTCCAGTAACCATTAGGTCAAGCTCTTTTTGACCTTGAATCCATTTGAACGTCACAGAGCCATCGGGCGAAGGACGGACGGATGGAGAAGAAAGGATGTTCTTTCGTGACAGGATGAGTTCGATGTGTTCCAGTAAACGCTCCGCCGTGGTAATGGTTTCGGCAGAAATCGCCTGTCCGCCTTCAGCATCCCAATTTTCTTCGAGCTTCGTAAACCCGGCCAGCCTTTGACGGAGGGTCGCCACTGTCTTGGCTTCTCCCTTCAAGGCAGACTCAACCGCATCCGTCGGAGTGTTGCCGATACACCTTGCACGGGCGTACAAGTTAGGGGCAAGTTCCTGATGCATCAGAATAGAGCCACCCCCAACACCAACATTGACCACCGTCACCGTGGCGGTATTATTTATCACGATGACGCCGGGGTCTTTTACCCAGATACCCAGCTCAGGAGCAAGAGCACACTCTCCGAACAGAACAGAGTACAGCGCCTCGTCCTTGTCTTTATCCATTGTAAGACTTCTTGCCGCAGCTGGTCTCATTGTTCCCTCTGCCATTTTTGATGTGCGCTAGCTGTAGTTAGCTCCGTAAAACTACGGACAATCCACTCATGTGCAGACTGAAACCAATCCGTCTCGGAGTATTTCTCGGAGGGTGTTCCGCTGCACGTAAAAACCAGCACAAGCAGGTTCTGCCCGCTCTGATTCGTGGCGTTGCTGAGACTTGCGGTGGCTGTCCCACGGTTCTCCGGCATCGCAAACTTCCAACTTGTATTCACGGACTCAGGCGGAGCGAGATATGACCCTTGGATGGGAGAAAATCGGAACAGCTTCACATGCTCTTCCAGGGAATCCGCAACGCTTACACCTGATGGAAGCTCGATGTGGTTAACATACACAAGCTCGTAGCGAGTCACTGAAATCTTGCCTAGCTTCTCTCGTTCGACAAAGCTGCTGAAGTCCGCCCAAAGCTTCAGGAACTTTTTGCTCACCATCGAGTAACGTGGGTACTCGTCTTCGGGCTTCACCCTTCGCCAGTTTAGATGCACTCTGGAATCCTGTATCTGAATCACGTACTGCTGGTCCGTTGAGACACACCACATGCGGCGCAGTGGGGGCATATCCAACTGGATGCCCTGCACTCCGAGCCCGCTGACATCAAATAACGGTCCAAGGTCCTTTGTGTCCGGATACACGGGCTTTTGCTCTGCCCAAAACTGACCAAAGTGCCGGGTTTGGAACTCGGACAGAGGCATGAAAATGGTTCCATACGAAACCTCGATCACGGGAGGGCGCTTGTAGCTTGGCAGCGGCGGCGCAGAACTAGTGGTGTTCACCATTCGGCTAGTCAAAATGACCACTAATATTAAACCAACGCCTGAGCCCCATGGAAATCAACTGTCTCTTGTTCGTGTATTCGAAGTCTCGCACGAGATGACGCGCCAGGCGTTGACACGTATGGCACGTGAGTCCAAGACCTTCCGGGGGATACATTCCAGTCTATACCATGCGGCAGTGTGGAGAGGGAGAATGGTGACGAACCTAAGCCGTATGAGGACCGAACTGATGTGCCAGATAACCCACCTGCTGCGTGGGAACGAATCAAGGAACGAAACTCGTAATCGACCGCTCTTTCGGTGCTTCTAGGTTCCGCGCGTACCTGCTAAGTCTCTGAATCTTCGTGTCTCGGCAGAGTGTGAAGATGGCACTCTACCGCTGGGTTAAGCGCCCACAAATTAGCGGTAAATCTATGTTAACACACCAGTTCTCGCGATGGGCAACCAGATGCTCTTGGAAAGATGGTTTATTGTTCCGATCCAAGTCGCCTGGGGCTACTTCCCACGGACTGAACCTGCAAACCCGTAGAAAACTCCGACGAGCTCCGCCAGTGCCAGCCAATGTCGCGGATGTGGCCGATGTCGACCTGCCCGAATTTCAGCGGCATAAGATTCACAAAGTCCCAGAGTTGATGAAATCTTTGAAATCGTTACCGATGCAAGTCGCGGTTGAATCTCGCGAATATATGTTGCTTCGTCGGGCCAGCCCGGTTGTCGTGCTGAGCGCCACGCCCGCTTAGCGGCTTCGTGTCGCCGTTGAGTCTCAGAATGTTTCCTCCGAGCGTTGGGACGCAGCGCCGCTATGCGTCCTATTTTTGCGAGTTCGATCAGTTTCTCCCGCGATAGCTCGCGACCGCATTTCGGACAATTCCGCCCCACTCGGGTTCGGGCTCCGCAACCTCGGCAAATGCGCCCGACTGCTGGCATCTTCATGTCCGGAGGCGAAGCACTCTTTGCCTTCCGCCGGTGAGCCTGCGTCAGTGGTGTTGAAAACCCTCTGCCGACGTTTGGGCGCGATGTGCGCCCTGCTCGAAGGGAATGAGCTACGTATTCAGCCCAAGGAGCAACAAGTTTGCCCCAGATGGGCGCGGTCTCAGAGAGCTTAGAGCAAAGACTACTCGACAGCCTGCAATTCCCGTTCGATGTTTCAATAAAATCCGAGCGCCTCAAGGGCTCATGCATCAACCAATCCAGAATCCACGACTCTATGGCGGGCCTGATTGTCTCGATCAAGTCGAGTGCGAGACTGTCGCGATTTGCAGTGTCGGTGTGAAGCATCCCGAGGCCGGGATCGAGTCCGCAAGCACAGGCGGCCAATCGACACTCGCTTTCAGCCACTGCGTTCGTGTAGTTGAGGAGACTGTTTGCTGGATTGACTGAAAGTCGAGGTCCGCCGGTGAGGGGAGAATGCCTGGTCCCAAAAATTAACCAGTGTGACGGGACCCGGCTTGCGTCTTTTCGAGGGAACAGGATCGGGAGATCGCGCCATGCGTTCCAATATTCCGCTGCAGCCCGCGATTCGATCCCACGAATTGCATCTAGGTCGGCTGCATCATCCAGCCGGGCCCGGAGTGCTGCGATGGAATCCGCTGCTTCTGTGTTCTTTAGTTTTTCGCGGACCAACACTTCCTGACCGGTGAGTTTGGCGGAAATCAGTTCGCGGGCGATCTTTATCGCAGTGCCATTGTCGAGCGCCAGAGCTTGCGCTCTCCGGAGCCGCGCTTCGCTGGGCGATGCAGGGCCTGTGACGACTCGCACCTTTCCAAGCCGGTCGATCATCGAGAACGAAGCGTCGCCGACACCACTCAACCAGCGCAGTGCAGCAAATATAATGAAGCCGTCGTCCCCGATGCAGACGAGGCGCTTCAGCCTATGATTCACGCGCGGCAAGCGCAGCCTCCGGCGTTCATGTCCGATGCCATCCTCAACCTGCAAGTGCCCCGCTTGCATCGTGACTCGGACGCCGAAGCCGTAAAGAGTCAGGACTCCGGACCTCGAAATTTGCGGGGTGGGGAACGAGTGCGGTAGCGTGCTTGGAGCTGCCATCGGAGTCATTGCCTCCATGGTGGTCAGGGCCAGTCGGCTGCTTCCAACAGCTGGCAGGCCCGCTTTACATCCATCAATTTTATGGCAGTTAAAGCGGCTCTGCTGGCTTTTTTCCGAGTTCGGCTTCGAGTCGTTGTCGCATCTTTCGAAGGCCGTCAGCGTCGTGATCCTTCCCACAGGCGCAGAAATGATCGAAGCACTCTGCCAACTCGTCTGCTGTCAACGGCTCCTTCTCAAACGCGATCACTATTTGGAGCAGCTGTCGATGGGACGGATTCTCTTGAAATGGTTTGATCGGACCTTTTCCGTGGATTATTTGAAAAAGATCTCTCTCTGTTCGTGCAATCTTGTCGTGCGCATCCAGGTCCCCGCTGGTTTCATCTGCAGCAGTGAACCTCAGCGACTCTCCATGTCGATGGAAGTGTATGTACTCACCAATGCCTTGCTGATCCGATATCGGTTGGTCGAGGGTTAGGTAACTGAACGCGAGTGGATTGTACGGCATTGGCGTGTATCGGTGGTTTATCTCGGTGAGGCGCTCCTCGTACCATCGATCCAGTTCTGCGAGTCCGCTGTAATAGCGCTGCTCGATCTCCTTCCGGATCTCGGGGGCGGCATTCGAGCCGATGTAACAGAGTTCTTCTTCGACCCTTCTCTGTAGGTTGCCAAAGCGAGTCTCAAACTCTCTATTGCATTCGGCAAGGTCAGAGAAGACCGGATAGAGCTTAGCCCCCCAGCGCTCATCTCCTCCCTTTTTCCTGCCTGGACTCACCGGCCACGATTCTAGCGCAAAGCTCCAAGACGCATATCTCGCTCTGGGGCAATCACTTGCGAGATCCGGACACGAAAGCGATTTTTGCGTCCTTTCGTTTGCGGAATGAGGGGAGTTTGATTGCGAACGTTATGCCGCAAAAGCGAAAGCGGCAGGCTGCCCGTCAAAGCTTGCCTACCGCTAAGAAAAAATCTAAATCGACCCCTAACTTATCCGATCGCTCGGCGAAAAGCAATCCTTCCGCACGCAATCAATCAACGCGCGCGAAAGCGTTTCATGTCCTCTCAGACCTGCGTCGTGACCCAAACCTCAGTTTTAGCCAAGCTGCCAAGAATCGGGAAGTGAGTCCTCGTTCGATCCGGAAGTATATTGGGTCCCAATTAAAACAGGAACGCTCCGGTGGCAAGCTTCGCGTCACCTCATCCGACCGCCTGCGCGCGACATTACACATTCCGAGCTCGAAGCCTAACGTTCTGATCCCAGTTCAGACAAAAAGCTCGAAAGAACGCTACCTAGTAGGGGAGTGGTTCGCGGCTATCAAGGAAGCTGCACGTGGAGATTTCCGCCGCCTTAACAAATTTCCCAAGAGAACGTTCGTCAGCGGCGTCCGACTACCGACAGGGTCCTACGAAGTGCAACGAATTCTGGAAGCGATGGAAACAGCAGAGCAACCTTTCGAGCATTTGTACACGATGGCAGGTTCAGCATGACCGAGACAAAGATCAAGCGATGTGTGCTGTGTGGGAGCACAAACAATTTGGAAATGAACCATCCCGCCGGGAGGAATTTTGTGCCGTCATTCACTTTGCCGTACTGCAAAAGGCATCACGGTCTTTTCCACATCGCCGTGAAGCAGGCAGGCATAGCCCCTAATCGTACGGACAATCCGCTCGTGCGTTTTGTACGAGCTATGAAAATGTTGCTCGTTGCCGCATGGCAGCTAATAGATCAATTAGAAGCCGATTTACAACGAGAAGGTAATGAACACTGATGGGCCGCGACACTGACTTCCCTTTCGGCTACAACGACCCGAACCAGCCGTCCCGGTCGCGGTGTATGCAGCGTATCGAATGCCCGACGTGCGGAAAGTTTCACGGCTACTGCGCCGACCTACAGGAGGCCGTGAGCAAGGATCCAAGCAAGGTCGGAGAAGAGAGAACAAGAATGGACCTGAAAGCACATCACTCAAAAGACACGAGGAAAGGCTTTAAACAACGGCCTTTTCTCAAGGCGAAGGACATCCCGGAGAAAGGCAGAGACTACACCATTCTGGAGTTTCGGCAGGCTCCCAAGAATATGCAGTACTCCGACTTCTTGATCGATGTCCGCAACGGCAAGCAAGAGTACACGGTAGGGCTCCGCTCGGGGTCGGTCCTCATGGACATGCTCATTGACGAGCTTGGAACCAAGTCGGAAAAGTGGACCGGAAAGAAAGTCCACCTGATAAAAGCTGGTCCCAAAGGCCAGTACATCAACGTGGGCTGACCTCCGCCGGATGTTGCTATGTCCGCGCTCGGCTTGCCACCCAAACCGGACCTTAGGTGGTGATGCCATTTGGCCATCACGCGTGCCGGGTTGCAGGCTAATGGCGGGCCGAGCGGAGCGCAGGCACACGATGACGCTGACCAAATATCCGAGCCTTGCGCAAATCAAGCGCAAGACGCGCCGGGTATAACGCCACAACGGATTACATCATTAGGGAGTGGCCATGAGCGAACGTCGCGACATTTATCTCAGAGCGCACACAGCGAAGCACATTGAAGAGCCACGCAGGAAGCGCGAGCGAAAAAAGACATTAATGCCTAAGTGGCCCGAGCGCGTTCTACTTTTTGATACGGAAACCCGCACGGATGTACATCAAGAGCTTATGTTCGGGTTCTACAGAGTATGCCAGCGTCTCGGTGATCGCTACGTGTGCGAGTCTGAGGGAATCGTCTACTCTGAGGACCTTACAAAAAAAGAGCTAAACCAGATTGGGACCTTTGTGCTCGGAACTTTGTCAGAAGTGGAGGTGAAACAATTTCCGCCACAGGTGCGGCTTCAAGTTCATAGATCATTTCCCGAATTCATGCATAAGGTTTTTTGGCCTGCAGTGCGCAAGGGGTGGATGATCGTTGGCTTCAATCTTCCCTTCGACATCAGCCGCCTCTCGCTCGGATGGCGCAGGTCTCGTAAAGGCGGATTCCGTCTCATTCTCTCCAGGCAACTCGATCACAGAACGAAGACGTGGGAACCTCATCCGTACCGTCCGACAATCAACCTTGAAGCGAAGGACGCTCGCACAACGTTTATCACGCTTGGAACGCCACGCTTTCGAAAAGACGAATGGCCGAACCCCGGAAGATTCCTCGATCTTGGCACGTTGCTGTTCTCGCTTTTTGACCAGCACAAGAGCTTGGATCAGTGGTGTGCAGAGTTCTGGAAAAAAGGACATGCGATTGACCGAAAGCTAGAGCATGAGCCCAGCGGAAAAGTCACACAGGGCGAGCTTCGATATTGCAGACACGACGTGAGGATTACTCAGCAATTACTCAACGCGGCGAAACAGGAATTCGACACCCATCCGCTTCCGAATCTCCTACCGGACAAGGCTTATAGCCCGGCCTCGTTGGCCAAGGCCTACATGCGCGAAATGAACATCATGCCCCCGCTTGAGAAATTCAAGGTGCCAGACGAAATTCTTGGAGTCACGTTTCAAGGGTACTGGGGCGGCAGGGCCGCCGCGAACATCCGGCGCACTCGTGTTCCGGTCATGCGCCTTGATTTTGTTTCCCAATATTGCACGGTTAACACCTTGCTTAGTAATTGGGAGGTTCTCACCGCCGCGTCCCTGGAATTCCCGGACGCAACTAAAGATGTTCGTCGGCTTCTCGGCAGCATCGCCCGCAGCCCTGAGAAATGTTTTGATCGAGAATTGTGGCCGCAATTTCGATTCTTTGCCCTGGTGCGCCCCGACTACGACATCTTTCAGGTACGAGCTGCTTACAAGGATCGAGAACCGGACAAACTAAACATCGGTTTGAACTACCTAACGTCAGAGGAACCCGTTTGGTTCGCCGGCCCGGACATCATTGCTTCCATTTTGCTGAACAAAGGGAAAATTCCTCGCGTCCTGAAGGCGCTTCGCATACGGCCAGTTGGGAAACAGCCCGGAATGAGACCTGTACACTTGCTTGGCAAGATTCGCATTGATCCCAACGTAGATGATTTCTACAAGCATGTTGTTGAGCAAAAGGAGGCGAACAAAGCAGACCCCACCCTCAAAAAGGGTTTGAAGTGCATCGGGAACGCTGGCGCGTACGGACCGCTGGTGGAATTGAACGAGCAGAAGGAAGCTGCGGACGTGGAATTAGACGTGTACTCGGGCGAGCACTACCACCAACAAACCGTACGGGAGCGAGAGGTCCCAGGTCCGTTCTATCTTCCGCCAGTCGGGAGTTTGATAACCGCTGGTGGAAGGCTACTCTTGGCGCTCGCTCAAGCGTGTGTCGAGAATGCGGGAGGCACCTATCTTTTTTGCGACACCGATTCGCTTTGCGTGGTTGCGGACGAAAAGGGCGGATTCTCACGCGGAGGAGCACGCGCGGATCTAGGCTACGTCGAAGGGGCAGACATGCGCGAATTTGCCCCAGTCCCCTGTCTTTCGCGCGATACCGTGATGAAAATCTCGGAACGCTTTGCTTCACTCAACCCGTACAGCTTTGGTGGAACGATCCTCAAGATTGAAGATGTGAATTACGTCGACGGTGACTCTCGTAAACCTCTTCGTGACTCGTACGGCTATGACATCAGCTCGAAACGTTACTGCCTGTTCGAAGGAAAGAACGTCCGCAAAATCGTGGATTCGAAAGCCCATGGGATCGGCTATTTGATGAATCCTGTCCAGCGCAGGCGCGACAAGGATGATGGTCAGTTTGCCGACGCGTTTTGGCAATGCGTATTGCAGAGTGAAGGAATCAGCCTTAAGCGTGAAGAGCCCGAATGGCTAGACCTTCCGGCCATGATGAGAATTCCTGTGAGTTCACCCGCCGTCCTTGGGAGGCTCAAGGATTATTGCAAACCGTACGACTTCGTTCTGGCTCCGGTCGTTCGCGATGGAGACTTTAACCTGGACGAGGAAGCAAACAAGCCCATTCTCGTGACTCGCTTCTCAAAGAACAGTGAAGAATGGCCCACGGCCACATATTTCAACGTTCGCACCGGCAAGCCGTGCCGAATCACGACCGGAGAACCCACGGGCAAGGGGACCATTGCCGTGCGGTCCTACCGTTCAGTTCTCAACGCCTATGTCAACAATGCCGAAGCGAAATTCAATGGGCCAGACGGCAAGCAATGCACCAGTTGGACTCGTGGAATGCTCCACAGAATGCATATCGTGGCTGGGGTGCATCGTTATTGCGGCAAGGAATTCAAGCGGAAACTGGAGCAGGGTCCGGTGGATCACGAGGTCGAGTTCAAGTGCAAGGTTTACGAGAATGGGCGGGTTGTGGCCGGTCCCGAGACTCTGCGCCAGTTGACCAGCTTTTCCGAGCGTCAGATTAGCGAAAGAACCGGAGTACATCGCGACACGATCCGGCTAATTCGTCACGGGAAGGGTGTAAAGCGCTCTACATACGAGAAGGTAGTTAACTTTCTGAGAGAAAACGCAGGCCCAGCGGCCCAGAACGTTTAACGAATGCGATGCCGAATCGTGTTTTCTCTGTCCAACGGTACACGGTACACGGTGCACGCATCTTAGTAACTGTATGCCTTATCGTGACCCAGCACAGAGAGCCGCCTGGATGCGAGAATACCGCAGGCGGAAGCGCGCAGGGCGGGTGGGTGTGTCTTCGTCGTTGCCATCTAGACCTTCTGTCGTGCGTGCACCCGAGCCTTCGCACAATCTATGGCCAACGATACAGAGGTCAGACCTCCAACCCTCGCCCCCGACCACTGGGCTCGTGCCAAAAGCCGCACGAACTAGGCTTAAGACCGCCCTGGATCTGGCACGAACGTTTCCCTTCGGGTCACTCGCCTCCCAAGTATGCCCGTATTGCTATAACACGGGATATAGTTCGCCCGGCACACGGTGCAGCTATTGTCAGCGCGCAAAAACATGAGGTGCCACACGCAGTGGGTATTCGTGCGGGCCGCGCCGCATCCACGGAACTGGCAGGCACTCGCGCGGCTGGTCGGCATGTCGCCCGATGTGTAGAGCAGCGGATTCGTAAACCTCTTCTCTCTTCCCGTCCTCGATAAGATTCAATGCTTTAGCCCGGTGACGCACGGGGTCAACCGGCTGAAACGGGCGGGGCTGGCGACCTCGTGGACAAGGATTTGGGCAAGGCTTCCTACCGCAAGAGTCCCAGAAGGAACTCGACCATCTTCCGCCGGTTCTCTTCCCGCTTCGCGTCGCGCTCTTTCTCCTCGTGCAGGTTCGATAACGGCGCGGTCTGGAGGGACGCCCATTCCATCTTCAGGGTTCGCGCCTTCTCCTTCGTTGCCTCATCGACGGACGAGTCCTCGGAAACCTTCGTACACAAGACCGCCAGCAGAGTTGCGTTGACTGCCATCGTTTCCCTACAAATGATTTACTGAACGAGGACCTTTACCCGAACCGTTCCGTCTTTCGAGGACCGAGGACCTTCCAAGTCTTTCTTCAGACCCTCGGCGTTCCGAATCAAGTGCTCGGGATCGAACACGACGCACCAGAGGGTTCCGCATTCTGGATGTTTCCGGTAGTGCTCGATATCGACGATTAGCTCCTCGCCAATCTTCTTCGCGTGCGCCGCGTCTCGCACGAACTTCAGTTCGATGACAGTCTTGGGAGCCGGAAGGAGGAAATCCATCCGCGTACTCGAACCCGCGTAGCTCGGCGTGAACTCCTCCGGTCTGATGTCCGCTACCCACGGTCGCAGGAGCGAGTGAAGCAAGTCCTGAACGTCGTACTCCGTGGAGAACGTGAGCGGGACGGCTCCCTTTCTTCTGTGGGTGAGCGGATGCATCGCCCGACGAAGGTTCTTCAGGAGGACAAGAAGGAGTTCGTCGACGTCGGTAGGTTTCCTCGGACCGGCTGAGACCGCCGAAGGATACGCTTCTTCTGGAGGCGCTCCGCTCGGCAGCACTCTTCCGCCGCGATAGTATCGAAAGCCGTTCTCCTCCAGAGCACGAACGACACGCTCCCGCTCTTCTTTCCAGATGATGGCCTCGTCCGGGTCCGCCGGTTCGGTGTCCATGAACTCTTCGAGGACGTTTCCCAAGACCGTCAAGGTGTCGCAGTCCGGGTTCGTGCCACACAGAAAGAGCCACTCCTTCCATTTCGAAGCGTGCGAGAGCTTATCAGGAGCCGGTAGAGGCGCTCCTGAGTTTACGAAGAGCGCTTCGAGAGTGGTGTGAGAACCGCGCTTACGCAGAACATCGTTGACTACAGCGCAGACGCCTCTGGGCAATCGGACGTTCTTCGACACGGCGGAATCGTACCACGGAAGAAAGCGGGAGCCAGAGCGCCGCCGGCAGAGCACGAAGGTAACGGGAACGACGACGAGAAGACTATTAGCACTGACGTTCATTGACAAGCCAGACCCGGCTGGGTAGCGTTTGGATGTATGAGTGATGAACCTAAGTCTGCTCCGCCGACTTCCGTCGCGCCTCAGACGCCGGAACCGAGAAAGAAGAAAGGAAAAATCATTGGGATATTCGTCTTCCTTTGGGCCTTCTGGTTGGGGTGGAATGGTTGGGAAAGTTACTTCTCGAAATCGGAATCTAAACACGCCGACTGGGAAGACAAGACGATAGCGCCGCGCATGGCGGTACTCAGGCAGAAACTCGGAGAGATAGAATCGCGTCCCGTCAAGACCGTTGATGGGTATGTCGCGAACACCATCGAGATATCGCCTATCGTCGAAGAAGCCAAGGGTCTGGACAAACGACAAACGGAAATGATTGCGCGCTTCAAGCAGGCCCACCAAGACAATACGAGTGACATACGCATGGCGGATTATATGGCGCGGCTGAGCAAGACGGACGACGACCTTATCTCGCTGCTCGGAGACGAGGTTGACTGTGCGAAAGCTATGAGAGATTTACCTGCGTCGAAGCGCCTTGATTACTACAATGCACACGTTCTTCCGATTAAGGACAAAGAGGCACAAGCCTTTAAGGACTGGCTCGCCATCGCGCAGGATGCAAAAGCGAAGGGTATTCAGCTGCCCGGATACATAGAACAGACGTTACCTAAAACAAGCTCGAATCAGTGATGAAACGCAACCGGCTGGACCATCTCCTTCCGCAAGGCTATCTGGACGGCTTTACAAACCCTTTGGTCGATGGCGAACTGCTGGAGCAAGATGCGAAGGCGAGTGCCATGACGACGCGGGCGCACCCATCTGTCCCACACGCTTCCGCCTGCGGGCACTGGCGCGAACTTTTCCCTTCGGGTTCTCGCCTCTCGCTTCATTTCTAATCCTACAGACGGGTCGTCCGACAGCATTGGCCGTGGTTCACTCCTTATAGCCAGAAGAAGTTAGAGTTTGAGGCCCCGCACAATCCGTTCCTGAGATTCGACGCTTTCGCCTTTTGTCTGCGCATATCGTGCCGCCATCCATAAATACTTTCGACCTTCTTCCGTCTTCCCGCTTCGAAGGAGTTCGGCGCCTAGTCTGACGCAAGCATCACGCGTAGACCCCTCTTCGTAGCCTATGCGATCCGCAATCTGGCGAAGAAATACGTCGCGCTTAGCAGCCTGTTCGCCGGTCTTTCCGTAGTAATCCGCAATAGCCAGACTGACATCAGGATGGAAATCCCCGGCCCCACGATAGGCTTCGGCCAGACTGTCCATCTCCCCCGAGAACGCTGGATCGGATAAGTCGGAAAGAAGAGAGATCATCGCCCAATCGCTCTTATGGAATCGGGCCGGTGCAGTTGAACGCAGCTTTCTTAGAAAGCTTTTTGCCTCGCCCTGATTGCGCCCGAAGGCCGCTTCAGTGTAGTGAACCAGGAACATCTGCGAAAAATCTCTATCAGCGCTGGAGAGCACTCCCGGCAGCACGCTGTCCAGAAATGCCACTGCGAATGGCGACGTCAGCAAATTGCCGAAGCCAAGCAGAAACGGCGCCGAAGCCGCTCCCGTATTCGAGAGAAAAATGAAGGAAGTCTTCTTCTCAGGAAGTCGGACGAGCAGAGCCGAATAGGAATCGTTATAGCCGTAATGCCAATTCACCGCATGGCCGCCAACTTTCTGGGTGCTCCATCCCAGGCCGTATGGGCTGAGACGCCCGTCGTTCAGAGTATAGGGCGTGGTGAGATGCGCGTAGCTTTCAGATGAGAGCAGGACGTTCTCGTCCAGTGCGACCATATATTTTGAAAGATCGTCAACCGTGCTGAGCAGTCCTGTACCAGGATACAAGGTCGGGTCGCCGGACGCTCCACTATCTTTTGTCGCAGCCTTATGCCCCGAATCCAGGAAGTATGGAGTCGCAACTCGAGGAATGCGCGGATCCTTTATGTCAGCGGGATATCCGGCCAAAGTCGACGTCAAGCCGAGCGGTTCTTCCACACGCTTACGAAACTCCTGTGCACAAGCTTGGTAGTGGTTTGCGTTCCCGCTTAATTTCTCAAAGACTCCGTACACGAAGTTGTACCGGCCCCCGCTGTACACAAAGTTATCGCCGGGCTTGCCTTCTGAGGTGTGGCTGAGAACGTGCTTGAGCTTCACGTTAGGATCGAACAGTCGATCCGGGGTGAACCCTACGGATAGAAATGGATAATCCAGCACGTAGTCATCCAGCGAGATTTTCTTCTCCTGGACGTATTGCATCATCATTACCGCAGTGAACGTTTTCGTAAGAGACGCGACATAGAAGATGTGGTCCTGTCGCATGGGTGTCCGGCCCTCCAAATCGGCGAAACCTTCAGCCTGGACGAGGGACAGTTTTCCATCTCGGACTACACCTGCTACAAAACCTGGAAGCCAAAGCAGGCCGGCGCTCAGCCGAATTTTAGATTGCAGCGAATCATCGGCGGCGGGTTGGGCGCCGAGCACGGGCCTCGTTGCGAAGCAGGGAGCAACTGCAGCCAGTTTGACGAAGCTTCGGCGGGTCATAGGCACGGAAGTTTCCCCTTAAAAAACTTGTGATTAATGGCGAAAAGCCGGGCTCGTTGCGCAGGCCCCGGATGAGCACACGAACAGCGGACAGCATAATATCAGGATGATCTCGATGTCCGCCTCGGTCATCGACTCCCGGATGTCATCTAGACGACGCAAGACCAGAAAGGTTAGGCACAAACGAGATCCGAATGAACTCTTTGAAATCCTTGGCGATAAACTGTGGGCCGTTGTCCGAAATGATGCGAGGCCGCGCTTCCGGGTACTTCTCCTTCGCTCGCTGGCTGAGCACCCGCCAAAAAGTTCAAATTGACGATTCGTTTGGCGGGGTCCTGTGTAGGCGCAACACCGCGATTCCTGGATCGAGACAAAAATTGTATGGCAGTCTTGCTCTCCCCCGCCCGCCCGCCCCTCCCGCTCCGCCCGCCCGCCCGCTCGCCGCACGTCCGCTCGGCGTTCGTCCGCACGTTTACTCATAA
>Ga0307479_10002220_pt1 | contig 17626 bp, 17 predicted proteins | sample atmos_gasesECM4C_FD_203743 | JGI IMG/M metagenome (GOLD analysis project Ga0307479, IMG submission 203743) | Hardwood forest soil microbial communities from Morgan-Monroe State Forest, Indiana, United States - atmos_gasesECM4C_515 | ecosystem: Environmental > Terrestrial > Soil > Temperate... | reverse complement strand
ACGGAGATTTCAACATCGCCGAGAGCCCGGCGATCGCGGCCTATCTATCAAACACCTACGGTACCCGCGAAAACGCCCTGATTCCAACCGAGCCGCGGGAATATGCGACCTGGCTGGAATGGTGCTTCTATGCCGCGACCGAGCTCGACGCGACGAGCCTCTACGTGATGCGCCGCCACGGCGCTCTAAAGCACATCTACGGCGAGTCACAGGTGGCGCTCGAAAGCGCCGCCGCTTACTTCGCAACGCAGCTGCGCCATGCGGAGCAAGCGCTGCAGGATGGGCGGCCTTTTCTGGTCGGCGGCCGGCTTACCACCGCCGATATGCTGCTGACCACCTGCCTGGCCTGGGCTGTAAGCTACCGACTACCGATCACTCCGGCGTGCCACGCCTATCTCGAGAGGATCACCTCTCGCCCGGGCTACCGCGGCGGCTTGGCGGCCAATGCTCCGCGCACAGCGTAGCCGCCTCAGCTTGCCGCCTTCTCTTTCGTGATACGACGGGCGGCCGGGAGATCGGTCTCCAGCGGCAGATGCCGCGGGTCTTTCGCGCTGGGCCCCGGACGGACGTGGACCTGCTTCGGCAAGAGCGGCTCGCCGCATTCCGAGCACACCATCACCGGATCGAAATCCTTGCCGCAGAGATCGTGAGTGTGCACCAGCGGGCGCCCCTTCTTGCCGGCCATATAGACATCGCCCCAATGAACGATCGCCATAGCGATCGGATAGAGGTCGAGCCCTTTCTGCGTCAGGCGATACTCATAGCGCCGCGGCCGCTGCTGGTAAGGCACTTTGACGAGCACAAACTCGTCGACGAGCTTTTTCAGCCGATTGGCGAGGATCGGGCGGGTGATGCCGAGGCGCTCCTGGAAATCCTCAAAGCGGCGCACGCGCAGAAAGCAGTCCCGGAGAATCAGTAGCGTCCAACGATCCCCGATGACCGAGATCGTGCGCGCCATCGAGCAGTTTTCTTCGCTAAGCTCGTTCCAACGCATGCGCTCTTCCAGCAATGCCTGTTGAGTCCTTCCAGTGAAGATATAACGCAGAAGGTTCCGTATTCAAACTATAGAGGGTATGGCGCCGGCCCAGCTCGCTCCGGGCCGGAGCGCCTCGGCCGATCAGCTCCGAACGGTGGCCGTCTTCACGCCGCGGCTCGCCAGCAATTGAGCGAGCTCTCCGGTTTCGAACATTTCGCGGACGATATCGCAGCCGCCCACGAACTCGCCTTTGATATAAAGCTGCGGAACCGTTGGCCAGTCGGAGAACGCTTTGATCCCTTGTCGGAGCGCCGGATCGCTGAGCACATCGATACCTTTGAACTTGACGCCCAGATGGCTCAGCACCTGAACCACGACGCTGGAAAAACCGCATTGCGGGAAGACCGGCGTACCCTTCATGAACAGCACGACATCGTATTCATTGATCTCGCGCTCGATGCGCTCTTCTACTGGATCCTTCATTGCTTCGATCTCCTTTCACGAACGGTTGGCGTAGTGGTCCACGCCGAGAAAATGCAGTGAGATGTAAGGCTCATCGCCGATCACCCAGCTGTCGTGTCCCGGTGCGATGTAGAAGACGTCTCCCGGGCGCATCTCGGTGATCGTGCTGTCGTCCATCGCCGCGGTCGCGCGGCCGGAGACCACGATGCCGACATGCTCGACCAAGCAGCTCGAGGCGCCAATAGCCGGGCCGACATGGAGCGACCATCTCCAGCCGGGTTCATAGGTCGCGCGGCCAATCGTCATGCCGCCGATCCGAACAATCTCGAACTTGCCCTTCTCGAAAGTCCGAACTTCGTCGGGCTGCTCGAACCGCTTCAGGATGACGTCTATATTTGAGCCATCGTTTAATGGTCGAGATTGCCCGGACTCCGGGAAGTCCGTGCCGAGGATCGCTTCCTCGACATCGCGCAGCCGGTCTTTGCCGAAGAAGATCTCGTTACCGACAAAGAAGGTGGGCGAGCCGAAAGTGCCGCGCGCGACCGAGCGCTCCGTGTTCTCGAGCAGTTGCGCCTTGACGTCGGCGTCCTGGACCAGCTCCGCGAAACGCTCGGCATCAAAGCCGGACTCGAGCAGGGCTTCCCGCAGTACTGCCGGATCGTCGAGCTTTTTGGGTTCCGACCACATATGCCGGTAGATCTCGTCGACATAGCGCTTGAACACGCCGAGCCTCTGGGCCGCGATGGCACCGCGCATGATCGTCAAAGTATTGACCGGGAAGAACGGGTTCTGCCGGAAGCAAGTGATCCTGTGACGCCTGATGAAGTGCGCCGTCTCGAGGCGCTCGTAATCGGGCTTGTTCTTGATGCCGGCGAGGCTCTCCGCAGGGGAGCGGTTGCCGGTCAGCTTGTAGACGCCGCCCAATAACACCGGCACATACTCGAATTTGGCACCGGTCCGCTGTTCGATTTCCGGGATCACCAGATGCGCCAGATAGGCATTGGGGCTGCCGAAATCGAAATGGAACTCGACCTTGGGCATGGCTTCACCACTTTTCTGCAAAGGGCCGGATCTCGCGTTCGAACGACCAGGCGTCGCGCGGCTCCTGGTAGATCTGCCAATAGGCCTCGGCGACAGAGGCCGGCCGCATCAACCTGCCCGGATCGAGATTGGCGAGGGCAGCCTCGCCCTCCCGTTCCTTGATCCGGTCGCGCACCCACGCTGTGTCGACGCCGGCATCGATGACCACATGCGCGACGTGGATGCCCTTCGGGCCGAGTTCGCGTGCCGCACTCTGGGCCACGGCGCGCAGGCCGAATTTGGCGCTGGCAAAGGCGGCATAGCCGATACCGCCGCGCATTCCGGCGGTGGCGCCGGTGAAGAAGATGTTGCCGCGTCCGCGCGGCAGCATCAGGCGCGCCGCCTCGCGGCCGGTCAGGAAGCCGGCATAGCAGGCCATTTCCCAGACCTTACGGAACACGCGCTCGGTGGTTTCGAGCAGCGGGAAATTGACATTGGCGCCAATATTGAAGACGCAGACCTCAAGCGGTGCAGTCGCATCGGCGTCCTGGAGGAATGCCGTGATCTCCTCCTCCTTGCGCGCATCCAGCGAGCGCCCGACGATCCGCCCGCCGGCCGCCTCGATTTCGCCGACCAGCGGCGCCAACTTGTCACCATGCCGCCGCCCGGCGAAGACGGTGAACCCTTCGGATGCGAATTTCTTGGCAATCGCAGCGCCGATGAAATCGCCAGCGCCGATTACGGCTACTGACGCATCTTTGTTTTCCAAGTCAGCCTCCTATACCCGTCCGATCGCGCGATCGCGAGCCGCCTCAGCCAAATGGTGCTTGAGGATTTTGCCTGTCGATCCTGCCGGCAGGGCATCCGCAACGATGATCTCGGACGGCCGCTTGTAGGGTGTCAGAAGCCGGGCCGCGTGCGCCATGAGATCCGCCGGCGTTGCGGCCGATCCCGGGAATAGCTGCACAAAGGCCACGACCTCCTCATTGCCCGGGACGGAGCGCCCGATCACCGCGGATTGGACCACCGCCGGATGCTCGTTCAGCACCGCTTCGACCTCGGGCGGATAGACATTGAAGCCGGAGCGGATGATCAGCTCCTTGGTGCGGCCGACGATGTAGAGGGTGTCGTCTTCGAACCGCGCGAGATCGCCGGTGTTGAACCAGCCATCGGCGTCGATCACCGCCGCGGTCGCTTCTGGGGCCCGGTAATATCCCCGCATGACATTGGGACCGCGGATGTGAAGCTCGCCGACTTCGCCCGGAGCGACCACGTGGCCATTTGGCCCTACCAAGCGCGCCTCAATCCCGGTGACCAGCGAACCGACGGCGTCGTCGCTTCTCGTCGTCTCCGCCCGGACGCCCGCGATAGCGGGGGCACATTCAGTGATGCCATAGCCGTTGCGCAATGGCAGCCCGAATTCCGCCTCGATCTTGGATTTCAGCGTCACGTCGAGCGGCGCGCCGGCGACGGCCAGCCGGCGAAGCTTGCCACGAGGCAGCTGGGCGATGCCGGCCAGGGTCTTGTATTCCAATAGCCGTTGATACGTAGCGGGCACACCGAAGAGCAGCGTAATGCCGTCATTAGCGATCGCGGAGACCAGCGCGGCGGGATCGTAGCGAGGCACCAGCTGCACGGTGGCGCCGACCATCAGCGAAGCGATCAGAATGGCCGAGTAGCCGACGATGTGCGATATCGGCAGGACGCAGTAGACTTTGTCCGTCGGCTCGCGCTGTGCGCCCGCCACCCTGGCGCTGAACAGCACGTTGCGGTGGGTGAGCATTACCCCCTTGGGATTGCCGGTCGTGCCGGAGGTGTAGACGAGTGCGGCGACCTGCCGCGAGCGATCCCTCTCGACTGGTTCCGGAACCGTCTGCTCGTTCAACGGGCCGATCGCGAGCGTACCCAGCGCTGGGAGCATGACAATGGCCGCGCCGTGGCGGTTCGCATGCTGGCGCGCATTGTCGGACACCTCCATCGTGTAGAAGACGCGGCGGGCGCCGCTGTGATCCCGAATGAGATCGATCTCGCGCTCCGAGAGACGCGGGTTCACCACAACCGACCAGGCATCGATCTCCGAGGCGGCGAGGATCAGCGCGACCAGCGCGAGGCTGTTCTCGCTGACCATCATGGCCCGGTCGCCGGGACGAATATCATGGAGCTTCAGGATGGGCGCCGTGTCTGCGACGACGGCCGCCAATTCGGCGTAGGTCCAGGTGACATCGCCCTGCACCAGGGCTGGGTGGTCCGGGCTCTGGCGCGCGAACGGTTTGATGACGTCGCTGATCCGGTCCGGAAGCTCGGCCAGGATCTTCTCCGCTTCGCGCGCCGCCGTCGTGTCCATGCCCGCCTAGCCCCGTGGTGTCGCTCGTGCAATCGATGCCTGCAAATAATAGGTGTGATTTTAAAACTGTCAATCGGCGAACTACACATTGTGTTCGGGCCTCTGCATAGCGTTTCTGCGCGGTAACCCCGTGCGATATACTGCTGTACATGGCGGAAGCGAGTCCGCCGACGCAATGCGTGCACGGATCGGAAATTGCCTTGACAAGTGTGTTTTCAAAACTAACTAATGGCAGCGAACGGCCACCTCCACCACGTCGTCGACACCTGCCACATCTGAACATCGGCTCGAAGGGAATGACAATGCCATTGTGGAAAGTTTATCACTCGGCAGGCGCATATACCCAAGAAGACAAGCACGCATTCTCTAAGAGAATAACGGACATATATTCTCAGGTACCCTTACCCAAACTCTATGTCGATGTTGTCTTTGAGGAAGTTCCGCAGGATTCGTTCTATGTTAGCGGCGAGCCGACACGGAATTTTGTCAGGATTCATATGGATCATATTGCGCGCCAGCTGACCTCAGAGGCGGCCAAGACGAAGTTTCTCGCCAGGGTCGAGGGTGCCATCGCACCCTTCATCAAAGATCGGGGGTTCGATTGGGAGCTTCATATCGACGAGACGCCCTTCGACCTGTGGACTGTCCAGGGCATACGACCGCCGCGTGCGGGGACCGAAGACGAGAAGCGGTGGATTTCCGAAAATAGACCCTCACCAAGAACGCATGATTGAGCGCATTGGCCGGCTGTTGGTAGATCGAATGAGTGTAATTGAAGAGGCCGAGATGTCGCCTGCACCGGCGCGTGGAAGGTGATGTTATGGGTGAAGAAGGAGGTTTAGCCGTCGTAACGGGCGCTTCTTCGGGAATTGGCGCGGTCTACGCCGAACGGTTGGCAGCGCGTGGTCACTCGCTGTTGCTGGTTGCGCGTCGGCCTGATCGCCTCGCAAGCACAAAGCATCGATTGTCGAGCAACTATCCAGTCGAGGTGGCCACTCTGGTCGCAGATCTCGAGCGGCCCTCGGATCTGTCCGACCTGGAGGCCCGCGTTGCAGCCGACGACGTGACCTTCCTGGTAAATAACGCGGGTGCTGGCGGGCTGGGCAGGAGCCAAGATATAACCGCTGATCAACTTGAGCGAATCATTCAATTGAATATCACGGCTCTAACGCGACTTTCACACGCGGCGCTTGCCGGCTTCCGCAAACGGGAAGCCGGTGTTCTTGTGAATATTGGCTCGATGATGGCGCATGCAGCGGCGCCAAGCGCTGCCGCCTACAGCAGTTCCAAAGCGTACGTATTGAATTTTACTCGATCATTGCAAATGGAATACGCCGGCAGTTCGATCCGCATTCAACTTGTTATGCCTGGGCCCATCCGCACCGAGTTTTTTCCTCTCAAGGCGTGAGCGAGTCGATCTTCCCGCCGGAGTCATACCTCGCTCTCGAGCAGCTTGTGGATGCCGCGCTCGCAGGCCTTGATGCAGGTGAATCCGTGACTATTCCGTCGATGCTTGATGAACAGCCGTGGACCGCTCTGGAGGCGGCGCGCCGTGAATTCGTGAAGGCCTTGATGTCGGGCAAAGTTGCCGTCCGATACCAGAGCTGAAAGGCGAGGCGGCGAAGAGCAAGTCGATCCACAGCAATGCGCAACAGCCTGCGAGAATGGTCGAGCAGTGCGTTTCTCTAAGCATTGAAAGGAACGGACGATGAGGATCGGGATCATCGGAGCGGGTGCCGTTGCGCTCGCAGTTGCGCGTGAGGCACTTGCCCGAGGACATGAGATTGTCTTGAGCAGCCGCGGCGGTCCCGGCGCGCTTGCCGACAAGGTGACCGAACTCGGCAGGGGCGCTTCGGCGGCGACCGTCGAGGAAGCGGCCAGTCTGGACTACGTGCTGCTCGCCGTACCGTGGAAGAATGTTGAGGCGGCCTTGCGCGGCCTGCCCGAGTGGAACGGTCGTGTCCTCATCGACGCCAGCAACCCGTTCGCCGAGACCAGCCCAAAGCTGATTCTAGCCGACCTTGGCGGCATCGGTGCCAGCGAGATTGTGGCTGGTTTTGCGCTAGGAGCGCGCATCGTCAAGGCATTCAATTCCATTCGCATGGCCCACTTCAACGAGGGGCCGATCAAGGGCCAAGGCAAGCGCGTGATCTTCGTCTCCGGTGATGACGAAGAATCCAAGCGCGTCGTGAAAGACCTGATCGAGAGCTTCGGCTTCGCGGCCATCGACCTCGGCGGCCTCGTCACCGGCGGACGAATGCAGCAGGCGGGCGGACCGCTCGCCGGCCTTGACCTGTTGATCGCGGCCTGACGCCGCTTATCACAAGGGACCTGAGCTTTTCACCACATGACGATGCGTTTTATTCAGATGGAGGACACCTTCATGCCTATCTCAGCGACGCCCTATCGTGAGCCGCGGTTTGCGACGGTTAACGGAAGACGCATGGCTTACATCGATGAAGGAGTTGGTGACACGATCGTCTTCCAGCATGGGAATCCCACCTCATCCTACCTTTGGCGCAACATCATGCCTCATTGTGAAGGGCTCGGACGCTTGATCGCTTGTGATCTGATCGGGATGGGACGCTCGGACAAGCTGCCGGACTCGGGGCCTGAACGCTACAGCTACCACGAACAGAGGGACTATCTGTTCGCGCTGTGGGAACAGCTCAACCTTGGAGATAAGGTGATTGTGGTGCTCCACGATTGGGGTTCCCTTCTAGGTTTCGATTGGACGCGCCAGCACCCCGATCGGGTACAGGGAATCGCCTACATGGAGGCGATCGTTCAGCCCATAACCTGGGCGGATTTTCCTGAAGATGCGCGATCCATCTTCCAGGGATTTCGTAGCAACGACGGCGAGATGATGGTGCTGGAAAAGAATCTCTTCGTTGAGAGCGTCTTGCCGGGAGCCATATTGCGCAAGTTGAGCGACGAGGAGGTGGCAGCGTATCGCGCCCCCTTCGTCAACGCAGGTGAGGATCGTCGCCCAACGCTCACGTGGCCACGCCAAATTCCCATCGAGGGCGAGCCACCGGAAGTAGCCCGAGTGGCCACTGATTGTGGTAGGTGGCTGGCCGAGAGTCGAATTCCTAAACTTTTTATCAACGCAGAACCGGGTGCGATATTGACTGGCCGCCAGCGTGAATTTTGCCGGACCTGGCGCAATCAGACCGAAGTGACTGTGGAGGGAATCCATTTCGTTCAGGAGGATAGCCCCGACAAGATCGGTGAAGCTTTGGCAGCGTTCGTGCGCTCTCTAAGGAACCTCTGACGAATGAAGAAAGTGAATCGTCGAGTGTTTCGCTTTCAGTGAGGGGAGCGAGAGAGAGCGGGCTGGCTCAAGGAGCTTCGCGATGATCGTAAACTACCTGCCTGATCGCCGACGAAGAACAAATCCACCGCACGCTGAGCTTGCGCTGCAGCATGGATCACCAGCGCGATGCGCTGGCCGTAAGTCCATCTACTCGCCAGGAGGTTGGCGCCTTTATCCGCCACTACTATCCGGTGGAGATGCGCGTTGCTGCGAAGCTCATTGGCCAGCAAGCCAAGTGACATTGGGAATGAGTAACGAGGCCTGTCAATAGAGCCGCAGATAGGGGCCGGGATGATTGTCGGGATTCCCGAACTGCACGTTGATGACGCTTCGCACAGAAAGACCAGGATTTATGAGAACCCGCATAACCGAACTCTTTGGAATCAAACATCCGATTATCCAAGGCGGCATGCATCATGTCGGTTATGCCGAGATGGCGGCTGCTGTGTCCAATGCCGGCGGGCTCGGCATCATCACCGGTCTGACGCAGCGCACGCCGGAAGATCTCGCCCGCGAGATCGACCGCTGTCGCGACATGACCGACCAGCCGTTCGGAGTCAATCTGACTTTTCTGCCCTCATTCGCCGCGCCGCCCTATCCGGAATACATCCGGGCGATCATCGAGGGCGGGGTCCGGATCGTCGAAACTGCGGGCCGCAACCCCGAGCAATATTTGCCAGCCTTAAAGGCGAATGGAGTCAAGGTCATCCATAAATGCACCTCGGTCCGCCATTCGTTGACGGCGGAGCGGATCGGCTGCGATGCGGTCAGCGTTGACGGCTTCGAATGCGGCGGGCATCCGGGCGAGGACGACATCCCAAACATGATCCTGCTGCCGCGTGTCGCCGAGGAGCTCAGGATCCCGTTTGTCGCGTCCGGTGGCATGGCCGATGCGCGCAGTCTGGTCGCCGCTCTCGCCCTCGGCGCCGACGGCATCAACATGGGAACGCGGTTCATCGCCACGCAGGAGGCGCCGGCGCACGACAACGTCAAGCGAGCGCTGGTTGCGGCCAATGAACTGCAGACGCGCTTGATCATGCGACCGCTGCGCAATACCGAGCGGGTGTTGACCAATGCGGCGGTCGAACAGATCCTTGTCATCGAGCGCGAGAACGGCGCCGCCACGGCGATCGAGGATATCCGCCACCTCGTCGCCGGATCGGAGAACCGCCGCGTCTTGCAGGACGGCGTCATGGATGCGGCCGCATGGAGCTGCGGCATGGTAGCCGGACTGATCCATGACATCCCGACCTGCAAGGAACTGATCGACAGGATCATGCAAGGCGCAGAGGAGATCATCAGACGGCGCCTCGAGGCCTTGCTCGCGGCGTGAGACTGGCCAAACGGAAAAGGAAAGGACGAGACATCATGTCAGACCTGATCGAAACCATCGAAGACGGTGTGGCCACGCTGACTTTCAATCGGCCTGACCGGATGAATGCCCTCTCGACCCCGATCATGGAGGGATTACTCCTCGGTCTGCCGCGGCTCGCTGACGACCCTGCCGTACGGGTGGTCGTCCTCACCGGCGCCGGCCGCGCCTTCTGCGCCGGTGGCGACGTCAAGAGCATGGCCGAAGGCGGCGAGCGGCGGAGCCCGGCAGAGGCGACGGCACATTTGCGCTCGCGAATGGAAGTGTCCCGCATCCTGCACGAGCTGCCGAAGCTGACGATTGCGATGATCAACGGTCCGGCGGCGGGTGCCGGGCTCGCCTTTGCCCTCGCTTGCGATCTGCGAATGGCCGGCGCCTCGGCTAGGCTGGTAACCGCCTTCGTGAGGGTCGGCTTCTCCGGCGATTTCGGCGGCAGCTACTTTCTGACCCGGCTCGTCGGCACGGCCAAGGCACGCGAGCTCTATTTCACCGGGCGACCGGTCGACGCCGAAGAGGCGCTCTCACTCGGCCTCGTCAACCGCCTCGTGCCCGACGATCAGCTCGCCACTGTCACAATGGAACTCGCCCAGTCTTTGGCACACGGGCCCGCCATCGCTCTTAGCCTGATGAAGCGCAACATGAACTGCGCCGAGAGCGGCGGATTGGCCGAACTTCTCGATATGGAAGCCGCCCATCAGGTGCGGACCGGCCGCACCGAGGACCACCGCGAGGCAGCCAAGGCGTTCGTCGAAAAACGCGCGCCGATCTTCAGGGGTCGCTGAGCGACGGCTCCGCGCTTGGATCGGAACGGGGTCGCCGCGCGTTGGCGTCTAAACCTCTTCGGGATATGTGGAGACGTAAAATGGCGCGAGCAAGCACAGCGGCCCGGCCGATAATCCCGGCGTTGGAAAGGATTCCGATCGCGCTGACCATCAACGGCGTCGCGACGCGGCTCGAGGTCGCGCCGTGGACGACCCTGCTCGATGCGCTGCGCGATCATCTCGACCTGACCGGCACCAAGAAGGGCTGCGATCACGGCCAATGCGGCGCGTGTACGGTGCTGGTGGACGGGCGGCGGATCAATTCCTGCCTCACGCTCGCGGTGATGAAGGACGGCGCCAAGGTGACGACTATCGAGGGCCTGGCGGCGGATGGCGCGCTAAATGCGCTGCAGCAGGCGTTCATCGACCACGACGCGTTCCAGTGCGGCTACTGCACTCCGGGACAGATCTGCTCGGCCGCCGGCCTGATTGCCGAGGGCAAGGCGAAGAGCGCCGATGAGATTCGCGAACTCATGAGCGGCAATATCTGCCGCTGCGGCGCGTATCCCAATATCGTAGCGGCGATCCAGCAGGCGATGGGCCAATCATGATCAATTTCCAGTACGCCAGGGCCAGCGACGTTTCCGACGCAGTACGCCAGATTGCCGCCGATCCGACGGCAAAATTCATCGCCGGCGGCACCAACCTGATCGACCTGATGAAGGAGGATGTCGAACGCCCCTCGCGGCTGATCGATATCACGCGGTTGCCGCTCAAGAGCGTCGAGGAGACAGCGGACGGGGGATTGCGGATCGGCGCGCTCGTGCCGAATTCCGACCTCGCCTATCACCCGGTAATCGCACAACGCTACCCGATGCTCGCGAGCGCAATCTTGGCGGGCGCGTCGGCGCAGCTGCGCAACATGGCGTCGACCGGCGGCAATCTTCTGCAACGCACGCGGTGCTACTACTTTTACGACACCGCGACACCCTGCAATAAACGCGAGCCCGGAAGCGGTTGCTCCGCGATTGCGGGCCTCAACCGCATGCACGCGATCCTAGGCACGAGCGAGGATTGCATTGCGACGCATCCCTCCGACATGTGCGTGGCGCTGGCGGCGCTCGACGCCACGGTCCAGGTGGCCGGACCAGCGGGAGCGCGCGCGATTGCGTTTTCGGATTTCCATCGGCTGCCTGGGAACACGCCGCACCGCGACACGAACCTAGAACCGAACGAGATCGTCACGGCAGTCGAGCTTCCGTCGCGGGGCTTTGCGGCAAACTACACTTACCTGAAAATCCGCGATCGCCTCTCCTACGCGTTCGCGCTCGTCTCTGTCGCGGCCGCGCTGGAGCTCGAAGCAGACACGATCAAGGAGGCCCGTCTGGCGCTCGGAGGTGTCGCGCACAAGCCTTGGCGCGATCCGTCGGCCGAAGCGGCACTACACGGTCAGGCAGCCAGCCAGGCGACGTTCACCCGCGCAGCCGATCTCTTGCTGCGCGACGCCAAGGGCTTCGAGCACAACACCTTCAAGATCGATCTCGCTCGCCGCGCCATCGTCCGCGCGCTGACACAGGCTGCGGCCGGCACCCCGCAGTCGCAGTCCAATAAGAAAATCCGCTGAGCAGGAGAGCCCCATGACGACTTATATCGGCACCGCCACATCCCGCGTCGATGGCCGCTCCAAGGTCACCGGTGCGGCGAAATACGCCGGCGAGTTCAATACGCCCGGTCTCGCTCACGCCAGCGTCGTTACATCCACCATCGCCAAGAGCCGCATCGCGCGCATCGACGTGAGCGAGGCGCTTTCCGTTGCAGGCGTGATCGATGTGCTCACGCATCAGAATCGCCCGCCGATGGCGAGCGTCGACAGCGCCTACAAGGACGAGGTGGCTCCGGAAGGATCGCCGTTCCGGCCGCTCTACGACGAGCGGATCCGATTCAGCGGCCAGCCTGTCGCACTGGTGGTCGCCGAAGAGCCTGAGATCGCACGCTTTGCGGCGTCGCTGGTCCGCGTGGAGTACGACGAAGAAGCGCACGTGACGGACGTCTATCGCCAGCGTGACGCGGCCTTCGCGTTGGAGCCGGCCGAGAACCCGTTTGCTCCGCCAAAGCCGCGCGGCACGGCCGAGCAGGCGTGCGCCACCGCCGCGGTGCGCCATCGCGGCGAGTATTACGTGCCGATCGAGCATCACAACCCGATAGAACTGTATGCCTCGACGGTGATCTTCGAGGGGGATGGCAAGCTGACGATCTACGACAAGACCCAGGGCGTGCAGAACGTGCAGCGCTACGTATGCAGTGTGCTTGACATGAAATCGGACGATGTGCGCGTCATGTCGCCGTTTGTCGGCGGGGGCTTCGGTTCTGGGTTGCGCCCGCAATATAACGTGGTCCTGGCTGCGCTGGCGGCGCGCGCACTGAAGCGCTCGGTGCGCCTGGTGCTGACCCGGCAGCAGATGTATGTGCTCGGCTACCGGCCCGCCATGATCCAGCAGATCGAGCTGGGCGCAAACGCCGGCGGAACGCTCGATGCGATTACGCACGAAGCGATCACGGTGACGTCGCAATACGAGGACTTCCATCGGCAAGAGACCGGCTGGTCCGGCTTGCTCTACAAGCGCGCCCACGCGAAACACACGCACAAGCTCGCGCGGCTCGATCTTGCTACGCCGTGCGACATGCGCGCCCCGAGCGCCGCGCCCGCCGTCTACGCGCTCGAATGCGCAATGGACGAACTTGCGGTCGCGTTCAAGCTCGACCCGGTCGAGCTGCGCCTGCGGTGTTATTCGGATCGCGACCAGCACACCGACCGGCCGTACAGCAGCAAGAGCCTGCGCGATTGCTATCGCCAGGGCGCGGGAGTTTTCGGTTGGGACAAGCGCAACCCCGAGCCGCGCTCGATGCGCGACGGGACCGAGCTGGTGGGCTGGGGCATGGCGACCGGCGTCTGGGAGGCGCTGCAGGTGCCAATCGCGGTGCGCATCGTGCTCACCGCCAACGGCCATGCGGAGGTTTCCTGCGCAACCTCCGACATCGGCACCGGCACCTACACGATCATGACGCAGGTCGCGGCCGACATGCTGGGGCTGCCGCTCGACAACGTCACGATCAAGCTGGGCGACTCGACATTGCCGCAATCGCCGGTCGAAGGCGGATCATGGATTGCAGCCTCGGTGTCGAATGGGATCGTGACGACATCCGACGCGGTTCGTACGGAACTGTTGCGTCTGGCAAAGCAGATGCCGAATTCGCCGCTCGCGGCCGCAACGCCCGACGATGTCGCGCTAGCGGACGGCAAGCTTGTGAGCAGGCGCGATGCATCGCGCGCGGTGTCGATCGCAGATGCAATGCGGCATGGCGCAGTCGACCGAATCGAGCAGGAGAATGCCACCACCTTCGCGAATGACGGCTCACATGCGCACAACACTCACTCGGCGGTGTTCGCCGAAGTGAAGGTGGACGAGCAGCTCGGCGTCATCCGAGTCACCCGCGTCGTCAGCGCGGTCGCGGCCGGCCGCATCCTGAACACGAAGACTGCGAGCAGCCAGATCATCGGCGGCGTGGTGTGGGGCATCGGAATGGCGCTGCACGAGGAGACGCTCGTCGACCACAATTTCGGCCGCATCATGAATGCCAATATTGCCGAATATCATGTCCCGGTGAACGCCGACGTGCACGACATCAAGGTAATCTTCGTCGATGAGCCGGACGACATCGTCAATCCGCTCGGCATCAAGGGGCTGGGCGAGATCGGCATCGTCGGCGTCGCGGCGGCAATCGCCAACGCGATCTATCACGCGACCGGCAAGCGCGTGCGCGACTTGCCGATAACGCTGGATAAATTGCTGAGGTGAACTCCGCGAGAATATCCTCGCATCCATCGTCACTCGGGAATTATACCATTCTGCGACGGCGCCACATATCGGGTCGGTGGACTCAACGGAGTTTCATTGCTTCTGTGAAATTTCGGGAATTGTCAACGGAAGCGGGACGCTGACCAGCGCGCCCGACGCGACGTAGCCGTCGATTTCATCTTCGCTCAGACCGAGTTCGGCAAAGACTATGCGGTTGTGTTCGCCTTGGAAGGCGGGATCGCCGAGCGGGTCAAGTTGTTCGCGCGAGAAATGCCATGGACGACCCGGCAGGCGGTAGGTCCCGCCGTTGCGGTCCGAGACTTGCTGGATCGCGCCCCAATACTCCGCCCATTCCATCTCGGACAGCTTCTTCAGCGAGCGCACCTCGCCGAGTGCAATCTTGGCCTCGTCCAATTGCGCGTCGAGAGCGCCGATGTCGCGAAACGTCAGGATCCAGGTCTGCACGATGCGATGCAGCTCTGCGAAATGCGCCCGGCGCGCCACCGCGGTCGCGAAACGAGGGTCGTCCGCGAGATCGGCGCGCCGCATGGCCCGCAGATATGACGGGAAGGTGCGGGAACCAACAAGGCTCGTTGCAACCGTGAAATGCTCGCCGCCGGGCCCGGTGAAGAACGGGCAATCGGTGGCACCGAGGATCGCCGGCTCTGCGCCGAGATCGGCGTCGTTGAGATCGACATGCGCGCGCTCGTTGACGGCCATCAAGGTCGCCGCCATCGCGACATCGATGTACTGGCCGATCCCCGTCGCCGCCCGCCGATGCAGCGCGGCCAAGATCGCCACCGCGGCCTCGAGCCCCGCATAGACGTCGGCGTGCGAGAGACTGTCGGTCCGCGGCTCGCCGAGAGCTTCACCATAGTGGCGAATGCTGTTGGCGGTGAACCCAGCCTCGGCCTGGACCGTCGGCGCATAGGCCATCCGCCCCTGCCACGGTCCACCCTGACCGTAGCCGGTGATCGAGGCGTAGATCAGCCTCGGGTTGCGCGCAGCCAGAGTTTCGTAGTCCAATCCGAAGAAACGAAGGGTGCCGGCACGGAAGTTCTCGACGACCACGTCCGCGGTATCGCACAGGCGAAGCGCCAGCTCGCGGGCCCCAGGCACGTTGAGGTCGATGCTGACATTGCGTTTGCCGGCGTTCTGCTGCGCGTAGTAGCCCGACATGCCCTCCGTCGAAGGGAATGCGAACCGCGAGACATCGGGCCGCGGCGGCTCGATCTTGATCACCTCGGCGCCGAGATCGAGCAGAGTGCGGGCGCAGAGCGGGCCGGCGAGCACGCGCGAGAAATCGACGACGCGGATGCCGCCGAGAGGACCGCTCATTTCAGCGCCCCGTGAATTTCGCGAGACCCGGGCCATTCTCGCGGAACGAAGCCAGGCCGATTTTCAGATCTTCCGAGGCCCAGATCGGCTTCTGAAGCTCGGCCATCGCCTCGTCCGCGGCGAGTACCCCCTCATTGACGGCAATGTGCACAAGACGCTTCGTTGCGGCGTGGGCGACTGTCGGCCCGTGCGCCAATTCCTCGGCGATCGTGAACGTCGCATCCTCCAGCGCGTCGTCTGCGACCACGAGGTTGACGAGACCCCAGCGCTCCAAGGTCGCCGCGTCATAGCGCCGCCCAAGCATTGAGATTTCCTTGGCGCGCATCGCCCCGGCGCGCTGCACCTGTCGCTGGATGCCGCCGAGCAATGGATGCAGTCCGAGCGCCACCTCGACCGAGCCGATCTTGGCTGAACTCGCCGCGACGATATAGTCGCAGGCGAGCGCCAGCTCGAACCCACCGCCGAGGCAGACACCGTGCACGCTCGCGACGATCGGGATCGGCAGCAGCTCGAGCAATTTCAGGAAATCGACTCCGCTGATCGCCGCCTCTCTCCTGCCTTCCTGCTCGATGCGCGCATCGAACAGATTGACGTCGGCCCCGGCCGAGAAGTGGCGCAGCCCGCTACGCAGGACGATGGCCCTGCTGCCGGCTTCCTGTGCGGCAGTGACTTCGGCCGCGATCGCACCGATCAGGGTCGGCCCGAGCAAATTGTACGGCCGGTACTCCATAGTGAGGACCGAGATCAACCCGCGTTCCTCGCGCCGAACTACGACGTCGTCGTCCATGAACATCCTCCTCCTCAGCTGGCCGCTTTGACCAGCACGCGCTCGAGACTGGCATCCAATTCGCGCGCGACTGCCGTGACGCGCTGATCGCCGAACTGTCCAAAGAACGAGGAGGGCCGGTCATATTCGATGATCGCGCGGCCCGCCTCGTTCTCGTACAGCACGACGCGCAGCGGCGCATATAGCGAGGCCGGCAGCTGGTGCCGCGTCATCCCGGTGGCGGTGAGCGGATTGCCGATCTCGTACTGTACGGCCTTGCGTGCAAGTCCGGCCGTGCGCAGCAATCGGCCGTGATCCCGGGCGCCGAACATGGTCAGCTCCGGGCTGCGGTACAACGCCTCATTGGCCCGCACGATGTCGCCTCGCCGCAATGCCTCCGGGACTGCGGGATCGAGCGGCGGTACCAGGCTTTCAAGCGCTGCCTTGACGGCCTCGAACGGTTTCGTCGCTTCGATTGCGACGTGTTCCACGTGTATGGGTCGCCGGACGGTCGAGGGATCAGTCATGGCTGTTCGAATCCAGTCGGTGCGGTTGGTCAAGGCGAGCAGGGGCGTCGGATCGGGATCACCGGCGGGGTGCCGCTCGGGCTTAAGCGCGGTGCGCCTCGATTGCTCAGGACCTCAGGCTGCGGAGCTCGCCGCCCTGAAGGCATCCCGGTGCAAAGTCACGAATTCCTGCACGGTCATCGGCGGCTGGCCGGTGACTTCGGCGATTATCTTGTCTTCGCCCGCGAAGATGCCGTTCTGATAATCGAGGGCGACGGCGCAGAGATGCTGGATCAAGAACTCCGTGAGATGCTGGATCAAGAACTCCGCCCGGCCATATTTTTTCAGGCGCTCGCGATAAGTCTCGATCGTGCTTGGACGGTAGGTGATGGTGCGACCGAGGACCCCGCGGATTGCCTCGGCGATGCCCTGTTGACTTAGTTCGGTTGGACCATGGAGCGTGTAGGTTCTGCCGATATGTGCCGTCGGGTCCGCCAGAATGGTCGCAATCAAACGAGCCTGGTCCTCCGCCGCGATCGGAGCGTGGCGCCCCTCCCCAAAGGGAAGATTGATAACTCCTTCGTCGACAATCGCGTCGCGCACCCAGGGAAGGATCAGCCATTCCGAGAAGAAGGTCGGGCGGAGATGGACGGTGGGCACACCAGACCAGTCGAAGACGCGTTCGGCGATCCAGTGATCGCGTGCTGCGTGGCTCTTGGAATCCTCCCGCGCAGAGATCTGCGACATGTTGATAACGGCTTTGAGGCCCGCCCGCCTGGCCGCGTCCGCAAAGTAAGCCGTCGCTTGGATGATCCCGGGACGAATCGGATAACAGAAGTAGGCGGCGCTGGTCCCGGCCGTCGCTCCGATAGCGTCGTCGTGCTCCAAGAGGTCACCAACCACGACCT
>Ga0307479_10002218_pt1 | contig 17629 bp, 12 predicted proteins | sample atmos_gasesECM4C_FD_203743 | JGI IMG/M metagenome (GOLD analysis project Ga0307479, IMG submission 203743) | Hardwood forest soil microbial communities from Morgan-Monroe State Forest, Indiana, United States - atmos_gasesECM4C_515 | ecosystem: Environmental > Terrestrial > Soil > Temperate... | reverse complement strand
GAGGGGATATGGCCCACTCGCAACGCGCGATAGAAATCAGGCACCCCTTCCATTGCCCGCGGCGCGTGCAGAAAAATTTTAGTGATCCATGCCACCAAAATCAGAATGAAAATGAATACATAATTGCGTTTCAGGCGCCGGCCGATCGCTTCCAGCTTGCTGATTTTGAAGCAGGGCAGGATCAAATCTTCGCAGACCAGTTTTTTCCACTCGCCCTGGAGTAGATCGCGATTTTCCATCACCATCGGCACGAGGAAATGCGCTTCCAGCATCCGGATCCGCGCGCGGAAGGCGTCGTAGAAACGGTAGCGGCGCGCTTCAATCCAGAGCATCACCCAAACGATCGCGAGATTGAAAAAGAAAATGATGTGGGGCACGGCCGCGTTGGAAAAAGCGATCGTGATAATGGCGGTGCTGCTGGTAATGGCCCAGTTGGTGGTGATGTCGAGCCGCTGCCGCCAGACCATGATTCGGCCCATCTCGCCGCGATAAAAATGCGACATTGCATTGACGTAGCCAGGGTCGTAAAGGCTGCGTTGGAGCGAAACGGTCGTCTCCTCACTTACCGCTGGTCCGCTATTTTCAGTTGCCACGGCTGATCAATTAACTGGATAACTGAAGCAGAATCCAACAATTCCTCATGTCCATCGCCCTGGCCGATCTTATCGATCCAAAACAAATCGCGCTCAATCTTCGGGCCAGAAGCCAGGCGGAAGCCACACGCGAGATCGTCGATCTGCTGGTAGCGGCCGACAAGATCGACAATCCGGAAAAGTTTTTAGAGCAACTGCGCGCACGTGAAACGACCAATTCCACCTACGCCTCGGACGGTGTCGCCTTCCCGCATGCCCGGACGAAATTAGTCGGCCAAATTGTTTTAGGGATCGGCCGGAGCGAAGCCGGCATTCCCTGGAGTGGCAAAGGCGAACTGGCGCACCTGATTTTTTTGATCGCGGTCCCGGAAAGATTAATCAGCGACTATCTGGTGGTGGTCGGCGCGATTGCCCGCGCGACCAAGGATCGGCCGTTGCGAACGCTGTTGTTCCACGCCGAAAACGTGGATGAATTTATCGCCACGCTTTTGAGCGTTCCCTCAATCTGACTTCTTCAAAAGTCGATTGCGCGCGCGGTCGAGAATTTTCTTTTCCGCTTCGGTTAGGCTGCCCATGCCGGACTTGGCAATCTTGTCCAGAATCGGATCGACCGAAGCAATCACATCGTCTGGTTCAACCACGCGACGCGCGGAAGGTTTTTCCACGATGGTTAATCGCGGCCGCCGGCGAAACGGATTCAATTTTGCCAGGTCGACTTTGATTGGGATTCGGCCTTGCACGAACCGGATGTAGAGAAACGCCGCCAGGCACATCACCCAAAGCACGGAAAGATTTCCCCAGGCATGAGACGGCAGATACTGCATGGAAGCGAGCACCAGCCCGGCAAAAGCGAGCCACTTCAAAGTGACCCACCCGAATAATTCGATATTCGGATAGAGGGTCGCGAACGCGATGAAGAGGCCGATCGAAATTTCATATGAGCCGCCGTAACTCCACATCGCCGCAGCCGGTCCCCATGCGATCAAAATGACGGGCGCGATCAAAAGCAGCATTCCAAAAAGGAAAAGGTAACGCCGGATGCCGAGATATTTTTCCACTTCGGTTCCGGCCCAGTAGAAAAAAATGACGTTGAAGAGAAAGAAAAATGAAGCCGGTTGAATGAAAATGCAGGTAAAGGGCTGCCAGATCGCTCCATGCAGAAATGAGTGGGATTGAAACGCGAAGGGCATCAGGTCCCAACGCGCGCTTTGCGCAATCGTGGTGAAAAACATTCCGAGGACGTAGAGCGCGGCGATCAGCGTAGTGACGCGCACCGGATAGCGGCCCATCCACGTTACCGGTCGGTAATCATCGGAGGTAGTGACCCCGGACATGCTGCAATAGACAGCCGCCCTCCCGCGTGCGCAAGATTCATTGAGTTCTCTGAACTGCCTGTCCAATGCCAGTCCGGCTCGGACGTAACACCTCGGACGAAAAATTTCTTGGAGAAGCGCGCGATTCGGCAGAAATTAACATTCCGCTCGATTCCGTCAGGATCGACATCATCACTAATGAAAAACATCGCGCCCGCAATTTCGCCGCCGTCCGGAATTGGGGACAACAGACCGGCGAACCAGGCCGTGCTCGATTGGGTGCACGAAGTCGAGCTTCTCGCCAAACCGGAAAATGTCTTTTGGTGCGATGGCTCGGAGCGCGAGCACGATTACCTGCTTCAGGAAGCGATGCGGCAGAATGTTCTGGTCAAGCTAAACGACAAAAAAGTTCCGCGCTCGTATTTGCATCGTTCTAATCCGAACGACGTCGCCCGGGTCGAGCAGTTCACTTTTATTTGCACTCCCACGAAAGAGGAAGCCGGCCCGACCAACAACTGGAGCGACCCAGCTGGGACCTACACCAAACTTCAGGGAATGCTCAAAGGCGCGATGAGCGGCCGCACCCTTTTTGTCGTGCCTTACATCATGGGTCCGCCTGATTCGCCGCTGACCAAAGTCGGTTTCGAAATCACCGATTCCATTTACGTCGTTCTCAGTATGCGAATCATGACCCGCATGGGCGCGGTTGCGGTCAAACGCCTGGGCAACGATCCGAAGGCCGAGTGGAACCGCGGCGTCCACTCATTATTAGATGTCGATCCTGGGCGCCGGCTCATCTGTCATTTTCCGCAGGATAACGCCATCATTTCGGTCGGCTCCGGTTATGGCGGCAATGTTTTGCTAAGCAAAAAATGTTTCGCCCTCCGGATCGGTTCCTATCTGGCGCGGAAACAAGGTTGGATGGCCGAGCACATGTTGATCCTTGGTGTCGAATCACCCCAAGGAACAAAACACTACGTGGCGGCGGCTTTTCCAAGCGCGTGCGGCAAAACAAATTTCGCGATGCTCATTCCGCCAAAACATTTCGCCGGCTGGAAAGTCACGACCGTCGGCGACGACATTGCCTGGATGCAGATCCGCGACGGCCGCTTGTTCGCGGTCAATCCAGAGAACGGCTATTTCGGCGTCGTCCCCGGAACGAATTACAAATCGAACCCGAATGCGATGAAATCGATCGAGCACGATTCTCTTTACACCAATGTCGCGCTAACCGATGACGGCGACGCTTGGTGGGAAGGGAAGGATGGCGCGCCGCCGAAGCACGCGATCGATTGGCGGGGCAACGATTGGACGCCCGAATCAAAAGAAAAAGCGGCCCATCCGAACAGCCGGTTCACTGCGCCGGTGCGGAACAATCCGGTTCTCGATCCCGATTTTGAAAAAGGCGAGGGCGTTCCGATCAGCGCGATCATTTTCGGCGGACGCCGCAGCAACACCATGCCGCTTGTGTTCCAATCGTTCGACTGGCAACACGGCGTTTATCTCGGCGCCACCATGGCCTCGGAAACAACCGCGGCCGCGACTGGCGCAGTCGGACAGATCCGGCGCGATCCGATGGCGATGCTGCCATTCTGCGGTTACAACATCGGCGATTATTTCCGGCACTGGCTCGCAATCGGAAGACGCCTGACCAAACCGCCGCTCATTTTTAACGTGAACTGGTTCCGCAAAGGCGAGAGCGGAAAATTTCTCTGGCCCGGTTTCGGCGACAACATGCGCGTGCTCAAATGGATTATCGATCGTTGCGAAGGAGGCGACGGCGCCTTGAAATCGCCGATCGGCTGGCTCCCCGGCTTGCACGATCTCGATTTGGCCGAGCTCGAGATCGATCACAATTGCGTCGACGAACTCCTCGAGATCGATCACGGAGATTGGAAAACGGAGCTGGCCGAGCACAAAAAATTTTTTGAGTCACTCGGCGGTGTCGTTCCCGAGGAGCTACTCAAGCAATGCGAGCAACTGGCTGCTCGTTTCGCAGAATAAGAGTCTGTCATCCCGAGCGGAGCGAGGGATCTCACGCTTGGTAATTGATCACGCTATCGGAATTTGCGTGACGCCTCCAGTTTGTGGGCGATCCCTCACCTTCGTTCGGGATGACAGGCATTTTATACGAGTGAGATTTGCGATTTAGTCGCGGATCTCGGATAATCTCCAGTGAGTTCGAAGGTCGCTGAAAAAAAATGCGTCACCCCGAAAGCTTTCGGGACTGCAGCGACTGATCGCGTCGAGATTCGAGGAGCGCGCCAGAACAATCTCAAAGGCATAGATATCGATCTTCCGCTCGGAAAATTGACGGTTGTTACCGGCCCGAGCGGCTCCGGGAAATCGAGTCTCGCCTTCGAAACGATTTACGCCGAAGGCCAGCGCCGTTACGTCGAAACTTTCAGTCCCTACATGCGGCAATTCCTCGACCGCATGGACAAGCCGCGCGTCGACGATATCCGCGGGATTCCGCCCGCGATCGCGATCGAGCAAGCGAACCCGGTCAAATCGTCGCGTTCGACCGTCGGCACGATGACCGAGATCAATGATTATTTAAAATTGCTCTGGGCGCGGATCGCCAAAGCATTTTGTCCAAGCTGCGGTCGCGAGATTCGACCAGAGACGGCAAGGTCAATCGCGGATGAAGTCTTGCGTGATTGTGCCGACAAAAATGTTTTGATTACATTTTGGGTATCGGTTCCCGCGAAAACTGAACCGAGAAAATTTTTCGAGTTCCTCCAGCAGCAGGGTTATCTCCGCGTTTGGATCGACAGCGAAATCGTGCGGGTCGACGACGATCCAAAGAAGATCAGGCGACTTGGCGCGCGCGTTCAGGTCATCCAGGACCGGATCGCAATCACGCAAGAAAACCACGCGCGCCTGATCGAAGCGCTCGAGACCGCACTTCGTTTCGGCAAAGGCAAAGTCAACATCGTCGATGTTGAGACAAAAACGGAGCACCCGTTTTCAACTGGATGGCATTGCGCGCACTGCGACATCGACATTCGACCGCCGACGCCGGGGCTTTTCAGTTTCAACAATCCGCTCGGCGCCTGCCCGGAATGCCGGGGATTTGGCCGCACGATCGCGATCGATCTGAACAAAGCAATTCCGGACCGCTCATTGTCGATCAAACAAGGCGTGGTTCGCGTTTTTCGCGGGAACGAGTTCGGCGAATCGCAAAAAGATTTGCTCCGGGCCTGTGCCCGCGAAGAAATCGACATCAACGTTCCGTTCGAGGAACTGCCCAAGGCGGATCAGGACTTCGTCATCAACGGCGAAAAACGCAGCGGCGAATACACCGCTGACGATTACGAAGACGATCGCTGGTACGGTGTTCGCGGATTCTTCCGCTGGCTCGAATCGCAAGTCTACAAAATGCACATGCGTGTTTTGCTCAGTCGCTACCGCGCTTACACCACTTGTCCTAGGTGCAACGCCGGACGTTTTCAGCCTGAAGCGCTGAATTACAAAGTTGTAGCGGCGGTCTATGACCGCCGCAAGAATTCGACCGACGCTCATAGAGCGCCGCTACAGCTGACGCTTCCCGAATTTCAAGCTCTGTCCATTTCCAGCGCGCGGGATTTTTTAACTAAGATCGACATCGCACCCGGCGATTCGACCACGGAGATGCTCCGCGACGAAATTCGCTCGCGCCTGAATTATTTGTGCGAAGTCGGCGTCGGTTATCTCACGCTCGACCGTTCAACTCGCACTTTGAGTGGCGGCGAAGTTCAACGCGTCAATCTCACCACCTGTCTTGGTGCGTCGCTGGTCAACACACTCTTCGTCATGGACGAGCCGAGCATCGGTTTGCATCCGCGCGACATCGGCCGGCTCGTCCGCGTGATGCACAATTTACGCGACCGCGGCAACACCCTGCTGGTGGTCGAGCATGAAGAGCAAATCATTCGCGCGGCCGACAACTTAATCGATATCGGGCCTGGGCGCGGTGAGCGCGGCGGCGAATTGGTTTTCAACGGCGCGCTCGAGCAGCTTTTGTTTCGGAGTAAATCGTTGACCGCCGATTACCTGAGCGGACGCAAAACGATTCCGGTTCCGAAAAAGCGCCGAAGACCGACATCGTCGATCAAGATCACCGGCGCCCGGGAGCACAATCTCAAGAACATCAATGTCGATCTTCCGCTCGGCGTCTTCACCTGCGTGACCGGCGTTTCCGGCTCCGGGAAATCGACCCTGATTCACGATGTGCTTTATCGAAATCTGATCATCGCCAAAGGGCAGGCGACCGATCAGGAAGCCGGCGCGTGCAAATCGGTCAGCGGCGCGCATCGCTTCAACGAAGTCGTGATGGTCGATCAATCGCCATTGGCGCGCACGCCGCGATCAACGCCTCTTCTTTATCTCGGATTTTACGATCGCGTCCGCGAACTTTTCGCCGCCCAACCCGAAGCAATGTCGCAGGGTCTGACCGCGAGCGCGTTCTCATTCAATTCTGGGAGCGGCCGCTGCGAACGTTGCTCCGGGACCGGATTCGAAAAGATCGAGATGCAGTTCTTAAGCGATCTTTATGTGCGCTGCGCGGAATGCGAAGGAAAACGGTTCCAACCACATGTGCTGAAAATCAAACTGCACGGCAAATCGATTCAAGACGTGCTGGAGTTGACCGTGTCCGAGGCGATCCAGTTTTTCGCACAGATTGGCGAACAAAAGACTCTTTCCGAACCGCTCGATGTGCTGGACGAAGTCGGTCTCGGCTATTTACGACTTGGTCAACCGCTGAACACTCTTTCCGGGGGCGAATCGCAGCGTTTGAAACTCGTCCGGCATTTGGCCCAATCCAAAAACGCGGCTGGCGTTCCGGGTAACGGAAACGGGGACATTGCGCGGGGCAACTTGTTCATCTTCGACGAACCGACCACTGGACTTCATTTCGATGACGTCGCGATGCTGCTTCAGGTTTTTCAACGCCTGGTCGAGAGCGGTAATTCGCTCATCGTGATCGAGCACAATCTGGAAGTGATTAAGTCGGCCGATTGGATTGTCGATCTTGGACCGGAAGCCGGAGATGAGGGCGGCCAGGTCGTCGGCATTGGCACGCCCGAGCAAATCGCGAAGATCGAGAATTCGCACACCGGCCGATTCTTGCGAAGCGTGCTCTCGATCACACGAACGTCATCGCGCACTTCGTCACGACGATTGAGTCATGACACCGGTGACGACGACGAACTCGCGCGAGCAGCCGAAACAGCTCCGCGTTTTCGGATTAACGGGACAAATGGCGCGATCGGCATTCATGGCGCGCGCGAGCACAATCTGAAAAACATCGACGTCGAAATTCCGCGCGACCAGATGGTGGTGATCACGGGATTGAGCGGTTCCGGTAAATCGACGCTCGCCTTCGATATTTTGTTTGCTGAAGGCCAGCGAAGATTTCTCGACAGCATGTCGCCTTACGCGCGGCAATTTGTCGAGCAACTCGAAAAACCGGATGTCGATCTTGTCACCGGTTTGCCGCCGACCGTGGCAATCGAGCAACGCGTCACCCGCGGTGGCGGCAAATCGACGGTCGCGACCGTGACCGAGGTTTATCATTTTCTACGTCTGCTTTTTGCCAAGACCGGAACGCAATTTTGCCCGGACTGCGATTTGCCGGTCGAAAAACAAAGTCTGGCCGCGATCGTGAAACAAATTGAAACTGCGGCGAGAAAAGGCGCGCTCAAAGTGCTCGCGCCGATCGTGAAAGCGCGAAAAGGTTTTCACACCGACGTCGCGCGTTGGGCCGAGCGCCAGGGATTTGACACTCTGTATGTCGACGGCGCGCTCATCCCGATCGCGCAGTTTAAGAGACTGGAGCGCTTCAAAGAACACACTATCGCCGTTGTCATGGGTGTGATCGATGCCAAACGGATCGCGAAAGCGCGGAACCTGGCGCAACGCGCGCTGGATATTGGCCGCGGCACGGCGCACCTGCTCGATTCAAAAAACCGGCTCACGGTCATGAGTACGGAGATGAGCTGCCCGAATTGCGGCCGCGCGTTCGAAGAGCTCGATCCGAGATTGTTCTCGTTCAACTCGCCCCACGGCGCATGCGAAGAATGCGGCGGGTTCGGCGAAATTTGGGACCAGGAATTTCAGACCGGTGAAGACGACAACAGCGACTCCGTCCTGGAGAACGAGTTGGCGGCTGAGCGCGAATCGGAATGGATCGGCGCCAGCGAAGCGCACGAATGTCCGAGCTGCCACGGTTCGCGCCTGAATTCGGTTGCGCGGCACGTGCGAGTGCAAGGCCAGACGATCGACCAATTCACCAATCTTTCGGCGAGTGAAGCCGCGCACAAAATCGACAAATTGAAGTTTACTGGAACGCAACAAACGATCGCCTCGGATCTCATTCCCGAGATTCGGCAGCGACTGCGCTTCATGGAAAACGTTGGACTCGGTTATCTCGCGCTCGGTCGTTCGGCCAAGACATTGAGCGGCGGCGAATCGCAACGGATTCGATTGGCTGCCCAGCTCGGCTCGAATTTGCGCGGCGTCCTTTACGTTTTAGACGAGCCAACCATCGGTCTGCATTCGCGCGACAATTTGCGATTGCTCGACACGCTCGCGGCGCTGCGTCAAAAGGGGAATTCACTCGTGATCGTCGAGCACGACGAAGAAACGATGCGGCGGGCCGATCACATTGTCGATCTTGGGCCGCGCGCGGGAACTCATGGCGGCGATGTCGTCGCTACTGGAACGCTGCGCGACATCGCACGCTCGAAAAATTCCGAGACCGGTCGTTGTTTGAAAAATCCGCTTTGTCATCCGACCCGGAAGTCACGACGATCGCTGCGGGCGGTTGAGAATTGGATCCAAATCCACGGCGCGAGCGCGAACAACTTGAAGAATGTCGATGTTCGATTCCCAGTCGGACGACTTTCGGTCATCACCGGGATTTCTGGTTCCGGCAAATCGACCTTGCTGCACGAGGTGTTGTTACCGGCGGTGATTGAGCAATTAGAAAAAAGGAAGCGCAGCGGCAACGGCGATTTGTTCAAACTCGTCAGCGGGACTGAAGAGATCGAGGCGATTTATGAGGTGGATCAATCGCCGATCGGCAAAACCTCGCGCTCAACTCCCGGCACTTACGTGAAAATTTTCGATGAGATCCGAAATCTCTACGCGCAATTACCGGTCTCGCGCGTGCGCGGATATTCAGCGAGCCGCTTTTCGTTCAACGCTGAGGGCGGCCGTTGCGAAAGCTGCAAAGGTCAGGGCGTGATCAGGCTGGAAATGAATTTTTTGCCGGAGGCGTTGGTTCCGTGCGAAGACTGCGGCGGGCGCCGGTACAATCCGCAAACTCTTGAGGTCCTTTACAACGAGAAATCGATCGGTGATGTGATGGAGATGACGATCGAGGAAGCGGCGGAATTTTTTCACGCCCATCCGAAAATTGCGCGGCCGCTTTCATTGCTAGTCGAAACCGGTCTCGGTTATCTCAAACTCGGCCAGCCGAGCCCAACCTTGAGCGGAGGCGAAGCGCAGCGGTTAAAACTGGTCACCCAATTGAAGCGCGGAGTCGGTCGCGCCGAAAACGAACGGATTCGCAAGATGCGCAAGCCAGGATCAACCCTTTATCTGCTGGAGGAGCCGACGATCGGTTTGCACATGGCTGACGTCGATCTTCTCCTCACGGTGCTGCATCGACTGGTCGATGAGGGAAACACCGTGATCGTGATCGAACACAATCTGAGTGTGATCGCGGAGGCGGATTACATTGTCGATCTTGGACCGGAAGCGGGTGCGGACGGCGGAAAAGTAGTAGCGGTCGGAACGCCCGAACAAATTTCGAAGAGCCGGACGAGCCGGACCGCGCCGTTTTTGCGAAAAGTGCTCGCGCAATAGCCCAAACCGAAAACGCCGTTATCCTGAGTGGAGCGACGGATCTCACAATCCAAGCGCGCGTTACGTAAATTAAATTGTGTGATCGATCAGCTTGTGTGAGATCCCTCGCTTGCGCTCGGGATGACACGCAATGAGACTCGCTCACATCAATGCTCGCTTACTACGTTCACGATCTTGATCCGCTGATTTTTCGGTTGTGGGACAACGTCGGTCCGCGCTGGTATGGCCTGGGTTATGTTTTCGCTTTTCTCGCGGGTTTTTTGATCTATCGAGTTCTCGTCCGCCGCGGCTACGCCGACTTGCCCCTTGCGAAAGTTGGAGATTTCATCACCGGCTGCGCGCTCTTCGGCGTGATCATTGGTGGCCGGCTCGGTTACGCCTTTTTCTATAAGCCGGAGATGTTGCGCGAGCCAATGTCGATTTTGCGGGTGTGGGAAGGGGGAATGTCGAGCCACGGCGGCATGATCGCGGTGCTGCTTTTCACTCTCTATTATGCGCGGCGGCACAAGGTTTCTTGGAACAACCTCGGCGACAATCTGGTCGTGGCTGCACCGATCGGGTTGTTCTTGGTTCGTTGCGCCAATTTCATCAATGGTGAGCTTTACGGACGTGCGACGAACGTCTCGTGGGCGATGCAGTTTCCGAAGGAACTCATCGAAAACGTGGGCGAGGCGGAACGCGCGATCATTGCTTGCCAACAAATCGATCCATCATTGAATTCATCCGACGCCATTGTCGCGGCAGTGCGGCATGAAGCGCAGGTGAAAGAAGTTCTCCGCGGCATTCTGACTCCGCGACATCCATCGCAGCTTTACGAAGCTTTTTTTGAAGGAATCGTTCTGTTCGCGATCCTCTGGTTCGTTCGAACGCGAATGCGGCAACCGAACGGAGTTCTGACCGGTTTGTTTTTCATTTTCTACGCGATTTTTCGGATCATCGTTGAAAATTTCCGCGAACCGGACGCGACCCTGATTGCCGGTTTCACGCGCGGCCAGTTCTTCTCCTTCTTTCTGATCGCGATTGGTCTCGCCTTTGTGATCGTAGCCAAACTGCGGCCCACGTTTCCGAAAAAAATCGCGGTGCGCGACTAGCCCTTTCACTTTCGTCAGAATCCGCTAATAGTTCCGCAGGTGACGCGGAGATGCTTTCATTGATTGCGGCCGGCGGTTTGGTCTTTGCATTTGACCACGCCACCATTGCCGGCAAGCTCGTCCTCCTTCTGCTCGCGGTTGTTTCGATCTTCAGCTGGTCGGTCATGATCACGAAATTGCGCGTGATTCAGTTCGCCCGAAAACAGAACGCGCGGTTTCTCTTCGCATTTCGGCAAGATCGACAACCGTTGCGGCTGTTTGAAAAAAATGCGCGCTTTCCCGGTTCCCCAATTTTCAATGTTTATCGCGCCGGTTGCCAGGAGATGACGTTTCATTTGCTGGGCTCGGCCGAAGTAGACGAAACATTTCGCGCGCGGCTGGGGAGTTCTGAAAAGATTACCGGAGCGCAAATGGGTGCGGTCACCGCGGCGATGGAGCGCGCCGTCGGCGAAACCGCGCTTGAGCTCGAATCGCAAATGATTTTACTGGCCACGGCGGTGAGCGGTTCGCCGTTTCTTGGACTGCTCGGGACGGTCTGGGGCGTGATGGACGCGTTCACTGGAGTCGCAGAAGCGGGCGCGCCGAATCTCGCTTCAATGGCTCCCGGCGTTTCCGGCGCGCTGATCACCACCGTGACCGCGCTCTGCGTCGCGATCCCGGCGATGTTCGGCTACAATTTTCTGGTCACGCGCATTCGCGGAATGATCGTAGAGATGGACAACTTTGCCGCCGAACTCGCCTCTGAGTTCGAGCATAAATTCGTCGATCATGTCGCGCGCGAATCGGCATTTCGCAGATGAGGCGCTACTCGCAACGGCAAAATCTTTCCTCGCTTTCCGAGATCAATATCACGCCGCTGCTCGACCTCGCGTTCGTGTTGCTCATCATCTTTATGATCACGACACCGCTCCTCGAGAGCAACATGAGCCTGATCATTCCATCGAGCGGCGAGGCAAATCCACCGGTCACTTCGTCGCAAGTGCAGACGATCTCGATCGATCGGAACGAAACGATTCGTTTGAACAATAAACTGGTCGATCCTGGCGCGCTCAGTGAGCAATTGGCTGAGATCAAACGCGCCAATCCTGAGATCGCCATTGTCATTCGACCGGACCGCGACTTGCCAGTGCAAAAACTGGTGACGTTAATGGATGCGTTGCAGCGGGCGCAGATCATGAAGGTCGGCATTGCGACAAAGGCCGAGGCGAAATAAGGGATGCCGAAAAATCTGCCCTTTTGGAGCAACGTAACGTTGATCGCGATTGCGCATGTTGCGTTGATTGTCGGTTTGATTCACTGGAGCCGTGCCAGCAGCAATTCAAACGCGCAAAGCGTGGTCTGGTTAAACGGCGGAGGCGGTGATGGCGTTGTCGCGGAAAAAAAGAATCTGCCGACGCCGGTTAAATCGCCGTTACTGCGAAAAGAATCGAAGACAGAGTCATTGAAGGAACAGGAGCCGGTGGAAGATCGGCCCTACCTGGCCTCGGCGCCGAGTGAGATTCAGCTACCAACACCGAAGCCTTTGCCTAAACCAACACCAACGGCGACGTCTGCTCGCAGTCCCAAGTCAAGTCCGACCGCGAAAGCAAAGGCAACCCCGAAACCCACGCCAAAGCCGACACCGAAGCCAACTCCAACCGCGAGTCCGGCTCGGACACCTTCACCAAAGAAATTGGTGTTAGCCAAGATGTCTCCCAAACCGTCGCCGGTTTTGAAGGCGATTCCCGAAAAAACAGAGAAGGAGCAAGGCGATACCGAGACCGAGAAAAAGGAGATCGCAAAACCGTTGGTTGCGAAAATCGAGGAGAAGGAACCGAGAAAGTCATCTCGAGCCGCTCAGACCGGTAACGCGAAGGGATCTGCTCCCGGCACCGGCACTGGTCGCGCGGGCGGGGCGGGTAGTGAATCGCAGTTCGGTTGGTACGGCAGCATGTTGCACGACCGTTTCTATAGCGAATGGGTCCAACCGACTGCGGTTGCGACCGCGGACGCCAAAAATTCGGTGCTGGTAAAACTTCGGATCGAAAAAGATGGCCGCGTCTCCAGTTTCGAAGTTGTCCGGCCGTCTGGAAATCCGGACCTCGACGAATCAGTCAAAGCGCTCGCGAATCGCGTCGGCCGAGTCGAGCCATTGCCCGACGGGCTCGGCAGGGGCGACCATTACGACGTGAAGATCAATTTCGAGCTGAACCCGGAGTAAGTGACCTTATCGCGCTAAAAGCGCGAGTGATTTGCCTTCGCGCCCTTTGACCTGATCCATCGTGCATTGCTTCGGCGCCTTATCTTTTCGCCAGCGCAGAATTTTCGTGCCGTGACGAAACCGGTCACCAGTAAAATGATCGTACGCGATCTCCACGACAATTTTTGGATCGACCGGTTCCCATTCGCCGGTCCGTTCGGTGCTCCAGCGGCTTGGACCGCCCGGAGCATTGCCGGTGAAACCTGGAGGTTTTCGCAACGCCTCAAATTTCTTTGTCAGCGCGCGTCGTTCCGCTGTTTTGAATGCCGACGTAAATCCAACATGATGCAGCAGACCATTGTCGTAAAGACCGAGGAGTAACGATCCCAGAATCTTCGCGCCGCTGGCGTACCGAAAACCGCCGATCACGCAATCCGCGCTCCGAATCTGTTTAATTTTGACCGCCGCGGTCCGTTCGCCGGAGGCATAGGGCAGGTCGAGTCGCTTTGCGATCACGCCATCGAGGTCGCCGCCGACTTTTTCAAACCACTTCTTCGCCTGCTTGAATTTTGTTGTCGCCGGCGAAAGCTGAACCGCTTTTGTCGATTTGAAATTCTCTCGCGCGAATTTCTCCAGGAGCTTGCGCCGATCTCGGAGCGGCCGGTTTAAGAGTGGTTGTCGATCTTGTCCGAGCAAATCGAACGCGATGAAGATGGCCGGGTGCGCCTCAGCCAGTTTAGCCACGCGACTCGCCGCCGGATGTAGACGCAATTGCAATTCGTCGAATGAAAGTGCACCGCTTAACGGAATCGCGAGCTCGCCATCGAGGACAAAATTTTTCGCCAGCAACTTGGCAAGTGTTTCAATAACGTCCGGGAAGTAACGCGCCAACGGCTGACCGGCTTTGGATTGCAGATAAACGTTGTCGTCGTTCCGAAACGCGATGCAGCGGAAGCCATCCCACTTCGGTTCGTATTGCCAATTAGGCCCGCTCGGAATTTGGTCCACCGACCGCGTTTCCATCGGTGGAAGGGGCGGTTTTATGATGAAGGCCATTCTTTAGGATATCGCCGGGGTTCGAGCTTTGGCGGGCGCTTACCGCTCAACGTCGCGCCGGCGACAGAAATGTATCGGAGCTCGTGCCGGTCCGCCGCGCAACGCAGCATTAATCCACCGCGGCTCATATCGCCGCGTCCAACGAACTCGGCCGGGAACCGCAGGCGTTCCTTAAAATGTTTCAAAAAAACATCGACGTATTTCCCGGTTGCGATGCTGCCCAGCAGAACCACATCGCAATCGCGCGCCAAATCTTTCGCGAGCCGCCGGACGGTTTGCTCGAGCGGTTTGCGATAACGCGGCTCGCTCGCATCAATATCTACCGTGGCGAATTCACGCAGATCCGAAAGGGTTATAGTCGATCTTGCCTCAAGCAAGCCGCGTGTCGGTGTGATAACAAATACACCGCAGTCGCCATTGCCCCGACATGCAAAGGCATTCGCGTAGGCGATCTTGCCGCGAAAATACAGGCCGCTTAGGAAAGCGAACACTTCAGCAATCGTGGCGCCGCCTTTGCTCCGCAAATTTTTCGCCAGCTCGAATTGCGCCCGCTCGCTCAAGATCATTTGAGCACGCCGTCCGCCGGCATAGGCCGGTGAGAGCAAAAAGATTCGCTCGCTGGTAGCATTGAGCTTTTCGATCATGCGAGACACGGGATCTCTAATGTGCGAGCCAGCGAACTGGCGGCAAGCAGTGATCGATCAGTTTTCGGCTGAGTCGCTTTTCGCTTTCGCTCGCGCCCGATTCGCTTGCAGCTCGGCCAGATGTTTTTCGGACCAGCGGCAAAGCGCGCGCAAAGGTTCGATCAATGTCCGGCCCAGTCTGGAAAGCGAATATTCGACCTTCGGCGGAACGACCGGATAAACCTTGCGATCGACCAGACCGTCTCGTTCGAGGCTGCGCAAGGTTTGGGTCAGCATCTTTTGCGAAATCCCGCCGATCTCGCGCTGAAGCTCGGCGTAGCGCATTGTCTGCTTCGACAGCAATTGAATGATCAGCGCCGTCCATTTATCCGCGATCCGATCGAGGACGAGACGGGACGGACATTGCGCATCCATCACCGAGGCGGGGGATGATTTAGACATGCCCCTGTCTAGAGGAAATCACTTTCAGGCACAAGGAGAGAGTAACGGTCCCATAAGTGTGTATAGGTGAAACTGGCATGTAGTTGACTGGGCGTTGCTGGAGTCCGAGATTTTAATGATGAGAATTCTCAATGTTGCCGGCGAGCAAGAGCCCGCCATAGCCGCGTTGCTAAATGAATCTGAAACAGGCCCGGAGCTCGCATCGTCGCAAATTTCGCCCGGACGGGATGACGCGGCGTTGCTTGATGAATATTCGCGCACGATCGTAAGCGCGGCCGATCGCGTCGGACCGGCAGTCGTTAACATCGACATCCGACAACGTCTCGATAGTCGGCGCGGCCCCCGTGAAGTCGGTGGCAGCGGCTCGGGCTTCGTTATCGCGCCGGATGGTTTCATTTTGACCAACAGCCATGTCGTGCACGCTGCGAATCAAATCGCGGTCAGCCTGTCCGACGGGCACGAGTATCCCGCGCAATTGGTCGGCGATGATCCGGACACCGATCTCGCCGTCATTCGAATTGATGCGCCGCAACTTGCCCATGTGCGCCTGGCGGATTCCGAGAATTTACGGGTCGGCCAAGTCGTGATCGCGATCGGGAACCCGCTTGGCTTTCAGGCCAGTGTCACCGCGGGGGTGATCAGCGCGCTCGGTCGTTCCATGCACGCGCAATCCGGGCGTTTGATCGACAATATCATTCAGACCGACGCCGCTCTGAATCCGGGAAACTCTGGTGGGCCGCTGGTGAATTCAGCCGGTGAAGTGATCGGCGTGAACACTGCGATGATTCGTCCGGCCCAGGGAATCTGTTTCGCGATCGCGAGTAACACCGCGAAATTTGTGGCTGGCTGGTTGATTAAAGAAGGGAAAATTCGGCGCAGCTACATCGGCGTGGCCGGCCAAAACGTGCCGATTCATCGGCGGATCGTTCGCTTTTATAATCTGCCGCTCGAGACTGGCGTGTTGGTTGTTTCGGTCGAGAAAAACAGCGCGGCCGAAAAGACCGGCCTGCGCGAAGGCGATCTGATTGTTGCGTTCAACGCCAAGCCGATCGGCAGCATTCACGACCTCCACAAAATGCTCATGGGCGAACAGATCGGCATTCAATCCAAAATCACGATCGTCCGTCATACCGAAAAGTGGGCGCTGGAAATCACGCCGGCGGAATCACCATCGCGCACGGCCATTTCTCGCTAACGCCAAACGGGTTGCTTGTTTTTCCGCGCGCGCTGACGGACCCTGAATCGGCTCGATGAAAATTCTGGTGATTGGCGGCGGCGGCCGGGAACACGCGTTGGTTTGGAAATTGAAACAATCGTCGTCGGTCGATCGCATTTTTTGCGCGCCAGGAAATGCCGGAACCGCTGCGAGCGCGGAGAACGTCGCCATTACTGCAACGGATTTGCCGCAATTGCTCCAATTCGCAAAACAGAATGAAGTCGATCTAACGGTGGTTGGCCCGGACGATCCGTTGGCGATGGGAATTGTCGATCTTTTCACCGCCGACAAGTTGCGAATTTTCGGTCCCACGAAATCTGCGGCCCGCCTGGAATCGTCCAAGATTTTTGCGAAAGAATTAATGCGCGCCCAAAAAGTCCCGACTGCACAAGCGCGAACATTTTCAGACAGTGACGAAGCGTTCCGTTACTGCGACGAGCTTAAATTTCCCGTCGTGATCAAGGCCGACGGTCTGGCGTTGGGCAAAGGGGTGATCATCGCGTCCGATGTCACAACCGCGAAGTCAACGATCGAAGCGATGATGAATGAGGCGCGATTCGGCGACGCCGGACGGCGGATTGTGATCGAAGAATTTCTGCGCGGCGCCGAGTGCTCGATCCATGCGCTGGTTGACGGCAGAAATTATCTTCTGCTCGAATCGGCGCGCGATCACAAACGGGCGTACGATGGTGACCAGGGCCCGAACACCGGCGGAATGGGCGCGTTTAGTCCGGCCAATAATTGGAGCGAGGAGTCGCAGTCACGTTTTGAAAAAGAAGTGATGCGGCCAGTCCTTCGGGGCCTGGCGAAGGAAAAAATCGCATACCGCGGTCTGTTGTATCCCGGATTAATGATTACGAGCGATGGCCCAAAAGTGCTCGAGTTCAATTGCCGATTCGGCGACCCGGAGACGCAGGCGCTGCTGCCACGAATGAAATCCGATCTGTTGCCGCTGCTGGAGGCAACGGTTGATGGCAAGATCGACAATGGAGCCGGCGGGAGCCGAGCGACATGGACGGGACAGCCCGAGCGGGTTGGCGAGCTGGGAGGCGAGCTAATCAATCACTCGATCGACTGGGACCAGCGGATCTCTGTCACCGTCGTTCTGGCTTCGGCTGGTTATCCCGGGAAATACGAAACCGGCAAAATGATTTCCGGGTTGGACGAGGTCGCGAAACTTGATCACGTTCAGGTTTTTCACGCCGGAACAAAAATCGCGGCCAATCAAATTGTGACCGCGGG
>Ga0307479_10002217_pt1 | contig 17630 bp, 16 predicted proteins | sample atmos_gasesECM4C_FD_203743 | JGI IMG/M metagenome (GOLD analysis project Ga0307479, IMG submission 203743) | Hardwood forest soil microbial communities from Morgan-Monroe State Forest, Indiana, United States - atmos_gasesECM4C_515 | ecosystem: Environmental > Terrestrial > Soil > Temperate... | reverse complement strand
CCCGAAGATATTCCCCATCGAAGGGCAGATTGCCCACGTGTTACGCACCCGTGCGCCGTGCGCCATACCGTATTGCTACGGCACGCGCACTCGACTTGCATGTGTTAAGCACGCCGCCAGCGTTCGTTCTGAGCCAGGATCAAACTCTCGTTTGAAGCCTGTAGCTTGGGCAAAAAAACGCCCCGGTTTGCACCGAGGCCAGCCTTACCCAAGCAAATTGTTGATCGCTCGAATTACTCAACCCATCCGCGCTCGAAAACCCGGATGGTTTCGAACAGATTCTGGCACATCGTATCGGTTGTCAAAGAGCGTACCCCCCTGTCCAGCAGAAAGGCACTTCCACAGCCGAACGAGTATGGCAGTACCCTCACTCTTTGTCAACACGGTTTCGCGACGTTTTCCCGCGTTTTCCACAGCCGTCCACAGGCTTTGGGGACTCCCTCTGAGCGACAACATCTGGCGCAGCCGGCGCATCTCGGTTAGTTAATTGGCTCTCTATAGGAATGCGCTTTCCAGATTATTAGCTGCCCGAGTTAGCCGCGTGAGTTTTGTACGCGTGGCTGCTAGGATGACGGGCAGAGGCATGGAATCCCTTGGCTGGGCGCTCGAAACTGATCTCGTCGCTGCTTGCGCATATTCAAAAGGATGAACTGCTGCGTGCAGGCGATCGCGTTGGCGTGGCTGTTTCGGGCGGAGCGGATTCCGTGGCGCTGCTGCTCTTGCTGCTGGAGTTGCGCGAAAAGCTCGGAATCGTGCTCAGCGTTGCACACTTCAATCACAAACTGCGAGGCAAGGCTTCCGATGCAGACGAGAAATTCGTCGGCAAGCTGGCGGCCAAACACAGGCTGGAGTTTCACTGCGCGTCGGCTGATGTCGCGGCGAAAGCCAAAAAAGAGCGCGCCAATCTCGAAGACGCCGCCCGCCGGGCGCGCTACGACTATTTTCGCGCGCTGGCGGATTCCGGCGCTTGCACGCGCATCGCGGCAGCTCACACTGCCGACGACCAGGCCGAAACCGTGCTCGCGCACATCTTGCGCGGCACCGGTCTCGCCGGCCTTAGCGCCATCCACCCGGTCGCCGGCCCGGTTATCCGGCCGCTTCTGAGGATGCGCCGCGCGGAATTGCGCGCTTATCTACGGCACAAAAGGCAGACCTGGCGCGAGGATGCGACCAACCGCGACACGAAGCGAATGCGCGCGCGCATTCGCCAGAATCTCCTGCCGCTACTGGAGAAGCAATTTCAGCCCAACGTTGTCGAACACCTGGCGAAACTCGCGGAGCTCGCTCGCGAAGACGAGGCTTTCTTGGAGGCTCTGGCGAAAGAGAGAATGGCCAGTGACGTCCAACAACACAATGGGGTAGCTCGTATCGCTCTCAAGGATTTGTTCAAGACAGCGGCGGGAAAAGCGCTTAACACAGACTTCGTAGAGGACACCGAGAGCACAGAGAGTGCAGAATTAAGGAAAAGAACCAGGAAGCCGGAAAACTCCGTGGCGCTGAGCAAGCGCCTGATCCGCCGGCTCGTGGGAAGCACAAAAAAACAGAGCGGGCAACTGAGCGCGGGGCACGTAGAGGCTGTGCTGTGCCTTGCGCGTCAGGGCCAAACCGGCAGTGGGCTGCCGCTGCCGGGCGGCGTGGAAGTGCGCAAAGAACGCGACGCGCTGGTCTTCCGCCCGGTTTCCAAAGCCAGCGACAGCAGGCCTTGTGAATTCTCCTACACTCTGGACTTGTCGCGCGGCTCGCAAGAAGTGCCTGTCCCAAAGCTCAGGTGCGTCTTCCGCTTCACGCTCATTGACTGGCCCGCAAAGACGGCGGACACTAATAGCAGAGAGACGGTCCTGGACCGCAAGCGGCTGCGTTCCCCCCTAGTCCTGCGCAACTGGCGATCGGGAGACCGGTTCCGCCCCTCCGGCCATCAGAGCGCCCACAAGTTAAAGCGTCTGTTGAGCGAAAAGCGCATTAGCAGCTGGGAGCGCGAGGGCTGGCCGGTATTGACGAGCGGCGGAGTTCTCGCCTGGGCGCGCGGCTTCCCGGCAGCCGCTGAGTTTGCCGCGAGCCGGGAGACGCGGGCCGGAATCGTGATCGCCGAGGAACATCTTTGAGCGCCAAGAAAGGGGCAACTTTCTCCGCAGGGCGCATTGCCTCTCGAGTGGCGGCGCTGGGCAAAGAGATTTCGCGCGACTACCAGGGCCGGCGGCTGGACGTCGTCGTGACTTTGGACCGCGGCTTTGTTTTTGCGGCTGACCTGATCCGGCACATCCGCGTGCCAGTGGTTTGCCACTTTGTTCGGGAGGATATTCGCGACGTTCGTCAGGATGGCCGCAAGCGCCGCGAAGTCTTGTTCGGAACGCGGCCGCAACTGAAGGGGCGCGACATCCTGCTGGTGGATGCCGTAATTGAAAGCGGGGTGATCCAGGATTTTCTCCTGCGCCGCCTGGGAGAAAGCCGGCCGCGCTCGCTGCGGCTGGCGGTGGTCCTCGATAAGCCCGGGAGACGCCGCGTGGCCCTGGAGCCCGATTACTTTGGCTTTCGGACGGCATCTAACCAAGTGTGGGTGGGCTACGGCTTGGCCACCCCCAACGGCTTGGGGCGTAATCTCAGGGAGCTTTCTTCGGGAGCGAACCGAGCTTCCCGGAAAAGTAGCAAAGTGCGAAAAAAGAAAGCACAATAGAGACAGGTTGCTTCTGGTTTAAGGATTTGTGAGGTTCATGTGAATTCGAGTTCGACGGCAAAAACAGTTCTCTTCTGGATGTCCATCGTCGTGCTATGCGTGCTGCTCTGGAAGCTGGTCTCGGCCAACGGCGGGCAGGCCCGCGAAGACCAGCCCAGCTACAGCGAGTTCATGGCCAAGGTCGATGCCGGCGACGTCAAAGAAGTGACCATGTATCTGGGCCAGATCAGTTACGACCTCCAGGGCGAATACAGAGCTCCCGCCAATCGCAAGTTTGACGTGACTATAGCCAAGGAAGACGCCCCCGCCGTCACTAAAGCGTTGCGCGACAAGGCCGTGCAATTTAAAGTCAAGGAAGTCCGGAGCGGTGACTGGTTCCTGCTCCTTCTTAACGGTTTGCCACTCTTGCTCCTCGTCGGTTTCTGCTTGTTCCTGATGCGCCAAATGCAAGCCGGCGGAAACAAGGCTCTCAGCTTCGGCAAATCTCGCGCGCGCTTGCTTTCCGCGCAACAGAAAAAAGCCACCTTCAAAGACGTTGCCGGGACCGATGAAGCCAAAGAAGAGCTGCAGGAGATTATCGAATTCCTGAAAGACCCACAGAAGTTCCAGAAGCTCGGCGGGCGCATTCCCAAGGGCGTGCTGCTGGTCGGGCCTCCGGGCACGGGCAAAACTCTTTTGGCGCGCGCCATCGCCGGCGAAGCCAACGTTCCCTTCTTTTCCATCTCCGGCTCCGACTTCGTGGAAATGTTTGTGGGCGTAGGCGCCAGCCGTGTGCGCGACCTTTTCGAGCAAGGCAAAAAGAATGCTCCGTGCATTATTTTCATCGATGAAATTGACGCCGTCGGCCGCCACCGCGGCGCCGGCCTGGGCGGCGGCCACGACGAGCGCGAACAAACGCTGAACGCCCTGCTTGTGGAAATGGACGGCTTCGAGTCGAACGAAGGCGTCATCCTGATCGCCGCTACCAACCGCCCAGACGTTCTCGATCCGGCTTTGCTGCGTCCCGGGCGCTTTGACCGCCGCGTGGTTGTGGCGCGTCCCGACGTCAAGGGCCGCGAGGAAATTCTTCGCGTGCATACGCGCAAAGTGCCTATCGGCGACGACGTCGATCTTTCCATCATCGCGCGCGGTACTCCGGGCTTCTCCGGCGCGGACCTGGCGAATCTGGTCAACGAAGCAGCGCTTTGGGCCGCGCGGCAGAACCGCAAGTTCGTGACCATGTCGGATTTTGAGATGTCCAAGGACAAAGTCCTGATGGGCGTCGAGCGCAAATCCATGATTCTTTCCGACGAGGAAAAGAAGAATACCGCGTACCACGAAGCCGGCCACGCGCTGGTCGCTGCCATGACTCCCGGCGCCGATCCCGTGCACAAAGTCACCATCATCCCGCGCGGTATGGCTCTGGGCCTGACCATGCAGTTGCCGGAGGCGGACAAGCACACGTACACGCGCGAATACCTCGAAGCTATGCTTGCCGTCCTGATGGGCGGGCGCTCGGCGGAGGAGATTTTCCTCGGATACATCACCACCGGCGCCGGCAACGACATCGAGCGCGCCACGGATCTTGCCCGCAACATGGTTTGCGAATGGGGCATGAGCGCGCTTGGCCCGCTGGCCTACGGCAAAAAGGACGAAGCTATTTTCCTGGGCCGCGAGATTGCTCAGCACCGCGACTATTCCGAAGACACCGCTATTCAAATCGACAAAGAGGTGAAGAACATCGTCAACTCGGCCTACAAGAAGGCCCGCGGCATTCTCACCGACAACCGCGACACCCTCGAGCGGATTGCACAGGCTTTGCTCGTTCGCGAAGTCATCGACGCTGCCGAGGTGAAGCTCTTGATGGAAGGCAAGCCCCTTCCGGAAAAGCCGCGTACGCCTCCGCCGCAAGCTCCACCCACGCCCGGCGCGGATCCCAAAGTGGTGCGGCCCGAATTGCGTCCCGCGCCCGGCTTCACCCGCGGCGAAAACCCCGCCAAAGCGTGACGGACCTGGGGCGCCAGAAACAGATTGCACGCGTAAATTACAAGTATTGATTGACCGATGATCCAGCCATTGAAGCTGCCGGTCTTGGGCTAGCGGTTGTACGTTTTTCTTCGATCAGATCCAACAAAATAAAAATATTGGGGACCTTTTTGGCCGTGATGGCAATGTTGTCAAGCCACTTTCCGTCGGCCTTGACGCGCAGCGTTGAACCGTCAATTTTGCATTTCACGATGGCCGCGTAAGGAATGGGATCCTTGGACCTCCAGATTACCCCGCCGGGAGACAGCGAAATCTTCCCGAAAGCAACAGTTCCTCCGGAATTGAGCATGCGCGCCGCCTCCTGACGCAACCGGGGATTGACGTTTGCCAAGGCCTGCCGCACCACTTCCTCCATATCCCGGATATTGGAATTGACCACGATTTTTTGCGGCCCGATCAATTCCAAGGTCCGAGCCATCTTGTTGTTGCTGCCGGCCGCCGCTGCTATAAGCCATCCAATCAGCCCAAAATGCACGCCGACATTGATCGGTCTTTGGCCATAGCGAGTCTCCGTGATCTCGCTCCAGTGAAGATCTTTTTGGCTAAACGGGGATTTGTACGAGATGCCCTCGTCGTGAATAGTGACTCTTGTCCTCGTCCACCACCACGCGTACGCAAGGAGCAGTCCGAATATTCCAGTGAAGAAGGCCAGCACCGGGTTCACTTCCCGGCTCTGCATGAAATCATAGGCCGCCCAGATCAGTAGTGGAAGAAACAGGAGGGCAGCTACAAGGAGCCAGGAGTATGTGTATCGAAACGTGTTTCGAGGGGGAGAAGGGAACATGGATGGCCTCGATAAAAATAGTACTATTTCTCGCATACTGCGCGAGCGAAAGTCACAAAAGTGTGCCGCATGAGTCCAGCCGTGACCGTCGCTTTCGCGGCCTCCCACGTGTTGCGCGAAGGGAGTAGAATGGTGACATGGGAAACCGCAGCGGAGAAAACCTTCAAGTCACTTGCCCGTGCTGCCAGGCAAAGCTGGTGATTGATCCGATCTTTGGCGCGGTGCTTTCTCACGAAGCGCATGTAAGACCCGGGCCCGACGTGGACCTCACGAAGGCATCGGATATCCTCGAAGAGCAAAAGCGGCAGCGCGAAGACAAGTTTGCGGATTCTTTCTTCCAGGAAACGCATAAGGAAGACATCCTCGCCAAGAAATTTGAAGAAGCCATGAAGAAGGCCAAGGACGCACCCGCCGGCAAGCCCATCCGCGATTTCGATCTGGACTGAAAAGCGCGGGTAGGCCTCCGCGTTATCTGTTTCCCTTCTCCTCGCGTTAGACTGATTCTCCTGATGCACCGAAAAAAGTTCACGCTGAAGCTGCCTTCGCGGACGCTCGTGCTCGGCGAGCGCACGCTGGTGATGGGCATCCTGAATGTGACGCCTGACAGCTTTTCTGACGGCGGACAATTTCTCGATCCCTCTTTGGCCATCGAGCACGCACTGGAAATGGAACGCGCCGGCGCGGACTTGCTCGACGTCGGCGGCGAGTCCACGCGCCCCGGTTCTTCCGGCACATCCTGGGAGGAAGAGCTGGCACGTGTTCTTCCTGTCCTGCGCGGCCTCGGCGGCGTGCTGAAGATCCCGATTTCCATCGACACGCAAAAATCCGAAGTCGCCGAAGCGGCTCTGGACGCCGGCGCCGAACTCATCAACGACATCTCCGGCCTGCAATGTAATGCGTGCCTCGCTGAACTCGCCGCCCGCCGCCGCGTCCCGCTTATCCTGATGCACATGCGTGGCAAGCCGCGTACCATGCAGAAGGCCGGCTTCGCACGCAACGTCCTGCGCGACGTCACGCAAGGACTGCGCAAATCCGTTTCGATTGCGCGTAAAGCCGGCGTCCCTAAATCGCAGATCATCCTTGATCCCGGCATCGGCTTCGGCAAGAGCTTCGCGCAAAATTACGAATTGCTGGAAAAGCTTCCTCAGCTTGCAAAGCTCGGGTATCCCTTGCTTGTCGGCACCTCACGGAAGGGCTTCCTGGGCGCCACGCTGGCTCGCGACAGCAAGCCGGCCCCGCCGGAAGACCGCGTCTGGGGCACCGCCGCCACGGTCGCCGCGGCGATCCTTCAAGGCGCGCACATTGTTCGCGTTCACGATGTCTCGGAAATGGTCCAGGTGGCCCGGGTTGCCGACTGCGTCGCGAATCCTCGCCTCCGCCGTTCTATCTGAAGCCGGCAGCAAACGTCTGCATCACTTTCATTTCTGTCACCCGCCCTCCAAGAACGCGTGTAAGTCAACAAATTTTAAGCACAGAGAATAGAAGAATTAGTGGATGCGAGAGAAATCGAAAGGGACGACGACGTGCTGGCCGTCAGTAGTAAAGACTTCGACGGTAGCGTCGTCGGAGGCCACATCGGCAGCGTCATATTCCAGCCAGACATACCAGCCGATAAAGCAGTAGGCATATCCCGCGTACTGACTGCGACCGCTGGAGGAGCCGTTGCGGTAGGACGCGGGAGAAACCAAAGGTCCGTAGAAGAAATTCGAAAAAGGGACGTGACCTGCCGCGGACCAGGCCGCAGGAACGATTTGGATTCGAAGAGGCTCGATCCATTGGTCTTTCTGGGAGAGACCGGCGCGGAAATCACGGTAATAATCGGGGCGGGGACCCTGAGCACCAGGCTTGGGAGGATCGAGCAGCCGTCCGGAACGGTAGAGCTCGAATGCTCCGTACGTAGAAGTGAAATCGATGCGAATGCGCATAAAAATCGTGTCAGAGCCAGCGCGATAGTCCCTGGCTGCCTGCTGGGCGCTGTAGCCGATGCTATGGAGGCGGGAGTACTCCACGAGTTGCGAATAAGGCGTGTACACCTCGACCTCGGAGACATAGGGACCGGACTTGGGCGGAGACAAGGTCCGCAGATAAGAAACAAGAAAGGCAGCTGTGGCCTCATCATTGCGCTGGCCAAGAAAATAGGCTTCGCGAATGGCTTCATCGGAAAGAGGCGCATAGAAAGCCAAAGAGGGCGGCGCCAGTAGCAGGGCTGCTACGAAAATGGCGAACCAAGCGCGGAAGAATTGGTGCACAGCTTGCCCTCTCTGCGCAAAGGACCTGCAAGTATGTTAACTCGTTTCGAGCAGCGGGAGAAGGGTGTCGAAAAAGGGACAGGTAGGCTAGCGGAGGGAGGACAGGTCGAAGTCGACGGCGACAGGATCGCCTTCGGGGGGAGTGATCAAAATCGTGGCCGTGTCCGACGTGAACGCGGTAGCAGGAAACCCGATGCGAACGGTTGCGCCACTGAGGTCGCAGGAGCCATCGCCGGTACACTCGAAGGTTGGTTCACCCGTCAGGTCGTCAACAGTAAGTTCGTCTTTGTCGTCGAAGACCTGGTATTTGAAAGTTTTCCAGAAGTCCGAGGGGCGGAATCGAAAGCCGGTATGGCGGTCCGAGCGGGAGCCCGTGGGCGTAGGAATCACGGCAGCATAGGATGGCGTAAGGAAGATTTGGATCTCGATGAGGATCGTTTCGTCGTCAGCCTGATGATCTTTCTCGGCTTGCTGCGCGCTGTAATTAACCTGCTGGCTGGAATGCCGGACCAGAAGAGCAAAAGGCGTAAAAAACGTCACGGAGTAGATGTGCGGGCCGGTTTCCGGAGGAGGCAGGAACTGGGTGTAGCGGCTGAGCGCGCGCGCCATGGATTCGTCGTGGCGCTGGCCGAGGAAGTACGCCTCGCGCACGGCTTCGTCCGAGAGTGGAGATTGGAACGCAAGCGCTGGCGCCGACAGCAGCATTGCTGCAGTGAAGAGTGCCAGGAAATGCCGGAATACTGGGCGCATCGAGAAGTCCCTGTACATATTGGATGCGCAGAATGATAGCGCGGTTTCCCGCGGGCCGGTTAGATGCGTCGCTGGATATTGGGGAAGTCGAGCCAGACTTTGACGCCGCAGAAGTGCGACCCCTCCGTACAAATCGGCGTAGTGATTCCTGCGCGCAAATGGCACGGGGGACCGATATAACTTGCGAGCTCGGGGTGAACCTCGCGGAGCTGGGTGATTTCGTCCATCGAGGCTTGATAAATTTCTTCCTGCGCGTTGAAGCACGTGCGCATGGTCCATTTGTGGAGCAAATGCAATAACGATCCGGATTCGAATAACCGGATGGCTTTAGCGTTGGGAAGAACGTAAAGAGCAATTTCGAGAGGAACGCCGCGGTCGAGCAGTTGATTTTTAGCCGACCACGCGTCGCGCATGGCACGTTCGTAGGTTTCCCTGGCGAGCGGATTGGCGGCAAGCAGCGCCGGCGTAATGTAATCGGGCTCGCGCGTGTCGGCAAGCGTAAGCAGGGGGCGCGAGCCAGGGACCATGCGATGCCGCTGGTCCTGGCTATCGGCTGTGTGGCTGATTTTTTTTGCAAACGTGTAATTGGCGTGCTGCAGCGCGCGCATCATGGGCGCGTGCACGCCGACGTTGAGCGTCTCGAGCCGATAGAGATTCCGCGCGGGATTCAGCAGCCGGTCGAGCGCTTCCGTGTCGGAGCATTCCGCGCCGCTAAGGCCGGCAACGGCGCGATACGATTCCGCGATGATGCAAAGCGCGTTCGGCGAATAGTCCACCAGGCGCGAAGTCTTGCCTGCGAGCTTGGCGTCAAACTCGCGGGCGAAGACCTCGCCGGTCGATGCCGCAGGTTGTGAATCCTTCCACTCCGGCAATTCTTCCAGAGGTTCGGTCCCGAAGCGCTCGAAAAACTGCGGGTCGACAGTCTTCACCTGCGAAACCATTTCGCCCACGACGGCACGGGCTTCGCTCGGCGTGTCCGAAGCTGCGCACATCCGCCACAGCCGGTGCAGCACAATTCCTGAAACCGTGTGCACCATCGTCGTAAAGGCGGCGATTGGCAGGACGTAGCGCGCGATTTCAATAGCGCGTTTATCCGCCGACCGCTCGATTTTCTGCAGCCGCTTGGGATGCGACATCGGGCTCACGTGCCAGATGTCGTTCAGAATGTTGCGTGCGTCGCCGATCAGCAGCGTGGAAAGTTCGCGATACGCGTTCCAGGCGCGGGCGACGGCGGCTTCGTAGATTTCTTTGCCCTTTTCGTCGAAGAAGAGCGAGACGGGTGGAACGTAGGCTTGCGCGTGGTCCAGCCGGACATACCGCTGGCTTTGCTGCTCGGAGTTGTAGAAAGGATGAGCGTGCAGGAAAGACCACACGAATTGGCGGCTGACGTTTTCCAGGCCGAACTCGAAATGAGCGTGCTGGTAGACGGTGTGGTGGCCGCTATAGAACGTGGCTGCTCCGATGTTGAGCCGCTGCTTGTCGGTGATCTCTTCGGGCGTAATCAGTCGCGGCGCGTAGCAGGTGCGTGCGGCAGCGATGGCGGAATCGAAGGGATGCGCGAAAGCGTTGCGAAGCGTGACGCGTGGCGGCGCGGTTTCGACGAACTCGCCGGGACGCGCGCCTTCAAACATGCGAGATTGGCTAGCCACGTTGGAAAGCTATTTTACACGCGCGGCGAAGAATTAACACACAGAGCACAGGCCAATGCAAAGGGCACAGAGAAAAACGAAGCACAACGCGGCGGGCCGCAACCTACTCGGCACCCGCACGTACTTCAACTCTTCAACTTTCAACTATGGCTCTTGATTGTCGGCTGTTGCTCGGCCAAAAATCCTGTGCCCGCCGGCTACTTCTTGGCTGCGCCGGCCTTCGCCGCAGCGTCGGCGTATTTCTTGGTGAAGCGCTCGACGCGTCCGGCGGTGTCCACGAGTTTCTGCTTGCCGGTGAAAAACGGATGGCAGTTCGAGCAGATTTCCACGCGCATCATGTCGCCTTTAATGGTCGAGCGTGTCTGGAATGTATTGCCGCAGGCGCAGTGCACCGTGACGGGATGATAGTCGGGGTGAATGCCAGGTTTCATGGGGCTGCCTTCCCTCGCGTCCGGTCTGCACGGTGTCCTGGGTGGGCGGAAAAAATCTCACCGAAACGGTGACCCACCTTGGGGGAAAGCCTCAACCCTCAAGGGCTGAGCTACAGCCGCGTCGTTAGGTCGCGAGCAATTCTCTATCATACGCGAAGAGTCAAATTTCACAAAATGGGGTAGATTGAGTGCTGAAGTTATTTTTGATGATGAGGGCAGAAATGTTGAACTGGAGAAGCGTAGCTGTGGCGGCAGGGATTGTGTTTTTCGGGCTATGCGCGTTTCGCATGAACGCGCGCGACGCTGATAGCGACGCGCGAAGCGAGATCGAAGCCTTCAACAAGAAATTCCTCGACTTGCACTTGAAGATGGACACTCCGGGCATCATGGCCATGTGGGCGGACGACGGAGTGGACTTGATGCAGGGCGAGAATCCGATTGTGGGACGAAAGACCATCCAAGCTTGGGTCGAAGACATTTTGGCGAAAATGCCCGGCTACAAAGTGACAAAAGAGGAGCTGGAATTTCACGATATTCAACTGTGCGGCAACTGGGCCACCGAATGGGTCACCGAGCATCAGGTGGCGCAAGCCCCGGAAGGCAAACCCAATTTTGAAGGTTACGGAAAGATCGCCCTCGTCCTCCATCGCGAGGCCGACGGCGAATGGAAGATCAAACAGGAAATGTGGAACGCTTCGCCCAAGCTTTAAAAAGCTTCCATAATCATTGAATCGGGATTGAAGGCATCCAACGTGCGTTTGCCGGAGAACGCTATTCCTCCGGGAAATGCCACCGCGTCACCGCGTCCGCAAAGTTCTCCGCGTGCTCATCCTGCCCGAAAGCGACCTGCGGTTGCACGCGAAACACGCAGCCATTGGAAGCCTCTAGGAGTGGCTCGATGTCGCCCCCGTACTTGCGATTGTAAACTTGCGCTAGCTGCTTCCAGACCGATCGATCGCTGATCTCCTCCGCGAACCCTTCGACGATCACCGCTTCATCCGCTTCTTCGGTCCCAATCACCACCTCCGGATGCACGACGAGGTTCTTTGCTTTGCGCGTCCGCGGGCCGGTACTGAACCAAAAAGCGTCCTGCCACCAGATGCCCCAAACCACCATGAGATGCGGCCGGCTATTGGGACGCGCCGTGGCTATCCAATAGTTATGGGATTTTTCCAGGCGCTCGAGGGCCCAGGACCAGGTCTTCAGGCCGGTGGTGTCCCCAGGCGTCTTGGCGAGGGCATCGGGCCAGTAGGGGCGGCTGACTCTTGGTTCGCGCATTGCACTCCTTCCGCTAAGAGTTTGGGCGGCATTGTAGCAGGCGGCGCGGCGAAAGTACTCCACTTCAAATGAAACCGGGCGAGGATTTTCAGGAAACAAAAGAACAGCCGACGCGCATGCTTCCCTCTTTGCTCTGCTGTTTCCAGACTGGTTTGAGGTTTACGCGCACGGGAGGAAGAATCGGCACGTGCAAAACGGCGAACAAACTCTCGGGAAGATCTCCCGGAGAATCGAGTTCGATGGCTACGCCTCCGAAGCCCAGGTCCAAGACACGGGCGCGCATGGCGCCTTGCTCGCCGACAATAGCGTAGGCGTTAGTCCCGACCATGGAGACGCGCTCCGCTTTGCGTTGCACGGAGAACGCACGGGGCGCAGGCGGCGGCACTTCCGCAGCGATGGCCGCGGAAGCCGCAGAAGCCGCGGCCTCCATCGCGGTCTCCTGTTTTTCTGGAGGCCTCCTCGTCTCGATGGAAATCGGAGGGGCGGGCGCTGAGCGCTCCGCAGGCCCGGCAGGAGCGGGCGCAGGCATGGGCTGAGTTTGGTTGTGGTCCGCGCCGTTCGCTGTCTTCTCATGTTGCTCGTGTTTCTGCCGGTACAGGCGCTCGTCGGCGATGCGCACGAGTTGATCCGTCTGTTCCCCATCCTGGGGAAAGATGGCGATGCCATGATCCATGCTCACGCCCACGGCCAGTTCAAGAGGCTGAATCATTTCGGCGAAGACGGTTTCCACGCGGCGGCTGAGCGCCAGAGCTTGCTGCGCGTCCGTTTGTGGCAGTAGCAGCGCAAACTCATCGCCTCCAAGGCGAAAAGCCGAGTCTGACGTGCGCAGCGCCTTTTTGAGAGTGGCAGCCGTCGCGTGCAACACTTGATCGCCGCGCGGGTGGCCGTACTTGTCATTCACCTCCTTGAAGCGATGAAGGTCCAGAATCACCAGGCCCAGGGGCTGGCCATAGCGCCGCGCGCGATTCAGTTCTCTTTCGAGCGATTCGCCAAACAGCCGGCGGTTGTAAAGACCTGTCAGCGGATCAGTAATGGCATTCAGCTCCAGCTTCTTCAGCTCTTCGTATTCAATGATGATGGGAACGCGCAGGAAATTGGAAGTAGCCAGTACGTCCAGAAGCGCCGTTTTCAGGGAAACCGATCGCCCGGACTGACTTGCCAGCTCACCACGCCGCGCCAGCATGTCGTCCCACACCTGCAGGCACTGTGTCTCCTGCAGTTCCACATGCGCCACTGTTTGAAGAAACCGCTGGAGGAATTGCCCGCGCGCCGACAAATCTAGATTTTCGAGGGTATCCGCGAGCAGCTCGAGATAGGCATCCTCGATTAGCAGACGCGGGGGCGCAAGGGCGCCGGGGCTGGGCATATCCGGTATAGACTTACCTCTGCCTAATCCCCGCGGGGTATGGGGAATCACATCAAGTTATAACCTAAAATCAGCGCAGCCAACAGTCCTTTGGTACTGGGTCTCGACTGTTCCGCAAACGCCGGGTCTCGATTCCAATCGTGAATTCTAATACACATTTTGGAAAAAACGAAGCGAAAGTGAAACACAGGTCTGATTGGCACAGAAGCATGTGCGAAACTACGCTGTCCGGCCCGCAATCCTTTTCAATTTAGGCATTACTGCAAGGGATGCAGGAATTCTAATCCGAATAGCCGTGTTTCTCCTGATTGCAGTTGGCGAAGAACCTTAGCCACGATAGGAGGGGTTTCGCTTGGGAGCAGGCCAGGTGAAGCAGGAGATGGCGCAGGAAAGGTTAAGTGGACGGTCTGACTAGGTCGTAGAAAATGTTGAGAAGCGATACACGCGCCGAACGCGCTGATATTAAGGGTCTTAGTAAGCTCGATAAACTCTACGCCCTATGCATCAGTTCCCCTGACGAAGACCGGGACTTGGAGGCGGAGACGAGGGGAGCGCCTTGTCGGACTATGTTCCACGATTTTGCTCGCTCCCGCCTCTTTGTAGAGCACAGGTGTCCTCGTTGGTACCGTAGATGTAGTACGAGTACGAGCATCTCAGATGCCACACGGCCCAAGTGCAAGCATATTCTAAGTTCTGTAATTACTGTAAGTTAGGAGTCCATTGTAGGTCTTAGGGTTCCCCCTGTTGCATCCGATGGAATCGAAATCGCACCGCTTTTCCTCAATTGTGCAAATGGAACGCTTTTGCCATTGACTCTCAGCCGCCCCTGTATAAGCATAGGCCTTCCCCCCGCTAGGGAAAATATTTACCACATCACCTGAAGGACTCGACTCAATACATGGCTGGACGAACTTCTATTCCCTCAGTGGCGGAAGATCGCAGTCTGCGGTCTCTTCCCCTCGAAGCAGTCAATGTTCTTCTGGACACGGTGGAGAAACCCTTGATCGTCGCCGAGCGTAGCGGGGGCTTGTTGCTGGTGAACACCCGCGCCCGGCAATGCTTGGAGAGCCACGGCTTCCAGGAAGCTGCGGCGCCCAATCTCTTCAGCGATGTGCTGGGAATGGACCCGGGCAGGATCATGGAGAGGCTGCAGCAGGGCGAGCGCCAAGTGCAGGTGCAATTCGGGACAGAGGGAAAGAAGAACTCCGCTCGGATTCAATGGATGCCGGAATTGGATTGGGTGGTGATGGAAATCGAAAGCCAGACGGATGCGCAGGTGGAAGTCGATCCGGCAACCCAGCTCACCGTGCAGGAACTTCTGCAAGAACGCGAGATCACCTACCGCAATCTCCTCGCGGCGTATTTGAAATTGCAGGAAGTGAACCGTCAGAAGACGGTGTTCCTGGCTTCGGCGGCACATGAGCTCAAAACTCCGCTGGCGGTGATCAAGGGCTATTATGACCTGCTGCTTGCCGGCTCCTTGGGACGGCTCACGGACAAACAACGCGACATCCTGGAAGAATCCAAAGAGAGCTGTGAACGGCTGGTGCGCCTGGTTTCCATGTTCCTGAATTATTCGGCGCTGGAAAGTGGCAAGCTGGTTTTGCAACTGCGGGAGAACGACCTGCGGGATTGCCTCGAGGAGCTCTCCAAGCGCTGGTCGGAAGCCTTTCAGCGCAAGGGCGTGCGGCTGGAAGCGAGCATCGATCCGTCAATCGCCACATTTCGCTTTGACTACCAGAAGGTGCAGCAAGCCGCGGCCAACCTGTTGGATAACGCCCTGAAGCATACCCCGGGCGGCGGCACAGTGGCGCTGCGGGCCGCTCCGCACTTCTGGGAGCGCCGCGTGGCGGCCATGGCTCCGCTCGAGGAGCGGCGAAGGTTCCGCCTGCCGCGCCCGAATAGCGTGGAAGTCAGCGTTAGAGACTCCGGCTCGGGCATCTCCGCCGAACACCACCAGGAGATCTTTGAGGATTTTGTGCGCGTCGACCGGAAGACCACCGGGATGGGCTTGGGGCTGGCCATCGCCAAGCGCCTCATCCAGGCACACCGGGGGAAAATCTGGGTGGAAAACGCGGACAGTGGCGGGAGCAAGTTCAGCTTCTTGCTGCCAATGGATCAAGGTTGAAGGAGCAGAATTTTCTTTCTAGAAAGGGAAGGGCCCATGGTCGCGAAAGAACGAATCCTGGTAGTCGATGACGAGCCGAGCATTCGGAAGTACCTGCATACGCTGCTGGAAGTCGATGGGTTCGCCGTCGAAACGGTCGGTTCCGGCAAAGAGGCTCTGGACCTGATCAAGAAGGGAGAGCGGCCCGACTTCATCATTCTGGACGTGCTCATGCCGGAGATGAACGGCATCGACACTTTGAAAGAACTGATGAACTTCGATCGCAGCCTCAATGTGATCATGCTGTCCTGTTCCAATGAAGTGGGCACGGTAGTGGAAGCGATTCGCATCGGGGCCCACGATTACCTGACGAAGCCGTTTGAAAAGACGGAACTGGATGCGGCGATGCTGAAGTCGCGCCAGAAGAAGCAGTTGGTCACGGAGAACCAGGCGCTCCGCGATTATTGCGACCAGGTGACGGAAGACTTGAGCTTTCTGGCCGCCAGCCCGCAGATGGTGCGCATCCGGCAGCAGCTTCTGCAAATCGCGCCTGTGGATGTGCCGGTGTTCATTTGCGGCGAAAGCGGCGTGGGCAAAGAAGTCGTCGCGCGGATGATCCATTTGCGCTCCAAGCGGCGCAACAACGCCTTTGTGAAAGTGAACTGCGCGGCCTTGCCTGGAGAACTTCTGGAATCGGAGCTGTTCGGGTTCGAGCAAGGCGCTTTTACCGGGGCGGTGCGCAGTAAGCCCGGCAAATTCGAGCTGGCTAACAAGGGCACCATCTTCCTGGATGAAATCGCGGAAATGAGCACGCACCTTCAGGCCAAGCTCCTGCATGTCCTTCAGGACCACCAGTATTCGAGGCTCGGAGGCCGCCACATGGTGGAAACCGATGTGCGCGTCCTGGCGGCAACGAACATGGACGTGCAGGAGGCCATGAAGTCCGGCCGCTTTCGAGAAGATCTCTATTACCGTTTGAACGTACTGTCCATAAACGTGCCGCCGCTGCGCGAGCGCACCACGGAGATTCCTCTGCTCTTCGAGCATTTTCTCCGGAAGTACAGCGAAAAATACGGCAAGCCGGGGCAGCCGCCCTCCAAGTACCTGCTGGATGCCGCATTGAACTATCCGTGGCCCGGGAATTTGCGCGAGCTGGAGAACTTCGTCAAGCGCTACGTGATCCTCGAGGACGACGAGGGCAGCTTGCGGGAGCTGGTGGAGATGTCCGCCACGCGCCAGCGTACTTCGCCGCGCGTAGAACCGGCACCGCAGAAGGAACAAGGATTAAAGGCGCTGGTCCGCGGCTTAAAGGACGAGGCCGAGATGGAAGCCATCGCGGATGCGCTGGAGAAGACGCGTTGGTGCCGGAAAGACGCGGCCAAGATGCTGGGTATCAGTTACAAGGCTCTGCTCTACAAAATGCGTCAGTTCAATCTGGATACTCCGCGGACGCGGAAGGTGGCGGCGGCGGCTGCTGCGGGAAGCGCGGAAGGCCAATCGGCCGCGGCAAGCGCAGGGGCTACATCGGCTGTTGTAACGCGCAACGGCTAGAACGCGCTTTGCCTTTAGCCCGGTTCCAGCTAGTCTAAATTAGACTATTTAAATTTAGACTATTCAGGGCTGACTAGTCTAATTTAGACTAGTTTAAATTAGACTAGTCGTCCGGGGATCGAAGTGGAAGTGACCAATTTCATGGCACAGGGGAAACGGGACCCAGGGCGCGTTCGTGACCGGGGATGAACGACTGTTCTCCGGGGGACAAATAACGGTTCGGACTTCTGAAACATCCAGAAGTACCTCATGGAAAGGAACGCGGAGAAAGGAAAGAGCCGCGGAGTGACTCGGAGAATGTCGGGCACCGCTGAACGTCGAACTACGCGACGTTACGATCTCTCTTTGCCGATTCTCATTCGCGGCACCGCAGAGAAGAAACCGGACTCGCAAACGGGCAAGACCCGCGACGTTTCGACGCGCGGTCTGTATTTTGTAATCGATCAAAACTTTGAAGCCGGTTCGGAGCTGGACCTCACGCTTACGCTGCCGCCGGAAGTCACGCGAGGCGCAGAGGTGTTTGTACGCGCCATGGGAAGAGTGATTCGCACGGAAGCGCGCATGGAAGACGGCGAGGAGTGCATGGGGATCGCCGCCGTGATTGAGCGGTACGACATTGTCCGTGGAGACGCAGCCCGGGCTTGATTCTGCTGCAGCAATTCTGCACGGCTTGTGGCTGCCGGTTCGACCTTCCTTCTGATTTTCCCACAAAGCATGTGGTTCAAGTGCAGAGTTTCAGGTCGTAAGTTCCAAGTAAGAAAATAAAGAG